>Ga0302319_10004906_pt1 | contig 27238 bp, 28 predicted proteins | sample Bog_T0_2_FD_203319 | JGI IMG/M metagenome (GOLD analysis project Ga0302319, IMG submission 203319) | Peat permafrost microbial communities from Stordalen Mire near Abisko, Sweden - Bog_T0_2 | ecosystem: Environmental > Terrestrial > Soil > Wetlands > Peat | place: Sweden: Abisko, Stordalen Mire... | reverse complement strand
CACTTCGCGTGCCGCTTTGTTGGTGAACGTTTGAACCAAGATGCGCTTGGGCTGGACAGATTCTTTATTGATGAGATGTACGACGCGCGCAGTTAAGGCGGTCGTTTTTCCGGAACCCGCTCCGGCCAGGAGTAAAGCCGCTTCGCCCTGTGGATGGTTCACCGCCGCCAGTTGCTCTTCATTTAAAGCCATGAAGAGTAATACCCGGCGCGGCGCTGGTTGAGACTCTAGGAAAACCCTTTACCGGACAACGTCATTCGGTATTCACGAATAGCGAATGCCACTTCATTCACTCTCAACCAGCACCACTGTGTCGAAGCTATGTTTGATCCACACAACCAGGCTGGGGGCCAACATATCCACATCCACGATGATGATTCGGGTTTCCTTCGGATGGTCGATCATCAGGTAGTCTTCGTCGTTAGCGACGATCCGCTTAAAGTGGATGGAAGCCATTCTCAGTAGCAGCTTGGCCTGCGTCCCTATGTTGGGTACAATCAACAAGGACTTATCGGGCGCTTCGAGAAACAGTTGAATGATCGAAGTTACATTATCCATGAAGGTCCTCACCGCTTAGAAACATGATGTGCTGGTGGCCATCGCGCCACTTGATGTCGGCGTGCGGGCAAAGGCGGATCTCCTGCTCAAACGTGTAAGTACATATAGTGTAGTTCACCGGGAATCGTCTCAATAACCAAACCGGAAAATGGGATTCCTTTAAATGCTGCCACCAGGAGGCCGGGACTTCATACGCGCCGGTCCCCATCTTCTTCTGGGTGCTTCGCAACAGGAAGCTGCGTAAATGTAACAGGCAGGTGCGCACGCTTTCAAGAACGACGGTTTCAGTATCGATCTGAAGATGATTGCGCACGAAGGCCATCTCATTCGGCAAGATCGCCTGAATAGCCACCTCATACCGTTGAAGGTTCGTTGTTTTCATAACTGAATCGAAAAAATCCGTTGTCATTGCCATCTAATCCCGATCCGGCCTACCCTTAAATTTCAATATTCGGCGGACATTCGCCTTGCCCCGGTTGATCAACGTTTTGACGTTGTTCGACTGCTGCCCCACCGCCGCCGCAATCTCAACTACACTTGCGCCCTCCAGCCGCATCAAGAGCGCCGTGCGCTGCTCCTTCGACTTCAGTTGGGCAATAGCGCCGTGTACCAAGCCATGCGCAGCGGCGTGCCGATAAGCGGGGTCGGTGTAGGCCAGGGCATCCGCGTTCAAGGTAACAACGCCATCATCTCGTTGGAGGGTGTCGTTGATGGAGCCTACAATGACGCTGGCTTCGCGCTTCAAGCGTCTGCGCTCCGTGAAGGCTTCATTCCGTCCTATCGAAACGCACCAGCTAGTGAAAGCGGAGTCCCCCCGGAACTGAGCCAGCCTACCGAACGCCTTGGTGATCGTGACCTGAACCAAATCGTCCAGATAACCCTCCGGGGAGACGGACGCAAGGCTGCCCCGCAACAAAGGCTCCAGGATGCCGTAGAGCTTCTGGAACGCCGCTTGATCGCCTTCAAGGGCGGCGTTCACCAGCGCTTGCTGTTTGAGTTTGTCCGCTTCCTTGATTGCGCCGCTCTTCACCATACAGGTTAATACCCATACGGTGGATCTGCCACCGCTTAAATCTTCTAACTTATAGTTCGAAGCTGGTCACCGCATTGACATTTCGGCGGAAGGGGCCGTTGGGGTTGGCGCGGCATATCCAAAGCGCCATTTCTGTACAGGCCGCCGAAGATGATCTTCGTGTCATCTTCGTTCAAAATAAAGCCGTCCGTCACCACCTGGATCGATGGCTCGTTGTAAAGGACGTCTAGGAGGTACCCGCGCGGCGGCGGTGGGTTGCTGGGCGCGGCAGCCGCCGCGCGAAGCTCAACCAGAGATAACATGCCTCAATCTTACGCTTCTGAAGGAAGTCGGTCAATACTAGGCAACGGTTCTTTTGTGGAATAGTGCGTGGGATCATCGTAGATCGGCCCGAACATGATTTTGCGGTCCCGTCCGAGCGGGTTCCCGGCCCGGTCCCAAACCAAGCGGTGCTGAATGACCTGAAGGAGATCATAGGCAACCCGGTTTGAGTCGAAGATATCTTTGCTGGAGATGGAATAGTAGGTATTCGCGGGAAGATCGAAGACAGTCTTGATCAAGAGCTTACAAGCTCTGCGGCACGGCTCCTGCAAAGCGGATCGGCTGCCCCAAATCCGCGTCCGCAAATCTGGGTGCTCCAGGATTTCTTCTATCTGACCCATGCCAAGGCGGGCATAGATTTCGAGCGCATCCACCAGCACCTGGGCATGCGTCTCATTCATCTTTAGGTTGTACTGCACCCTCCTACTTTACACCCACTTCATCGGGGCCGGATTTCAGCGCGCTCTTCGTCAAGCGCTGGCTTGCGGACGCTCAGGACGTAGGCTCTAGCAGCCCGCGCACGAACGATGGCGGGCCAGCTGTCCACCACGAACCGACTTCCCACCATCAGGTAGAGGGACCATCCATCATGTCTTTAAAGCTAAATAATCTAACCCCCGCCGCGCCGGGGGGATCGACTAACGTCTCCTGGCAATCCGACGCTACCGGGAACGTCACTGCCTATGTGGCATCGGCTTCCGCGCCTGCCGCGTTAACCGAAGCCACTTCTTCCGTCTTGACCATTACTGGGGGAGCCACGGCGTTAGTCAATGCCGCCACCATCCAGGTCAAGCAAGCCACTACATCGGTCAGCGGTTATCTTAGCTCCACCGACTGGACCGCCTTCAACAGTAAGCAAGCCGCTCTTGGCTTTACCCCGCTCAACGCGGCTAGTAACTTATCGGATCTAGCTTCAGCGGCCACCGCCAGGACTAACCTTGGCTTAGGCACCGCCGCTGTAGCCGCTGCAACATCCTTCGACTCTTCGGGAGCCGCTGCCGCTGTTCTCGCCACCAGCCTGCAAAAGTCTAACAACCTGAGCGATGTAGCAACACCAGCTACGGCACTGACCAACATCGGTGGCGCTTCGCTAGCTGCCGCTAATACCTTCGCTGCCACGCAAACCTTCACCGTCGCGCCGGTCTTCACGGTCGCCGTCCCCATCACGGGCGGTGGTACCGGAGCTTCAACCGCAGCGGGCGCGAGAACCAACCTTGGCTTGACGACCGCTGCTACCGCCACACCAGCCAGCTTGACTGAAGTCACGTCGTCCATCTTGACGATCACGGGCGGTTCGGCTGCCCTTCTTGCCGCTGTCACGATTGCTGTCACCAAGGCAACAGGCAGCACGGCTGGGTACCTGAGCGCCGCCGATTGGACCACGTTTAACAATGCGGCCACCGGCGAAGGCACCTCACTTCAGAAGGCGAATAACCTTTCCGACGTGGCCAGCGCTTCTACTTCATTGACCAACATCGGTGGCGCGTCTTTAACCGCCGCCAACACCTTCGCTGGCGCTCAGACCTTCTCCACTACAACCTTGATGTCCGGCGTGGCAACCTTCACCCTAGCTCCCGTCTTCACTGTCGCCATACCGATCAGCGGTGGTGGTACCGGCGCATCGACGGCAGCCACGGCCTTCAACGCCTTGTCCCCGATGACCACCTTGGGCGATACCCTTTATGGCGGCGCTTCCGGCGCTGGCACCCGTCTTGCCGGTTCAACATCGGCCACCAAGCAGTTCATGATTCAGACCGGCACTGGCACGGTGAGCGCAGCTCCGGTATGGGGCGCAATCGCGGTTGGCGATATCCCAACCCTCAACCAAAACACCACCGGCACGGCGGCGAACGTTACGGGTATCGTAGCTATCGCCAACGGTGGCAGTGGACAGGCAACGGCGGCGGCGGCTCTCACGGCTTTCGGCGGCGCTTCCTTATCGGCGGCCAACACCTTTGCTGGTGCGCAAACGTTCTCCACTACAACCTTGATGTCCGGCGTGGCCACCTTCACCCTGGCTCCCGTCTTCACCGTTGCCGTACCGGTCAGCGGCGGCGGCACCGGCGCTTCGACGGCAGCAGCGGCCTTGACCAACTTGGGCGCGGCATCACTAGCGGCGGCCAACACCTTCGCATCCGCGCAAACGTTCTCATCGACGGTAGCGGTAACGGGCAACATCACGGCGGGCGGCGCAATCAATACCAAGCTTCGCATCGTCACGACGGCAACCGACACGGCAACCGCCACCGACAACAAACTGATCCTGAACGGCGTCACAACCGAAACGCTCCCAGCCGCGCCTGGAAACGGTCAGGAACTTGTCTTGATCAACGTTACCGGCACCGCGCTTACGGTTTCGGGCGGCAGCATCAACATCTGGTCGAGCGGCGTATCGGCGGCAACCCTGGCGCTGAACGCCAACGAGACAGCCTTGCTGGTTTATGACTCTGCGGCCACCATCTGGCGTCAATATGGCAATGCTTTGATCAGCGTAGCTGGCACGATCTTAAGCTAAGGCGGAGGTTTAACACTACAGCCGGGTAGCCCCTAAACCTACCCGGCTGAGAATCGAACTTTATGCCTAACGTTTTCTTCTCCAACACGACGCCAGCCGCCAGCGCCGGTCACACGCTGGTAACCTTCGCAACCGCAAGCAACAACGTCTCCGCGTCCGTGCCAACAGCGTTGCTGGCCGCGAACAACCTATCCGATCTGACAAACGTATCCGCCGCTCTGACCGCACTTGGTGGTGCTTCCCTAACAACCGCCAACACCTTCAGTGGAGTGCAAACCTTCGCAGCAGCCGCCACCTTGAACCTGAATAGCTCTTCCATCGTTCTAGGCGGCGGGTTGATCACCGGAACCGCCACTATGGGGGGCAACCTTAACATTGTCAATGGGCAATATATAAGCGGCTCCGGCTCAATATTTTTCACGACCACCAATGCTACGTCCTGGCAGGAGTTCCGTCTGTTGGATAGCGCCGGGGGGACGGCACCAGCCGACGCTCTACTTTTTCAGTACAATACCCGCAGCGCTTCTGGCGGCACAGACAGTTGGCTCACGGCCCTTAGCGTCAGTGCTCAAACCGGCGTGGCTACCTTCACTAATAGCGTGGCGATTGCGGGTGGCACCGCGCGTCAACAACTGAGCGTGGGAAGCGGCCTTGACCTTTATACGAACAGCGCATCCCAAAGCCCTACCGTTCCTTCGATTCGCGGCGGTGTCGCCGCGTTGGTTATCAATTGCATGCCGACCGGCGCTATCTTTTTCAACTACGATACGGGAGCCGGATGCCCGACAAACTTTTGCAACGGCTCTGGTGGCGTAACGGCCAGTATCAGTTCCGGGGGAGCCGCTTCCTTCGCCGGGGTAGCGTCTAGCGCCGCCATCACGGGTCAACTGGGGGGTTGGATAGCATGGACACCCACCGTGACGGGCGGCGGCTCCATGAGCGCCGGAGCGCCCACCGCCGTCACGGCTTACTACCTTCTCGTCGGCCCGCTTTGTTTTATCCGCTGCCGCTTCACGACGGTTCTGAGCGGCATAATGAACCTCACGCTTAGTATAACCAATCCTCCGGTCGCCGAAAAGCTAGGCTCACCAGTCTTTCTTTCAGCCAACGTGGGGATTGCCTCCTTTAACGCCTCTATAAGCGGCTCGACAATCGCCGTCATTCCGTCCAGCGGAACAGGCACCTTCACGACTGGGTCCAACGTCATTACCGTGAACGGCGCATACCAGTGGGCGTAAAGCGATGGGCTTAATTAGAAGTTTCATCTTCACGGTTCTTTATTAGGTCGGAGGAGTAAATCATATGGGAAGTTTCGTTACGTGCAACTTGGCGGTCACTTTAAGCGCTGCGGTCGTCATCGATCTCAATAGTGTCTGGTTGATGACTTACTCTGGACCAACCGCATTCCTGGCCGCAGACATGGGTTCCAGCGATACCACGATTACGTTAACCGTAGCTCCGGTGGAGCCGCAGCCCGGTCTGACGGTACAACAAGCATTGCAAGTGGGTAGCTCACTGTTGATCGGCGAAGAGCCGGTGATTGTGACCGCGATTGCCGGGGCCGCTCTCACCGTGACCCGGTACGCGACCGCGTTTCCATTTATATTGATGCTCCCCACACAACCCACCACTACCCATTCGACAGGCGAGTCAGTCTGGCTGCTCACTTACCATGACCCATGGTACATGCTCTCGATCAACGCGCTCCTGCCTTATGCGCAGAAGGTTGTGATTGGATTGGGCGGAAACTCAGCTACTTTTGGCTCCTCCGTCGTCGGTACGATGACAGGAGCTTAAAACGGTACTCAGGTTATTCCGATAGTAAGCTTTTTCTTAGCCGAACCTGATAATAATCCCGCGCTTCAGCCACATATAAGGCATGTGTATTATCGTTGATCAGATCATGGCGGGTGAAGAAGCTGGGCCGGTCGCTCTTTATAACAGGGTTTACCGTGGACCGTGCCGCTATTTCCTAAGGCTGAATATCAGAAATCATGAAGCGGTAGAAGATGCAATGCACGATGTATTCGCGATTGCTTTGAAAGAGATTCAAAAAGGTGCGCTGCGCAACCCCGAGGCGCTGAACCCTTTTCTCAGAACGCTATGTAGGCGTAAGTTGATCGAATTCATAGACCACGCCGCGAAAATGCGCCGCAATGAAGGAGAAGCGGCTAGCCACTTGATGCTTGAGAATGAGAACAACAACCCGGAAGCCGTGCTGCTCAAGCATGAAAACGAAGCGCTTGTCCGGGCGGCGTTGGATACGCTCACGGCATTGGAAAACCAGGTGCTCACCCGGTTTTACCTTCGTGAAGAGTCGAGAGATTCCATTATGGCAAGGTACAAAATGTCGGAAACGTCGTTTCGCTTACTGAAAACACGCGCCAAAGCCAAGTTCGGCATCGCGGCGCGAAAGTTCATGGAAGCCCAACAATTATCTATACTGGTGCGCCTGGGAACCAGGAGCTTAGTATGAAACTCAATCTAAAAGACTGGTGGCTGTCGAAACCCCATCGGACGATCACCGATGAATGCACGGACAGTCCCTATCTCAAGCGCTGGCATTTACTGCGAACCCCGTGGTTCACCCTGATGCTGCATTATTTTCTCCGCAGCGACTTTGACCGGGCACTGCACGACCATCCTTGGAGCTTCATCAGCTTCCTGTTGAGTTCCGGCTACTGGGAGCACACGGAAGCGGGCGGGCGGCAATGGAAACGCCGCTTCAGCATTCTGTGGCGACCGGCCATCTGGCGGCACCGGGTTGAAATCCAGAAGCCCTGCTGGACCCTGATGCTTCACTTCCGGCCATGCCGGGAGTGGGGATTCTATACGCCCAGCGGGTTCGTTCAGTGGGATAAATACGACTACGCTAAGAATTGTCAGGAGTGATGATGATGAGGAATGGAGTTTTGGTATTTCTGGTACGGCACTTCAAGAAGCAAAACACGAAGCTGAAAGCGCAGATAAAGCGCCTTCAAGAGTCGGCGGCTATCGCTGACCAGCGGGCGAACCGGTATGAAGCCGCCCTCTTCCTGGCTGAAACCGAACTGGATGCGATGGAGCGCTGTAAGCGCATCCATGCGAAAGAAGGAACGCCACATGGCGGGCACCATGGAACCTAAGTTTGAACGTGGCACGCTGGTGATCACGGAATACCCCGAGCGACAATATCTGGAGCCCACACCTAGACCACCTTCCCCCAAGCATAGTACCCTCAAGACGGAGGAGCTAGAGGGGGTTATCCAGATGATCGCCGGTTATCATGAGCAGGTCGCCAAGCTCAAAGAAGAACTGGCGCGGGAGAAGAGAAAGCGGTATAAGGCGGAACAACGGTGCGCCAAACTGGATGAATGGAAGAAAAAATCCAAAAGACTATCCGACCGGCACTCAATAAAGTAGAGACATGAAACGTGCTACTTATTACCGCTAGGGTCCTGCCGGGATTCATTATGCGGCAAAACACTGAAATGGCGTTGGCCGAAGAATTTTATTTGGCATCCCCAGGAAAACGAAAGGCAGTGAAGGTTAGCTGTAGTTCGTGTTGGAGCCAATGGTCGAGTTGAAATCGCACAGCGAGGTGGGAATGTCTAGGGGAACTACCCCGAAAACATGAAGGGAATCCAGCCAAGTCGTCATAAGAACCAATGGCGGCTCTCCGCTGCCGCCGCTTGCCGTTCTTCCACTACCCTGGTGATTTCAGGAATCACTTCGGTTATCATCGCCCGCTCGAAATCGCTAAGCTCTTTTGGATCAACTAAGTCAAGCCCGTCTATCAAATCAAATACATCTTCGTTCACGATTGCCGCCAACTCAACAGCGAAGCCCAGACAGCGGAGCCCGCGTTCTGGCTTAAACCAGTGAAGCCAACATGGGTGGGCGTGACGAATTCACCCACCGGCTCAGAGTAAAGCACGTTCCAATTCTGGCCATCGAGTGAAAAGCGGAAGCTCAGGTCCGTGCCATCATTACTGAGTTGCACCCACAAGCCACCATAGGTGAATCCCGCGTAGGTTGGGTTAGCGGTGTTGGCGCAGGTGCTTCCGTCCGTCGTTATGTTGTCAATCTTCTCCACGCGCAGGAAGCTATGTAGTGGTCCTTGGGTAAGCTGCTCCAGGGACATCAGCTTTGTGCCATCGTAAAAACTCATGCCAACGGATTGAAGGCCGTTCGGGTATTGCATGCTGCGGATGAACGCCGTGTATGTGTAGGGAGCCGCGACGACTGGCTGAACCAGGCCCCGCCAATTGAGAAGCGTGGTATCGGGAATGGAAATGGCGATGGGCCCCGGCGTTGTCGCCTGCGACAGGACGGATGAGCCTTCATTCAGCACTGTCCAGACGGATAGATCCGGGGGCGCTGTATAGAGGCCGCCGCTGGTGCTGGCGGCTCCCGATACCCCAGCGTTGGGAACCACCACGCCATTGACTTCGACGGTTGTGACGAGCGGAAGCCAAACCCCGCTTATGTACTGGTATGGTTGATCACCCATGACATGGACGACCATACCTTCCCGCAGCCGGGGCGTCGGAATGGTGCTTAAATCAGCGTAAGAAGGTACTTCCCGCCAGCCGCCGATCCCGTAAACCGGGTCGTGGGTAGCAAATGAATCCTGGGTATCGAAAGGCACGACCGTAGCCGCCACGTTCACGCCACTTATGTTCGCTATGGTGAGCCTCCTTTAAGGCGCAAGCCAGGACGTTTAATTGCCTTCAAAAAGGCAACCCTAAAAGGTAATACCCTAATTGAAGCATAAATAGTCGAGATTAGGAAAAGAGAACCTCAGATTTCTGGGATAAGCTTTACACATCAGGGCATTTGATGAAACTAATACCTTGACTGTCCAACGCGGAAGCGAATTTATCGTCGGGACACACGACGACAAAGCGAGGAGGGCCAGGGTGTTGGTTTCTGACATATTGTTCGTACAGCCTGACTTGGCGGATGACTTCACCGAGCGATGGGATCGTCGGCTTCACTTCAAACAAAAAGTTAATCACAGATGTCCACGTGCGCCATGTTGGTAAGAAGCTGGTTTCTACCCGCATTCTGTCCCAGTCCTCAGATTCAAGAAAGTGTGGACTCCTGGCTTCGACCTCTACAAACATATCCACAAAACCAACCATAAACTGGCTCCTTGCCATGATTGGATATTCCCAGGTCCGGGAAAGAACTTTTAATCCCGGTGATTTGGGAGGGGTCGGCACGGTAAACGTGGAAAGAGTGTTCACTAAGCGAAGCGTTTGTTCACGAATACCGCTATAGTATTCTTCCATGGGGCCATTCTGGCCACGTGAAACAATGCTCCTTTCAGCGTCTTCCTTTAGTATTGTGATTCTCCGAGCTATCTCTTTATTAGCCTTTGAAAGTGATTCAGCACAGTCACGATCCCATGTCGCATTATAACCCGGCATGAGAGTCCGCACCACCGCGTCCATCTCAGTATCAAGCCACATCATAATGGCGTCGTGCTTTGGGGTGGTTAGATCAGCATCTTTGAACCCCATTTTCTCTTGGAGTGTTGTCGCGCGGGTGCTCGAACGAGCGCCTGTGTTGTGGGTTGGCATATCAAGGAAGTGCGACTCCAGACATATTATTCTCCAAAAAAGAAAAACCCAGATGTTTTAGGTCTGGGTTTTTCTTTGGTGTTGAGGAATTCAGGCACCGCCTGAAATGGCAGCGGCTACGCTGCCATGGCGTAATCACGCTGAGCGTAGCCGCTGCCCATGAAACCGGGCAGTACTTTCGCCTTCGCGCTCTTTACGGCGGTAGCAGGCTTAGGAGCGGCACTGGCCATTACGAGGAATGGCAATGCTAGAGCCTTCACGCTACTTCCGGCAATCACTGTTATGGCAGTTATTGTCTGCGTGTCGCGTAACGTGCGCCACACCACCCGGCTCGTCATTGCGCCCAACTCCATTCCCGTCGAAACCGGTGCGCCCCCATATGAATGGTGGAGGCGGCGAGACAAGCGGTTACCAATGTTTTCACATCGGCTTGGACTATTCCTTCACCTGCTCCTAGAACCAGTTTCAGTGTGAACCAGTTCCAGAACTACTAAACCACAGGTGGGGGGCGTTTATGGAAGATGCTTATTCTGGCGGCCTGTTCGATGAAACCAAGTAAACGGTACCGCGCGAAGTTGTTGATAGATGAATACCTACGTTTCACCCCGCGCAATGGCCGTTACTCCGACGAACAGAAGCGCGGAAAACATGCGCTTGAGTATAAGTTCTTCCATCCTAGTGCGCCATCTCATTCAGAGGAAGGCGTCTATGAGTCTCTAGCAGGCTTACTGGTTTCCCATTCACCTGACGGCGTTGGCATGGCTTTGTAGCTTTAGCTTCCACCGTTTGAGCCCCCTTTATCACCCAGGAATCACTCCCTGGGGCGACTAGAAAGTTAATCGAACTCGCGTCCGAAAATGTGTTCAGAACAACGTCTTTTCACGAGCGTTACAATCCCCAGTTGCCTGGGGAAGATCAAATTGTCAAAGAACCTTGTTACACCAATACAATACCGGAAGTTGGTTTTCTCTACAAGATCAGGAATTTCCTACCGCAGGAAGATCGCCGCTGAACACGATGCATCATTTCGTGCTGCTATTCAAGGAGGCGTTGGATGATCCGCGTCCCCTGGTCCCTCTCAGTGTGCCGTTTAGCGGCGATGGTTCCCCTGGTAAAATAAAGTTTGTTTTGAATCAACATTCCGGCGTTGACCGGGTAGATTAGAGTATGGGATCAGTAAGCATGTCATTCGAACTCAACCACCCGATTATCATTTTCGTCTGCAAGGACGGCACCGTTACCTATGAACGGCTGGGTAAGCCAGCGTTCAATAGAGTTGCCTTACCGGTCCATAGCGTGGATACGGTTGAAGAGGCTGAGACAATCCAAGTGGCGCTTTGCCGCCGCCAGCATATAAACCACCCGAAGACGGGTAAGGCGTGGTACACGCTTACCAATTTCGGCGGCACCTTAGAGGAATTGGGAGACGTGGCCGCGCAGATGCAGGCGCAATCGGCGCGGATCAAGGCGCGGGCGGTAACGCGAGCGGTATAGAATAAGAGCTTATGCAGACCTTGAAGGCCCTCATGGACATCCCGGCTGTCAGTGTATTCGTTGGCGTCTTCGCCGCAACCTTGCCGCTGCTGGGCGCGATTGTGTGGGGGTTGATTCAGAACGATAGACGCTTGAACTCCATTGATCAGCGCCTCTTGCGTGTGGAGACTAAGCTTGATGGACTTGACGCCAAACTTTCCGGCGTCAGCGAGCGGCTGGTGAAAGTGGAAACACGGCTTGACAACGGGCCAGTGGTTCTGGCGGCGCATTAGCGTGATGAACCGCGCTCTGGAACAGGTCCGGCAACATGCCGAGATGATGGGTCCCGATCAACTCAACCGCTGGGCTCTATTGCTCAAGGTCGGCAAGCCCGGTGTGGTGGCGGAGTTAACGCGCGAAGAACAAAGAACCGTGAAGGCGCTCCGCAAGCGAATCAAGCCGGAGATTAAGCAATGCTACGCCAATTCACAGCGGGCCTTCTTCCGCTCCGCTCTGAATAACGTAAACGACGTGCAATATTGTGAAGGCTACTATATCCGGCACGACCATCCAGTCATTCAGAACCATGCGTGGCTGACGATCAACGGGAAGGTGGTGGACCTGACGCAACCAAGCGCTGAGTTCGATTACTTTGGCGTCGAGATCCCTTGGGAGCTTGTACAGACATACATGCTGGAGAGAGAAACCCACGGCCCCTTGTTGGACGATTGGGAAACAGGTTATAAGTACACGGCGATGATCCTAGATCCCGATGGATTGGGGCGGATCGTGGATGCGTTCAGTAGGGTTTCGGTTTAGAGGGCTTCGAGCACGATCTTGATGGCGTATTGCATCGCGGTCGCCCCGGAACTGGCGTAACTACTAGTGCTGTAGTTAATTGCCGTCCCAGCCTTGGCGTTGATGACAAAGCTGGAGAGCGCGAGAAGCGATCCCATGATCTGCTGTTGGAAAGGGACGCTGAGCACAAGCTGTGCTTGTTGGATGCGGGTGGATGACATAGTTACTCCTTATAGAAAACAATTACGTGGCACAGGGATAGACTCCACTGATGTACCAAGTGGTCGCCACCAGTGCATAATTCGGAGATGAAGAGAGGTAGACCATTCATTGTCGATACGCTGGTAAAGGCATAACCCGCCATGTTGTAACTGCTATTCGTGATCGCACATGCAAACGCATTTGCACCAAGCGCCGCCGCGTCGCCCACGGCGTCGAATACACCATGGCGAAGACGCCCGCGCCGATAGCGTGGGTGTTCGCCGGTTGGTTCGGCAGCATCGCCAGGAACGGATAAGCGGAAGCGGCGCGAACCACCGTGTAGATCAGGCCGGTGGAATCGATGGCGCTGATTATCATAGGCTCAGAGTCGATCAGGACGGAGCTATTCACGGGGACCAGCGGCGCTACGCCCTGGAAGGTGATCGTGGTATCGGTAGCACCGCACGCATTCGCTAGAAAGGCGGCTGGGCCGATCTTATTTGCTCAACCAAATTGTGTTGAGGTCGAGAATGAGAGCGCTTGGCACCGTCAGCGTTAAAGTCGCTGTGAGTGTGGCGGGGAATGTTGGCATGATGTTACTCCTTTGAAAAAGTTAAAGTGCGCATGGGTAAGAGCCGCTGAAATAATAGATCTGCGATCCCGCTGGAAAATTCGGTGCTCCTTGTAAGTCCACGTTGATCACGCTGCCGCTGATGTAAGAACACAGAACAACGCCGCCGTTGGCGATTCCGTAACACGGGATAGTGATCCCAGAATTAACGGCGACAGGCAAGGCAATATAGAACGCAGGCGAAAGTGTACCGCCTAGAACAGTGCTGAAGTTGCAGTAGAAATAAACTATTGGGCCAACCCTGAGGTACGAAGCGTGAACGGATGTCCCAACACCTTGCACTCCGGCTGCGTTACCGTCGTGGGTCATGGTCCCCGAACAGGTCAGATAAGGCGACCAGGGAATCCAGTTCGAGCCGCTGGTGCCGAAGGAGATGGATGCGGGAGTGGTGATGGTGAGAGCGCCGCTGATTCCCACATTTCCGCTTCCGTCAACTCCAAACGCCGTGCCGACGTTAAAGAGAGATGCCGGATTCGTGTTGCCAATGCCGACGTTACCGGATGGTAGGATTGTCATCCTAGTCAGGGGCGTACCACCCGTGAGAGATGTCGCAAATACCATTGATGCTGATGCATACGTAGTAACGAGGACTAGATTTGATGCGCTTACGATGAACGATGTACTCGCGTTACTTACACCTGCGGTGGACCCTGAAGCTGTCGTTCCGTAGGTGAATATGTTGACACCTGGATTGCTGCCAACGCTAAGTAGCGCGTAACTAGCGGTATTGGTAGAAAGGATACTGACCGTTGGCGTAGCCGCTGTGAAGGAGTTGGTTGCGCCCGTAAAGGCGTTGCTTGCGTTGAGAGCCGCGTATGCCCAACTGGCAGCGGCGGCATTGTTGAATGCTGTCCAATCAGCCGCACTCAAATAGCCAGCGGTACTCGCCGTCGCTTTAGCTACTGTGATCGTTGTGGCCGCAAGTAAAGCCGCTGATCCACCGGAGATCGTGAGAACGCTCGAAGTAAGTTCCGTCAGAGAAGCTGGCGTGGCTGTAGCAGCCGTGGACAGACCAAGTGCTGTGCGAGTGCCAGATTGATCCGTGAAGACCGGAGCCACGCTGAATGTTTGAATACCTGAAAAGGTATTGACAGTGAGAGAAGCAGGCGTGAAGCCAAGAGCCGCTTGCTTGGAGTTAAACGTGTTCCAATCAGCGGATGCTAAAAGCCCCTTAACCGAAGTGGTGGCCGTTGGGATCGCGCCAACTGCCGTAGCAGCAGCGCCAAGCGCATCATAGCTGAGTGCCGGAATGTCAGTAGCCACCAACGCGCGAAGCGATGAAACGCCCGATGCTCCAGACGGAGTGGCTAAAACCAAATTACCCGCGCCGCTAGGCGCTGGGCCAGTGGCTCCGGTCGCACCCGCAGATCCAGTGGCACCTGTTACACCCGTCGCACCTGCTACCCCTTGAGAACCCGCTACCCCTGTCCCGGTTGCTCCTGTAGCTCCCGTCGCACCCGCAGTGCCAGTGGAACCCGCAGATCCGGCCACACCAGCCGCACCCGCCGTACCTTGCGGAATGGTGAAGGCTAAGACCGCCGTTGAACTCGAACCGGTATTCGTCACCGCCGCCGAGGAACCCGCCGCTCCGGTCGTTGTCGTCCCCACGGCGATGGTGGCGGCGGTGCCGGTAGCTCCCGTGCCGCCCGTGCCGCCCGTTGGCCCTGCGACTCCTTGGGCTCCAGTGATTCCGATAACTCCTTGGATACCCTGACTGCCTGTGGCTCCGGTTGAACCTTGAGAGCCTGTGCCCCCGGTGACGCCTTGGGAGCCAGTCGCACCTACTGCTCCAGTGACTCCCGTTGGCCCTGTCTGCCCGGTTAACCCTTGGATACCTTGACTGCCAGTAGCGCCAGCAGAACCTGTGGCTCCTTGACTGCCAGTAGCGCCAGCAGAACCTGTGGCTCCTTGACTGCCAGTAGCGCCAGCAGAACCTGTGGCTCCTTGACTGCCTGTGGCTCCGGTTGAACCGGTCAATCCTTGAATACCGGTAGCGCCGGTTGAACCTTGAGAGCCTGTGCCCCCGGTGACGCCTTGGGAGCCAGTCGCACCTACTGCTCCAGTGACTCCCGTTGGCCCTGTGGGTCCGATCACCCCGGCTGTGCCAGCCGTCCCCGTCGCTCCGGTTGGACCCTGCGAACCCGTTGGCCCAGCGACACCAGCGGTTCCCGCCGCGCCGGTGATACCTTGAACGCCTTGCGTCCCGGTCGGACCAGCGGCTCCAGTCCCACCCGTTACTCCCTGAATGCCTTGAATGCCCTGCGAACCCGTGGCTCCGGTACTTCCAACCGCGCCAGCGGTGCCTTGAGTACCTTGGCTGCCGGTGGGTCCTGTCGCCCCAGTACTTCCCGTTAAGCCAGTCACGCCTTGCGATCCGGCTGTGCCTGTGGGGCCTGTCGCGCCGGTCCCACCGGTGATACCTTGAATCCCTTGTGAACCTGCACTACCAACCGTGCCGGTGATGCCCTGGACACCCTGTGAGCCTGTCACACCCGTAGGCCCGGTTGGGCCTGTAACCCCTTGAGTACCTGTTGGTCCGGTTACACCTGATGCACCTACAGACCCAATCGGACCCTGCGAACCCGACGCGCCGGTTGGCCCTACCGTCAGTGGAACGCTGGCGGAGATATTGCCTTCAGCGTCCACCGACCAAACGACATTCTCCGACCCGGACGGCGCTATTGGCAGCGTGTTATTGAAATTAGGAATCATCCAATCTCCACAACCAGTGGTCCGGTAATCTATTTTGTTGGACTGATAGCCGTGCTACGCTCTTAACGAAATGGACGAAACCTCCAAGCTGCTATTGACGGTGGCGATTCCGACCGTCACGGTTCTAATTGGCATTCTGGTGAACAACCGCCAACTCGATTCGCTGCGGAATGAAATGAACGCGCGTTTTGAGGCGATGAACCAAGTAATTCTGCGCATCGAAGGCGAACTGCGCTCCGACCTCAGGCGCATCGAAGGCGAACTGCGCTCAGACTTGGACCGCGTCGAAGGCGTGCTTACCGTCAAAATCGATGCACTGGCGGTTCGCGTTAAAGCGCTCGAAGACGCCATTCATTCGCCACTGGTGAAAAAGTGACACCCTCTTAGTAACCGAAGGTCACCCAGCCTTGTGTGGACCGCCTGCGCCGCGAAGCGCTGGCGGGGCCGGGATCACCAACCGCGTCTGCGGGCCCAGTAGGTCCGACCGCACCCGCGAAGCCGTCTCTGCCGCTAACTCCGACCGGGCCTTCCGCACCCGTTTGTCCAGTCACACCGAGAGGCGTGGGGATGCTGGCGCTGATGTTGTTATCAGCGTCAACAGTGAACTGGATATTGGAGTTGCCGGGGCGGCAACCGGCGTGGTGGACGATAGATTTATCTTGGACATGGCCTTGCCTTCTTAAAGGGTTGGTTAACTGCTCTCTACTTGATCTGACGCCAAAGGGTGCCGTCATATTGGATGATGGTTACTAAGTTGGCTGCCAGCGTGATCGTCGCCGTTGAAGCTCCGGCCACCCAGATGTTATTACCGTTACCTGAGATCGTCAAGGTATTCGCGCCGTTGTTGATGTAAAGCTCCTGAAGCCACCGCAGGGTTTAATTCCGGCCTAGCGGATACATCTGGCCGGTAGAAGGTTGCACCGCGCCGCTAGTGCCCGCATCATGTCGCCGCTCTTGAAACTTACTCGTGGAAAATCACACCCGCTCTGGTTTCTAATGTCACCAGACGCTCACGGACTTTGCCGAGTTCGGTTCTAATGTTGTCCAACTTCGCTTCCACGCTAACAAACCGGGCGTCGTAACCAGTAAGCCGTGCCAAGATATCTTTAAGCAGCAGTTGCTCACGGAACCAGACTCCGGCGATGATGGCGATAAGCGGGATCGTTCCGTAGAAAACTTGCAGCGCTTGGTTGTTTGGCATTCCTCAGTCTACCAAAGCAATGAAAGGAATGACTTAAAATGAAATTCCTTTGCCGGTTCCAGGCCAGGAGAGAGGTTAAAGTTATACAGTGGCGTAGACGCCGGAAATCTGCACTTGCAAACTACCTGCTGTGAACACCGCCCCATTTGGTGCTACTATACCCAAGATTCCAGGCGAGCCAGCCTCAATAATGGCATAGGCCGGGGTCCAGGAAGTGTACCCAGCGCCGTTTATCGTGCAGGCGACATTGACGTTTTGGCCGAGACTCGCGCCGCTGATCGGCAAGGAAATACCGATGCCGGAGTTATTCACCGTCCCGCCGATTGTGCCTGAGAACACAACGGTAAACCAGACCAAAGGACCAACCTGAATGTAGGTAGCGATGGACGTGGTTACCGAGGTGAGCGTCATGGAGCCGCCTAGGGAGTAAGTGGGTGCCCAGGAGGAGCGGCCACCGAAAGTGCCTGAGACTGCTGCCGAGAATGTGGTTGGACCGGCGAACACGTTCTTGTCTGTTGTCCCCGCTTGATACACTCCATATGTGGCAAGCGGCGGTGACCCGGTTCCCGCTCCTTGGCTCGCGATGTACAGAGCGTACCCGATTGTGGGTGCGGTGTTGGGGGTACCAACATAGATTTGATAGAGAAGTGGACAGGTCAAGCTTTGCTGATTAATATTGACGTTCACACACGTAACTTGTGCCGTTGTGCCGTAAACATACGGAAAGACATTTAGTGCCGTGAACGACGTGACGGCAGCGCTGGCCCCGGCAAATATATTCAACCCAATAGCGGTTGTTGTAGAGGTTGTGTTACCCGCGACAACCAAAGCAGGCCCTATCTGAACACTTAGCGCGCCACTTGAACCTGTGTGGCCGCCGATGGCGAGAGTGGAGGTTGGGTTGGACCCAGTTCCTAGTGTGTTGGAGATTGACCAGTAGTCGGGAGCTGACGCAGTGCCAGTCCAATATTGACCAGCGACCCTCAGCAAGGATGTTGCTGATTGGTTAGCTCCCGAAGTCGCCGCCGTGAGGTTGGCGAAAGACGTCGCCGTTGCCAGCGTGATCGCGCTGCTGGTGATCGTTATCTGTGAGGCGGTAATACCCAGGAAGATTGAGGTGGTGGCTTGTATTGCCAAACTACCCGACGCCGAAACGACATTCAAATTAGCATTACTCTGGCCTAAAGTATTACCGGGGTAAGCTGAGCCGTAAGTATAAAGGTTGAGATAGCCCAGATTAATATTAGCCACACCGGTCGGCGAGGGACTATTGAGGATTAAATATGGACTCCCTATACCGAAACCTTGCCCAACCTGAACAGTCGAAGTGAACTGAACAGGCGAAGTGAATATCGGGCTGCCACTCAGTGTTGGAATCCCTGCGCTGACCAGGGAAGCGGCACTGACCGCCGTGAAGTTCAAGACGCCATTCACCGTCAAGCTACCGGATGTCCCGGTGGTCGGAGCCGTAGCAATGGTACCCCCCGTCGTGTTCTGGTCGTTATAAGTTAACGCGGTAAGGGTCGCGGCGAGTCGCTGCGTCCCGGACACCGTTCGATAAACACTATAACTGACGGCGTTGGGCACCGCCAACCATGTCACAGTATTATAGTTTGAAACCGATAGCGTGGCATTACCATTAACTATGCTGCCTATCGGACTGGCAGCGGTATAAGAACCATCCGCTTGATTGGCGACGATGACGTACGAGTACGTTGTGCTGCCGCCCGTGCCAACCTTAGCTACCGTGGGAGCGCCTGGAGTAGCCAGCGCCCGCGTATTTATGGAACCATTGACGTCCAGTGCAAAAGCCGGTGCTGTGGCGCTGATACCGACCAGATTGTTGAACGTGTTCACCGCTGTAAAGGTATTTGCCGTACCCAATGAAACGCCGCCTAAATTAGCAAGAGCCGTTGAGGTGCTGGCGACATCGGATAAGTTATTCGCCGCCGCCAGTCCTCCGAGGCCGCTGATCGCCGGAAGATCCGCCGACACCAACGCGCGAAGCGATGAAACGCCCGATGCTCCAGACGGAGTGGCTAAAACCAAATTACCCGCGCCGCTAGGCGCTGGGCCAGTGGCTCCGGTCGCACCCGCAGATCCAGTGGCACCTGTTACACCCGTCGCACCTGTTACACCCGTCGCACCTGTTACACCCGTCGCACCTGCCGTACCTTGCGGAATGGTGAAGGCGAAGACTGCCGCCGAAGTTGAGCCGGTATTCGTAACTATCGCCGATGAGCCAGCCGCCCCGGTGGTGGTTGTACCCACCGCGATGGTTGCCGCCGTGCCTGTCGCTCCCGTTCCGCCTGTGGCTCCCGTCGCACCCGCAGCGCCCGCCGCGCCTTGCGCTCCGATAGCGGCCCACAGAGCCACGTTCGTGGCCGCTGAGAAGACGCTGCTTGAGGTAAAGGCGCTGGTGACTACATAGGTCTGGCCTTGGTAAGTGAACACGTCATAGGCGTTGTACGCCGTGGATGCGGCCCAGGCGTTTCTATAGGTGAAGCCCTGGCCGGAGCCTTGGGCTCCTTGCGCTCCTTGTGCGCCGACCGACGCATTCAGATTCCAGTAGACCCCGGCATCCGATCCGGGAATGATATTGGTATTCGGAGTCACGCAGACATAGGAGGAGCCGCTGTAAGAAACCAAGTCGTAGATCGCGTAAGTTGCGCTGGAACTCCAGGCGCTGCGCCAGTTGAAGCCGCTGCCTGTCGCTCCCGTGGGCCCAGTTGCGCCCCTTGCTCCATTTGTGCCATTTGTGCCAGCCGCCCCGGTTACTCCCGCTCCGGTGGCTCCCGTCGCGCCGGTAAGTCCAATGCCGCCTGTAGGCCCGGTCGCTCCAACGGAAGCGAGGACGCTCCATTGTGCAGGGCTGCTTGGCGGCGGCTGGTTGGTATTCGACGCCGTGGCATAGTAAGTCGAACCACCCAGGCCATAACTGACGACCGACCCCACCGGGTAAGTAGAGCCGCTATTCCAACCATAACTGGTTAAAGATAAACCGACCGCCCCGGTTGGCCCGGTGCCGCCTGTAGGGCCTGACGGTCCGGTAGAACCGGTCTCTCCAACCGCCGCGAAGATCGCCCAGCTAGCGGGGCTCACATCCGGCTGTTGGTTGGTGTTTAAGACAGTGGCGAGATAACTTCCGCCGTTGTAGTAAACACCGCTGTTCACCGCATAAGCGGTCGCGCCGCTCCATGTGCCCAACCAGTTGATGTTTGCGCCGGGAGCGCCTGTCGCTCCGCTTGGGCCTGTACCGCCCGTTGCCCCTTGTGGAAGGGTAAAAGCAAAAACAGCCGCCGCGTTGGTGCCGGAGTTGGCGACCTGCGCTGAACTTCCCGCCGCGCCGGTGGTGACGGAGCCAATGCTTATGGTAGCGGCGGTGCCAGTTAAGCCGGTGACGCCCTGACTTCCAGTAGCGCCTGTAGCTCCCGTTGCGCCGGTGTTTCCGATGCCGGACATCTGCGTCCATTTCGTGCCATCGCTGCCGGGAGCCACGTTGCTGTTCGCGGCAAGGCAATTCCAAGCGCTGCTAGCGTAGTAAACCACGTCGTACGGATTGTAGGTGGACGTGTTCAACCAAGTCCCTTGCCACGTGAAACCTTGGCCCTGACCCGCTGAGCCTGTCGGCCCTTGGACACCTTGCTGCACCATCAAAGACCACTGCGTGGTACTCGTCAATGGATTGGCGTTGGTCGTTGGGGCAGTTGAGACGTAAGCGGAGCCGTTATAAAGAACGGTATCGTTTACAAAGTAAGAAGTGGTTGAACTCCAGAGCCCGCGCCAGTTATACACCGGACCAGTCGCACCTGTGCTGCCCGTTAGTCCGGTCGGACCTTGCGGCCCTGTGACACCCGCCCCTGTTGGGCCGGTGAGCCCTTGTGGGCCGCTATTACCCTGTATTCCTTGCGCGCCGACGCCACCAGTTGGGCCATAGCCGCCTGTAGCTCCTACTGGGCCTGTTCCTCCGGTCGCTCCAACCGAAACCCACAGGGTAGTCGATAGAGGGTCGGGAGTTGTTCCCGCCGTGAAGGTAGCCGTAACGAGATAGGCGGAGCCGCTATAACTGAACACGTCATAGGCGAAGTATTCGGTGCTGGGCGCGTAAACTCCCCGCCAAGTGAATCCTTGGCCTACGCCTTGTGAGCCGGTTGGACCGGCGATGCCTTTCTGCGCGACGATCTGCCATATCGCGCCGTTCGTGCCCGGAGTAACACCCGTGTTAGCGCTCTGCGCCGCATAACTTGACCCAAGGTAAGATACCACGTTGTTCGCCGCGTAAGGCGTGGATAAAGCCCAGGTGCCTTTGAGCACCAGGGAAATTCCGGTCGCGCCCGTTGGCCCTGTCGCTCCAGTGGGTCCAATACCTCCGGTTGGGCCGGTTGGACCACCTAACGGACCAGTTGCTCCGGTGGGTCCCTCGGACCCGGTTGGGCCACTGCCTCCGATTGAGCCTTGAATTCCTTGGATACCTTGCAGGCCCGTGTTGCCAGTGGGGCCTGTCGGTCCGACACCCGCTGGCCCGGTAGGCCCGGTACCTCCGATTGGACCTGGCGTACCGATGTGAAACGCCTCCCAATCCGTGGAACTCAAATAACCAGACTGAGTGGCGCTAGCTTTATTAACCTGAATTGTCGTAGCGGATAGGACGGCGCTTGCGCCGCCCGTTATCGTAAGCACCGATGATGTTGCTTCCGTCAGGCTTGCCGATGATAAGCCAAGAGCGGCCCTGGTTCCGGCTTCATCGGTGAAGATAGGGGCTACGGCGAAGGTCGCAACACCTCCAAACCGGGAAGTGCTTGCGACGGATAGAACCGCAGCGGATATTGTGCCGCTAACGTTTCTGACTGGTGCAGAGCCGGTAAGGTTATAAGGTCCATCCGTTGCTGAAGTTCCGGTGGTTGTCCCGACGAAGCCAACATTGAAGTTGGAGCTAAAGATACGGTAGACATCATATTCAACTGCATATGGAATTGCTCCCCACGATATGAGAAATGAACCCGCGCCTGAAATCCCATGAGGTCCTGAGGCGGTTCCGCCACTACCGCTCGTGGAGCCGTCCTGAGAGACGGGGATAACTAAATATTCTGCTGAGTAAATACCAGCACCGCTAAGAGTGGTGACGGTGACGGATAAAGAGCCAAAAGCAGCGGTGGTCAGTGAACCACCGTTCAGAGCCAAAGAGCTAGTGGTAATCCCACCTTCAATACTCTGACTACTTAAAAAAGTGTTACTGAGGGCTAAGGAAGCACCCCCTATGTTCGCCAGAGCGGTTGCCGGAATTGCTACATCTGAAAGATTGTTGGCGATCTGGAGGCTTGATGCCAAGATAGGAAGATCTGCCGCGACCAGTGCGCGAAGGGAAGCAGTACCGGAAGCACTGGCTGGGGTCGCTAAGACAAGGTTAGCCGCACCGCTAGGCGCTGGACCGGTTGGCCCGGTAGAACCCGCACCGCCAGAACCACCCATTGAGCCAGCGCTACCGGTCGCTCCCGTTGCTCCCGTTGCTCCCGTTGCTCCCGTTGCTCCAGTGATGCCTTGAATACCCTGAACGCCGCTACTACCCGCTACTCCGGTGCCGGTTGCGCCCGTCGCTCCGGTCGGGCCTGTGAATCCCTGACTGCCAGTAATGCCAGCCTGTCCAGGCGCACCTTGCGAACCCGCCACTCCGGTGCCAGTAGCACCTGTCGCTCCCGTTGGCCCCGTGGCTCCGGTTAAACCTGATGAACCCGCTATGCCTTGCAGCCCAGTCGATCCGGCGACACCTTGAATACCCTGAATGCCTTGACTACCTTGACCGCCGTCATTGCCCGTTGCTCCATTGCTGCCCGTGGCTCCGGTTCCTCCGGTGGGTCCTGTGGGTCCTGTTAAACCAGTAATCCCAATCGTTCCACTAATACCCGCCGCACCCGTGACTCCGGTGGGACCAGTAACGCCCTGAATACCCTGAATACCATCTACGCCGATAGTTCCGTTGGTGCCGGTTGCGCCCGTCGCTCCGGTCGGCCCGGTTGAACCTGTGGCCCCAGTGAAGCCTTGGTTTCCTGTCGCTCCCGTAGAGCCCGTCGCTCCGGTTGTTCCGGGGACGCCACCGCTTGGCCCCGTGGCTCCGGTTGGGCCCAGCATGACTAAGAGCCAGTAAGATGGGTTAGGAGGGGCGATGAAAATCGTGCGCCCAACTAACTCAGTTGTCGTCTGGCCGGGGTAACCATTTGGAACTGGTACAACGACGATATCTTGTTCGCCGTATGAGCTGGTCTTAATGCACTCATAGAGACCTGGGGCATAGTACACCAAGTCATTGACGAGATAAGTCGTATTGTCTTGGTAAAAACCCCTATAGCTATACTGGGTTCCGGTAGGCCCGACTGCCCCAGTTGCGCCGGTTGGACCAACAGGACCGCCGCTCGGCCCCGTTACACCAGCCCCGCCAACAGAGGCAAGGAGTTGCCAGTAAGTGGGGTTCGGGGGAACCTGATTCGTGTTTAAAAGGAGCGCCGAATAGCTGCTCCCGTTGTAGGCAATCGCGTCATAGAGAGCGTAGGCAGTGCCGCTTGACCAAGTGCCGCGCCAATTGAGGGAAGGACCTACCGCTCCGGTCGGGCCAGTAACGCCAGTGACGCCTTGCGCCCCACCTCCGGGGCCAGTAGCGCCCGTTGAACCAGTCGGCCCGGTGGCACCAGGATCTCCACCACCAACACCTGTGGCTCCTTGAACGCCGGTCGCTCCTTCAGCCGCTAACAAGCTCCAAGTGACACCGCCGTCAGAGCCAGGAATGATACCCGCAATGGCCGAAGCGATGCAAAGGTATGACGACCCAAGATAGGTAATGACATCGAAAGGCGCGTAGACTGAAGTCGCGCTCCACGCGCTACGCCAGTTAAATCCTTGGCCGAATCCCTGATTACCCGTTGCCCCTGTCGATCCCGTTGGCCCCGTGGCTCCCGCCGCGCCCAAAATGACGCCAAGCCCGATCCATGCGGGAGACGTCGCTGGCGCTACCGTCAAATATTGGTACGACTGGTCGCCGATGACGTGAACGACCATGCCTTCGCGCAACCGTTCCGGAGGAATGAGCGCAAGATCCGCATAAGCGGCAACCTCACGCCAGCCGCCGATCCCATAGGCAGGATCGTGGGTCGGATAGATATCTTCGTTCGTGAAGGGAAGGATCATCGCGGCGATGTTTGTTCCAAAAAGCGAATCGGCCATTAAACAGTACTCTCGCCTTCCAGGTATTTAAGACCAAACAACATTGATGCTTGGCCCGGTTTGTAACCCGTTGAAGCGGACAATGTTGTAATTCTGGCTAAACCCTGCGGTATTCGTGAAGCTCTGAACAGTAAGTGAAAAGTCTGAAAACGCCAAGCCGCTCACGACGACGCCGCTAATTGTTCCGAAGCTGGAGGGGAAACAGTAATACGGATAGTTGCCACCCGCGCAGTTGTAATTGATGGAGCGCCCCAAGCTGGAGGCCAGCGCCGAAGACCCAAGGCTTAAGATCTGCGCGGTGGTCAGAACGGGATTCGGTGAAACACCCCAATAAGCTTGCGGCAGGAAAGAGACGCTGCTGGAGGTGGTCACCTGCCTGGTGCCATCCGAAGCCGTCAGCATATATGTGGTGTCCGACTCCAGAACCGTGGGGTAAAGGAATTGGTAGGTACGGACGCCAATCTCTTGTGCAATTCCCTGAATGCTTTGGCTAACGACGGGTTTGTTGTAACTCCACGTCAAGGTGACTTCCGAAACACCCAAGCCGATCTCCAGGCTGCTCTGATCGTTTGACAACGAAGCCGTGAGCGGCACGTAGAGAAGATAATCCAAGGCTTGCTCCACGGTCGGGTAGGATAGGCTGGCATAACTCACTTCCGTCGCGGGAATCGGCAGCACGATATTCGTTTCACCCGAACTTCCAGCGGTCCCCGGTATTCCTTGCGGACCTGTATTGCCAGTCACGCCGTGAATGCCTTGTGACCCGGCCACGCCCTGCGCTCCAGTAATGCCTGTAGCTCCTGTAGGTCCGGTCGGCCCACCGCTTGGCCCCGTCGCTCCGGCTGGCCCTGGGGGTCCGGTAGGTCCTAATGACGGCCCGGTGGGCCCGGTGGGACCGGTGCCGCCAGCAACGCCAGCCGCTCCAGTCGGCCCGGTGCTGCCTGTCGATCCAGTCGGCCCTTCACTGGGTCCGGTCGCACCAATTGGGCCGATGACCCCTTGAGCGCCTGTAGGACCGCTTGGACCTTGCGGCCCCGCTACCTCTCTCCGGTTATCACCGCCGCCAAGGAAATAACTACTACCGCCGCCGATCCCCCCGCTCAACCGCGTTGTTGATGGGGATTGGAAGAATGAATTATCCACGCGCGGCGGCTGCTCAATGAGGGTTGGATTGGGTGGCGCGTAGCTGCATTGGAATCCCTCTTCGTCATACCAATCGGGTTGAGAGAAGAGTTCAATGCGGCCTGCAAACTTAACCCAGTACCCGGCTGTGAGATCCTTCCCGGCGCTCAGGATCATCAAGGGGCGTTCAATAATCAGATCAACTGGTAGCTTCGGCCATATGGTGTAAATCTGCTCAATGCTGTCTTCGCTGGCGATGCGAAGCTGCGCCCAGAGAACCTTTACATTGCAGTAGTTATTGAGGAAGCTGCTATAGCCGGTGGGATTATCGGCGAGGAAGAGAAGCTGGGAACCATAGAGCATGGTGGCAGCGGGTCGAGCATTCAGTTGGGGGATGAACTGAACCGACTGAACGGTCATAATAGGCCGGTAGCCAGCGCCTTCGTTGATAGCCAGCATCCGTCCGCCCATTTAGGAATCTCCCCTCAACAAACACGCGAAAAGTCCATTGGGCAAAAGAAATGGAGGGGTTTTTACACCCCTCCATGTTTTACGAATGATGCTTCGTTTAGGACCAGACGACCGTGATGCTAGCGCCGTTCTGAATGTTGTCGAAGGCGCACACGTTATAGCTCTGCGTGTAGCCTTGAGCGTTTGTGACGTCCTGCGCGGTGACGGTGTAGCCGGACAGCGCCAAGCCGCCGACAAAAACGCTGCTTGGTGCTTCGAAGGAAGCCGGGTAAGCGTAGATAGGATAGTTGCCGCCCGTGGCATTGTAAGTCATGGTGCGGCCACGGCTACCCGCCAGGGCGGAAGAGCCAAGGGCCAAAACCTCAGCGCTGGTAAGCGGTAAGGTTGGCGACACACCCCAGTAAACGGAAGGCAGGAAGGACACGGTGGTTTGAGCCGTCGTGGTCTTGGTGCCGTCGTTCACGGTCAGCGTGTAGGTCTTGTTGGCGTTGTTCAGGCCGGGAGACGCGATGGTAACGGTGTCGGTGCGAAGGCCAACGGCCAATGGACCGATGCCGCTGTCGAAGCTCTGGCTGGTGACGGTAGGCTTGCTGTAGGTCCAGTTGAGGACAACCGATTCGACCGTCGTGCCAAGCTCCACGGTGCCAATCGTGTTGGTCAGGTTGGTGACCAGCGGGACGTAGAACAAAGCGGTCAAGGCGGCTTCGACCGTGGGGTAGAGAACGTTGTCGAAGGTGATGTCCGATGCCGCTGGCTGGGAGAGTGTGGGGACACCGAACGATGTGATGGAGCTAATCCAGTTGCTAGCCACTTCGGAGACGGCTTGCACGCCGCCCAGAGTCGTTATGCTGGGGACGGGCAAGAGGGCAGCGGCGACCGTGCCACTAGTCAAGTTGGTGGCGTTAGCGCTGAACGCTTTCGCCGCCGCTAGGTTTGTGACATCGGCTGCGGTAGCAAACGCTTCGGCTGCGGTGAGCGTTGCCGCGTCTCCGGCGATTCGCGCAGTGGCTTCTACCGATACGGCGCTGCTTTCGGTACCCGATAGATCGGTGACCGTGGTGGTTAAATTGGTGATTAACGTCCCCAACGCTGTGTCGGCGTCGGTGCGGTTCGTTACTTCTGTTGCAGCTGCGGAGGTGAGGGTGGCTTCAACGCCGGTCGCGCGGGTGACTTCCGCCCCTAAACCGGTGGTTAGTACACCTTCGGCGGCGGTAGCACGCGAGGTTTCGTTGGAAATGTCCGTGGTTATGGTAGTTACATTGCCTGTTATGACACCTTCAGCGGCGGTCGCCCGCAAAACTTCCGCGCCAAGGTTCGTGGTGAGCGTGCCTTCAGCACCTTCGGCGCGCGACGTTTCAGTACTTGTCGCCGATGCCGCTGTTGTGGCGTTGCTGTCTACCGTGGCCGTCAAGGTGGTTATGCT
>Ga0302319_10004905_pt1 | contig 27239 bp, 21 predicted proteins | sample Bog_T0_2_FD_203319 | JGI IMG/M metagenome (GOLD analysis project Ga0302319, IMG submission 203319) | Peat permafrost microbial communities from Stordalen Mire near Abisko, Sweden - Bog_T0_2 | ecosystem: Environmental > Terrestrial > Soil > Wetlands > Peat | place: Sweden: Abisko, Stordalen Mire... | reverse complement strand
CGACCCGATCGCCCTCGCGGCGATCTTCCTGGCGATGAGCCGGGATGTCGACCCGGCGAGGCGAAGGCGGATAGCGAAGCAGGCGACGTGGACGGGCGGCCTGGTCGCGCTCTTCTTCCTTGTGCTTGGCGCGAGCATCTTTGCCGCCGTCGGCATCTCCGTGAGCGACTTCCAGATCGCGGGAGGCCTGATCCTCCTGATCATCGCCGGCCGGGAGATCGTGCAGTCGATCTCGATGGAGCCGTCCCGGCTCTCCGAGGATTTCGGGGTCGTGCCCCTGGGGATGCCGCTGATCGCCGGACCCGCGACCATCACGACGCTCCTTCTCCTCCAGCAGACGCAGGGGGTTGTGCTCACCCTGTCCGCCCTCGCCGCCAACCTTGTGCTGGTCGCCATGGCGTTCGCCTACAGCGACCGGCTCGAGCGCCTGGTGACGATGACAGGACTGCGGGCGATCTCGAAGATCATCGCCCTGCTCCTCGCGGCGATCGCGGTCCGGATGATCCGTCGGGGCCTCGCGGGCTGATCAGCCGGAAAACGTCGTAAGCAGGTCCGCGTAGATCTTGGCGGTCCTGACCAGGTCGAGGACCCGGGCCCTCTCGTCGACGGCGTGCTCGTTGTCCCCGCCGGGCCCGTAGCCCAGGGTCGGGATCTTCAGGTAGTGCGAGAAAAAGTGCATGTCGTTGAACCCTGTCGACAGGTTGAAACCGGCCCGGGCCCCGCGCACGCGGCCGACGCTCGAGGCCATGGCGGAAAAGAAGGGGTGGGTGGGCTCGTGGTAGCAGGAAAGGTTCTCCGAAATCTTCCTGACCGTGATGTCGCACTGGGGGATCTTCCTGGCCGCCGCGGCCAGGAACGTCCGCAGGCCGCGTTCCGCCGCGAAGCGGTCCTCGGTTGCAATCACCCGGCGGTCGATCGTGAACGACGCGAAGGCCGGCACGGTGTTGACCTTGCCGCCCTCTCCGGCGCTGAACACCCCGCCGACATTGATGGTCGGGCGCAGGACCCTGCCCTCGGGAGAGACAATCTTCCGGCGGGCGATCTGCCCCTTGTACTCCTCCAGCGCAAGGACCAGGGCGGACATCTTCTCGAGCGCGTTGATGCCGTCCTGGGGCGTCGAGCCGTGGGCCGCCTTTCCGCGGATCGAGACCTCGAGCCAGATGACGCCGTTGTGCCCACAGCACACCGAGTCGCCCTCTCCTCCTTCCATCACGACGGCATAGTCGGGGCGGATCGGCGCGTTCGCGACCAGCCAGCCGGCGCCGAGGACGGAGTCCGTTTCTTCGTCGGCCGTGAAGGAGACCTCGACGTTCATGAGCGGCGCGGTCCCGGTCGCGCGCAGCGCCTCGAGGGCGAGGAGCAGGCTCGCGATCGAGCCCTTCATGTCGGCGGTGCCGCGCCCGTAGATCCAGCCGCTCGAAACCTTGCCGCTGAACGGGCCGCCGAAGCGCCATGTGCCGGAAACCGGAACCACATCGTAATGGGCGTTGAAGTGGATCGTCTTCGAGGCCCCGGGAGCCCGGAGCCGTCCCAGGACGTTGAACCGGGGATAGGCCTGCTGGCCGGGCAGGTGCCTCTTCAGCAGGGAATGCGGGATCGAAAAGCGGCGGGCCTTGAGACCGGCGGCTGTGAGCTCGCGCGTGAGCAGGGCGCTGATCTTCGCATAGTCCCGGCCGGGCGGGTTGACCGTCGAGACGGCGACCAGCCCTTGGAGGGTCTTCAGAAGGCGGCCCTGTTGGGCATCAATGTAGGAGGAGGGGGACATCACTTCAGGTAGGCAACGTAGAGCAGGCGCGCCGTCGTCAGCGTGACAACAATCAGGAATATGGGGCGGACGAAGCGAGCGCCTTTTTTGACCACGAGTCCGGCCCCCAGTCGCGCCCCGACCACCTGCCCGGCGGCCATCGTCAGGCCGGCGGCATAGTAAATGTGGCCCCCGAGCATGAAGAGCGCGACCGCCGCGACGTTGCTCGTGACGTTCATCACCTTGCAGTGCCCGGTTGCCTTCACGAAGTCGTAACCCAGCAGCAGGACGAAGGATAGGGTCCAGAACGACCCGGTTGCGGGGCCGAAGAATCCGTCCCAGAAGCCGAGCGCCGGGCCGGCCAGGAGGTAGAACGGGGTCGTCCGCATGCGCGCAGGGCGGGTCCTCTGCCCGATCTCAGGCCTGAGAAACACATAGATAAGGACGGCGGCGAGGAGCCAGGGGATGATGCGGACCAGGATGTCAGAATTGAGCCGCTGGACCGTCCACGTCCCGAGCAGGGCGCCCGCCAGCGTCAGGGCGATCCCGAGGCGGCATGAGGCGAGGTCCACCGCGCCGCTTCGGATGTAATGCCGCGTGGCGGCGGTGGTCCCGCAGAGCGACTGGAGCTTGTTGGTTCCGAGCGCAAACGTGGCCGGCATGCCGAGGCTTAGGAGCATGGGGAGGGCGATCAGCCCGCCGCCGCCCGCGATGGCGTCCACGACACCCGCCGCGAGCCCGGTCAGGACCAGGAGGGCGTAGACCCACGGGGCGAAGTGCATCCCGGGAGGATCATGGAAACCCGCCAAAACGGAAGCGTGGAAACGGCGCCCGCTTTGTGCTACGATTCCACCGTGAACGAGGAAGCCCGGCAAATCGTCGACCGGATGGGCCTGCAGCCCCTCCCGATCGAGGGCGGCTATTTTGCGAGGACGTGGACAGGCCGCCCGGCCGGGCCGGGCATGAGGGAGACCGGCTCTGCGATCCTTTTCCTCATCACGCCGGAGGACCGGTCCTCCCTGCACAGAATCCAGACCGACGAGATCTGGCATTTTTATTCGGGCGACCCGGTCGAGCACATCCAGCTCGACCCGGGGGACGGGTCTGCGCGCCGGACGCTGCTCGGATCGGCGCTGATTGCCGGGCATTTCCCGCAGCTCGTCGTGCACGGCGGGGTGTGGCAGGCGGCGCGCACATGGCGGGCGTCGCGCGGATGGTCGCTCCTGGGCTGCACCCTTGCGCCGGCCTGGGACGACGGGGAGTTCGAGCTTGCCGACCCGCTTGCGCTCGCGAGGGAGTTCCCGGCGTGGAGCCGCTGGCTGGAGGACATGAAGCCGCTACCTCCGGATTGACCGCCTGCCAATTCAATTTGCAAGGGCCCGGGGATTGGGCAGAGTTTCGATACCAGCATGTCAGCACTCTACGCCGATCTCCGCCGCGATTATTCCCTGGCCGGGTTGACGGAGAAGGACCTTGCCAAGGATCCTTTCCGGCAGTTCGAGAAATGGTTCCAGGAGGCCGAGGCCGCCAAGATCCCCGAACCCAATGCCATGACGCTCTCGACCTCCGACGGCGAGGGGCAGCCCTCCTCCCGGACGATCCTGCTCAAGGGCCTGGACGGCCGCGGGTTTGTCTTCTACGGCAACTATGAGAGCAGGAAGGGGCGCGAACTCTCCGCCAACCCGCGCGCCTCGCTGCTCTTCCCCTGGATCGCCATCGAGCGCCAGGTGATCGCGGAGGGAAGGGTCGCTAGGATCTCGCGCGAGGAGAGCGAAACGTATTTTCACAGCCGGCCCCGGCTGAGCCAGCTGGGCGCCTGGGCGTCGCAGCAGAGCTCGATCGTGTCGGGCCGGGCGGTGCTCGAGCAGAACATGAAGGCGATGGACGATAAGTACGCCGGCCGCGAGGTACCGCTGCCCCCCAACTGGGGCGGCTACCGGCTCGCGCCCGAGACCGTGGAATTCTGGCAGGGCCGCAGAAACCGCCTCCATGACCGCCTCCGCTACCGCCGCGGAAAGGACGGGGACTGGACGGTCGAGCGACTGGCCCCGTGAAGCTCCATCTGCTGCCGGTTCGCAGCGGGGGCGCCGCGGAGAACATGGCCCTCGATTTCCTGCTGCTGCAGCGGTACCCGGACGCGGCCGAAGCAAGGTTTCGCCACTATGGGTGGCACAGACCCGCGTTCACGTTTGGCTACAGCCAGAAGATCGGCTTCGTCCGCGAAACACTTCCTGAGGGCGGGCCGTTCGACCTGTGCCGCAGGCCGACGGGGGGCGGCGTGGTGGATCATCGCGACGACTGGACGTACTCGCTTGTGATACCGCGCGGGCACCCGCTTGAGGAGGTGCCGGCTCCCCGGAGCTACCGGGTGATCCACGCCTGCCTGGCCGACGCGCTCCTTGCGCGGGGGGCGGAGGTCGAGCTGAAGGCCGTTGCCGAGCCGCGCGCATCGGCCGAGGCCGCGGGCGTCTGCTTCGAGCGGGCGGAAGTGCACGATGTGCTCCACGCGAAGACCGGGGAAAAGGTGGCCGGCGGGGCCCAGAAGCGCAACAAGCGCGGGCTCCTCTTCCAGGGTTCGATCTGGAAGCCGGCATTGAAGGGGTCAGGCCCTGAATTCTGTACGTCAGTACATAATTCAGGGCCTGACCCCTTTGATTGGTACGCCTTCCACGACGACTTTGCGGCCCGCCTGGCCGCTGCCCTCGAAGTCCCGGCCGAAACGGTCCCCTGGCCGGAATTGAACGAGGACGAGGTGTCCGGCCTCGTTGAGAAGTACTCCTCCCCCGAGTGGATGGAATTCCGGTAGGACTTGGCCCCGCGCCGGGTGTGCTGTAGGTCAGCGAGCTCGCTCGCGCTCAGGAAGGCGCGAGCAAGCTCGCTGACCTACGCTTTACCGTTTCGCGGGCGCCTCGGCAACCGGCGGCTTCGGCTCAAACGGCCACTTATGGTGGAGCCTCGCCGCAAGGAGCGCGGCGGCCACCAGCACAAGGATCCCAAACCCAAGGACGCGGTTCCTGTCGGCGACCCTGTCCCTGTACGGATCCTTGAGGAGGAGCTTGGTCTTCGGCGGAAGCACGGCCCGGTCGGTGAGTGAGACTCCGAGCGGAATATTGATCTTCACCCGGCTGTTGACCGCCCATCCGCCTGCCTCGAGGAGCGGGCCGAGGCTGCGCTGGCGGAGCTTCAGCCGCGCGATGATCATCGACGGCCCGGAAATTGCCAGGATGACTCCGCAGAACCCGACCGGCATCCAGATTCCCAGGCCGAAGAACGCGCCCAGGATGCTGCCGAACGCGGCGCTGATGCCGCCGACCGCCACGCCGAGGGCCGCAACGGTCCCGACGTCAAACTTGGGCTTGGGCAGCGCGGGCGCCGCATCCCCGGAGGGAACGACGGACGCGTCCGCCGCCGCGGCGCGCTTGGCGATCTGCATCCCCACGAACCGGATGAACTTCTTGTAGGGAGCGAAGAACGCCTGGCGGACGCTGATGGGGTTGTCCACGATCCGGGTGATCGTCGCATCCCAGTCCCGGTTCTTGCGGTCGTAGAAGACGCCGTTTCTGCCGACAAACAGGTAGTCGCTGTCGCCCTGGGTGAAGCACGCGGCCACCCTCATCGTCTCCTCGTTCGCCCTCCGGCAGTCCAGGTAGGCGATGTAGGCGTTGCTCGTCGACGCCAGCGTCGAGTGGGCCGCCGCGTCGTCCACCTTGAGGCAAAGTTCGCAGGACCGGCTGTCGAGATATAGGACGCCCGACTGGAAGATCGGATGGTGCTCGGGCGAGTAGAAGTCCGCGAAGTTTACGAAGTTGTGCAGGAGCGCCCTCAGGTCCCGGTGGTAGCGCACGAGCCGGTCCAGTTCCGCTACGGCCTTGAATTCCGCGGCGAGCGCCCGGTCGCGCAGGAAAAGGGCAGCCAGCGCGGCACGGCCTCCTCCGGCCAGGATCGCCCGCACCCGGGCGGCCCCGAGGCCCTTTACCGGCGAGGTTGATTCCGGTGCGGCCCATGCGGAAAGGGGAAGAAACGCGGGCGGTGTCTCCTGGGCCCTGGCAAACGCCTCGGCCTCGGTGAAAAACGAGGATGCCCTGCCCTCGGTGATCCCGACGATCCCGATGTCTCCGGCAGTTCCACCGGTGCAGGCGATGATGTCCTCGATCAAGTCCCTCGTCTCCGCGTCTCTGGCCGCCCCGGGGGCGACGATTCCGTCGCCGGTCAGGCCGGCCGCGCCGATGGCCCCGGCCGGGTCGCTGGTGTCGAGGGGGGCGACCGAGGCTGCGTTCTCCCGTCCCAACTGCAGGAGGATCTTCCTCGCCGTCGCAAGGAGGGCGGCCCCCTCCGGCTTCGAGTCGTCAATCGCGTCCAGGGGAAGCGAGTCCGCGCCTTTGAGAAGATCCCCGGCATCCTTCAGGCGGGCTGTGGCCCAGGCGACGGCGGCCAGCACCTCGGGCACGCGGATTCGCCCGTCGCCGTCGGTGTCGATCAGCGCCAGCGTGCCCTCGTCGAGCTCAAGCCCCTTGACCGGGCAGCTCAGCGCGACCCAGAGCTTCGGGTCGAGTTCCCCAAGGGCCAGGAGATCCGGGCCGGACTCGAGCGCCACCTGGTCCAATCCGCTGATGCGAACGAACTTCCAGACATGCTTGGCGGAGTCGGCGGAGGGCATCAGGAGTCGGCAGAGGGCATCTCGGCTCGATCTCAGCAGAATTGTCCGAAATGAGGCAAGGCCCGAGCGGTTGAAATTGTAGGTCAGCGAGCAAGCTCGCTGACCTACGAGAACGACCCGACCTGCCGGTTCAATGTGATCACGCACTCCAGGTGCCGGGTCTGGGGGAACAGGTCGAACGGTTGCACCCTCGAGAGCTCGTATCCCGCCTCCAGGAACAGCCTCAGGTCGCGCATCTGCGTGGCCGGGTCGCAGCTCACGTAGACCACGGCCCGCGGTCCGAACGCGAAGAGCTGCTTGAGGAAGTTCTCGTCGCATCCCCTGCGCGGCGGGTCGACCACCACGGCCGTCTCGCCCGGCGGAAAGTCCAGCCCGGCGAAAATGGCAGCGGCGTCGGCCGCCAGGAACGAGGCGTTCACAATTCCGTTGGCGGCGGCGTTCTCCTTCGCGAAGGCCACGCTGGTCGCGCTGATTTCGACGCCCGCGACACCCTCAAACGCGCCCGCCGAGCCCAGGGCGAACAGGCCGCTTCCGCAGTAGGCGTCCACGAGGAAGCGGGCGCCGCTTGCGGCGGCCTGGGCCCGCACGTGCGCCACGAATTCCGGGAGGATGAACGGATTGTTCTGGAAGAAGTCGCGGGCGAGGAAGCGGAGCCTGAGCCCGCAGGGAGGCCCGATCTCCTCGGTGATGACCGCGTTGAATTCGGTGGTGACCGAGCCGCCGGCTTCGCGGAGAAGGAGCGTGCCTCCCCGGGGATAGCCGCCCGCGGCCACCTTGGCGCGGACCGCGGCGCGGAGGCCCGCCAGCTCCGCGTTGATGCCGTCGGTCGCGATCTCGCAGCGCGGCACGTCAATGATGTCGTGCCTGGTGCCCTGCCGTAGGAAGCCGATGGGGAAGGGGTCAGGCCCTGAATTCTGTACGCCGGTTCGGAATTCAGGGCCTGACCCCTTCGTCTCAAAATGCGGCGTGATCTTCGACCGGTAACCGAACTCCCGTGGAGAGCCGACCACCGGCTCCACCGGAAACGTGACGCCCGCGAGATGCTCGAGCAGTTCGGCCACCTGCCTTTGCTTCCAGGCCAGCTGTTCGGCGTAGGCAAGATGCTGGTACTGGCAGCCCCCGCAGGCTCCGAAGAGGGGGCAGCGGGGGGAGACGCGGTGGGGCGAGGGCGACAGGATGGCCACCGGATCCGCCTCGGAGAAGTTCTTGTGGTTGCGGAATACGCGGGCCCGCACCCGTTCGCCGGGCAGCGTGAACGGGACCATGACGACCCAGCCGCCCCGGTCCGCGGGGGCAAGGTCCCGGAGTTCCGGGCCCGATGCGAGGCCGGGCAGCGGCACCCGCCCCAGGCCCACTCCCCGGTTGGTGAGCGTCGTTATCTCGAGCTCGATCTCCTGATGATAGCCGAACGGCTGGTCGATGAATTTTCTCTTCTTGGGCACGCGAAGCGACGATGGTTTCAAGTGACGGCGAGCTTTGCAAGGTGGGGACGCGCGTCCGGCGTGTTCGCCCCTCGTAGGTCAGCGAGCTTGCTCGCGCCTTCCCGGAGCGCGAACAAGCTCGCTGACCTACAACGAAACAGGCGCATCGTGCCTCGGAAAATGCCCGTTGATAGGGAGGCGAAAGGGCGGCAGGGTGAGGGACGCCATGCTCCCGGAGTTGATCACCAGCCGGCAGAATCCCCGCATCAAGGAGCTTGTGAAGCTGCGAGACCGGGGGCCCCGCGACGAGGCCGGGCTCTTCCTCGTGGAGGGATACCGGGAGATCCGCCGGGCGCTCGAGAAGGGTGTGGCGCTGGCCGAGCTCTACTTTTCCCCGGGATGGTTCCTCGGCGAGAACGAGAACGCACTGATCGGGCAGGCCGAGGCCGCCGGGGCGAGGCTCTTCGAGGTGTCGAAGGATGCGTTCGAAAAGGTCGCCTACCGGGAGCGGCCCGACGGGTTGCTCGCCGTTGTGCCGCAGTGGAAAACCACTCTGGAAGGGGTCATGCCAAGTAAAGTGCGGTCCGTAGCGGACCGCACTTTACTTGGCATGACCCCTTCAGGCGTATCCGACCCCTTCCTCCTCGTCGTCGAGGCAATCGAAAAGCCCGGCAACCTCGGCACGATCCTCAGGAGTGCGGACGCCGCCGGATGCGACGCGGTGATTGTCTGCGATCCTGTCACCGACCTCTTCAATCCCAACGTCGTTCGGGCGTCGACCGGTGTCCTGTTCTCGGTGCCGTGCGTGGTCGCCGAGGGCCCGGAGGTGCTTGCCTGGCTCCGCGGGAACGGGATCCACACCGTCGCGACCACCCCGGCCGCGTCCACGATTCATTCCGATGCGGACCTGCGCGGCCCGCTCGCCATCGTCATGGGGAGCGAACAGTACGGCCTGAGCGAGTTCTGGCTGAAGAATGCCGACCTCGCCGTGCGGATCCCCATGGCGGGCCAGGCCGACTCCCTGAACGTCGCCATGGCCACAATCGTCACCTTGTTCGAAGCCGTCAGGCAACGGGCAAAGGGGTCATGCCAAGTATAGTGTGATCCGCATCGGATCACACTATACTTGGCATGACCCCTTTTCTACATTATGAAAACCTACCCCAAAATCCCCGCCCTGCTCCGCGCCGCCGCGCTTGCGGCGCTTCTCTTCGCCGGTTCCGGCATGCTGTCCGCCATCGAGCCCGGGGCCGGCCCTCGCGAGATCCTGCCCCTCGACACCGGCTGGCGCTTCCGCCTCGGCGACGACCAGGGAGCCTCGCAGCCCGGCTTCGACGACCACGGCTGGCGCGCGCTCGACCTGCCCCACGACTGGAGCATCGAGGGCCCCATCAATCCCCCGCCCGCCGGGGACAAGAACGGCGGATTTTTCACGCACGGGATCGGCTGGTATAGGAACCATTTTTTGCTTCCGCGGACGGCCGGCAGGAAGGTCGTCGTGGAATTCGACGGCGTCTACATGAACAGCGACGCCTGGATCAACGGCCACTTCCTGGGTCACCGGCCGTACGGCTTTGTCGGGTTCCGGTACGACCTGACCGATTTCCTGACGACCGACGGCTCGCCCAATGTCCTGGCCGTGCGGGTGGACGATTCGCTGGAGCCGGCCCTGCGCTGGTACGCCGGTTCCGGGATCTACCGGCATGTGCGGCTGGTCGCGACGGGCTACACCCACTTCCGCCTGGACGGCGGGGTCAGCATAACGACCCCGGGCATCACGGCGGACCAGGCCATCGTGCAGGCCAGCTACGTAATCGACGCGCACTTCTTCAACGAGGAGGAGAGGCAGGCCTGGCTTGCGGACAGCTGGCACGCGAAGCCCGTGACGAGGGAGGTTGTCCTGGAAAGCAGCGTCCTCGCGCCCGATGGGACGGTCGTCGCGACCGCCGCGTCCAAAGGCTCCCTTGAGAGCCTCCACCCCGGCCAGCGGGCCACGCAGTACGTCGCGGTGCCCAAGCCCCGCCTCTGGTCCGACTCCACTCCGGAACTCTACCGCCTGCGCAGCTCGATCTCGCTCGACGGCCGCCTGCTCGACGAGACGGTGACGACCTTTGGCATCCGCCAGCTCCTGTTTGATCCCGACCGTGGGCTTTTCGTCAACGGAAAGCCCACCAAGCTGAAGGGCGTCTGCGTGCACCAGGAAGCGGGCTCCTTCGGCAACGCGGTTCCGGAGGAAGTTTGGGCCTGGCGCCTGGCCCGGCTGAAGGAGATGGGCTGCAATGCTATCCGCACGAGCCACCACCCCTTTGCGCCGGAGTTCTACAACCTGTGCGACCGCCTCGGCTTCTATGTGTTCGACGAGGCATTCGACGAGTGGACGCGGGACTGGACGTATAATTTCACCGAGAATCCCCAGGGAAAGTCGCAGTACGGCTATCACCTCTACTTCCAGCAGTGGCACGACACGGACCTCCGGGCCATGCTGCGCCGCGACCGCAACCATCCAAGCGTCGTCCTGTACAGCATCGGCAACGAGATTCCGAACCAGCTCGACAGCGACGGCTGGAGGATGGTGCGGGAGCTGGTCGCAACCTGCCACGAGGAGGATCCAACGCGCCCGGTGACGTCCGCCTGCGACCAGTCCCATATCTCGTCTCGGAACGGGTTCATGGACGGCCTCGACATCCTTGGCTACAACTACATCGACCGGCTGTACGGCGACCGCACGTACGCGCCCGACCACGAACGCTTTCCCCACCGGCTCTTTGTCGGCACCGAGACTTCCTCGCAGCTGCACAACTGGCTCGGGGTGCGGGACAACGCCTACGTGATAGGCGACTTCATCTGGACGGGCATCGATTACCTCGGGGAGTCGCATGGGTATCCGATCCGCGGGAACGGCTCCGGATTCCTGGACGTTGCGGGCGGAAAGAGACCCGGGTTCTACCAGCGCGCGGCCTACTGGCGGGAGGATCCCGTCCTGCAGCTCTTCGTGCTGACCGGGGAAAAGCCAAGCATGCCGTGGCGCGCCGCCCCAGCGCTGATCAAGTGGAACTGGCCGGCGGGCGCCCAGATGAGCGTGCGTGCGGCCACCAATTGCGACGAGGTGGAGCTGTTCCTGAACGACCATTCCCTGGGCCGGCGGCCTGTGTCCCGGGACGTCTATTCCTGCGACTGGTCCGTCGCGTACGCACCGGGCGTGCTCTTGGCCAAGGGATATCTCGCGGGCAGGCAAGTCGCCGTAAGCCGGCTGGCCACCTACGGTGTCCCGGCGAGGCTGCAGGTGACGGCGGTGCCCGCGCCCGTCCCGGGCGACCTGGGCTTCTACGAAATTGATGTCGTTGACGCGGCAGGGCTGACCGTGGTCGACGCGACCCCAGCCGTGACCGTCGCGGTCGCCGGCGCGGGCCGGCTAGCCGGCCTCGACACCGGCGAACTCGGCTACACGGGCCTCTTCAAGACCGGCACCCGCAACGCATATCAGGGGCGCCTTCTTGCGACCGTCCAGCGCGCGGGTGAGGCGACGCTTTCCGTCGCCTCTCCGGGCCTGCCGCCCGTGGCCGTGCCAATTTCAGAAAACTAGGCGGACGGCGCGGCCCGGCGGATCTTGAGGTCGGCGGCAATCTGGGACATCCGCGACTCGTTCAGCGGATACAGGAACAGAAGGAGGAGCGAGAGGATGCCGATCCCGGCCGGAATCACGCTCATCAGCTGGACCAGCCCGTGCAGCGTGCCCGGGAGCTGCTCCACGTTGGCGACATAGCCGTCGGACTGGAGTATGGTGAGCGCTATCCAGGCGCCCACCGCCCACCCCCAAGACTGGGCGAAGAGGGAGGCGGAAAACACAAGGCCCGTGGCCCGGCGGCCCCTCTTCCATTCGCCGAAGTCGGCGGTGTCGGCGTACATGGACCACAGCAGCGCGCTCATGGGGCCCCCGGTGATCGAACCGATTAGGTTGACCCCGAAAATCAGAAGGAGCTGGTCGGGCCTGAAGAAGTAAAACGAGAAGGTGCTCAGGATGGCGACCAGGAACAGCGAGACGAAGGCGATCTTGCGGCCCGTGATCTTGGCGAAAAAGGGGACCAGGATCACCCCGAGCAGCGAGGCCATCTGGCCGGTCGTGTTGAACATCGAGACCAGCGACTCCATGTGCCACACCTGGGTGCCGCCGATCTTGGGAAGGTACGAGGGGAGCGTGATCGTCTGCGTGCTGATGTAGTACTTGAAGTAGTGAACCGTCACGCTGCTCCGCACCCCGACGAACAGGATGAAGGTGAGGGTGGTCGCAGTCAGCACGAGCCACGGGACATTGGTCACGAGGTCGGCGAGGTCGCGGAACACCGACGACTTCTGCCCTGCCTGGGGGACGACCCTCTCGCGCGTGTTGAAAAAGGTGATGAGGAAGAACGCGATGGCCGCCAGCCCGACGACCACGAACGAGAGCTGCCACCCCCGCGCAATATTTTCGCCGCCGAGGAGCTTCGTCATCGGCAGCAGGGTCGCGGAGATGATGATGCCGGCGGCGAACGCCCCGACAAACTTGGCCGAGGCGAGGAACGTCCTGTCGTTGGGATCCTGGGAGACGACTCCCATCAAGGCCGTGTACGGGATGTTGATCGCGGCGTAGAAAAGCATGAGGCCGTTGTACGTGACATAGGCCCAGATCAGCTTCCCGTGCTCGGAAAAGTGGGGGACCGTGAACGTCAGCACGCCCATCACGGCCAGCGGCACGCAGAACCAGACCAGGTACGGCCGGAACTTGCCCCAACGCGTCTGGGTGCGGTCGGCGATCATCCCGGCCACCGGGTTGAAGAACGCGTCCATGATCCGGCTCACCCCGAGCATTGTGCCCGCCGCGGCCGCCGCGATGCCGAAGACGTCCGTGTAAAAATACGTCAGGTAGACCATGAAGGTCTGGAAATACAGCACGGACGCCAGGTCGCCGAAACCGTAGGAGAACTTTTCGCGCAGGGAGGGTCTTTCAACAGGGGTCATGGGGATTGGGGGTTGCCCGTGGTGGTGCGACGTCGGGGTCGGGGCGGCGGCGAATCCTTACAGGGGGGGACGCCCCGCTTAAAGCTCAATCATTGGATCAGGGTTTGTTCGCCGCCCGGCCTGTTCGCAGGGAAGAGGTCCGGCAGGCGTTTGGAGGTAGGGACGCGCGGCCCGCGCGTCCGGGTAGACCCGCGGGGTCATTCCAAAACCCCGGACGAATCGTGCCCAATCAAGACGGACCTAGTGGCTGCGAATGGCCCTTGAGTATGCCCGGACGGGCGGGCCGCCCGTCCCTACCTATGAACCCGTGCCCGCCAACTCCTCCGTCAGCTGGGCAAGACTCACCCGCGGTGAGTACCCGAGATCCCGTCGGGCGGCCGTGATGTCGAACCAATGGTCCTTGGCCAGCTCGGCCGCTACGAAGCGGGTCAGCGGTGGCTCGCTGCGCAGGGGCAGGATCCTCCAGACAATTTCGCACGCGAGGCCCGCGGCGTTCGCCGTGGCCAGGGAAATCCTCCGCGTCGCCGGCTTCTCGCCCAGCGAGACCAGAAGGGCGTTGATCCACTCCCAGAGTACGACGGGCTCGCCGTTTGTGATGAAGTATGCGCGCCCCGCGCAATCCAACCGTTCGCAGGGAGGGCAGCCCGCGGTGGAACCTCCGCCCGCCGTCGCTTCGCGACGTTCCAGAGCTGCCTCGGCCAGCAGATGCGCATCGACCACGTTCTCGACATGCGTGATATCCACGAGGTTCTTTCCCTGGCCGACGATCCAGAGGGAGTTGGCGCGTGAGGCGGCGACCAGCCGCGGGACCAGGTGCGGGTCGCCTGCGCCCGTGATCAGGTGTGGCCTGAGGGCCACCGTGCGGAGCGCGGTGGAATTCGCGGCGAGCACCTCGCGCTCGGCGGCGGCCTTGGTCACCGGGTAGGGGCTGGGGCAGCGCGTCGTGAGCGGGAGCGACTCGTCTCCGCCCGAGATCGCCCCGCCATTGTACACGACGCTCGGCGTGCTCGTGTGCACAAGCCGCGGCACTCCGTGCCGGCGGCAGCCATCGATCACGGCTCGGGTCCCGAGCACATTGGCCCTGAAAAAATCCCTGCGGCGCCCCCAGACGCCCACCTTGGCCGCGACGTGGAAGACCGTGCCCATCCCGGCGCACGCTGCCTGCACGGCCTTGGCGTCCTCAAGCGATGCCTGCACAAACCTCACGCCGCGCGCGGTGAGATCCGGCGCGGGCCTGCGGGCGAGCACGGTCACGCTCCGGCCCTGGCTGAGCAGGCGCAGCACCAGCCTTCGCCCTAAGAAGCCAGTGCCACCGGTCACAAGAGCGGGGGCTCTTGTGACTGGTGGCACCGGCTGCTCGGGCGAAGGCTGCTCAGTATAGGACTTATAGGACATATAGGACCTATGGGTGCAGGACCAATAGGACCTATTGGTCCCATAGGTCCAATGCTATTGCTTCACTTTACCGTGGCGCAGCCCGCCCGCGCCCGCGGCCCAGCGGGCCAGGGCAAGGCGGTGGATCTTTGCGTTGTGGCGCACGTCCACGGGAAGCCTAGGGTGAAAAAAGAACCGTCCGATGGCGGCGGTGTGGAATTGCCCGAGGGCGACCTTGCGCAGCTCCTCGGCAAGCGCACGGGCCTCCGCAGCACTTTTGACCTTTGCCTCGACCACGAGCGCGGGCTGCTGGCGGCCGGCCTCGCCCAGGCCGATCAGGGCGCAGCGCGCGGCCCGGGGGTGCTTGCGAAACACCCTCTCGACGGGCTCGGTGTGCATCGTGCCGGCCTCCGTATCGACCCGCTCGGCCTTGCGACCGCAGAACCAAAGCATGCCTTGTGCGTCGAGATACCCGCAGTCACCCATGCGGTGCCAGATGACAACGGGGTCAGGCCCTGAATTCTGTACGTTAGTACAGAATTCAGGGCCTGACCCCTTGATCTTCGCCAACGCCGTCGCTTCCGGCAGCGCGTCGTACTCCTTGGTCACCACGGGGCCTGACACAATGATTTCACCGACCTCACCGGGCCCGAGCTCCCTGGCTTGGGCCAGCGTTGCGATCGGGTCGTCGGAAATAGCTATGATCTTCACGGAAATCCCCGGAAGCGGCCTCCCGACCGGTGCGCCGGAGGAGGGCAAGGCGGAGGAGAGGGCGAGGGCCTCCGTGCTGTTGATGGTGCTTACCGGCAGCGCCTCCGTTGCGCCGTAAGGGCTGTGCAAGAGCCCGTTCGGGATGAAGCTTCGGGAATCCTGCCAGAGGGCGGAGGGCACCGGAGCGCCCGCGCACAGGACGCGCCGAAGGCTGGGCAGGACGATTCCCTCCTTGCGGCAATGGTCGCCGATGATCCGCCACAGGGTCGGCGAGCCGAACGAATTGGTGACGTTCTCCTGGAGGATCGCCTGGACGATCTTCGACGGATCGGCCTCAGCGGGCCTTCGCGGGTCAATCTCGGGGACGACGGTCGTCATGCCGAGGGCGGGGTTGAACAGGGCGAAGATGGGAAGCATCGGCAGGTCCACCTCCCCGGGCTCGATGCGGTAGGCTTCGCGGAGAAGGGCGATCTGCGCCTCGAACATGCCATGCTCGTAGCGCACCCCCTTGGGTCTGCCCGTCGACCCGGAGGTAAACAGGATTGCCGCCAGCTCATCCGGCCGCGCACTGCAAAGCCTCTCCGAGGTAGGGACGGGCGTCTCCGAGGTAGGGACGGGCGTCTCCAGGGTAGGGACGGGCGCCTCCAGGGTAGGGACGGGCGGCCCGCCCGTCCGGGCACCCCCCGAATCTCCGTCCAGAAACGGACGGGCGAGCCGCCCGTCCCTACCTCGGCCAGCCAATCTCGCCGTCAGCGACCCGCTCGCCGTCACCCTCACCTCGACGCTGCGGAAAGACTTCCGGAAGACGCGGCTGATCACTTGCGCGACAGGGATCCCGACGACCGCGCGAGGCTTGGAACGCTCCACGCAGGCGAGAAAGCTCCGCCAGCCCATGCCGGGATCGATCACGACCGGCACGGCGCCGATTCTGAACAGCGCGAAGGCGCAGGCGATCAGCGGCAGGCCGGGGCGCACCGCGACGAGCGTCCGGTCGCCCCTCCGCACGCCGCGCGCCTCCAGCCGGGCCCTCCACGCCCCGGCCTCGGCCGAGAGTTCGGCAAACGTGAGCGCGACGTAGTCGATCCGCCCGCCGGAGCGCCCCCGCGGGACCTTGATCGCCGGCGCATGCGGTTGCGCCGCCGCCATGAGATCGAGATGGCGCGCGATGTTGGCGTTTTCAGCCACAAGAGGGAGGGAACCTGCTAAGACTTGAGCGACGGTTCGTCGCGCAGGAGGTCGGCCTGCCAGGGCAGGAGAAACCTGTCCAGGTCGCGCGGGGCGCGCGCGATCTGCGAGAGAAGGGAGCGGTTGGCAATGAGCGTCGCCTCGATCCCCAGGCGGGCGGCGATGCGGTCGCGGTCCTCCTTGATCTTGTCGAGCCGGGTGATCTCGGCGCGGCTGAGTGGCGTGTGGCTCGGGTCCCGGCCGGGGCGGCGGGGAAGTGTGTGCGGGTCCTTCGCAAGCCCGGCCCTGACGGCGGCGACGAGCGAAGGGAAAAGCCGGGGGTGGCGCTTGCCCAGATGGACGCCCCCAAGCACCTCCTCGAGCTGCCGCTCCGCGTCCGGGGCATCGGCCTCCGGAGCTCCGTCCTGCTGCTCGTAGCCTCCCTGGTCGGCTGCGTGCGCAATCCGGAGCAGGAGATCGTTCGAGCAGACCTTGAAGGGAGGGGTGTCCAGGCGCTCGGCCTGCTGTTCGCGCCAGTGCCAGACGGCTTGCAGCACGCAGAGGCTCCTGCCCCTGAGCCGCTCCGACTTGCCGATCCGCCAGTCGTTCTCGGTGGCGGGGGAAAAACCCTCGGTGCCCGCCTCGATCTGCGCCTGGCACTGCTGGTCCAGCCATTCCCGGCGGCCGAGCTTCGAAAGGGACTTCGACAGCAGGTCGCGCAGCGCGGGGAGGTGCCACACATCGAGCGCGGAGTAGTCCAGGAGCTTGGTCGTGAGGGGCCGCTTCGACCAGTTGGCCTTCTGGCTGTCCTTGTCCAGCTTCACCCCGAAATGCTCCTCCAGGAGGGAGGCGAGGCCGATGCGCTGGCGGCCGAGGAGCTGGGCGGCCAGCATCGTGTCGAACAGGCTTTGCGCGCGGAACCCGCAGCGGTCGTGGAGCAGCCGCAGGTCGAAGTCGCTGCCGTGCATGACAAGGTGCTTCCTTGCCAGGCGCGTCCAGAGGGGCTTCAGCTCGATCGGGGCGAGCGCGTCGACGAGGAATATCTCCCCGCTCACGAGGAACTGCAGCAGGCAGACCCTCACGCGGTAGTGGTACATGTTGTCCGCCTCCGTATCCAGGGACACCTCCTCGACCTTGTCCAGGGCCGCCAGCAGGGGCGCAAGTTGCTCAGGCTGGTCGACCAGCCGGTAGCCTGACGGGCGTATGGGCCCCGCCGCGCCAATCAGGCGTCGGACCGGGTGCGGCAGGAATCTGGAAATCATCTCAAAGGGTGCGATTCTTGCAGGACCACGCCTCCGAGGGCGATGCAAATTACTTCCCCGAATCCCCACGGACCGACTTGATCCGGTCTGTCGCGCAGCCGCAATCCCCCCCGCAGCCGGGCCTTCCCTTCTTCAGGAAAAGGCGCAGGACGAGCCCCGCCGCGGCGACGGCCACGACGGCAAGGGCGAGGTAGGTTTGGAGCTTGGGGGACATGATCTTAGAAACCCATGGCGGTGCCCAACTGATACACGATAAAGGACACCACCCAGGCCGTGCCGGTCATGTAGGCGATCTGGAAAAGCGGCCAGCGCCACGAATTCGTCTCCCGCCGGACGACCGCCACTGTGCTTACGCATTGCATGGCAAAAACGTAGAACACCATGAGGGAGAAGCAAACAAGGGGCGTGAATAGCGAACGCCCATCCGGCCAGCGGGCATCGCGCAGGGCCGTCCGCAGGGGCCCGATATCGGCACCTTTTCCGGCCTTAAGGTGCTCCGCGCTGAAGACCACCGCGGTCGAGCTGACGAAGACCTCGCGGGCGGCAAACGAGCTGATCAGGCCGATCCCAATCCTCCAATCGAAGCCGATCGGCTTGATCAGGGGCTCCAGCGCGTGCCCGGCCCGCCCGGCGAAGCTTTGGGCGACCTGTTGCTGGGCCGTGATGCCCGCCGGCCCCTTCGGGAACGCCGCGAGGGCCCAAAGCACGATGCTGATCGCAAGGATGACGGTTCCCGCGCGCTTCAGGAAGATCCCCGCCCGCTCAACCATGTGCAGGAGCACATCCTTGATCCTGGGCAGCCGGTAGGGCGGCAATTCCATGATCATGAGGGGAGGGGCTCCCTTGAGGAGCGTCCGCTTGAAAAGCCACGCGAAGCCGAAGGCCCCTCCGGTGCCGAGGGCGTACATCAGCAGCATGATCCCGACCTTGGTGACCAGGGGCACGCGGTCCCCGGGGACCAGCGCCGCGATCATGAGCAGGTACACGGGCAGCCGCGCCGAGCAGCTCATCAGGGGCGCGACCAGGATCGTGGTGAGGCGGTCCTTGGGGTCCTCGATGGTGCGGGTCGCCATGATGCCGGGGATGGCGCACGCGTAGGAGCTGAGCAGGGGGATGAACGACCGACCGTTGAGCCCGACGCGGCTCATGACCCGGTCCATGATGAAGGCCGCCCGCGCCATGTAGCCCGTGTTCTCGAGGAGGCCGATGAAGAAGAACAGGATCAGGATCTGCGGCAGGAACATCACGACCCCGCCGACCCCGGCGATCGCCCCATCGGTGATGAGGTCGTTCAGGTCGCCCGGCGGCAGGGCGGCCTTCACCCAGCCGTTCAGGGCGGCCACGTGGGAGTCGATCCAGTTCATGGGGACCTCTGCGAGCGTGAAGATGCTGAGGAAGAGGAGCGTCATCACCGAGGCCAGGACGACCCAGCCCCAGACGGGGTGCGTAACCACAACGTCGATACGATCGCTGACGGCGGGGCCGGGCGGGGGCCCCTGCTCCGTCACGTGGGCGACGAGCCTCCCGATGGCGTCGTACCGGGCGGTGACCAGGGTCCCCGACCAGTCCGTCCCGCTGGCCTCCCAGCGCCTGCGCCAGCCGGCCAGGATGTCGCGGGTCGTCTGGCTCAGGGGGGCGGACCCCGCCACGCGAAGGTCGTCCTGGTCGGTGAGGAGGAGCAGGGCCTCCGCCCGGGCGACCAGGGGAGGCCGCCCGTCCCGGGTCGCGAGCGACGCCTGGATCTCGGCGACCGCCGGGGCGATGGCCGAGGGCACATTCCAGGCGTGCCGGGAAAGCGGCAGGTCGGGCCTGCTCATGGCCACCTTGAGCTCGATCAGGCCCTTGCCGTTGACCGCCTCGCACGGGATCACGGGGACGCCGAGCTCCTTTTCCAGGCGCGCCACCCGGATGCCGACCCCGGTGTGCCGCAGCAGGTCCATCATGTTCAGGACCAGGATCACCGGCCGGCCGAGGTCGAGGACCTGGTGGACCAGGTACAGGTTGCGCTCGAGATTGGCGGCATCGACGATGCACAGGATCCGGTCGGGAGCGGGCGTGTCGGACCTGCGGCCGAGGAGCACGTCCCTCGTCACCGCCTCGTCCGGGGAGCGCGCCGCGAGCGAGTACGCTCCGGGCAGGTCGATCAGCGGCATCGGGAGCCCGTGCTGGGAATACACGGTCCCGATTTTCTTCTCGACCGTCACGCCCGGATAGTTGCCGACCTTCTGCTTGAGGCCGGTCAGCGCGTTGAAAAGGGTGCTCTTGCCGCAATTCGGGTTGCCGACGATCGCGTACACCGGCTGCCGGGACGGCACCGGGGCGGACGCGGAGGTGGGCACAGGCGGCATGGCTTCTCTGTTACTCAAGCGGGTTCGCCCGGGGCATACAGGCAGTCAGGTGCGGCGGACCGCTACGGCCTGCCCGGTCCGGACTCCTCGACAACCACGTGCTCGGCCTCGCTCTTTCGGAGCGTGAGAAGGTAGCCGCGTACCTTGATCTCGATCGGGTCCCCCAAGGGAGCGGTGCGCACGAGAGTGACCGGCGTCCCTGGGAGGACGCCCATCTCGCGGAGCCGCAGGAACGCGCCGCCGGAACTTGGGAAGGCGCGAACCACGGCCGAGGACCCGACGGCCAGTTGGGACAACTTGAGCTCCACTCCCATGGATTCAGGTGGTTTGGATTCAAGCCCCAGGCACTCAGGCGACCAATTCAACTACGATATGCGCAGCAGCTCCGGCGCTCAGTGCTATGCGCGTGCCGCAGAGCTGGCAAAGGAGCGTGTACCGGCCTGAAACTTTCTCGATGGTGGCCGACTCGCAGAACCCGATCTCCCGGAGCCGGGAACAAAGATTGGGTTCGCCGTCCAGCGCCCAAACCCGGGCCGTCTTTCCGACCGGCAGTTCGGTGAGCGGCATGCGCACCTTGGAGTGTATCTCTGTGAGCGGCGTACCCATCCCAGCCGAATTCCCGACGGGCATTTCCGCCAGAGGCGTGCCAGAATTAGAGGATTGGCCGTCCACTCTTGGGGTTTTGCGCTCCACGTTCGGCATAATCGGGCGAAATGGGTTATCTCAATAGCTCAATACTACTGAGACTCAGTTTCATTCGTCAAGAAAGTTGTCTGGTTTCGATCGGTTTATAAGAGGCCCGGAGCCGTAATTACCTGCCCCTAATTTGGTCTTGATGTAGGTCAGCGAGCTTGCTCGCGCCACATCTGCGCGAGCAAGCTCGCTGACCTACGGATTCCCATTCAGCCTGTCCCTTTCCCATGACCCCGTCCTCCAGCTCCCAGCGCCAAACGGCCATCCTTATGCTGTTGCTGGCCAATTTGTTCTGGGGGCTTAGCTTCCCGCTGATCCGCTCGATTGAGCTCCTGAACCTAAGGCTGGTTCCCTCCGGGGGATCGTTCGAGACGGTCTATGCGATAGCTCCACGCTGTGCCATCGCCTTGGTTGTGCTCTTGGCGCTGGTGGCGCGAAGTGGGTATCGGGTCCGGCGGTCCGAATTGAAGGTCGGCTTCGTCCTGGCGTTTGCCGTTGCCTCCGGAACTCTTCTCCAAAGCGACGGGCTTCGGTACACCGCCGCTTCGGTCTCGGCCTTCCTGACCCAACTCTATGCCATATTGATCCCCATCTGGATCGCCGTGCGCTCCCGGCGAAACCCTGGTTGGGTTGTCTGGATCTGCACCGCCCTTGTCCTTGCGGGTGTCGCCGTGCTCGGCCGTTTCGATTGGGCAACGCTCCGCTTTGGCCGCGGCGAACTCGAGACGCTGGCGAGTTCCCTATTCTTCATGGTTTCGATCCTCTGGCTCGACAAGAAGGAGTATGCGGACAACCGCCCGGGCCATGTGACGCTTGTGATGTTCGCCGCCCAGTTTGTGGTCTTCGGCGTCCTTGCGCTGGCAACGGCCCCCAACTCCCAAGCCCTGGTCGCGCCCTGGGCCTCCCCGCCCTGGGTGGGGTTGACCGTTATCCTCGCCACCGTCTGCACGATCGCCCCGTTCACGATCATGATCAGATGGCAGCCGAAGATTCCCGCCATCGAGGCGGGCCTTCTTTACTGCACGGAGCCGATCTTCGCGTCGCTGCTCGCGCTTTTCCTCCCGGCCCTGTTCTCCCAATGGGCGGGAATCGCCTATGCCAACGAGAGCGCGACCGCGAACCTCGTCCTCGGCGGCGTCCTCATCACGGTGGCAAACGCGCTCATTCAGCTGCGACAACCGGCAAAGTCGTAGTCCTTCGGTTCAGCGAGGTGATTGATCGGAAGGTTGAGGCCCCGAGGACGATCGCCCCGCCGACCAGAGCGCGCGGGCCGGGCCTTTCACCCGTCGCCAGCAGAACCCAGGTTGGGTTGAGGATCGGCTCCAGCACCGTCACGAGCACGACTTGGAGGGCCGGCACGTGCCGGATTGCCCGCGAGTAGAGCTGGTAGGCGAGCCCCAGCTGCACGACGCCGAGGAGACCGAGCATCAGCCAGCAGGTGGCCGTGGGAGCTGGGGCGTGCAGCATGGACGGCAGTCCCACGAGGAAAGCCAGCAGGTTGCCCAGGATGATGGACTCAAGCGGCGAGGCGTCCTTCTGCTTGCGAAGCAGCATCGTCATTGCGGCGAAGAACACGCCGCTCAGGACGGCGAGCATGTTCCCGAGCGCTCCCGTGAACTGCAGGTGCCCGGAGAAGAAGAGCGCCATCCCGCCCAGGATCGCGACAATCGCGGCCCAGTCCGTCCGCGTGGCCGGCTCGCGAAGCAGCCACGCCCCGAAGAGGGCGATCCAGATGGGGGCCGTGTACTGGAGCAGGATCGCGTTCGCCGCGGTCGTCAGCTTGGTGGCCACTAGGAAGAGGATCGTGCAGCCGGCGTACGCGACCGCGGCACCCAGCTGCAGGCGGGACCACGTGAATTTCAGGCTCCGGAAGTTCACGGCCGCCAGGAATACCCCGGCGATCAGCCCGCGGGCACCGGCCACCGCGAGCGGGGGCCAGTCCGCGCTCTTGATCAGGACCCCCGCCAGGCTCCAGAGCAGCGCGCATAGGACGAGCTGGCTGACGGCTCGGGCGCGGACCGGGTCTTTCATCGTCCCCGATCGTCAACCCTTGATCGCGTCGAGCACAATGCCCGGCGTAAGCAGCGACGGAAGGACGACCGGGTCGTCATGGCCGGGGAGCCAGATCACGTTGAACGGCACGGCGCTCCGATGGTACTTGGCGAGTTCCGCGGTGATCGCGGGATCCTGGTTCGTCCAATCGCCGCGAAGGGTCGCCACATGCCTGTCGCGAAAGGCGCGCAGGACGTCGTCGGAATGAAAGACCAGCTTCTTGTTCGCCTGGCAGGTGGCGCACCAGCGCGCCGTGAAGTCGACGTAGACGATCCGATTCTCGGCCCGGAGCTGGGCAACCGTCTCCGGGCTCCACTTTGCCCAGACGATCTCGGTCGGGGAGGGGGGATGCGGCCAGCCCGCCCATGCGCCGACGGCCACCAGCCCCAGGCCGGCGACCAGCCCGAACCGGGCCCGTCCGGCCGACGCTCCCGGCGCCCGCCAGCGGCCGTAGACCCATATGCCCATGGCGACGACCACGAGCCCGAACATCAGGCCCAGCAGCGCGGTTTCCTCCACCTGCCCGGCCAGCACCCAGAGGAGGTAGCCCACAGTGGCATACAGGGGAAACGCCATGAACTGCTTGAAGGTCTCCATCCATGCCCCGGGCCGCGGCAGCACCTTCACGGCCCCCGGAAAAATTGAGAGGAGCAGGTACGGCGTCGAAAGCCCGATCGCGATCACCGTGAAGATGAGGAACGACTGCGCCGTCGAAAGCGCGAGCGCCGCCCCGAGGGCCGGCGCGAGAAACGGCGCGGAACACGGCGTCGCGACCACCGTCGCAAGGATCCCGGTGAAGAAGGAACCCCCGAGGCCGGACTTCATCTGAAGGTCCCCGCCGACCGCCGTCGCCGACAGGCCGATCTCGAAGACGCCGCTCATGTTGAGCGCGAAGACCAGCATCCCCGCGGCGAGAGCAAAGACGAAGGCCGGCGACTGCAGCTGGAAGCCCCACCCGAGCTGCGCGCCGCCCGCACGCAGCACCGCGAGCAGACCCGCCAGCGTCCAGAATGAGAGCAGCACACCGGCAGTGAAGACGAGCCCGTGCTCCACGACCTTGCGCCGCTCCCCGCCCGCCTGGTTCACAAACCCCAGCACCTTGATCCCGAGGACGGGGAACACGCACGGCATCAGGTTCAGGATCATCCCGCCGACGAAGGCGAGGAGCAGCGTGCCGAGAAGGCTGGAGGGTGGGGAAGGGGTCATATCTTGACCATTGACACTCGCAGCGGGTGTCAATGGTGAGGCCTGACCCCTTTGGTCCGCCGCAGCTTGTTCAGATGCGGAAGTGAACGGAACATCGACGCGCAGGGCGGGAATCGAGCTGCTGTCCGCCAACCGCCAGCCTTTGTCTGACGTCAAGACGCCAACAAGACGTGTGGAATTCTGCGGCCCATCTGGTGAAACCGCCAACGTGATTGCACAGCGGCCGTCTCCGTCGGGGGTGACAGTCTGAGGCAATTCGTAGCCAATAAGATTATCATCGGCGAAGAAGTGGATGAAAAGTGGCGCTAGAAGGCTACTGACCGGGGTCGAAGACGCCGACCCAGAGGGGCCTTCGTGCGATGCGATACTGCCTTCTGCATAGAATCGGAACCGGGACAGGCTTCCATCCCCTTTATCCCTGCCAGTTTGCTGTAGATGCAAAGTCACCTTGCTTCCATCCCTTGTCGCGGTGATGTCCCACTGCGGATCCGTTCGAGGCAAGTGGTTGAGAGTTGTTTGAATCTTCGCCCCAAACTCTGGATCGGCCTTCGGCGGGTCCGCCAACACCGGCAGCGTCAGCGCAACCTCCGCCTTGCCGGGTTTGCACACGTCCTTGCACATGAGCCAGGTCGCCGTGGCCTTGAGTGTGACCGAGGTCCCCGGCGCGGCGTCCGCGGGCGGCGTTATCGTGACCGGCAGCAGCAAGTCGCCCTCGTATCCGTTGCCGACGATGGCCCCTGTATCGTCCTTCAACACTTCGGGCGCGGGCCACTGGATGTCGCCGGCCTTCCAGCCCGCAGGGAGCGTCCACGCAAGCGACGTCGCAAGCCCCGTCCCCGGATTTACCCAATACGTGTGCCAGTGCGTCTGGTGGACGAGTCTAAGCGCGACGGTAAAGGGCGTGCCGGGTTGGATCGATCCGTTCTCCGAAACCAGCGAAGCCTGCACCTGCGCCCGCAACCCATGCGCCAAACCGGCGGCGAGAAAAAGTGCCAGGCAAAGTGACCGAAGGGGCTTCATCGTTCCGGAGGGTCCCATTTCCATATTCGTTGCCCGCCAAACAGCAAGCGGCAGCGTTGCATAGTCATTCCGTAGGTCAGCGAGCTTGCTCGCGCCTTCCCTGAGCGCGAGCAAGCTCGCTGACCTACGAGGGTCGAACGGCCCAGGCGCCCGGGTACGGGCGTCCTATTGCAGCGTGCTCGCTGGCTGCACTGGCGAGGCCCCTGCCGCGATCCAATGCTCGAAAAGCTTCACCTCGGCCGGCGAGAAAGGCTTCCTGCCGTCGCTTGGCATAAAATCCTCATCGCTGGACGGCAGCGACACGCGGTGGATCAGCTCGCTGTCCGTCGGGTCCCAGGGAACGATCACGAGCCCGTCCTTGCTTCCCTTCATCAGCCACTCGTAAGAATCGAGCCGCAGCCCGCCCTTGAACTTCTTCGCATTGTGGCAGGAGACGCAGCTGCGCTGGAGCAGGGGCTCGATCCTCGCTGCGTAGGCCGTCCTTGGCGCAACGCCAGGCGCCGCCGGCTTCGGAAGCGGGGCCACCTCCAAGCCCAGCAGCCTCTGCAGGCGCGCGGGCATGAATTCCGTCAGGTAATCCCCGCCATGGGAAATCTCCCCGCCCTGCTCCCCGGTCCAGAACATCAGAGCGACGGAGGCGACGAGCAGCACACAGTAAGTCTTGGAACTCCGCTGTGAGCGTTCCGGGGTAGGGACGGGCGGCCCGCCCGTCCGGGAACTACCCGCGACTCTGAGGTCTGCTTCCGGGGTAGGGCGAAGTCGTCGCGACGAGCCGGGCTCACCAAACGGCTCGTCGCTACGAACGGCTCCGAGGTCTGCCCTGACGGGCGAGCCGCCCGTCCCTACCTCGGAAGCCCGGCCTCTCGCCAGCGCCGCGGCCGAAGCAAGCCCGGCCAGCGCGATGCCGCTCCACATGTGCCACGTGACCGTGCCGCTGTTGTAGCCGCCGCTCCAGGCGAGGAGCCAGCCGGCTAACGCCGAGGCGACGGCGCCCGCCGCCGCCGCCCAAAGCACAAACCCCGCGGCTGCCCGCACATGGGCCCACCCCTGAGCCCGGCCCACCAGCTCCATCAGGGGCACGATCAGCAGCAGCGCGACCGGCAGGTGGACGATCAGCGGATGGAACCGCCCGAAAAACTGCGCAAGGTCGGCATGCTCATGTCCGTCCGGCGGCACGCGCCAGGCGAGGGCCGCCAGGCAGGCGGCCAACACAAAGGGAAGCCAGGCTATCCGGCTTCGGGAGCTCACGCTCAAACCTCGTACGGCGGCAGGACCTTGTCCACCGACACCCTGTCGAGGCGCGCATAGACCGGCACGCCGGCGTCGTAGGGAAGGGTGACCTCACCCTGGACCAAGGGCTGCGCGTAGCGAAGGAACTGGAAGTTCATGCTCACGTTGTCCTCGTTGATCCACTCGCGCGGCAGCTTCTTGATGCCGTTTGCGATGTCGGTGAGGGGTGCGAGGCCGGTCTCGCAGGTGTACTGCTCCGCGTCCCCGCGGATCAGGATGACCATCTTGTCCGTCTCGCCGGCGATCGCCGCGCGGACCGCCGCCTGTCCGGCGAGGAACGCCTCGTCGCTGTCCGTCTTGGAGGCCAAATGGGCCGCGGCGCGCTGGAGCAGGCCCGGCTTCGCCACGCGGACCTTGATGCCGGGAATGTTGGCCTCGATGATTTCACCGAGCGCGTCGCCCGCGCCGCCGAGCCTGGCATGGCCGAAGGCGTCCGTGGCCGCGTCGGCCGCAAGGTAGTTGCCGTCGGTGTCGACCAGCCCCTCGGCGACCACGATCAGGCAGAATTTCTCGCGCTTGAGCACGCGCCGGATGTCCTCAAGGACCTTGTCCTGCGCAAACGGGACTTCCGGAAGAAGGATGATGTGCGGCGGATCGTGCGGGTGGTCGCGGCGCTTCGCGAGCGAAGCCCCGGCCGCGATCCAGCCGGCGCTGCGCCCCATGGCCTCGATGACCGAGACCAGGTCGCCCTGCCCCATGGCCTGGTTGTCGCAGGCCGCCTCGCGCACGGAAGTGGCGAGGTACTTGATCACGCTGCCGTATCCGGGGCAGTGGTCGGTCACGGCCAGATCGTTGTCGATTGTCTTTGGCACGCCGATCACCCGGAGCTCGTACCCCTGCTGCTGGGCCAGTTTGGAAATCTTGTCCGCGGTGTCCTGGGAGTCGTTGCCGCCGATGTAGAAAAAGTAGCGGATGTTGTGCGCCTTGAACACCTCAAGAACGCGCTCGAAGTCCTGCTGCTTCTTCAGCTTGTAGCGGCAGGTGCCCAGGGCCGCCCCCGGGGTGTGGCGCAGGGCCCGGATCTGTTGCTGCGACTCGGAGGCAAGGTCGATCAGCTCCTCCTGGAGGATCCCCAGGACGCCGTTGAGGCCCCCGTAGATCTCCTCAATGCAGGGATGGTTCAGCGCCTCGGCAACTATGCCGGCGACACTGGCGTTGATGACGGAGGTTGGGCCGCCCGATTGGCCCACCAAGACGTTTCCTACGAGTTCAGCCATGACAAGTTGAGTAAAGGGTTCACAAGACGCGAACCGTCAACTAAGCGGCCTGCCGCCATGCGTGGCAAATGAATTTTCTAGAGGA
>Ga0302319_10004904_pt1 | contig 27240 bp, 21 predicted proteins | sample Bog_T0_2_FD_203319 | JGI IMG/M metagenome (GOLD analysis project Ga0302319, IMG submission 203319) | Peat permafrost microbial communities from Stordalen Mire near Abisko, Sweden - Bog_T0_2 | ecosystem: Environmental > Terrestrial > Soil > Wetlands > Peat | place: Sweden: Abisko, Stordalen Mire... | reverse complement strand
TGACCATGACCCGGACTCTTAAGATCCTGATCGGCGCGGCAGGGCTTGCCCTCCTCTCACCAGGGGGGCTCCGCGCGGACGAATCCTCCGAGGGCGACGAGGGGAAGCTCCGGGATGTCCTGCGCAATACGATGCTGCAGCTGAGGGGGGCGCAGACGGACCTCGCCAACCTGCAGGCGACCCAGGCGGCCGACGCGGAGGCAAAGAAGGACCTCGACCTCCAGCTGGTGCAGCTGAGGAAGAACTCGGCGGAAGACCGTTCAGCGTCCACGAAGGCCGCCGAGGCCTTGAAGGCCCGGCTGGCCGACGAGGACAGGGAAATCGCCGGCCTCCAGCAGGACCTTGCCAACTGGCGGTCGAACGCCGCGAAGGCGGGTGCCGCATACAAGGCGACGGAGGCTGAGCGCGGCCGGCAGGCGGCGCGGGCCGTGGCCCTGGAGCACCAGGTGGAGGACCTTGAGGCGAGGAACGCCACCCTGGAGCGCCTGGGTAACGAGATCCTCGACCGGTACGCGAAGTTCAGCCTGGGCGAGCAATTCCTCGCCCGGGAGCCCTTCATTGGCCGGACCCGGGTGGAGCTCGAGAACCAGGTTCAGGGCTATCAGGACAAGTTGCTCGACCAGCGGGCGCCGTAAGGGGCGTCAACCTGACCCCTTCCTTTTGCCTCAGGTAACCGCCTTTCGTGCCGAAACCTAGGATGCACCGGCGTGCCGGCGCGTCCCGCCATCCCCATGCCCAGCATAGCCGAATTCACCGACCACGACGTCAGGACCCACATGGTCCGGGCGGTGACCGACGTCTTTACGACGATGCTTGACCGGCCGGCGGTCCTCCTACCGGCGGACGCGCCGCCGCCGCCCGTAAAATACCCTCCCGAGCGGCAGATCGTGGGCACCGTGGGATTTGCCGGGGAAGCGAACGGGGTGATCTACCTGCGCATGAGCGAGCTTTTTGCCCGGCGGTGCACCGGGATCATGCTCGGGCTCGACGAGGTGGAGATTGCCGCCATGGACCGGGAGTCCGTGAGCGACGCGGTGGGCGAACTCAGCAACATCGTCGCCGGGTCCTTCAAGAACGGGCTCTACGACGCAGGCTTCTCCTGCAAGCTGTCGATCCCGGCGACCGTGAGCGGCACCGACTTCAGCATTTCCCCTAAGCCCGGCGACGGCACGTTCCGGCGCGCCTTCCGCTTCGACAGCCTCGGCCAGTCCATGGTCGCCGAGGTGATCCTGAATCTCGGAACCTGACCGGCGGCGGGGACGGGGCTGGGCCTCGCTGGCGATTGTTGGCGCTTCGCCCCGCCATCTTGGCACTTCGTCCCGAAACCGTTTCCAACGGAAACCGGGTGTGAATATTTCCGCGCATCCTTAGCGGAAATGATGACACCCATTAGAACCACCACGGGAGTTTCAGGCCGTGCGTGCATGCGCGCGGCTTTGCTGGCCGCGATCGCCTTCGGCCTCGGGCCCAACGGGCGTGCCGAGGTAGTCGCCGGGTTGCCCGGTAGCACCGAAGTGTGCACGCCCGGGTCGGAGTCTGTCGGACCGGCCGCCGACTACCCCCAACCGGAGAGCACCCGGACGATGGCGGCCCGGCTGCAAGCCATTTCGCGTTCCACAAGCATCCAGAGCCCATTCTTTCACAACGATGCGATCGCCGACGCCCTGAAGGCCAAGCTGCAGGCGATGGTCGACCCGGACCAGATCCTTGGCACCATGTTCCCGTATGCGGAGGCGCTGCTGTACGCGGGGCGGTACGAGGAGGCCCTGGCCGCATTTTCAGATTATGAGAAGAGGATGAAGGACAGCGGGCGACCCCTGACTTCGGTGCTTGAGGTCAAGGTGTGGACCGGCGAAGCCCTTTGCTGTCTGCGGATCGGGGAAATGGCGAATTGCGTGAACGGCCACAATTCGGATTCGTGCCTGCTCCCGATCCGGGCCGGGGGGGTCCACAAGGACAAGCGGGGCTCGACCCAGGCGGTTGTCCACCTGACGCGGGTCCTGAGCAAGTACCCTGGCGACCTCAGGGCGCGATGGCTGCTGAACCTCGCTTACATGACGCTCGGCGGGTACCCGGACCAGGTGCCGGCCGAATGGAGGATCGATCCCAAGGTCTTCCAATCGGAATACGAAATGAAGCGCTTTCCGGACATCGCCGGGTCCCTCGGCGTGGACATAGACGGGCTGGCGGGAGGGGTGGTCATGGACGACTTCGACAATGACGGGTTCCTTGACCTGCTCGTGTCCGGGTGGAGTCCGGACAGCCAAATCCATCTATACCACAACAACGGCGACGGAACGTTTTCCGACCGTACCGCCCAGGCCGGCCTGCTCGGCGAGACAGGCGGCCTGAACCTGATCCAGGCGGATTACAACAACGACGGGTTTGTCGACGTGCTCGTGCTGCGGGGCGCGTGGCTCGGAGCCGACGGACACATCCCGAGCTCGCTGCTGCGCAACAACGGCGACGGCACGTTCACCGACGTGACCGAGGCGGCGGGCCTGGTGAGCGCCCACCCCACCCAGACCGCCACCTGGTTTGACTACAACGGGGACGGATGGCTCGACCTGTTCATCGGCAACGAGTCAAAGGAAAAGGATACGAACCTATGCGAGTTGTTTCGCAACAATGGAGACGGCACCTTTACCGAATGCGCGGCCGAAAATGGATTGGCCATCAAGGGATTTGTCAAAGGTGTGGTCAGCGCTGACTTTGAGAATACGGGGCGGCCGGGCCTCTACATCACCCGCCTCGACCTTGCCGGGAACCTCCTCCTTCGGAATGACGGACCGGCCGGTGCGGACAGGTCGCCGAATGCGCCGTGGAAATTCACCGACGTGAGCAAGGCCGCGGGCGTCACCGAGCCTTTTTGCAGCTTTGCCTGCTGGTTTTGGGACTATCAAAACGACGGATGGCCCGCCATCATGGTCATGCCCTACGACATCCAGGACGTGGGCGACATCGTGGCGGACCGCCTGGGCTTGCCGAGTTCGGCCGAGCGGCCCCGCCTGTACCGCAACAACCGCGATGGCACGTTCACCGACGTGACGCGCGAGTCCGGCCTCTACAAGGCGATGATGTCCATGGGGGCGAATTTCGGCGACCTGGACAATGACGGATGGCTCGATTTCTTTTCAGGGGCCGGGAACCCGAACTTTGACACCCTGGCCGGCGCCCGGATGTTCCGGAACGACGGCAGGGGGCGGTTCCAGGATGTCACCACCTCCGGGGGCTTCGGACAACTGCAGAAAGGCCACGGGATTGCGTTCGGTGACATCAACAACGGCGGCAGTCAGGACGTCTTTTTCGTGGTCGGGGGTGCGGTGAATGCCGACCACTACCGCAGCCAGCTATTCGCCAACCCGGGGAACAGCAACCACTGGCTCAAGCTCAAGCTCGAGGGGACCGTCTCGAACCGCTCTGCCATCGGGGCCCGGACAAAGGTCCGGGTAAGGACGGAGGGCGGGTTTCGCGACATCTACCGGACGGTTGGCAGCGGAGGGAGTTTCGGGGCTTCGCCGCTGCGCCAGGAAATCGGCCTCGGGCAGGCCTTGGCGATTGAATCGGTCGAAATCTTCTGGCCCTCGACGGGGAAGACCCAGGTTCTGGGCGGACTTGAGTTGGACCACGCTTATTGGGTGCGGGAGGGCGATCCCGAATGCGTCACCATGAATCTGGGGACGTTCCGGCTTCCCGGAGCGTCCCGCACCGGCTCCGGCCTCGCCGAGGAGGCCCCAACCGCCTCTGTTCCATGAGGGTTCTTCCGCCCATCGCCATCCTGCTTCTCGGGATCTCGGCTGCTTCCGGGACAAGCTGCCTTGCGCAGGTCCAGACGCAGTCCCCGGATCCGATTCCGGACAGCCCCGCACCCCAGCTCAGGGACGACCTCGTCCCCTATGCGGCGATGGGTTCCGCTGTGGCCGACAGCATCCAGCTTTCGTCGGCCCGCTGGAGCGGGGAACAATTCGAGGCCTTCCTGACGGGAATCCGCGCCAGCCATAACGGGCGGGGATACCCGCTCGACGAGAGGGCGCAGCGGATGTTCGAGGAGATCAACGAGCGCCAACGGGAGGCGCAGACCAGTCCCTACAGCCCCAACTCGCAGCAAAGCCGGGTCCGGGACTACATGGCCCACGCCCGAGCCGGGCTGAGGATGAGGCAGACCGAAAGCGGCCTCCTCTTTCGCGTCATGGTAAAAGGGGAGGGGCCCCGCCCCCGGCCAAACGACACCGTCGTGATCAACATTTCCGCCAAGGGGCCGGACGGGGTCAGCGAACTTCCGCAGCTTGCCGCCACCCAATTGCACGTTCGGGTTGGCAGCCTGTTTCCGGGCCTGGCGGAGGGCCTCCAGCTAATGGCACTTGGCGCCAAGGCGAAGTTTATCATGCCGCCGGAACTCACCTTTGGCGACGGAAAGTGGCCGGACGGGGTCGATCGCGGCACCCCCATTTGGATCAACGTCGAACTCGTGGACATTTTGCCGCCGTAAGCCCTTCCTCCCATGCTCCCGAAACGATTCATTCGCCCGGGCAGAACGATCGGGGCCCTCGGGGCTCTCATTTGCCTTCTGCCCGCCCTCCTTCCTTCCTCGATCGCACGGGCGCCTTCCGTCAGGAAGCTGGCCGGAAAGCCGCTCGCCGTTGATGACCTTGGGATCTCCCTCCAGTGGATTCCGCCCGGCGAGTTCTTCATGGGCGATGAGCATCAGGGTCCGGTCACGACAGTGCGCATCACCCAGGGGTATTGGCTGGGAAAATACGACGTGACCCAGGGCGAGTGGCAGGCGCTGATGGGCGCCAACCCGAGCCACTTCAAGGACCAGGGAGGGGACGCCCCGGTGGAGAACGTGTCGTGGTACGACGCCGAGGCTTTCTGCAGGGCGCTCAACACCCGGGAAGGCGCCGCCGGCCGGCTGCCGGAGGGCTACGAATACCGCCTGCCGACCGAGGCGGAATGGGAGTACGCGTGCCGGGCCGGCGAACCGGACGATTCCTTCGAAGTCGGGGGCATGGACGACCTCGGCTGGTACGCAGGAAATTCGGAAAAGCACACCCATCCGGTGGGCCTGAAGAAGCCGAATGCCTGGGGTCTTTACGATATGCACGGCAACGTGTGGCAATGGTGCGAGGACCGGTACGGTCCCTACCAGGGCGGTGTCCAGACCGATCCCGCCGGACCGGACTCGGGATCGAGCAGGGTCTACCGGGGCGGGTGCTGGTTCATCGTGGCGGAGCATTGCCGCTCGGCGTTCCGATTCAGGAGTATTCCCCTCCTTCGCGATTACTACCTCGGCTTCCGGCTGGCTCTCGCGCCACGGATTCCCGGCGGTGGGGCGAACGGCCCGTAATGGGTGCCGGCGCCCCCCATCCGAGCCCCGCAATGCCTTCCCACCGCCCGGCGACTCCCGAGCTGCTCGACCAGCACCGGCAGCTCCCGGATGCCTCGAGTGCAGCCTCCGCCTACGAGGCGGTGGCGAAACTCCACGGCTTGATCCGCCCGGACGCGTTCCCGATCCAATTGGGATCGCCGAGCAAGAGCGCCGAATTCGGGAGCACCGACCCCTTGTCAGGACTTGGCGTGCAGGCCACGGAAAACCGATACGACCTTCTCCTTGCCCTCGACGTGGTGCTCCAGGAAACCAAACAAGGGAGGTACCCGCTCGTGTCGCTTCCCGTGGACAGGGGCGGAGGGAGGGCGGATTGGCGGGTGTTTCTCTGCGCACGCCACCGTTCTAAACTGCTGCTGATCGACCCGGCTGTGCCCAAGGTCGTTGCCAGGGGCCCCGCCGGGATCAAGAAGCGGTTCGTCAGCGCCGTGCTTGCCACCCACGAAAGGGCTGGCATCCGAATCCTGACCTACAGGCTGCCTTCGCCGGGTCGCGCCGGCGGCCTGCGGCGGACTACCGGTTGAACAGGACCGCAGCCTCGCGCAAACCCAAAGGGACCGCGGGGGAGAATCCGGGCGATGCCGCATAGGCGAGCAGGCTTGCACGGAGCCCGGCGGCCTCCGGGTGCGTCGGGGCGAGCGCGTCGAGGTCGGCTGCGCAGACCAGCAACCGCCCCGGGCCCACCGCAAGCTCGAACACGAGTCCGAGGCGTTCACAGCGTATCGGATTGTCGATCACCTGGACGATGGGCCGGGTCCCGGCGGGCAGGCCGCTCAGGATCACGGGATGGGCCGCCTGCGCGACCGCCGTCCATTGGCGCTCGCTGTAGAACCGGGTGGGGAACCCCGCGAGGGCTGGATGGTGTTCGTCGATGAGCAGGCCGAGGGTGCCCGGCTTGTTGTGGAAGAAATTCCAGCTCCAATAGTCATTGGCATAGCCGCCGGTGAGGGTGTGCCCCCAGTTGGCGCCCGAAGGGATCAACAGGACCCGGCCACCCGAGGCGAGCCGGGCTTCGACTGCGGCGTCCCAGGCCTTGGCGAGGAGGACCCCGGGAGCGGCGGGCCGGGCGATGGCTGCTGGAAAGACCCAAAGCGGCCACCGGTTCTCCGCGCGTTCGAGGCTGGGTCGGCCGTCGCGCAGGCCCCCGGCACCCGCGTACGATTCCACGCGCAGCTCGAAGCGGGCGGGGGCCGCGAATCCCGCGAGAGGAACCTCGACGCGGCCGAGCGGATGAAGCTTTCCCTGGGCCAGCCGGCCGGCGGAAAACGATCCCTTGGCCAACACCTGACCCGCGGCATCCACCAGCGTCCACTCCGTCATGACGTCCGTCCAGTCGGCAGGCCCGTAGTGGGCGAGTTCCAGGTCCGCGACATAACGCTGGTCGGTGGTCCAGACACAGCGGTCGAACCGGGCCAGCACGGTCACGGGTGCGCAGGCGCGGCGCCAGGCCTGCGGGGTGGTGACGCCCTTGTCCTCCAGGAAGGCGTTCAACATTCCCACAAGGGCGGTGCCCTGCCCGGGAAAATCCTGAAGGTCGAGGACCTGGAATCCGCCGAAGCCGGGCGTCCGCAGGTAGCGCTCCTGGTCCTCCTTGTACAGGTCGGCGGCGAGTGCGCCCGAGGCGAGCAGGAAGTCGTGTGCCTGGTCGATCATTCCATGCCGCACAAGGGTCTCGCGGTCCTGCTCGAAGTTGCGTGCCCGGACCACCCCGGTGTATCGCGGGATCTCCCGCAAATCGGGGAAGACGCTGAACTGGCCCGTCTCGTGGGCCACAAGCGGCATGGTTGCGCCAGCCAGGGCGCCGCTGAAGTCGTCCCGGGTCGATCCGTCGCCGGTCTGGTCAATTCCCTCATCGGCGAACTGTCCCCCAAAGGACCCGCGGACCTTCACCTGTTTCCCGTTCACAGGGACGGTTGCGGCGGTGCGCCAGTTGCTCCAAGTCTGTTCCCTCGCATCCCAGGCGATCGTATTGCTGCCATCGGAGTAGAGCACGTTCGGATCCTCGCGGCGCAGGATTCCGATCATTTCCCCCATCATTTTGCGGTCGCCCTGCAATTCATTGCCGAGGCTTAGCATGACGAAGGATGGATGATTGCCGAGGTTTGCGATCAGGGCCTCGGCCTCGGGCATCAGGCCGTCGCGGATGTGCTGGTTGAGTATTCCCCAGAACGGAAGCTCCGGCTCCATGTAGATGCCCAGCCGGTCTGCGGCGGTGAAGGCCGCCTCCGGCGGAATCCAGGTGTGGCAACGGAGGTGGTTGATTCCCCAGGCCTTCAGGGTACCGAGGTAGGTCAGCCAGCCGTCGACATCCATCGGTGGATGTCCGGTCAGCGGGAAGACACACGCATCGTGTTTGCCACGAAGAAACGTGGTCCGGCCGTTGATCGTGAACCTGCCCGTGGTGCCCACGAATTCGCGAAGGCCGGTGTCGATGCTCCGCTCGTCCGTGCCGGCCGGTGTGGTCAGAACCACACGGACGTCGTATAGATTCGGCGCGAACTCATCCCAGCGCAAGGCACCCTCGCCGAGGGGCAGGTCGGCCTCGAGGGTCGCCACGGGTCCGGCCGCGAGGTGAACCGGCAAGGTGACAGGCGCTGCGACATGGGAGGCTCCCGAGTGGTTGGTGCTGGCTGCCGACAACTTCAGCTCGCCAGCGACCTCCCGCCCGGTCGTGTTCACGATCGTCACACGAACGTGGAAAGTCGAGGAGGACACATGCGGCGTAACCGTCACGCTGCCGATCGCGACCGGGTCGCAGGCGCGCAACTCGATCCGGCCGAGGATTCCGTTCCAGTTGGTCTGGGTTGCGTCGGAATTCTGGTGGGCGTCCCAGCCCTTTGCGGGCCACCGCTCGGACCGGTTGTCCACCATGACCGTGATTGTGTGCGCGCCGGGCACGGCGGGACCGAGGTTTCGCACCTGCGGGGACCCGAAAAGTGCCTGCGCCCCCATGGGCTTCCCGTCGAACCAGACCTGGCTGTACTTGGTGCGCTCCAGCAGGAGCTCGAGGCGCCTGCCTGACCAGGAGGCCGGGACTTCCACCTCCCGTTCGTACCATGCGGGACCCTCGTACTTGTGAACCCGGGTGAGGTTCCACGTTTCGCGGGCCATGTTCAGCGGTCCCTTGCCGGCGGTCTCCGTCGTGGCGGGAAGCTCGATCCGGTCGTTGAACCCAACCGCAGGCAGCGTCGCTTGGGGGAATGCCGGTTCGGGCCCTCCAAGGACAAGAAGCCATGAGCCGGCAAGAGACTGGACTTCTCCTGCCTGGAGGGCAGGCGCAGCGCACGCGGCGAGGAAGACGCACGCGAGTTGAAGGCGGAAGGACGGGCGGATAAAACTCATGAGGGGCCTGCCGTGAACCAATGCATGGCAAGTGAGCCCTACTTGCCGCGACAGAACAAGGCCATTGCGGTGGTGCATGAGACCGGGCTTTGAGGGCCGAATTGGATTGAGCAAAGACGGATCTGTCGCGGATTCAGCAGGGACGGCTTGCGCTTGCGAGGTAGGGACGGGCGGCCCGCCCGTCCGTGAACTGCGAATGACTCGGCCGAGGAACCCGGACGGGCGGGCCGCCCGTCCCGACCACAAACCCCGGAGCGCGGGTAGGTTAACACCTTATCGCGGCTGCACCGTACCGGTGGCAAAGTGCCGTGCGGTTTTCGCCTGGCGGCGCCGTGCCCCACCCAGGAATAATGTGTGCGCGCTGGCAACACCCGCATCCGGAAAAAAAATGAAAGTCGACCTCCAGAGCGGAAATCCTGCTGCACCCGAAGGGGGCAACGAGGAGGCGCTTCGGACTTCCGAGCTGCGATATCGGCGGCTCTTCGAGTCGGCGAAGGACGGAATCCTGATCCTCGACGCCGACACAGGGATGGTCGTTGACGTGAATCCATTCCTCATCGCGCTCTTGGGGTACTCGCGGGAGCAGTTTCTGGAAAAGGCGATCTGGGAGCTCGGGTTCTTCAAGGACATCGTCGCCAACAAGGCCAGCTTCGAGGAACTGCGGGAGACCAAATACATCCGCTATGCGGACAAGCCCCTGGAAGCCGCGGATGGACGCCGGATCAACGTGGAGTTCGTCAGCAACGTATACCTGGTGAACGGCGAGAGAGTGATCCAATGCAACATCCGCGACATCAGCGTGCGGAAAAATGCGGAGGATGAGCTTCGGAGCGAGAAGGCGCTGTTCACAAGCCTGTGCGACGCGATCCCAGACAACATCTACTTCAAGGACCGGCAGAGCCGATTCGTGCGCGTCAACGAGGCCATGGCGCGACAATTCGGCTTCGGCCGGGCCACTGAGGTGGCGGGAAAGACCGACCTCGACATCTTCAGCGGTGAGCATGCCCGGCAGGCCTATGCCGATGAGCAAAGGATGATGGAAACCGGTGTCCCGATGATCGGGGTCGAGGAAAAGGAGACCTGGCCAGATGGTCGCGTGAGCTGGGTTTCCACCACCAAGATGCCCCTGCGCGACGCCCAGGGCCGGATCACCGGGCTGGTCGGAATTTCCCGCGACGTCACCGGGCGAAAGCTGGCCGACGACCGGATCCGCGAGCAGAATGAAATCCTTTCCAATTCCCAGGAGGGGGTGATGATCGTGAACCTCTGCAACGAGGTCTCGCTGTGGAACCACGGGGCTGAGGAAATGTTCGGCTGGACCGAGGCCGAGGCATTGGGACGAACGCCCCAGGAACTGCTGGGCGTGACCGACCTTGGTGTTGTGTCCGAACTTAGAACCGCGGTCGACCAGGTCGGGTATTGGAGGGGCGAACTGCGGTCGAAGACACGCGACGGCCGCGAACTCACCCTGGATAGCCGCATCACGCTGGTTCGCGACGCCGCGGGCCAGCCCCGTGCCCGGCTGAATTTCTTTTCCGACATCTCCGCAACCAAGCTGCTGGAGGAGAGGTTTCTCCATGCGCAGCGTCTGGAGGGCATCGGGATGCTCGCCGCGGGCATCGCCCACGATCTCAACAACGTCCTCAGCCCGATCATGTTCGCGGCTCCGTTGCTGCGCGGAAGCCTGTCGGCGCCGGCTGACCTGAAGATCCTCGCCACCCTGGAGCAAAGCGCGGCGCGCGGCGCGGGGCTGGTGAAGCAGATCCTGGGGTTTGCCCACCGGACGTCTGGCGGGTTCAGGCCCACGCAGGTGAGTCACCTCCTGCAGGACATCGTCAACCTGATGGAGCAGACGTTCCCGAAGTCCATCCGGCTGGAATCCAACCTTCCGCCGGACCTCTGGCAGGTTCTGGGCGACGCGACGCAGATTCACCAGGTGCTGCTCAACCTTTGCGTCAACGCCCGCGACGCGATGCCGGACGGCGGCCGGTTGGGCGTCTTCGCATCCAATCGCCGTCTCGATGCCGCCGAGTCGGATGCGATCCCGGGGGCCAGTCCCGGCGCATGGTGCGTGTTCGAGGTCCGCGACACGGGTGCCGGGATCTCCCAGGAAGTTGAAAAACACATCTGGGACCCGTTCTTTACCACCAAGGGTGAGGGCAGGGGCACGGGGCTTGGGTTGTCCACGGTTCGCGGCATCGTCGCCAGCCATAATGGCTTTATCGATCTGCACACGGAGGTCGGGCGCGGCACCACCTTCCGGGTCTTTCTTCCGGCTGTCGAAACCGGATCGTCCCTGTCAGCCACGCCGCCCGAGGTGGATGAGCCCGACGGGAACGGCGAACGGGTCCTTGTGGCGGACGACGACGAGGCCATCCGGGACACAGTCACCGCCATTCTTGAGAGGCACTCCTATCATGTGGACAGCTGCAAGGACGGCATGGATGCGATCGACTCGTTCACCGCCCGTCCCGATGAGATCTCCCTCGTCATCACCGACGTTGACATGCCCCGCCTTGGCGGCGTCGGGCTGGTTCGCGCGCTGAAAAGGATTCGCCCAGGAATTCCAATGCTCGCCATCAGCGGCCTGTCCCGGAGGGACAGCGAAGGTTCCGATATCCCCGAGGTCCGGGGTTTGACCCAGGCATTTCTCATCAAGCCGTTCAGCGCAGGCGACCTGCTGCGCGCGATGCACAGCCTGCTTCATCCAAACGGGGACCCAGGCGGAACGCTCCGGGCAAGGTAAGTTCACCGCCCGGCCGACTCCTGGTCGAGGGCCAGGTTCAGCAGCAGCACGTTGACGCGGGGCTGCCCGAAGATGCGCAGGTCGCGATCCTGAACGTGGGAGGCCACCAGGGCCTCGACCTGCACCACGGGCAGCTTCCTCGCCCTGGCGACCCGTGCCGCCTGGAGCGTCGCGTTCTGGACGCTGATGTCGGGATCGAGGCCGCTTGCCGACCGGGTGACGGCATCGGCCGGCACAGACTCGTCCGCACCCAGGCCGTTTTCCGCCCGGTAGGCTTTAACCAGGTCTTTGATCCCATCGAAGTTGTTCAGATCGTCAACATCCCTCCCCGCGGCATCCTTCGCGTGGATTCCGTTTGCCAGCTTGTCGCTCGTCGGCCCGAGGTTGGTGGCGTTCGAGCTGCTGGCGTCAAAACCCGTTCCTGCGGCGGAGGGGCGGGGATGAAAGTACCGGTCGCTTGAGAAGTTCTGGGCCAGCAGCGCGGAGCCCCGGACCGTGCCGTCCGGGTCCATCACGAGGCTCCCGTTCGCCTTCTGGCGAAAAAAGAGTTGGCCGCCGGCCCATACGGCGAGAGGGTAGGCGCCGCACAGGAGAACGGCGAACACGAGCGTGATCAGCAGGGACGTCTTGAATTCAACGAGGATCGTTTTCATGGCTACACGAGGTGTGCTGCGTTGACCAGGAGGTCGATCAGCTTGATGCCGACAAAAGGGATGAAAATGCCGCCGGCCCCGTAGACCAGGAGATTGCGGCGAAGCATGGCCGCGGCGCCGATCGGCCTGTAGGCGACGCCCTTCAGGGCCAGCGGGATGAGGGCGATGATGATGAGCGCATTGAAGATGACCGCGCTCAGGATCGCGCTCAACGGCGACGCAAGGTGCATGACGTTGAGCGGGGCAATCGACGGGAAGACGCCGACCAACATGGCGGGGATGATCGCAAAGTACTTGGCCACGTCGTTGGCGATGCTGAAGGTGGTGAGGGCGCCTCGCGTGATCAGCATCTGCTTGCCGATCTCGACGATCTCGAGGAGCTTCGTCGGGTTCGAGTCGAGGTCCACCATGTTGCCGGCCTCCTTCGCGGCCTGGGTGCCCGTGTTCATGGCCACCCCGACATCGGCCTGGGCGAGCGCGGGCGCGTCGTTGGTTCCGTCGCCCGTCATGGCCACCAGGTGCCCGGACGCCTGCTCCTGGCGGATCCGGCCGAGCTTCATTTCGGGCGTGGCCTGCGCGAGAAACTCGTCGACCCCGGACTCCGCGGCGATCGCCGCCGCGGTGAGCGGGTTGTCCCCGGTGATCATGACCGTCCGGATGCCCATGGCCCGGAGCTGCGCGAAGCGCTCCTTGATCCCGCCCTTGACGACGTCCTTCAGCAGGATGGTCCCGAGGACCTCGCGTCCCTCGGCCACCACCAGCGGCGTGCCTCCCTGGCGGGACACGTCGTCCACCGTCCTGGCGACCTCCTGAGGATGCGTGCCACCCTGCAACTCCACCCAGGCGCGCACACTTGCGGCGGCGCCCTTTCGAATCGACCGGCCGGCGCCGCGGCCATCGGGCGCGACATCGATGCCGCTCATGCGGGTCTGGGCGGTGAAGGGGACGAAGGCGTGGGACCCCGAAAGTTCGCGCGCCCGGATATTGAACCTCTCCTTTGCCAGCACGACCACGCTCCGTCCCTCGGGCGTCTCGTCGGCCAGCGAGGCGAGCTGCGCCGCCTCGGCCAGCCTTTCGGCGGTCACGCCCGGGGCCGGAAGAAATTCGCTGGCCATCCGGTTTCCGAGGGTGATGGTCCCGGTCTTGTCCAGGAGAAGGACGTCGATGTCTCCCGCGGCCTCGACCGCCCTCCCGCTCATCGCGAGGACGTTGCGCTGGAGGAGGCGGTCCATGCCGGCGATCCCGATCGCGCTCAGGAGCCCGCCGATGGTCGTGGGGATCAGGCAGACCAGGAGCGCGATCAGGGTCGTGATCGAGAAGGCCACGTTCGCGTAGGTTCCGAAGGGCTTGAGCGCGAGGATGACCAGGAGGAAGATGAACGTGAGCGCGGAAAGGAGGATGGTCAGCGCGATCTCATTGGGCGTCTTCTGGCGCGTGGCTCCCTCGACCAGGCTGATCATGTGGTCAAGGAACCCGTCTCCCGGGTCGGCCGTGATCCGGATCAGGACGCGGTCCGACAGCACGGACGTTCCGCCCGTGACGGCGCTGCGGTCGCCGCCGGCCTCGCGGATGACGGGCGCAGACTCCCCCGTGATGGCAGCCTCGTCGACGGAGGCCGCTCCCTCGATCACCTCGCCGTCCCCGGGGATGAATTCCCCGGCGACCACCTCGACGACATCCCCTTTTCGCAGGACGGAGGCATCGACAGTCTCGAACGATCCATCCCTCGCCCTGCGCCGCGCCGAAAGCTGCTTGCGCGAGGCGCGAAGGGCGCGGGCCTGGGCCTTGCCCCGGCCCTCGGCCACGGACTCGGCGAAATTTGCGAATACCACGGTGAACAGGAGCCAGAGCGCCACCTGGAGGACATAACGGAGGGGGTCCTTCGTGGTGAAGAGCTGCTCAAACGTGAGGACTGCGCCGAGCAGGGTCACGAACATGACCGGGTTCTTGAGCTGCTTGCGCGGATCAAGTTTCCGAAAGGATTCGGCGGTCGCGGTCAGGAGGATGTCGCGGTTTAGAAGCGAAGAGGACTTGGTGCTCATGGCGGGTCAGGAGGAGGGCCTGGGATTCAGAACAGGGTGCCCGCGCGCATCAGGAAGTGCTCGACGATGGGCCCCATCGCGAGCGCGGGCAGGAAAGTGAGGGCCCCGACCAGCAGGACCGTGCCGATCAGCAGGGCGACAAAGGTGATTCCCTCCACCTTGAAGGTCCCGACGCTGGCGGGAATCAGCCTCTTCCCGGCGAGGTGGCCCGCCAGCGCGAGGAGAGGGACGATCATCAGGAATCGGCCGACAAGCATCGCGATGCCAAGGGTGATATCCCAGTGGGGATTGCCGTCCGCCGGGGCGGCGGTCAGGCCCGCAAAGGCGCTGCCGTTGTTGCCGACGCAGGAACTGAAGGCGTAGAGGATCTCGCTGAACCCGTGCGGGCCGGCGTTGTTGAGGCCGGCCTGGCCCCATGGGCTCACGCTGGCCCATGCGGTGAAGCCGAGGATCGTCGTGGCGAGCACCATCAGTACGAGCATGACCAGCTTCACGTCGTAGGCCTCGATCTTCTTCCCGAGGTATTCGGGCGTGCGCCCGACCATCAGCCCGGCGATGAACACGGCCAGGACGACAAAGACCAGCATGCCGTAAAGCCCGGCGCCCACGCCGCCAAAGATCACCTCGCCGGTCTCGATGTTGAAAAGCGGCACAAGGCCGCCGAGAGGCGTGAACGAATCATGCATCGCATTCACGGCGCCGCACGAGGCATCGGTCGTGATGGTCGCAAAGAGCGCCGAATTGAAGATGCCAAAGCGCACCTCCTTCCCCTCCATGTTGCCATCCGCCGCCGCCACGCCGAGCTTCTGGTGGATGGGGTTGCCCTCCGCCTCGGCGTGCCAGGCCACCAGCGCGCCCGCAGCGAACATGGCGAACATCGCGCCCCACACGGCCCAGCCGTGCCGCTGGTTCCTCACCATGCGGCCGAGGTACCAGGTGAGGGCACTTGGAATGGCGAAGATCGAGAGGATCTGGAAAAAATTGGAGAGCGGGGTGGGGTTCTCGAATGGATGCGCGGCGTTGGAGTTGACGAAGCCCCCTCCATTGGTCCCGAGCATCTTGATCGCGACCTGCGAGGCCATCGGCCCCTGCGCGATGGTCTGGGTGTCGACGGTCTGGTTGACGATCACCGGTTTGCCATCGGCGGTCGAAACGGGGTTTCCGGCGGCGTCCGTCTTCTGCACCTGCGCGGTGTATGGCTCGTACGTCTTTGCCGTCGTGTACGGCTTGAAATTCTGGATCATGCCCTGCGAAACCAGAAAGAGCGCAAATACGAGGCAGATCGGCACGAGCACGTAGTAGGTCACCCGGGTGACATCGACCCAGAAGTTTCCCACGGTCCGGGCCGAGTGGCGCGCAATGCCGCGGACCACGGCCGCGGCGATGGCGATGCCGGTCGCAGCCGACGTGAAGTTGTGGATCGCCAGGCCCACCATCTGGGAGAAGTACGACATCGTCGACTCCCCGCCGTAGCTCTGCCAATTGGTGTTGGTCGTGAAGCTTGCGGCCGTGTTGAAGGCGAGATGGGGTGCAAGGCCAGGCATGCCCTGGGGGTTGAGCGGCAGGCGATCCTGATATCGCAGGATGAAATAGGTGAACAGCATCCCGACCAGGCTGAACTCCAGCATCGCGAGCGTGTACCGCTTCCATCCGTGTTCGAGCTCCGGATTGATCCCGCAGACGCGGTAGGTCAGCTTCTCGAACGGCTTGATGACCGGGTCCAGCCACGTGCGGCCGTGCGCGTCCAAGACATGGACCAGATACAGCCCAAGCGGCTTGGTGATGAGCAGGAGCGCGCAGACGTAGAGCGCGAATTGAAACCAGGAGCTGAAGTCATTCATGGCCGTATGTCAGAACTTCTCAGGTCGCAGCACGGCCACCACCAGGTAGATGAGGCAGCCGACAGCGACCCAACCGATGAGGATGTTTTCCATGGTGAAAATGGTTTGGAGCCCTCAGCGAACCTTGTCGCAAAAGTACACGTAAACCGCTGCAACAGAGAAGAATGCAACTGAAATCCCAACGTAGACGATGTCGGTCATGGCATTCTCCCCCCTATCCCCAGGGCAATCATCCTCGGGAGATTTGTCCATAAGCAGTCCAAATGATCGGCGCGCGGCACATGAAAACTTTTCATGATGCACACTACCCCCGGGGCGCCCATGCCAGCTAGTCAAATGACCCGCAAAATCCGTTAAAAGGACGTTAACGAGATTCTGGGATCACGGCTTGATCAGGTCGGTGAGAATGCTCTTCTTTGGGAGGGGCTCCGCGGTTGATTCCGTGGGCTTGACTGGAATCCTGGGAGCCCATGTCAGCCAATCCTTGTCCGGCTCGGAAGCCAGGTCGAACAACGATCCGTTGGGTGCCGAGGGCGCAAGGGGCTCCTTGTCAGGAGTTGCGAATGCCACCCCCCCGGTGATGAGCGACTCCAGGGACGTGTCCTTAAGTTCCGCTCCCCCCAACAGGCTTACCTTGAACGAGAAGCCGCCCGAATTCCAAAACCTTGAGCTGGCGCGGACGAGATCAACGTAGGGGGCGTCGATATGGATGCGGATGAGGACCTTCGTCGAGTCCTGGGAAAGGAAGCTCGCCTCCACGCTCCCAACCTTGAATTCACGGAAGAGAACCGGGGCACCCGCTGTCAGTGACCCGAGTCGGTCACTCCGAAGGAAAAAGGTGCGGCCTACGTCAGTGACGTCCGGAGCCGGAGCCTTGTCCAAGCCCGTGAAGCGCTTCGCGGGCGCCCCCTGGCCGGGCAGCACGTTGATCCGGACGCCGGTGACAATGGTGTCGAGCCCCCGGACCCCGGAAAAGCCGATCTCAGGGTGGACGATCCAAAACTCAGAACCCGCCCTGGCGAGCGACGCGGCGTCGCTGTTCAGGCGCAGCCTGATGCTCACGCCTTCCAGCCCGGGCCTAAGCTTCACGGCCTCGACGGTCCCGGCCGAGACGCCCTTGTACTCGAGTACGGTCTTTCCGGACTCGACCCCCGAGGCATCTGAAAAATCGATGGTGACCTCGGGGCCGCGGTGCAGGAGTTCGCGCAGGCACATCCAGCCTCCTATGCCGAGGGCCACCAGCGGGACGGCCCAGATCAGGGGAAATGCCGGAGCCCGGGAGACTTTCGGAACTGGCGGGTCGGCCATCATGGGGTTTCCGGCCAGAGGACGCGTGGATCGAACGCCCAGGTGGAAAGAACGGTCAGGACAACCGCAGCCGCGAAGGCAACGATGCCTATGCGGGGGGTTACGGACGAAATCGCGCCGAACTGCACAAGCCCGGTGAGCAAGGCGGCCAGGAAAACGTCGAGCATCGACCAGCGCCCGACAAAATCAACGACTGCGTACAGTTTGGTCAGGCGCTGCGGACTTCCAAACCCGGGCCGCCTGGAACCAAGGAGGAGCCATCCCAGCCCGGCGAGTTTGAGCACCGGGACGACGATGCTTGCCGTAAAGACGATCACCGCGACCGCCCAGGAACCCTGGTGCCACAGGTCCGCCGCTCCGGAGAGAATCGTGTCGCTCCGGTCCCGGCCGGAAAATCCCGTGCTCAGTACCGGGAGGATGTTTGCCGGAACCAGCATGATTGCGGCAGCCAAGGCCAGCGCGGCCGCGGTGGTATTGTTCCTGAACCGTGACGTTGCCGGACCGCTTCTCATGGCGATGGGGCGGGTTCCGAGCCGTCCGCAGCGATCGGCTCGGGGGCCGGGGCGAAGTCGGAATTGTGCTGGGCAAGCAAAAGGGACAGGGCCATCGCGCAGTAGCACCAGAATCCCGGGCCGATCGTGAGGGTGAAAATGCTTCCCAGCTTGATGATGCCAACGAGCACAGCCAGCACCTGGACCTCCGGGATGGCCCAGTGCTCCAGGGACCGGGCAAGTTCTGAAACCCGCAGGCAGTTGACGCTGGGCGGCCCCATGCGGCGGGCGCCGTGAAGGGCCGCCAGCGCTGCGAGGAGCAGGACGGGAAGAAACCAGCCGCAGAGGAAGACCAGGACGGCGAGCGGTTGCATGCCGCCGAGCCACAGGCTTCGCACCCCGGTGAAAAGAAGGCTTGTCCGCACATTGCCCAAGCTGCTTGCGCTGAGGAATGGCAGCAGCGCCGAAGGCACCGCGAACGCCAGGCCGGAAATTGCGAAGCAGAGAGGCGCATCGGGCCCCAGCCGGGAGCCTTTCGCCAGGTTGCCGCCGCAACGCACGCACAAGGCATTCTCGCCCCCCTTGAGGCGGACCGGCCCGTGCACCTGGCCGCACATGCGACAAACCAGTGGTGCGGCCGGGGCCATCGCCGTGTCCTGCTTGGCTTTGATAGGGGCTGGTGAACCAACGGCCCAAGGGACTACTTGTCCAGGGTGGCCTCGGCCGCCAGGGCGTGCTGAAGGTGCTCGCTGAGGACCGGAAGATACTTGGCCGCCAGTGCCGTTACCTCGGGGTCCTTGCCATCCGTGGACTCCTTCTGGAAGAGCGCCACGGCGCCCTTGTGTGCTTCGACCATTGCCTTGACATACGCCTTGTCGAAGTCCGCGCCTGAGTACTTTGCAAGACTGTCCACGCCCTCGGTCTGTCCCTTCTGAATGGGCTTGCTGATGTCCACGTTCTTGCGGGACGCCAACATTTGGAGGTCCGCATTGAGCCGCTGGTGATCCGTGATCATCATCTGAGCGAGAGACTTGACGTCGGCGCCTGCGGCGTGGTCGGCAGCCAGCTGGGACAGGGCGACTTCGTTCTCACTGGCCATCGCCGCCTTCTTTATGAAGTGCTTGTCGGGGTGGGACAGCGGCTGATCGCTTGACGGCGTGGTTGGAGCCGTGTCCTGCGCATGGATCGATCCGACGCCGAGGGCCGCCAGGGCCGTTGCCGCCAGACAGCAGAAAATGCGTCCCGATTTCGAAATGGAAGGAAGGGCCCTGATTTTGATATTCATGGTGCAGCAAGGCTAAACCAAAGCTCGCGCCGGCCCCATGGGGTACTTCCCGTAGTTGGCATGTGGGCCGGCAAGGGGGGTTATACCCCATTCTTCGCGTGAAAATTGGGGCGTATTGTGGGGCCATCCCCAATGGAATCATGAAACCCACCGGAAACGCACATCAGATCAACGTAAACGCGGTCAACGCCGTGAAGCGAAGGACCGACCCCGCCGCACCCAATTGCGCGCCATCCCGGAACAGGACCAAGACGGAGGCTGCGGCATCGCGCCCGCCGACCACGAGGGACGGTATCGAACCGTCCCGGAACTGCAGTTGACCTCCACGGACGCCCGCCATGACCAAGCTGACCGCCGCGACAAGGGGAAAACTTCCAACAGGCAAATTTGCTCTGCCTGGACGCCGGTATCCGATCGAGGATGCCGCACACGCAAAGAATGCCCTTTCGCGCGTGTCCGAGAATGGCACGCAGGCTGAAAAGGCGGCCGTGCGCCGCAAGGTCGGCCAACGGTACCCCGGCCTCGAAAAGAAACAGGGGGGGTAGCCTTTCTAGCGGACCTTCACCACGGCATAGCTTTCCGGTGACAACACGACGCTCCAGCCGCTGGTGCCGTGACGAAAGGCAGTGACCTCTCCGGCGAGCGGTTGCAGTCCGCCTGCCGTGAAGGTGCCCGGCAGGGCGGCACTGCAGGATTTGCCGGAAGGATTGAGTGCCACGAGGATTTCCTCACCGTCCTTCGCCCGGCGATAGACAAAGGGCCAGCTGTTCGGCGGCACGATCACGGTTTCGAAGTCCCCGCTTGCTCCGAGCGCGGGGTGCGCTTTGCGCAGCGCTATCAGCGAGCGGGTGATGCTGAGGCTGGACCCCGGATCGTCCAGTTGCGCGGCGACCGTCGGCCGGTCGCCGCCGGAGTCCACCGGCAGATATAGCCTGTCTGCCTGGGCGGTGGAGAACCCGGCGTTGGGGGAGTTGTCCCATTGCATCGGCGTGCGCGCGCCGGTCCGTCCGTAGCCGCCCTCCTTGGACGCCAGGCCGTCGAGGGAACGCATCCCGAGCTCGTCGCCGTAATAGATGAACGGCACGCCGGGCATCGTCAGCAGAAAGGCCATCGCCACGTCGACGCCGGCCGCGTCGCGTCCGTTGCCGAGGCGGGGCGTAGTGTCGTGGTTGCCGCTGGGGATCGCGATGTAGCCCTTGCCCTTGGTCGCCGCGAGGAGCGGTTCAAACTCGTCGAGGAAAACCCTGATGCTCGTCCCGCCGCTTCGGTCAAAGATCGGCTTGCGGCCGTTATCGTCCCGAAACAGCGCCTTGTACCCGGGCTTGGCGTACGGCAGCAGAAAATCCATGTGAAAGCCCGCGGGAATGGCGACCTGAGGCTGCGACCATTCCGACACCATCGCGCGGTCGGGATATTCGCGGTCCATCCAGGCGCGGAACTCGTGCCAGAGCGCGGCGGTGGCCCTGCCATCGGGGTCGTTCTTCACCAGCGACCCCGCCATGTCCACGCGGAAGCCGCTTGCGCCCAAATCAAACCAGAAGCGCATGATGTTTTTCAGCTCGGCACGCACCGCGAGCGGGCCGGGCGCGTCCACCGGCTGCTCCCACGGCTGGGTTGGATCGGGCTTGGCGAAACCGTAGTTGAGCGCGGGCTGGAAATGGAAAAAATTGGCGATGTAGTTCCCGTCGCGCTGCGCGCCGCCCACGACGACCTGCACTCCGGGTGCGTTCCAGGTCCACACGCTGTCCGTCCAGATGTAGTAGTCCGTATAGCGGTTGCGGCCGGCCTGCTGCGACGCATGGTACCAGGGGTTCTGGTCCGAAGTGTGGCCGGCGACGAGGTCAAGCATGATGCGGATGTCGAGCCTGCGCGCCTCGGCGAACAACTCCCTCAAGTCCTCGTTGGAACCGTAACGTGGCGCGACCTTGTAGAAATCGGAGATGTCGTAGCCGGCGTCCTGGAACGGCGACACGAAGCACGGATTCAACCAGATGCCGGTGACGCCGAGTTCGTGCAGGTAAGGAAGCTTTCGAAGAATGCCCTTCAAGTCGCCAATGCCGTCCCCGTTCGAGTCACAGAACGACTGCGGATAAATCTCGTAGAAGACCGTGTGTTCCAGCCAGTCGGGCATGTTCGCTGGAACAGGGTCGGCGCGGGACGGATGCACAAGTGCGGGTATCGAGGCGACCAGAAACGCCAGGCGGCGGATCGAACGGACGGGGGAGTTGGTTGGAGTCATGGGATCTGGAACCCTGGTGGTATGAACTGCGGCCTGTTTGGTTGGAGAGTCAAGATGCAGGGATCGGCACAGGGAGGTAGGGTAGTCCCCCATGTCTTTATGGGGTCCCGTCGTCCACAATCCGGGCGCGCCCCGCCTTGGCGTCTTTTCAGGGCAATCCATCCACGTCCCAACATCCCATTCAAATTGCCGTGGATCCAAAACCCGAACCTCCTCCCTCAGAAGCGAAATCACCGGCCGGCCCCGCAAAGGCCGCGAAGGAGGGGACAGCCTCAACGGCCCCTCCCCGCAGGAAAAGGAGCACGGTCGCGTGGGTGGCCATCGTGGCCGTCCTCGCCGCCCTTGCGATCGGCATCGCCCTGGGAAAACTTTGGGGAGGTTCCAAGAAGGACCCGAATCTATTGGTCCTGTTTGGGAATGTCGACCTGCGCCAGGTTGAGCTCGCCTTCAACAACAGCGAGCGGATCTCCGAGGTGCTGGTTGAGGAAGGGGACAAGGTGGAACGCGGACAGGTTTTGGCCCGACTGGACACCAGCCGCCTCAGGCCGGAAGTGGCCGCGGCCGCGGCCGAGGTCGAGGCCCAGCGGGCGGTGGTGCAAAGGCTGCACAACGGCAGCCGTCCTGAGGAAATTGAACAGGCCAGGGCCAATGTCGCCTCGGCCAAGGCGGACCTGCTCAATGCCGGGCAGCAATGGAGGCGCCTGTCGGCGCTGGCAGGCCTGACCACCGGGCGCGCCGTCAGCCAGCAGGATCTCGACGGCGCCAAGGCGGCCCTGGACACGGCGCAAGCGCGGCTGGAGGTGGCGGACAGCGGCCTCGAGATGGCCTCCATCGGCCCGAGGGAGGAGGACATCGCCCAAGGGGAGGCGCTGCTTCGCGCCGACCAGGCGCAACTTGAACTCCGGAGGCGGCAACAGGCCGACGCGGAACTGGTGTCGCCGTGCAATGCCGAGGTGCGCTCCAGGCTCCTGGAGCCCGGTGAAATGGTGTCCCCGCAACGGGCGGTCTTCGATCTGGCAATCACGGATCCAAAGTGGGTCAGGACCTATGTTTCCGAGTCCGACTTGGGAAGAATCCAGACCGGGATGAAGGCCTCGATCAGTTCGGACAGTTTCCCGGGGCGGGCCCTTTCCGGCTGGGTCGGGTTCATCTCTTCCGTGGCCGAATTCACCCCGAAGCCGGTCGAAACCGAGGAACTGCGCCCCGGCCTGGTCTATGAGATTCGCGTCTTCGTCCGGGATCCGGAAAACGAAATGAGCCTGGGAATGCCGGCGACTGTGCGCCTGGAAATGAGCCCGGCCGACCCGAGCCAACGGTGACAGTACGCTGAACCGATGGCGCGGACGCATATTCTCCTGGGAATGGCTGCGGCCGCCGTCGCCGCGGCAGCTGGCTGCGCGGTCGGTCCGGACTACCACCCCGCGCCCGCCCGCGTTTCAGCCGCATGGAGCTCGCCGCCGGCAAACGGGCTGACCGGGATCGCACCAGCGGCCCCGGACTGGTGGACTTCATTCAACGATGCCGAACTCGATTCCCTCATCGTGCGGGCAGCGCAGTCGAATCCGGATTTGCGAGTGGCCGAGGCCCACCTGCGGCAGGCGCGGGCGGTCCGGGCAATGAGCTTGTCGGATTTCTGGCCAACCTTCGACGCGTCGGGTTCCTATGCCAGGGCCAGGCAGAGCAAGAACCAGCCCCTCATCGGGTCACTGCCGCTGCCGGCAAATTTTCCCTTCGAGTACAGCGTTTATCAGGCCGGCTTCGACGCATCGTGGGAAGTCGACCTCTTCGGCGCCAAGCGCCGCGCCCTCGAGGCGGCCACCGCCGAATGGGAGGGGTCTGTCGAGGCCCGCAACGATGCCCTGGTGAGCATCCTGGCCGAGGTGGGGAGGGATTACGTCGAATTGCGGGGCGACCAGCTCCGCCTGGGGATCGCGCGGCGCAACCTAAGGCTCCAGGAGGAGGAATTGGAACTGACCCGCGCCCGCTTTCAGGGCGGCGTCGCGACCGAACTCGACGTCGCGCGGGCGGCCGCCCTGCTTGCGGAATTAAAGGCCGCAGTCCCGCCGCTTCAAACGGCATCGCGCGGGGACATGTTTGGATTGGCGGTCCTTCTCGGCCGGAATCCGGGCGAACTGGTTGCCGAGCTCTCGCCGTCGGCGCCGGTGCCCCCGGCGCCGCCGGAAGTCCCCATCGGGCTGCCTTCGGATCTTCTCAGCCGCCGCCCGGACGTGCGCCGGGCCGAACGCCAGCTTGCCGCCGAGACCGCGCGCATCGGACTGGCGAAATCGGACTGGTTTCCCAAACTCTCACTCACCGGGGACGCGGGGATGGAAAGCGTGTCTCTCGGCAAGTGGTTCGAACCCGGAAGCCTCTTCTGGTCTCTCGGCCCGAGCCTGCAGTGGAGGGCGCTCGACTTCGGCAGGGTGCGCGCGGAAGTCCGGGCGCAGACGGCCGTGCAGGAGGCCGCGCTCGCGACCTACGAGAAGGCGGTGTTGGTCGCCCTGCAGGAGGCGGAGAACGCCGTCACGGCGTATGCACAGGAGCAGAACCGCCGCCAGTTCCTTGCGGAGGCAGTGGCAGAGGACCGTCGCTCGCTGGCCATGGCCGACGGCCTGTATGCCGGGGGCCAGGTGAACTATCTGGACGTCCTTGATTCCCGGCGATCGCTTTTCCAGTCCGAGGATCAACTGGCGGTGAGCGAACAGGCGGTCTCGATCGATCTTGTCGCCCTCTACAAGGCGTTGGGCGGGGGCTGGGAGTCGCTGGCGCCGGGGCCCGCTGGCGCGGTTTCAACCGCCTCATCGCCGTGACGGCGCCTGCCCCCCCTCCGGCTTTGCGCCTAGACGGCGTGAGCAAGACCTTTCGTCGCGAGACCGGGGAAACCGTGCTGGCGCTCGACAACATTTCCTTCTCGGTCGCCAGGGGTGGTCTCTCCGCCCTGGTGGGCCCGGACGGGGCGGGAAAGACCACCCTGATCCGCCTCCTGGCCGGGCTGATGAAGTCCGACAGCGGCACCGTCAGCGTCCTTGGAATCGACGCCGCCAGGGATCCCCAATCGATCCAGTCGCGCATCGCCTACATGCCCCAGCAATTCGGGCTCTACGACGACCTGACGGTGCGCGAGAACCTGGACCTGTATGCCGACCTGCACGCGGTCAAGGCGGAGGAAAAACGCGCCCAGTACGCCCGCCTGATGGAGATGACCGGGCTGGAGCCCTTTCAAAAGCGGCTTGCGGGAAAACTCTCCGGGGGAATGAAGCAGAAGCTCGGTCTGGCCTGCACCCTCGTCAGGTCCCCCGAATTGCTGCTCCTGGACGAGCCCACGGTCGGCGTCGATCCGCTCTCCCGGCGCGAGCTTTGGGAAATCATCCGCAAACTGGTCAAGGAGGGAATGACGGTCCTGATCAGCAGCAGCTTTCTCGACGAGGCAGACGCGTGCGGGAGCGTCCTCGTTCTGAACGGGGGAAAAAAACTGGCCGAGGGCCCGCCCGCCGGGATCGCAAGCCTGGCAGACGGCCGCACCTTTCTGGTCGAACCGCCGTCGGGCATGAAGCCCCGGGAGTTCCAGGCCCGGCTTCTGGCCGAGCCCGATGTGGTCGATGCCGTGCCGGCGAGCGGGCTTGTCCGGCTGGTCGCCGAGGCGAACCCCGGCCGTTCCGGGACCCCGACGTTTGGCGGTCTGGCTGCCCGGCCCACGCCCGCCCGGTTCGAGGACGGGTTCATGGTTCTCCTGAAGCAGGCCGGCGGGGCAAAGGCTTGCGACGCAGGGGAACGCCAGCCGGAGGAACCGCTGGGCGGCTCCCGGGAAGACTCCGTGGTCGAGGTTCACGATCTCGACCGGCGTTTCGGCAAGTTTGTGGCCGTCGATCATGCGACCTTTGACGTCAAGCGCGGCGAAATCTTCGGTCTCCTGGGTCCGAACGGAGCCGGAAAGACCACCACGTTTCGCATGCTGTGCGGGCTCCTGCCCCCCTCCGGAGGCACCCTGACGGTGGCGGGGGTCGACGTGCGCCGGGCGAGCGCCTCGGCCCGGCAGCACCTGGGTTACGTGGCCCAGAAGTTTTCTCTTTATGGGCAGCTGACGGTCGGAGAAAACCTGGCCTTCTTCGCGCGAGCCTACGGCCTCGAGGGCGAGAGGCAGAGCCAGCGGATCGCATGGGCCCTGAGCCAGTTCAAGCTCGAGCCATTCGTCCGCCTTCCCAGCGCGCAACTACCAGGGGGATTCAAGCAACGCCTGGCGATGGCCGCCTCGCTTCTCCACCGGCCCGAGATTCTCTTCCTGGACGAGCCGACCAGCGGGGCCGACCCCTTTGCCCGCCGTGAATTCTGGCAGCGGATCACCGCGCTTGCCTCGGGTGGAGTCACGGTGATCGTGACCACCCACTTCATGGCGGAGGCCGAGTATTGCGACCGGGCCGCCATCCTCGACAACGGCAGGATTCTCGCGCAGGGCACTCCCGCAGAGTTGCGCGCGCGCGCCCCGGTCGAGGCGGGCCGCACGGCGACGATGGAGGATGCCTTCATCGCCATCGTCCTTGAGGCGCGCGGCAAACAGGCGGGCAAGCCCGCCCAGGGGCAACCATGAAGGACATGGCGGCAAAACTGCGGAGGATCCGGGCCCTGACGCTCAAGGAGACCCGCCAGATCCTTCGCGATCCGAGCAGCATCGCCATCGGGGTCGTCTTCCCCCTGATGATGATCCTCCTCTTCGGGTACGGGCTTTCGCTCGACATCTCCCGGCTCTCGGTCGCGGTGGTCGACGAGGACATCTCATCGGACAGCACCGCCCTGGTCGGGGCGTTCCAGCTCTCGCACTATTTTGCGGTGACCCAGGTCCACTCGATGGCCGAGGCGGTGGCGCTCGTGCGGGCCCGGAAGGTGGACGGAGCCCTGCTGATCCCGTCCGACTTTACCCGGCGCTGGCACGTGGGCGACGCGCAACTCCAGATCCTGGTCAACGGCACGGACCCCAATCAGGCGCGCATCATGCTGGGCTACGCCCAGGGGCCGGTCGCCGAGTGGAGCGCTTCCCGGGCCGGACCCGGCGGTTCGGCCGGCCCGGTTGTCGTCGTCGACCGGATGTGGTTCAACGAGGGGAACGACAGCCATTATTTCCTGGTGCCGGGCCTGATCGTCCTCGTGATGACGATCATCGGGGCATTCCTCACGGCCATGGTGGTCGCCCGGGAATGGGAGAGGGGAACGCTCGAGGCCCTCTTCGTCACCCCCATGAGGGCGGGGGAGTTTCTCTTCAGCAAGTTCCTCCCGTATTTCGGCCTGGGGATGATCGGCTTCGTCCTCTGCCTCCTGGCCGGAAAATTCCTTTTCCACGTTCCTCTCCGCGGCCCCTTTTTCCTCCTCTGCCTGGCATCGATGACCTACCTCATGGTCGCCCTGGGGATCGGACTGTTCGTTTCCACCGTGGTGAAGAGCCAGTTCCTCGCGAGCCAGCTGGCCATGACCCTCACCTTCCTGCCGGCCATGATGCTCTCGGGATTCCTGTACGACCTGCGCAGCATGCCGGCCTTCATCCGGGGGATCACCTATGCGCTGCCGGCGAGATACGCGGTGACCCTCATGCAGACCCTCTATCTCGCCGGCGACGTCCGGAGCGTGGTGTGGCCGAACATCGGGGTGCTCGCCGCCATGGCGGCGGCCCTGCTCCTCGCCACCCGGCTGGCCACCCGGAAGCAGCTTTCCTGAGACCCCATGCGTTCCTCCCTCCTTCGCATCCTGGCGCTGATCCGCAAGGAATTTCTTGCCGTCCTGAAGGACCCCCGCAGTCGCTTCATCATCTTCCTGCCGCCGATCCTGCAGTGCCTGCTCTTCGGCTACGCCGCGAGCTTCGACCTCAATTCCGTCGCCTACGCCGTCCTCGACCGGGACCACAGCAGGGCCTCGGCCGCC
>Ga0302319_10004903_pt1 | contig 27246 bp, 17 predicted proteins | sample Bog_T0_2_FD_203319 | JGI IMG/M metagenome (GOLD analysis project Ga0302319, IMG submission 203319) | Peat permafrost microbial communities from Stordalen Mire near Abisko, Sweden - Bog_T0_2 | ecosystem: Environmental > Terrestrial > Soil > Wetlands > Peat | place: Sweden: Abisko, Stordalen Mire... | reverse complement strand
GCGAGATCGCCGCGGCGCAAGTCCGCGTCCACCAGCAGCACCCGGGTCCCGGCAAGGGCCATGGTGATGCCAAGGTTGCTCGCGATGGTCGATTTCCCCTCACCGGGGATGGAACTGGTCACGAGGAGGCTCTTGACCTGTCCCTGGCTCGGCATGAATAGCAGCGACGAACGCAGGCTGCGGAACGATTCGGCAAAAGTGTAACGTTCATCCTCGCTGCTCAACAGCGGCAGTCCCTCCTGGGTCCGCGTGGCATCCACGTTCGGGATCTGGCCAAGGATCGGCTCGGTGAAATGTTCCATCACCTCGGTGGAGGAGGTGAACCGGTCGTCCGCCTTGTCCATTACAGCGAGGATCACGATCCCGAGCGCGAGGCCGAGAATCAATCCGGTCAGCAGATGGCGCGCGGTGCCGGGATCGACGAGAACCGGGGCACTGGCGCTGTTCATGACCGAGAGAAGGCCAGGCGTGTTCTTCGACATGTCGATCGTATTGATGGCTGCGAGCATCTTGTCGTAAGAGGTGCTCGAGCGGTCCAGCGCTTCCTTGAGCTGCTGGTACTGCGTGTTCTTGTCGCCGGCATCAAGGGCCTTCTGGGTCCATTCATTGATGCTCTTGCCGAGTACTTCGAGCTCTGTCTTGATCGCGCCGATCCGGACTTGGGACTCCTCGCGGTTTTGCTGCTCGATGGTGGCGAGCTCGGCCTGGATGTTCGCGACATCCTCGTTGAGCGCGATCAGCCGCGGATGGGCCGGCTTCCATACCAGCTTGCGTTCGGCGACCTCGGCCATCTTCTGCGCAAGCTGCTGGGAGAGCTGGAGGTATTGCTGGCTGTATTGATTGGGCTGCGGGTGCCCCTGCGCATCGGTGGTCGGCTCAGGCTGGGTGAGCAGCTCCTTGTCGGAGAGGGTCTGGAGACGGTCCAACTCTGTCTGGAGATTGGCCTGGCGGGTCTTGAGATCGGCCAGGTACTTGGCTGCTGTGGTCCCCTGCTCCTCCCAGTCGGCCATGTTGTTGGCCTTCACAAAATCCTGCAGTGCCTGTTCCCGCTTGTCGCGATCATTGCCCAGCCGGGTCAACTCGGACCCGTAGCTGCTCTCGGCGTTGTCATTGATGTTCGAGAGCTTCTCGTTCTTGAACTTGATCGTCTCCTCCATGAGAGCATCGACAAACCGGCGCGTGTATTCACCGTTGGTCCCGATGCCCGTCACCGTAAAGAGCGAGGTCCGCACCTCCTGGGTGGGGATGACTGTCACATCGCACACGGCCAAATCCGGCGCATCCAGGGCGACCCGCTGCCGCGCCCGCTGCGCGATATCCGGGTCGGAGAGGAGGTGCAATTGCGTGCCGTAAAAATCATCGGACTCATCCCGTGCAGCCGCGGTGTCCGGGAGATTGATCTGCTCGGTCACCATCAGTGTGCCTTGCGAGGAATACCGTTGAGGGGTGCGGAAGAGGTTCCAGCCCTGCCATGCGAGGCCGCAGCTCACAGTCAGCAACAGCAACCACCAATGCCGCTTCAGCAGGCCCCGGTAGCGGAACGCCTTGATCCCGATCCTGGTGGTCCAATCCTTCCGTTGAGGCAAAGGTACGATGTCCGCTTCCATGGTTGGTTCTATTTAGAAATTAACGACGTTCTGGGGCACGTTGATGTAGTCGCCGTCCTCGAGTTCCATGTCCTTGTCTGTGCGGCCCTTCTCGATGATCGATTTTACATCGATCGAGAACCGCTCGGTCTTGCCATCCTTGTCCTTGCGGGTCACCTGCACCCGCCGGCCATTGGCGAATTTATCGAACCCGCCGGCCCGGATGATCGCCATGCTGACCATGGTCCGCTCATTGGCAGGCAGTTCCTGCGGCCCGGGGATGCGGACATTGCCGGTGAGATAGACCCTGCCCCGGGAATCGGAGCGGGTCACCTTGTTGATGCCCAGGGTGACATCGGCGGTGTTGTAATAATCGGACTCGAGCTTGTGCTTGAGTTCCGCGGCAACCTCGGCACAAGTGCGCCCTACGACGGAGATGCGCCCGATCTTCGGGAAATAGGAGAAATCGAGTTCACCGGTATCGGTGACCTGCATGATCTGCGGCTGCTCGCGATCCTGGGCGATGGAAAAGGTGACGATATCGCCGCGCCCCAGCGGCTTCGAAGGATCCGGAGCGCCAAGCGCGCCGAAATCCTGCGTCGAGCCGCCATACCCGGCGTTCGGAGCATAGCCACCGCCGGAGGAGAAACCGCCCGGGATACCGGGATTCTGGCTGGTGGATTGGCCCATCGAAGCGCCCTGCTGCTCCGTAACCGGCTGGGCCGGAGTCGCATACGGGGCGGGTTCGGTCCCGAATTGGGACTGAGCCGCGTCAATTACAGCCTGAGCGACCACCTGAACCTGTGCCAGCCCCGTTATCCCCGCGATCAATATGAGCAGCGCACAGTTTCTCGATGTCATGAGGCTTTAAAAATTGTAGAAGAGGCTGAGGAGAACCAGGTTTTGGTAATAGCTGGAATCGACGACATTCGAATTATTCAGGATGAAGCGGTAGTCGGCCCCCAGTGTGACCGAAGGCGTTAGAATATACCGTAGACCAAGATCCGTGCCAAATCTGTCACCACTTGAGGCCGCGCCGCCGGAAGAGGTGTAATGCTCATAGAAAAGCACCGGGTCGAACACGAGGTCCGGTGTCATTTTCCAGTCCGCCGCGTACTCGACGTGCCAGAGTTGGTAATACTGCGAAGTGTAGCCTGCCTCGATCGTTTTTGAGAATGACAGCCGCTGATTGAAAGAATCCGTCAGCCGGTTGTCGAGTTCGGTCTTGATATAGTAGCTGTTCTCGTCGCCGACGTTCCCGATTGTGCCGCCGCCCTCGTCCAGGAAATCCTGGTAACCACCCTCGACATAAAACCGGGTGCTGTCGGTGATCGCCCAATCCACATAGGGACCGACGAGCACGCTCGTGCCGTTATCGAAAAGATCCGTGTCGTACTGAATATAGCTGGCCGAGGCGTCCAGCCCCAGGGTTACCGTGGGAGCCACCTTGACAGCCGGCCGCAAGTAGAAGGTATCGATGCTGTGCGAGGCCTCTGCGAAGGTGTTCCCAATGACCCAGAGGTTGTAATGATTGTACCCCGCAGTGAGATGCACCTGTTCATTCATATCCCAATCCGCCTGCGCCCCGACCAGGTTCTCATACCGGCGAAATACCGCCGTGTTGCTGATGGTCGGGATCGCGTAGGGATCTTCCTGGTAAGAAAACCGGTCCCGCAGCGTGATCGACACCTGACCCACCATGATCGTGAAGGCGAGTTCGGAGTTCGGGGAAAGGAGTAGCCCGCGGCTATCGTACTGGGAGTGATCGAAATATTTGGCGTAGCTGAGACCGATTGAAAACCGCAGGGTGTTCAGGTCGGAGATCTGCCAGACGGAATCGATATTGAGCGACGGGCGGAAGATGAAGTCGCTCTCACGGTTATGGTCCGAAAGATTGATGTTGTCGTTATACTCGAGCCCAACGCCGGCGGCCAGGTTCACCCGCACGGGGCCCACTGCCAGGTTGTAGTGTTGGTCCTGCTCGGGGTTCAGTTGCACCACGGGTGCGATTTCCCGCGGGCTCTCTAGATCGCGGAAGTAATCATCCTGTGCATGTACATGCGGGGATAAAAGGATGCCGGCCGAAGCCAGGAATATTCCGACAATGGGTATTTTCATTCTACGGATCATGGGTTGGGTGAAGCGCACCATAGTTTCTGGCCATAAGGGGTGGTGTTTGGCAACTCTAAATGGCGTAGGCCGAGCACGTAATTACATGTAGGAAGGTCTTTTAGGGGACAATCCCTATGCTTTCAGTCGATACGCGCCGAATTTTACGGCCCCCACCATTAGGGCCATACCCCAACCAACCGAACCGCTATTCCGTGTGGTGGCGCGCCGTCTTGTCCTTCGTCATCTCCTGCGCGATAACCACGCGAAATCCGTAATTGTCCGTCCTCTGGTCCGCGCTTGCCCGCTCCCGGCAGGAGGATAACAGGCTAAGCTTTAAGGCCCCGTTGTACCAGGAGGCGCCACGCAGCACCTTGGCTGTTTGCTCGGAGTTCCACCAGTCCATGCACCATTCCCACACGTTGCCGCCCATATCATAGAGCCCGAACCGGTTCGCATTGAAACTGCCGACCGGAGCGGTCCAGGCAAACCCATCGTTATACCCCTTGATGGCCACGTCGGAATCAGTCTCCTCGCCCGTATAATCTCCCGCGCCCGAGGGCGGTGGCCATTCGGTGCCCCATGGGTACACATCGGCCACGTCCATGTCGCGGGACTCTGGAGTGTGCCCGGTTTCCGGAGGGAGGCCAACGGCCGTGCTCCACTCGAGATCGGTGGGCAGGCGATAAGTTTCGTTCGCGGCCAGGATGCCTTCGTGGTGCTCCTTCTGTGTCAGCCAAAGGCAGAATTGGTTCGCGTCATTCCAACTGACATTTACCACCGGATGATCGGGCCCCTGCTTGAACCCGGGATCCTGCCATGAGGTATTCTCAAAGCCCGTGGCTTTCGCAAAAGCCTCGAAATCCTGCACGCGTGTGAGCCAGATGCTGAAGAACACGTGTCCTACCGGCGCGAAACGCATCCCCAGCGAATTACTGAGCGCCTGATCCACTTTCATGTGCGGGTTGGGAGCGTGGACGGACAGGGTGGGGCCACCTGGAGATGCAGCGGGACTTGCGGAGGCGCCAGCCGGCGGAGTCGCCGCGGGCGATCCGGCAGGTGCCGCCATGCCCGGTGAAGCGGCTGGGGATGCCGCCGGGAGGCTACCATTGCGGGCAGCCTCAGCCTGCGCCTCGGCTTCAGCCTGCGCCTTCTCGGCGTCGGCAACTGCCTTCTTTGCGGCATCCAGAGCCTTTTCGGCATCCGCCGCGGCCTTGGCCGCCGCAGCTACCTGCGTCGCCGCTTTCTCCGCGGCTTCCTCGCGTTCCTTCTTGATACGTGCGGCTTCCGCCGCGGCCTCCTGTGCTTTCGCGTTGTTGCGAGCTTGCTCCACGCCTGCTTGAACCTGGGTCAGAGCGGTCTGCGCCTGGGCCAGCGCGCCTGCCTGCTGCTGGCGTGCCTGCTCGGCATCGGCGGCGGCCTTCGCGGCGGCCGCAGCGGCCTGTTGGCTTTCGGTCGCAGTCTTCGCCGCCTGATCCGCATCGGCCTGAGCTTGCTGCGCCGCTGTTTGCTGCTGCTGCGCGGCGACCTGGGCATCGGCTACTGCCTTCTTGAGTTGGTCCGCCGCTTGCACCTTGGCAGCTGCGACCGCCTGAGCGGCCTGAGCATCCGCCTCCGCTTTCTGGAGGCTATCCTGCTGCTGCTTCAATGCGGCGGCAGCGGCGTCGGCCGTCTTCTTTGCGGCTGCGGCGGCATCGGCTTTCTGTTTAATGGTACCCTGCGCTTGCTGGGACGCGGAGGCAGCCTGTGCCTGGGCCGCGGCCTTCGCCTGGGCCGCTTTCTCGGCGTCCGCCAGAGCAGCCTTGGCCTGGTCGACCGCCTTGGTTTTGTCAGCGACAATTTGTTGCGCCTGGGCGTCGGTGATTGTGGGAGGGATCACCACCGGGGGAGCGGGGGACTCGGCCACCGCGGGAGGTGCGCTCTCAGCCGGCGCCGCGCTCGGGGCGGGACTATCCGTCGCGACCTCGGCTGGGGAAGGTGCTGTGACGGCGGCAACGTTGACCGGAGACGAAACCGGCGAGGCTGCCGCCACGGGGATAGGTGAAGCGGTCGATTCCGAGGCGTCTGGCGCGGTCGTGGCATTGGTGCCGCTGGTTGCCACGGCGCTATCAGGCTCATTGCCCGGTCCGCTCTTTGCCACCAGATAACCAACAATGAGAATGAGCAGCAGCACCACACCGCCCGCCACTAGCCCGGCCGAGGATTTTGATTTCGGCCGCTTGGCATCCCCTTCCACCTCCACGAATGCACGCAGAGGAAATCCGGTGGGTGTCGTCGGGCCGCCGGGACCGCCTGTCCCAGGTTTCTTCGTCCCGCCTCCGGAGCCCGCCGCCGCTGTAATCATCGGCTCCGCGGGCTTAGCGGGAGTGGCGGCTTTGTCCGTGTCGGTTTTTGGCGCGGACTTGGCATCCGACTTGGAGTCAGCTTTCGCGTCGCCCTTGGGCACCGCCGTCTTGGAAAGAACTGTCGCCTCTGTAATAAGAGGCGCTTTCCCCGGACCCGGGGTCCATGGGCGTTTCTGCTGCTTGGCCGGGGAAGTTTCTTTTTCAGGCTGGGCAGGCTTGGATGGCTCCGGCGCCGCTGCGGGCGCTCCGGGCTCCTCTGGCTTCGAAGCCGCGGCTGCGGCGCCCGTTACGGCTGCCGCCTCGGCGGCAACTTCCCCGGAGGCTGCAGGTGAAGAGGCTGCTGTGGCCGCGCCGGGTTTTGCGGACGCGAATCGTGTTCCGACCTCCGCCACACTTTTTGGCCGATCCTCGGCGTTCTTGGCCAGGCAGGCCGCAATCACATCCTCCCATGCCTTGGGAATTGAGTCGCCTGCGATGCCGCGGGCCGTTCGCCGCTCGGATGCAGGCGGCGGCACTGTCTTGCGGATCTGCGGGACGAGGTCCCCCTCCACAAACGGCGGCGCTCCGGCCAGCAGATCGAAGATGGACGCCCCCAAGGAATAAATATCATCCGCGCGGCTGGGACGCTCTCCGTCCAATTGCTGCGGGCTCATATAAGCAACGTCGCGGTTCCCCTCGATTTTCTGCCCGCCCCGGGCAAGGGAATCCAGGATCACCCGCGAGATGCCGAACTTCTGCACCATTACCCCGTTGCCGGTGGCCACAATATTCTCCGGGCTGAGATCGCGATGGAAAAGGTCGATCCGATGCGCATCCTCCACCGTCTGGCACAACTCCGCGATCCCCTGCGCAAGCTCCGTGGGATTGAACGGATTGTTGTTCCGCTCCGCCTGCAGCGCCGCAAGGGTCTCTCCCTGGACATAATCCATGGAGATCGCCGCCCATTTCTCATCCTCGACCAGGTCATGCACCCGGATGATCCGGGGATGGATCAATTGCCGGTTGCGCTTCGCCTCCTGCTTCAGCTCAGCCATGGCCCGCGTGTCGGCGGCAACCGAATCAGGCACAAAATGGAGGACAATGTCCTTGTTCAGCTCGTCATCATGCGCCAGCCAGACGAAGCAACAGCCCTGCGTGGGCATCGTCTCCTTGAGTGTATAGCAGCCGGCAAGCTTGTCGCCGACCTTGAAAGTCTGCGCGATGGAAGGTATCGATGAATTCGTCACGGTTTTCCCCTATTTAAAGATTTCCGCGGCGGTTGCGAACGCGAGTTTCCCATGGATTATGTGCTTTGTCATCACCGGGCTGTGTCAAAAGAGAAAGCCCGAAGAATGGAGCTATACGTAGAGACGCCGGAGTGTATTGCCAAATGAAAAGTGGGGCATTTTGACGTGATGAAAAGAGACGCCGCAAAGAAAGGGCGCAAAAATGCAAAAAAAGTTATTGCAAAATTCATGCCCATTACTATAATTCCCATAAATCGACGTAAACACCATAAGACCAACCGCAACGATTTAAGTTCACAAATTCAATATATCCCGATATGAAGGCACCCATGAAGGTTAATCTGATTCTGGCAGCCGGTCTCGCGCTGGCCTCTGTTGCTGCGCAAGCCGACCCCGACCCCTCCACCGTCCAGGCCACGGTTACCGCTCCAAAAAATCTGGCCCGCCAGCATTTGGGCGCGAACCTCCTTATCTATACACCTGGCAGCAGCACCTACGAGCCTACCGAGGCTGCCGCGGCGTGGCTGGATGACGACATCGCCACCGGTTGGCCTGCGCTCACCGGCAAGCAGGATTACCTTCTCGCTCTCCCGGAGCCGGAACTGGTGAACAATTTCGCAATTTCCGCCCGCAACGCCGTCGGAACCGTGACCCTCTATGCCGGCGACGAAGTGGCGCCTCCCGGGTCCAGCTCTTGGACCGTCTTGGAGAAGGATGTGCCGATCGAGTCACTCAACGAGAAACTCGGCAAGCCATTTGGACGCTTTGCAAAGTACATTCTCATCGAGACCAATCTCAGCGACTCCGGCCCTTGGTACAGCCTTTACCTGTATGGGGACAAGGACGCGAGCGCCTACCATATCCAACAGCGGGCACAGCCGGTGGATCCTCGCACCGTGTTCGGGCCGTATACCAATCCTGCGACCAGCTTCAATATCTCCAGCCTGTACGCCCACTGCAAAGTGATGACGGCCGGCGGGGATTCCGCCTCCTGGCAGAACGCGATCGACGACAACCCCTCGACGGGCACCTTCGTAGCCGCCACCCTGAACGATCCGGGGCTCGCGATCCAGTATGATCGCGCCTACGCCGTCGAGCGGATCTCCCTGCTCACCGATCCGGGCACCAAGGGCAAGCTCGACATCTATGTAATCAATCAGAACGCGGCTTCCACTACTACCAGCCGCACCGAGGGCTCCCAGTATATCAAGGTGGCGGATGAGACCGCCGCGCTCGCCACCGATGCCGCCGCCCCGGCCGCTCCCGCCGGCGACGCCACGGCCGCCGCACCCTCAGCCCCCGCCCCGGCCGCTCCGATTGACCTTACCAATCAAAAGCCGGTGGAAACGGTTAACTTTGACGGGACCAACCCCCGCGCCAGCGTGGACTTCACTCCCACCACCGGTAATGTCCTGGTGGCAAAGTGGACCCCCGATACCGCGGGGCAACCCCTGAATATCCGCGAGGTCGATTCCTTCGGCGACCTGGCCCTGAATGATTACCAACTCACCCCCGACGCGGTTGCCAGTGCCCCCTCCACTGAGGATACGGCCGATTCCAAGGACGGTGGCAAGCAGGTGCTTCCCACCGAGACCGGCGGCAAGGAACAGCTTCCTCCCGCCGTGGGCGAGGAAGACCCGATGAAGACCCCCTTCATCCCCGGCGTACCGGTGTTCCCGCCGAACATCCCGGTCAGCCCGTAAAAGGCTCCCTCTCATCAATCTTGAGCGCGAAACGCGAGGCTAACCCCTCGCGTTTTTCGTTTTAGGCCTGCTTATATTGGCCATGCACCTACGGCGCGTATCGGCCCAATGATCTGGCGGCCTTTTCCCGCGCGCGACTCCTCACTTTCTATGATTCCCGTAATGACCTTCGACCTCCTGGCCCAGGACGGCAAAGCCCGACGTGGCCGTATCTCCACCCCCCACGGGCGGATCGAGACCCCCGTTTTCATGCCAGTCGGCACGCAGGGCTCAGTCAAAGCCGTCAGCCCGCGCGAGCTCCGGGAGTTACACGCCCAGATCGTCCTCGGCAATACCTACCATCTCTTTGTGCGGCCCGGCATGGAGGTCATGCGGAACTTCGGGGGTCTGCACCAGTTCATGTCCTGGGATGGGCCCATCCTTACCGATAGCGGCGGCTTCCAGGTGTTCTCGCTGGCCAAGCTCCGGAAGATTACCGAGGAGGGCGTTCACTTCCAGAATCACCTTGATGGAGCCCCCTGCTTTATCGGCCCGGAGACCGCAATGGATATCCAGGCCACACTCGGCTCGGATATCGCCATGGCTTTCGACGAGTGCCCACCGCATCCGTGTGGGCACGAATACGCCGCGAAGAGCCTGGCGCTGACCCTGCGCTGGGCGGAACGCTGCCGCCGGTGGACGGAGTCCCGCGAGCAGCGCCCGGCCCTCTTCGGCATCGTGCAAGGCTCCGTCTTTGAAGATCTGCGGCGGGAGAGTGCCGAGGCTCTTACACGGATGGATTTCGAGGGCTACGCCGTGGGCGGGGTAAGCGTCGGCGAGAGCGAGCAGGAGATGATGGAGGCGGTCGAATGGAGCGAGCCCTGGCTGCCGACGCATAAGCCCCGCTACGCCATGGGGCTGGGCACCCCGCCCCAGATGATCGAGCTCGTCGCCCGCGGCATCGACATGTTCGACTGCGTCCTGCCCACCCGCATCGCCCGCAACGGAACCGCCTTCACTGCCGCCGGCACCGTGAATCTCAAGAACGCCCCCTTCGCCTCCGAAAGAGGCCCAATCGAGGAGGGATGCGAATGCTACGCCTGCACCGATTTCTCCCGCGGTTACCTCCGGCACCTCATCAAGGCGGAAGAAATCCTCGGGTTGCGCCTCATCTCCCTGCACAACCTGCATTTCTATATCCGTCTCATGGAGCGGGCCCGGGCCGAGATTGAAGCCGGGACATTCCAGACATTCCGCCGGGAGTTCGTGGCAGGGTACAAGCCGCAGGGTGAAACCTGACGCGTTTTCTAAGATGTATTGCGGTGTCTACAGCTGAGATTTCGCCCGGTCTCCGCCACCGCGAGGCGCGCCCCTGGCCGTTTATTCCATCCTACACACCCCGGTACTCCGTATCAGTATGGGAGCGATCCCGTCCGCATGACCCGTTATACCGCATTTCGATGCCCAGAGGATCTCCTCGAGAAAGCCAAGGCCAAGGCACAGCGGGACCGGCGGTCGCTGAGCAACTACATCATCACACTCATCGAGAAAGACGTGGGCAGGGAGGAAAAACCCGCGAAAAAGGTAAAGCGGAAGGCCGTAAAGACGAGCGCAGCTGGTGGCGGGAAGGCTTCGCGGAAGTAGGCGTCCTGCCTTCATGAGGAAATATCAAGCGCTTGCCTGCGAAGCGGTGATCTTTTCTCGCACCACGGGCGCGACAGCCGTCCCCAGCAGATCGATGGCGCGGAGAGCCTTTGCATGCGGAAGGGTCCCGGGGCTCATCTGCATGTTCAGGCGGGAGATCCCTCCCAGCACTTGATCAAAGTGCAGCATTTTTTCCACAACGGTGGCGGGGTCGCCAATGATCAGCGCGCCCGTGGAGCCAAGTAGGGCATCGAACTGCGCGCGGCGGACGGGTGGCCATCCCCGTTCCTTGCCAATCTCGCTGAACATACGGGCATACCCGGGATAAAAGTCGTCCGCCGCCTGTGAGTTGGTTTCGGCCACGTAGCCGAGCGCATGGATGCCTACCTTCATGCTCTCGGGGGGATGCCCTGCCTGGCGGCCCGTCTCCCGGTACAGATCGACCAGCGGACGAAACCGGTGCGGTTCCCCGCCTATAATGGCGATCATCAGCGGAAGCCCGAGCGCCCCGGCCCGCGCAAAAGATGCCGGCGTTCCCCCCACCCCGATCCAGACCGGGAGCGGATTTTGCATGGGACGCGGGTAAATCGCCTGCCCGGTGAGAGCGGGCCGATGCTTGCCTGACCAGTGGACCTCAAGGTTCGCCCGAATCTTCAACAGCAGATCCAGCTTCTCGGCAAACAGGGAATCGTAGTCGCGCAGATCCAGGCCGAAAAGCGGGTATGCCTCCACAAACGAGCCGCGGCCTGCCACGATCTCCGCCCGGCCCCGCGAAAGCAGATCGAGCGTGGCAAACTCCTGGAAGACCCGCACCGGGTCTGCGGCGCTGAGGACCGTCACCGCACTGGCCAGGCGGATGCGCTTCGTGCGCGCGGCGGCGGCGGCAAGGATGACGACGGGCGCCGAGTCGAGGAATTCCTCCCGGTGATGCTCACCGATCCCAAAGACATCCAGGCCCACCTTGTCCGCAAGTTCGACCTCCTCGAGCAAGTTCTTCAAGCGCTCGGCGGGATCGACCAGCGCCCCGGTCACCGGGTCGGCCAGCGTGGCGATGAAGCTGTCGATGCCAATTTGCATTTTTCCCTCTGCAGCCTGTAAGCCAGGTCATGCCGAAAAGACATTCCTTTCATTGACAGGTGCGGCCCGTGAATAAAAACCACATTCAACCCCCAAATGGTGGCCACTCAGGTCTTATGAGAATACCATTAGAATTACCTGGGCTTCGGCACACCGCGACGCCGCCCAAACTTCAGGATTGGCAGCCATGAAAAACTACTTCCCATTCGGCAGTCTCGCCTTGAGCCGCTTCCGCTCGATCTCAATGGCAATATTGGCGGCCAGCCTTTCCGTCGTGGCGCCATGCCGGGCGCAGGGCGGCGCCTCCCTGCAATGGAAGTGCAGCACACAGGCCGCCCCGTGGGTTGATGAAGCGGCGGTGCCGCTTTCCGACACCGTTCCCCTCCCCGTTTCGACCACTGCATTCCGCATCTTCGTCAATTCCGCGCAGGCGTCGCAGGTCATCGATGGATGGGGAGGCTGCTTCAACGAACGCGGCTGGAAGGCTATGCAGGTGCTCTCCAGCGCCGGCCGGGACAAGGTGATGAGAGCGTTGTTCGATCCGCGGACGGGACTGAAACTCACCATCGCCCGGACACCGCTCGGGTCAAACGACTACTCCATCACCCCTTATTCCTACGATGAGACTGGGGGCGATTATTCGATGTCCCACTTCAGCATCGCCCAGGACCAGCAGTATCTGATTCCCTATATCCAGGCCGCCCTGGCGATCCAGCCCGCTCTTTCCATATGGGCCGTGCCGTGGACGCCGCCTTCGTGGATGAAATCCAATGGCAGCCTGATCAATGGAGGCGACATGCTCGACGATGACCGAACCCTGGATTCGTTGGCGTTATACTTCACTCGCTATGTGCAGGCCTACCAGTCCCTTGGGATCAGGATTTCCATGGTGATGCCGCAGAACGAACCAAACATCACCAATCGCTACCCCACTTGCGAGTGGACCGGCGTGCAGTTTTCGAAGTTCGTCGGTTATCACCTGGGACCGGCGTTGGCGGGTGCCGGGCTGGGCACGAAAATCTTCCTTGGCACTTATAATGAAACGAAGCGCGGCGGATACGCCTACTGGGTGGCCCCTTCCACCCAGGATCCGCAAACCAACCGGTACGTCTCCGGCGTGGGCTGCCAGTGGAGCGCCGATGGGACGATGGCCGAGACTCACATCGTACTGCCCAAAATGAAGCTGATGCAGACCGAAGCGGAGTGCGGCAATACCAACAGCAACGACTGGGCGTTTGCCGAGTATCAATATCAGCTCGTGAAAAAGTGGTTTTCCGCGGGAGCCAGCTCCTACATCGTCTGGAACCTCGTCCTGGATCAGACCGGCCTGAGCAATGCAGGGTGGGCGCAGTGCTCGCCGATAGTGGTGGACTCCAAAACCGGTCAGGTCACGTACACGCCCTATTATTACTTATACAAACATTTCTCCTGGTTCATCCAGCCGGGAGCCCGCCTTGCGGCCACGTATGGCAACTGGCGCGACAAGCTGGCATTCGCGAATCCCGATGGCAGCGTCGTTGCGGTCGTCGGGAACAGCGCCCCCGTCGATTCCGCGGTAGCGCTGAACTTTAATGGCAGGCAGTCCGGTGTATTAACCCTCCCCGCGCACTCCTTCAGCACATTTGTAATGCCGGCGGCGAGCCCGCAGTGAGCGGTGGTCATAAAAGGGGGATTTCGGCGGCCAGAGAGCGGTGCTTGGTTTTTCGTGGAGGAAAAATCCGTCCGAGTGTGGGACTATCGAGGTCTGCGGGGCTGGCGGCGGACAATAGAGATGGGATCCCCGCATGCCGCCGAACACCCGCGTATCATTCCTGTAGGCGTGGTTGAACCGTGCAAAAGAACGCATATTCCATCCCGCCCACCCGAAGCACACGCTCAATGCTCCGAGTTGTCCGTGTTCGCGAACTCCTCGAGACCCATGAGGAGCCATTGTATAGCCGTTTTTCTGGCTCTTGCCGTGTCTATCGTCATGCCTCGGACAGGTCTTGCGGACGACGGCGCCGTCCACGTCACGTGGATGATTCAGTCCTTAATGGCGTCGCGTTAGCATGCGGCGATAGGCAAAGGCTGAAAATTGGAGGGGAAATTTTATTATTGGCGCGTTGCAAAATGGGTTAATTCGAACCCGTTTTACCTGAGGCGTAAACGTTTTGAACGGTCAAAAAGCAAGACGATGGCTTTCGTTTATGACCGGATGCATATTCAGGGCGTTCAGGAAAAAAATTATCCCCCACCCCACCGGCTTTCCGAGCAAAGCCATTGACATTGATAGAGAACCCCCTCCTCAAATCATGATCGCGCCCCCTCGTACAATTCCCACCCCGCATACCCCGCGCTTCCTGAAAATCCTCGCGCTTGCCGTTGCCGGCTGTTTCGCCATGGCATCAGGCGCTTTAGCGCAGAACACCGTCGGGTACACACTGCAAACGGGTAACCTCACGGCAACCCAAGGTAACGGCAATAACAGCTCCACCTTCAGCGGGGTATTCAATAACTCCGGCACCCAGCTCGGTATTTACGCCAATGGCAGCGGCGTGTCAGACGAAACGGCTTACGAAAACATTACGACCAATGGAGTTGGCGGTGGCACTCTGCGCGGGCTCTACGCGGGGGATACCTTCTCCTTCTCCCTCTCCTTTGCCAGCGGCAATAACCCCTACGGCTACGCCGGCATGTATTTTCTCGATAATACCACCGCTAGCAGCTATTTGGGGGCCACGGGGGCCAGCAATTCCAACGAGTTAGCGTCGCTTGAGATCGGGTCCTCGGGGGACTGGATGATCAATAACGCCGGTACGGCGGTCAATACCACCATTGCCGCAAGCACGACGGTCAGCGCGACCATCGCGGTAACCTCCGCAAACACCTACAACATGACTGTCAACGGGACGACCTATTACGATCTCGGTTTCGAGAACAGCCCGTCCTCCACGACGCAAATCGAAAGCTTCGGGCTGGCCGCCCAGAACGATCAGAGCAACTTCCTTGCGTCTGGTGGGAATCAGATCAACACCGGCTCTATCACGCTCGGCGCATCCAACCTGAACCTCTCCAACGCCGGCCTCATCACCAATGGCTACGCCGCCAACAGCACCTCGACCGTCAGCGTGAACAGCGTGACAAAAGCAGGTACGGGCATCGAGATCCTGACTTTCAACAACACATACACGGGCTCTACCACGATTAGCTCCGGCACCCTTCAGCTCGGCAACGCGGGCACAACTGGTTCCATTCAGAGCACGTCGAATGTCTCGATTGCATCCGGAGCCGGTCTTGGTTTTGCCCTTACCAATTCTCCGACGTTTTCCAACGCGATCAACCTCTCGAGTGCTTCCGGCAACTCGTATCTCACGGTGGCTGCGGGAGACAGCACCACCCTCAGCGGAGCGATCACCTCCAGCGGCGCAGAATTCTGGGCGAATGGCGCAGGGACATTGGCGATTTCGGATAACGCCGGCAGCGCATCCGATTCGGCTTCCACGGTCGTTACCGGCGGCGGCGTCCTCTCCGTTTCGGACTTCTCCTCATCCACGCTTGGTACCGGTGGATTCTTTGTCCCCAATGGCACCCTGCAATACACGGGCGCCAGCACCAGCACCACCCGCGTGGGGCCGTACTTCCTCCAGAACACTGCAACTGGCGTCCAGGTCACGCAGGCCAACGCCACACTCACTCTCCCCAACGACATCGGCCAGTTTGCCGGTGGCGGTCTCGTTAAGAGTGGCCCGGGAACCCTCGCTCTGACCAGTGCGACAGAAACTTATACCGGCGCCACCGTCGTCAACGCCGGCACACTCATCGTCTCCGGTTCCCTCACTGGTAGCTCCTCTGTTACCGTCAACGCCGGAGGCGCCTTTGAATTGGACGGCTCCTATGCCAACGGTACCACTGACAACGGCGCCGGGACGCTGCAGGGCAACGGCAAGACCGGCGCCATAACGATGAACGGCGGCACGATCAACCCCGGCCTTACGGTAGCGAATGCGAGTTCGACTCCCGGCACCCTGACAGCCGCCGGCGCGGTCTCCCTGTCGAGCACGACAACATTTTCCATTCGCCTGGGCCTCGTCAGCGGCGCGAGCGGAGACAACGATCAGCTCGCGGAAGCAAGCTCCCTGACCCTTAACAACACTCCGCTTCATTTGACCTTGGGATCGTTCATGAATAATCCGGCGAAAATCGGCAATTCATATATCATCGTAAGCGGGGGCGCCGGCTCGTCGACCGGATCGGGTACCGATTTGTTCACTTACAATGGCACAGCGCTAACCAACAACTCCTTGTTCACGACCTCGAGCGGTTACTCATTTACCATCAGTTACGATGCGGGCGGAAACAATGACGTGACGCTGGCCTTAACTGCCATTCCCGAACCGGGGACGTGGGCCATGGTTCTTAGTGGGACCGGGACACTGCTGGTCTTCCAGCGGGCTCGCCGCCGCTCGAAGCTATAAGAAAATGGAGACGATGCGCCACCGGTAGGGACCGGTTCTGGGGAACGCTGAGTCACAACGATCCGCCGTAGCGCTGGGAAGCGTTGCGGCGGTTTCCTTTTTATCGGCCAAGCCTTTCGCTTGATCGCTGATAATAATTTGCATTGCTTGCCTAGGGGTCTGAAATGCCACGCCAACCTGCAAGCTTGCGGCGAGGTACAGGTCGAGGAAGTCTGCACGTGCAGAACCCCGCGTTAAAATGGTCGCCCGCGCCAATGCGTGTGCATCCGCCCGTAGACCCCCCAACAGCCGTCCAAAATGTGCGCACGATTGCGCCTGGCTTCCATATCGTGGATTCTCAAGTCGTCCCCTCTCAATCCAGCGCCCATGCTATGCGTCGTCAAGCGGATACTCCCTCGGGGGATGCCGGCGGCCGGGGATTCTAACCCCACTCGGTTTATTGCCAAGTTTCAGCGGAATTCACCGCTGCCGCCGATTTATCTCCCTGTCTCTTTTGACGTGCCTTCCCTGAAACCTATTAGGAGTGTGCGCCACTTTCGCGCCCATGTCAAAGGATGCCGAACGGTGCCCAGGGGGATTCAATGTTCGACCATTAAGTGCCTGAGGGCCATCTTCATATCCCAGGTCAACTGGCCGCGCCGGTAAAACTCGCGGATGAAGATGTGGCGCACTCTGGCTTGTAAGGCCGCGTTCATGCACTGATTAATAGCATCGGCGATGCCACGGCAGCGTGGGGGAAAGTGTGGATTCCACTCGTGGGTTGACCCTCGCCGGGGGTCGTTTATTCAAGGAGAATGGGTGCGAAGAATGCCAAAAAAGGCCAAAAATTACCGAAAAGGCATTCTAATAAATGTGAAGTGTCTTGGATTTTTAGTAAAAACCCGTATTTTCCCAACCTAAAGTGAGCCCGGACACCCTTCAAACTCTCGGTATTCTGGCGATTGGGCTCGGCTTCGTGCTCATCGGCCTGGGCGGTTTTTCCACCTATACCGCCTCGCAAAAGCTCCAGCACGCCTCCGAGCTGCGCCAGGTCCAGCAGCAGGGCGAGTTCAATGCCCAGGTCCTCTCCATCGAGCTCAAGAACCAGCAGATGCAGATCGAGGACCTGCGCCGCAGGACCGAACCCCCCGCCGCTGCCCCCGCTTCCGAGCCTCCGGTTGCGTCTTATTACCGCCCCCCGGCCCCCCCCGCTCCATCCTTTTCACCTCCCCCTCCCACCTTCACCCCTCCCCCGGTGGCTGAAGGTCCCCCCGAGGCGGAGAATACCACGCCCGCCCCCGTGGAACACGAGACATCAGCGCCCCCGGCGACCGAGCCAACCGCCATGCCCCCGGAGGCCACCCTGGACCCGATGGCCCCTCGCAACTCCGACTGGGAGGAGCCGGAGACCATGGAGCCGGAACTGCCAATGCGTTACCTCTCCGTACGCCAGCAGCATGTCATCGCCGACACCCTCCGCGCCCATGGCCGGCACGTTGTCACCATCGAGTCCAGCTACGGCGACCCGGTCTCGCGCGAGTTCGCCCAGGAACTCGGTACCTCATTTCTGGAAGCCGATTGGACCGTAAAGGGCATCGATGAGCACAAGGGCCTACCGCTCGCCTCTGGCGTCACCGTCTCTGCCGCCAGCTTCCCCCCGCAGCCCGAGACCCGCGCGGTTTACGAGGCCCTGCTCTCCGCCGGCATCGCCGTCACCCAGCAACTCGACCCGAAGCAAACCAGCAGCGAAACCGTAATCCTCGTCGGCGCGCCGCTTTAGACCCCGATATCCTCGTTCCAAAGCTCCGGCCGTGCCTCGATAAACTCCCGCATCAGCCGGATGCACTCGGAGTTCTGCACGATCTCAAGCTTCACCCCCTGGCTCCTCACGTACTCCTCCGGCCCCTGGAACGTCAGATTCTCCCCGATCACAATGTGCGGTATTTTGTATAACAACGCCGCCCCGCTGCACATCGGGCAGGGCGAAAGTGTCGAATAAAGAGTGCATTCCGCATAAACTTTCGCTGGTTTGCGCCCGGCGTTCTCCAGGCAATTCATCTCCGCATGGTGGATGACGCTGCCGTGCTGGACCCGCTGATTGTGCCCCCTCCCGATGATCCGCCCCTGGTGGACCAGCACCGACCCGATCGGGATCCCTCCGGAAGCGAGCCCCTTGCGGGCTTCCTCAATGGCGGCTTCGAGAAAAAGATCACTTTCCGGCATGGGCGGGCAACATAGCGGGCACACCGGCGGCGATACAGAGAAAACTGCTTGAGTTGAAGCAAACTTTTGCCATCTTTACCGCCCGCCGCGAACCGGGCGGCGAAGTCCCCGAGGCGGAATCCTTCCCAATCGCATCGTTAGCTCAATTGGTAGAGCACGTGACTCTTAATCACTAGGTTCTGGGTTCGAGTCCCAGACGATGCAGGGTTTGGAACTCAAATGCGCTACACCGCATTGGTAATCGGAGTCATCGATCTGCGACAGGGCGCCCCCTGCACCCTGATTAGAGTTTGGAAACACCGGGCAGCTCGATTCTTTCCAATCTCACCGGTCCAAAGAGGCCGGAAGGAAGCAACGGCGAATCTTTGGTGAAGAACTTGAAGGACACAAACGTGTAGCGTCCTTGCGACGGACGAGGTTTTCCTTCGACCAGCCATGGTGGCACGCTGGCCAGCATCCGGCCGATAATGGGCTTCCCTGGCGCGTACGGATAACGGAACGGCTCACCCCACTCGGTGTCATCCGGTTCCTGCTCGTCGCCGATCATGCGATTGGGCCAAAGATTCGTAACGCGAATTTCCAGCCGGTTCTTTCCGGGCTTCAACGCATTTGTGATGTCTGCACGGAAAGGGGGCTTCCACAAGGTCCCGCCGCAGCGCTCGCCATTCACAAGGACCTCGGCGATGTTCTTGACCCGGCCCAGGTCCAAGGTGACCGCAGAATCAGATCCACCGGGCGCCCACGGCACGTCGATCTCTTTGACGTAAGTCGCGGTCCCCGAGAAATACTTCACGCCCGCATTTTGATTTTCCGTCCAGGACGCCAGTGGGTCCAACACAATGCTATCCGGTGCACCCCAACCGGCTGGAAAGCGAAGCTCCCACGGGCCTTTCACTTCCAGGACGTCCGGTTTCGGGACCGGTGGTTTCTGCAAACCGGGGCCGTTGCCGTCGCTGGTATGGCGGAACACGACAAAGACGGAGCCTCTTGGATCCATGTCCAGCAGTACGTTCGTCCGGTGATCGTCTTTTTGCCAATGCGGAGCAGGTTCCATCAAGCCAGAGTCAGCGTGCCAAAACTCCGGCAGGCGACCGGTGGCACGAAACGACGCGGTCACTTCAATCGGCTGATCTTTCTGATTGGAGATGAAATAGGAATCCGCGTCCTTTTCGCGCCGATGAATCCACAGGATGCCAGCCGGATCGCTCAATTGCACGTCGGGCTGGACTTGGATTTCGTTGAGCACGTCGTTCAGTGGCTCGCCCCAGAAAACTTTTCCCTTCCCAAAGTTGTGTTCTTTCACGGAGCGCCCGTCGCAGTCTCTCCATACCTCTTCTCCGGTCCGCTTGATCTCGGCATCGCAGGCCGGGTAATCCTCCAAGCTCGGAGATTCGACCGGCTTGGGGCCAACGACGACGGCTCCTTCCGCAACGAGTGCACGAATCTTTCGCAGGATCGGCACGGTCATGCTTTGGGATTCCGGCAACACGAGCACGCGATAGCTCATGCCCCCGGGCATGACGAGTTTCCCATCTTGAAAGGACATGCGCGTGAGGAATTCCCGTTCGCCACATGCGTCACCCGCGTATCCAACCGGGCGCCGCTCCGTTTTGCCTTCCAGCAAATAACAGATATCGCCGACGAACAAACCCCGCTGCAGGAGGGCCTGGCAACGGGTGAGATACGCGATCCAGTCCGGGCCGCCGTGTTCCCACCACGTCTGGCCTGGAGAAAACTGCGTGCCCCATTTGCCAAACGTCATGCCGGGTTTGACGCTCGGCCACGGATTCTGCGCACCCGCATGGAGCATGAGAGCGTTGACGCCTTCGCTAAATGCGCGATCGCCAACGGCCTTAAGCGCATAGGGATCATCCTTCCACGCGGAGAGCGGCCAGCAGGTGAACGCCTCGCCAAAGACGAGCGGCTTGCCCAGGATATGCGCCGCGGACGTGACGGGCGGAACGGTATTCCATCCCCAATTGGGCCTGGTCCAGAATTCGCACGCGAGCAGGCTTTGGCCTTCGCTGCACGTGGCGATGTCAAACGGACCGGTATAAGGCTCCGTCAGGATGTTCATCCCGGGCGTTCTGCGCGCCAGTTCGTCCATGAAACGGTAATAGTTGTCCGCGAAAAGATCGGCGATGGTCTGCGTCCAGTCGCGCTGGAAGCGCTTGGTAAGGGCCTCGTCTCCAAGCGTTTTCCCGGCCAGCGCGGGCAGCCACGGCAACAGGTCGTAGCCGCGCCGTTTCTTGAACTCGGCAAACATTGCCGGCGTCCAATCCTGCGGACCGGCTTCGTAGCTGTCGATTTCGATGCGCGTGAAAGAAGTACCGGCATTTCTCCCCGCATCTGCGATGAGCATCGTGGGATAGCCCGCCCAATATCGCTCCACTGCGGCGCGACTGAACTTGTCACACTCCAGCCCCACTCCCGACGCCGGAGCCTGGGCGGCGTTCGTCATGCCGGTCGTGGTGTGACCGAAGCGAAGGATGATCCACTGGCCCGCCGGCGCATCCCAGTGGAGTACGCCGCTGGCATCCAGTTTCCCGGTGAGATCGACCACGCTCTTTAGGGGTGCCGCCGGCTGATCGGGCACTGCAAGCACCGCGATGTCACGGTAATAATTCCAACGCGGATCGACCGTGGGCTGCTCTATCTTCAGCGAGACTTTGGCCGGTCCCGAAGCTTTCACTTCCGTCCAAACAAGTTTCTGCATGGAATCCTCCACCTTCACGTAAGGTGCGGCGCTGGACGACCAACCCGGGCAATTGTGGGTGCCAAAGCTCAGGCCGAGCCGGGCACACTCATCCATTGCAAAGCGCATCAACTTCATCCATTTTTCATTACCGATCTGAATGCTGGGATCTTCAGCCAGCGCCTGGTTCGGCCCGCCGACCTGCTCATTCTGCACACCAGCCAATCCCGCCTGTTTAAAGGCTTCGAGGTCGGTTGTGATCCCCTCCTTGCTGACGAGGTCATTCATCCATTGCCATATGATCAATGGCTTGGCCGATTCAGGTGGATTGCGAAATCCATCGGCCAGGGATTCTGCGGCGTTCAATCCACTATGAAACAACGATCCGGCTATCACGCAGACCGCAAAGGAAAGCCGAGGCAAAAGACTTGCGGTTCTCATCCAGAGGGACCCGGATGGTGTCAGGAAGAGCCGGAGGGCGAAATGAAAAACGCGTCGACGTCCTTCCATGGGAGCCGCGCGACTGCTGCTTCGATGTATGCAACCGTGCTCATCTAGGGCGTACTGTTTTTGTGGGGTCGGATGGCAAGGGAGGAGCGTTTTCTCGAAAGGCCGCGCAGTGCTTGAATCCCCACCCCTTCTCGGCGATTATTCCCTCATGCAGAGGCTTCTACTATTGTTGGTCGCCTGCGTTTCCCTCTTTTCTTCCTCGGCGCGCGCGGGCGAGGTCTTTGTCATTCCTCTCAAGGGGGAGATCACAAAGGCGCAATTCTTCTTTCTCCGCCGCGGCCTCAAGGAGGCGGAGGCCGCGAAGGCCGACGCAGTGATCCTAGACATGGACACCTACGGCGGCGAACTCGAGGTCGCCACCCAGATGTCCGATGCGCTGCTTGGCACCTCCGTCCCCACCATCACCTACATCGATACCGATGCCGGGTCCGCCGGTGCACTCGTGGCCCTCTCCACCCGCCGAATTTTCATGGCGCCCGTTAGCGCCATCGGCGCAGCCGCCCCCGTCAGCTCTACCGGCGAGGATCTTCCCTCGACCATGCAGGAGAAGGTCGTCTCCTATTTCTCCGGCTACTACCGCAGCGCCGCCGGAAAAAATGGCTACGATCCCGATATTGCCGAAGCTTTCATCTCAAATAAAACCGAGGTCAAAATCGGGAACACGGTCATCCATCCCCCCGGAACACTCCTCACCCTCTCCGCCCAGGAGGCCACCAAGCTGGTCAATGGCAAGCCCGTCCTCGCCTCGGGCATCGCCGACTCGATTCCCGACCTACTCACGAAGGCCGGCCTCAATGGTGCCATCCGCGACATCGAGCCCACCGGGTTCGAGACCCTCGCCTTCTGGCTTACCACCCTCGCACCGCTTCTGCTGCTCGGCGGCATCATCGGCGTCTATGTCGAGCTCAAGGTCGGCGGTTTCGGCGCGGCGGGATTTGTCGCGGCGATCTGCTTCCTGCTCTTCTTCTTCGGCAGCTATGTCGCCGGCCTCGCCGGCTGGGAAGTCGCCATCGTCTTCGCCATCGGCCTCAGCCTCATCGTGAGCGAAATCGTCATCCACCCCGGCACCATCATCCCCGGCCTCATCGGCCTGCTTCTCGTCGGCGCCTCCGTGCTTTGGGCGATGATCGACCGCTATCCGCACGAGCCCTTGGTGCCCACCGGTTCCATGCTCGAGTGGCCGCTCGCGGAGCTCGGCATCACCATCGTCCTGACCGCCATCGCCATCCCATTCCTCACCGCATATCTCCCCAAGACCTCCCTCTTTCGCTTCGTCTCGCTTCCGCGCGAACAGCCGCGCGGGCCTTCGTTCTCCTCTCGCACCGTCGATTCTCCCTCCACCCTCGCCGTGGGCGCAAACGGCGTCGCCCTTTCGATCTTGCGTCCCAGCGGCAACGCTCGTTTCGGCGAAGCCATTTTCGACGTCATCACCCGAGGCGAATTCATAGAGCCCGCCTCCCCCATCCGTGTCCTCGCCATCGAAGGCTCCCGCATCGTAGTCGCTCGCCAAGCGTAGCCGGTGTAGGCGACCCAATCCCGCCTCGCGCAAATCTGCGCGCCAGCGTGTACTTGCACCTACACTTTAACTTGAACATGAACTGAGCCAAAGGCGCATCCTCGTAGCCCCGTATTCGCTCACCCCCCCGCCGCCACCTTCAGGATCTCCAGCGCATCCCCCTCCCGCAGCACCGTCCACTCCCACGCATCCCGCCCCAGCGCCTCCCCATTGTGTTCCACCAGCACCGTCTGCCGCGGCAGCCGCAGCTCTTCCACAAGGCCGGCAACCGTCTCCGCCCCCGTCGTCCTTTCCATGCCATTCAGGCGGATCCTCACACCCCGGCGATTCCCTGGTCCCAATCCTTCCACACCGCCTCGTACCCCTGCCTCCGCAGCGATGCCGCCATTTCCGCCGCCGGCCGCGCATCGGAGATGACGAACTGCACCGTCGCCCCGCCCGTCTGCCCATCCTCCAGCGCGACGTGCCGTCCGCGCACCGTCTGGTGCAGCGAATCTCGCCCCGCCCCCGTATATCCACCTGGCTCGGTATGGCTCCCCGCGCTGATCATTGTCACCCCCAGCGGTATCAGCCCATCCCGGAATTCCGGCGATTCCCGCGTGCTAAGCACAATCCCCGTTTGCGGGAAGCAAAGCCTCAGCGCGCAGAGCAATTGCACAAACTCCCGGTCCCCCAATGGGTAGCGTGGCTCGAAATCCCCTGCCGCCGGCCGCAGCCGCGGCATCGACACCGTGATCTGCGCCTTCCAGCAGCGCTTCTGCAAATACTCCAGGTGCGCCGCCAGCGCTCGCGCCTCCTCCTCCCAGCGCCAGAGCCCGAACAGCGCCCCGATCCCAATGCGCCGGAAACCGGCGTCATACGCGCGCACCGGGCAGGCCAGCCGCCAGTCAAAATCCTTCTTCGGCCCGAAGGTATGCAGTTCCGCATACGTCTCCCGGTGATAAGTCTCCTGGTACACCACCAAGCCCTCCGCGCCCGCCCGCGCCAGCGGTACATACTCCGCCATCTCCATCGGCCCCACCTCCAGCGAGATCGCCGGGAATTCATCCCGCAGCCGGGCAATGCATTGCTCCAGGTAGCCGTTGGACACAAATTTCGGATGTTCGCCCGCCACGAGCAGGATGTTGCGGAACCCTTCCAGCGCAAGGTGCCGCGCCTCCCGCGCCATCTCCTCCACCTCCAGCGTCACCCGCAGGATCGGATTCTCCCGCGCAAACCCGCAGTACTTGCACGAGTTGATGCACTCATTGGAAAGGTAAAGCGGCGCGAACATCCGGATCGTCCTTCCAAAGTGGCGCAACGTCAGCGCCCGCGATTCCGCCGCCATCGCCTCCAGTTCCCCGTCAGACTTCGGGGCGATCAACTCCATAAATCGCCGCTGGATCGGCGATCCTTCCAGCATCGAAAGGGGTTCAGGCAATTCCATCCCCCTACGATAAGCGCGAGACCGGTCCCGCATCAAGGGGGGTATTCGCCCCTTATTGGACCGCCGAAACAGTAAAGCCAGTCCCCGCCGACCCCAACGCCGCGGTATCGGCAGGCGTCGAGAGCTTTTGATTCAAAATATCCAACATCTTATCAACCCCATTGTCGTAATTCTTGGCGAATCCTCTTTTAACATCGATCAGCCGACCTTCGTTATCGATTAACGCCAGCGCCGGAATTCCGCCTACCCCTCCATAATTTTTCTTCAGAAACGCTTGCGCCGGGCTGCCAAACCGAACCGCCTTCCAGGGCATTTCCCCCAGATATGACAACATTTGCGTTTCGTTCTGATCCCAGCTCACAAAGATCACTTCAAAGTCATCGTGGTATTGGCTGTTTTGATAGAACTGCACAAATTGCGGCATGAACGCGCGGCAATGGGAACACCATGAGGATGAGAAATACAAAAGATAGTATTTTTTCCCTTTCAGCGTATTGAAATCGACCGCATTCCCGCTGGCATCAATCACATCGGCACCGATGGCTTGCTGTAAACCCACCTTCAAGGGCGATTGGGGCTGATTCGATGCCCATGAGGCCGCGGGTTTCGTCCTCAGATAAGCAACCGCCCGTTCCCAGTAATAGCTCGTTTCGGCGGGTCCGCAAAATTCAGAAAGCAGGTGCTCCATCAATTCCGCTTTCTCTTCGATGATCGGATCACGCTGGCAGAACGCCCGCAGATACGCTTCGTCCCCGTTGTTCATCAGTGCCGCCATGATTTCCGAACGGTCTTCCCATGGCGCGGAGGTGCAGTAGGCGTTGAGAAAACCCGGCCGGTTGGATGTCCATGCCCCCCAATTTTTGTCCGGATGTTCCATCAACTCCGCCCCGCCGCCGGCGCCATAGTGAAATCCGGGCGGATTGACCGCATCCCAATCTGGCCAGTCATAATGTCCGTTCCCCCACACACCACATTGCAAGGCATGCCCCAATTCATGATGGAACGCGTGAAATGCTGCACGGTTGCGCGCTCCGGACGAGCCCCAGTAATATTTGAGAAAGAGTTTCTTTTGCCGCGGGTTGAAAAGGCCGGCGATTGGCGCCTCACCCATGTCAAGGCCACCGCACAAAACGATCTCCGATACGCCGGCTTTCACAAAAAACGTGTCCGGATATTTCTTACATTCAACTGCCAGTGCCACCAAATAGTCTTCCAAATGCCCGGTGTCGGTTAACGGGCCGAGGTGCAGGATTCCAGTCAGATTATCCTCGCTTTGAACGGTGACTTTGAGACCGTAAGTTCTTTGCAGGAAATCCTGGGGAGAGTCGAAATCCGCCCCGGGGGCAGGAACATTTGCAAAAACCGAGACCATTGCAAAAGTCGCTATCCCGACCCAAGGCAGATGGCGCGAGAAATTCATATTTCCATCTGGGGATAGCAATCAACATGCCGCTCGATGCATTAAGGAAGGAACTCCTCGTCCTCGACGATTCCTCCTCCGATCGCTCGGCCGAAATGACTCGCCATTTGATGGGCGGCAACCCGCGCCACCGCCTCATCATCGGCACTCTCCTTCCCGATGGTAGTCCCGGAGAAATCGGGCATTCCATCCGCACCCCCTGGCCGCCACCGGCGATCGGCTGGCATAGAAGGTTTTGGATAGGGTCTATGGTCCGGTGACCATAAGACGGATGAACCTGGGCGCGCCGCGGCTCACCGGTGTCGTGTCGCGCACCGATACCGTTTCAGTTATGCCGTCGGCATTGGGTGTAACGCTTACCGGCGCTACGTAGCCCGCGCCGGATTTCCAAGTCTGCATGTCACCGGATACCTGCGGGATATAGGTAAGATCCGTGGCTGCAATAAGCTGCGTATAGGTGAGCACGATATAGTTGCTGCCGCCGATCGCCATCATCGACCCAGCCGGAAGTCCGCCGGAACCGTTGGCCATCGGATCCAAGTCGAGCGCGTACTTCATCAGATTCGGGATACCATCGCCAGCTGGGTCCGCAGTGTCGCCGCTGATGCCGGGATCCGCCAGTTGCGCAGGCGTAAACCATTGATTACGCCATCCGGTAAGCGATGCCTGAATCGTAATGGAAAGCGCCGCGCTGCCCGTGCCAACGGCGTTGGAGGCGCTGATGCCTGCATTGAAAGTCCCGGATGCTGCAAGCGTGCCGCTGATTTGACCAGTCAACGGACTTAGGATCAATCCCGCCGGCAAGCCGGTGGCGTTATAACTGATAGGACTATTGCTCGCGGATATTGAGTAATCGAATCCGAAACCGTTCGTGCCAGTCACATCCAATGCGCTAGTAATCGCCGGAACGGGCTGCAACACGGTCAATGCTGCCGGGCGTGTCGTGTTGCCCGTGCTGTTCGTCGTGTTTGTAAAGGTTATCGTGTCGCCGTAATTCCCCACCCCAAGACCATTTGCTGTGCTGTTGATCGTCACAGAGAGAGTCGTGCTCGAACCGGACGCGATCGTACCTCCCGCTTGGTTATAGCTCAGCCATGTCGAAGTTCCCGAGACCGACCAACTCATCGAGCCCGTGCCGATGTCGGATATGGTGTAAGCCACCGTCGCTGGGGCGAACGGCCCACCCTCCGTGCCGGATGCGCTCAATCCCCCGGCTGGGCTGACGCTCATGATGCCGATTTGCGCGATGTTGAACACGTTACTGTTGCCACCGTGTCCTCCCCCGTCAGTTGCGCCTCCATTGGGATAGTAGAACTGCGCAGCACCTCCCGTCCCGTTGGCGGTTCCATATACG
>Ga0302319_10004902_pt1 | contig 27249 bp, 17 predicted proteins | sample Bog_T0_2_FD_203319 | JGI IMG/M metagenome (GOLD analysis project Ga0302319, IMG submission 203319) | Peat permafrost microbial communities from Stordalen Mire near Abisko, Sweden - Bog_T0_2 | ecosystem: Environmental > Terrestrial > Soil > Wetlands > Peat | place: Sweden: Abisko, Stordalen Mire... | reverse complement strand
GAGGGACGCCCGCAAACAGCCGACGGGCGCGGCAGCAAAGTATGAGCATTATCACGATGAGGAATCGCTGCAAACCTACATACGCCGGGAGATGGCTCCGCGAGTACAACACCTGTTACTCCGTCGCAATGTGAGTTGGAACGATCTCCACACTCTCTTATCAAAGGCTCATCTCCGGCTTGAGAAGAACGATGCGGGCGGATACACAGTCCTTGCCATCGACCACGACATCCGCGTGAAAGCCTCCGATGTATTCCGGCACAACTTTGCAGGTAAGGCAAACCGTCAGGCGACGGAAGCCGCTCTTGGCCCGTGGACACCAGCCCCAACATCCATTCAACATTCCGCACCACATCTGGCTCAACATGGCGAACGCAATCCCTCACAGAGGGAGGAACGCAAAGCACAACGACGGGCTGACCGCTCCGCTCTGATGGGTGAATACAACCAGTATCGTAATCGGCAACGAGAGGTTTGCAAGGCCTTTACGACGGACGGCAGAAAGGGAGCGCAATACCTTCGTGAAGTTTTGCAGCAACAGAAGAAGGAGATTCGCGCATCTGCGCTGTCATGGCCGGACAAGAAGGTATTGCTTTCGCAGGCTGCGGCGCAATCCGTCCTCGAAGTGCGTGCCCTGAAGCTGGCCATTCAACGGCGGAGGCAGGAAGCATTTCCGAAAAATCTCCGCTCATGGGTAGCGGACAACGCAGCCGAGGGAGATGCGCGGGCGGCCGCACAGCTTCGAGGATGGCGTTATGCGGATCAACGCAATCATCGGCGGCTTGATGCAAGGCTGGAAGCAAACGGCCTGCACATCGGCCCACCGCCCGATTCTGACGGCAGCACAGATTGGGCCGAGATTGCGCAACAGCGCCTTGTAGCCCAACAGGAGCAACAGGCACTCGCCAATCAGATCGCCGCGACCCGCATCTGGAAAATTGATCGCAAAACTGGCGATGTTTCGTACACGCTGAATGGGCGGGTCTCGGTCATCGACCGTGGGCGCATTGTCACTGTGCTCAACCAGGATGAAGCAGCAGTTGTCTTTGGATTGGAGATGGCCATTCAGAAATTCGGACCACGCATTGCGTGTGCCGGCACCGTGGAGTGGAAGCGGATGGTCACAAAGGTCGCGGCGCAACACGGGATCGCCGTCCGATTCACTGACGATGAGATGCAACTCGCCCTGCGCCTGCACCTGGGCCTGGCAAAACCGCGTCAACGCCAGCAGGAAATAGGCGGCAGGTAGCACATGGCTGAATACCCTGAAACGCTAACCAAGAGCCTGAGCTATGCGCCACCACCTGCTGGCACCGAACCTTCCGTCCTCAAATCGGGTTTGCGGTTTCCATTCGCAACATGACGTGATAAGGCTATTTGAATGCAGGTTTGGCTGGAATCTTAAGTTTGTGAACGGCTGCAAAGTAGGCAACCATCACGCGAAAGGTCTTGGATTTATTGACGCCGCCAAGGATCTCCCCGCCGACTCGCTCCAGTTCATCGGCTATCTCGTGAGTCAGAGGGAAGACAAACGAGGTATCAATGCTCTGAAACGGGATGTCAAGCCACGGACCGTTATAGAATGCCAGAATCTGTACCTGCGCAGCCTTTGTTTTGAAGTTCATGATGATGTGTTCGGCCAAGGCGTTCTTGTTACGGATTTTCAATACTGCAAAAAGTTGGGTGAAATGGTTCTTGGTGAACTGTGAATCCACCGTCAGCCGGATTTGAGTCCGCTTCTCTGCGGGCGCAACAATTCTGCGGTGTGCTGGTGCTGCCAGTCTCTTAGCTGGGACCATCCGTGAATCCTCTTGTGATATAGAATACAGCAAATCTATAACATGGATAAGAATCTTCTCCATGTTACTGAAAGTGAACGCACTTGCACGTCAGGACTATGAGGGTTAGAAGTGGATTCATGGCATTTACTTGAATAACACCGCAGACTGAGGCCAAATGGACTTGAACCGTGGCGGGCAGCGAGAAAAAGTGAATTCCAGAAAGTCCAGTTGTTCTCGGATCAGGGCGATGACGCGAGTGAATCAGTTTGATGCTGCTCCAAACCCTACTTGGTCAACTGGATAGACCATAATGTGTGCGTCTGCTTTCCTGAAATCCGGACAGAAGGGTGACGGAAGAGTTGACGCGGAGTGCAACCAATGGTATTTGTGATAAGGAACACTTTCGATGATGACGAATCACACAACCCGTGATTTCCAAGCGGCTCCCGCCACTTTGCAAAATCATCCCGGCGCCCTGTTTTCGCAACGTGCTGCGCGTCGCTGTTGTTGTTGATCGATCGTACTTCAACTCCCTGACAATTCTTCTTCTCTTCCGATAGAAGTATCGCTTCGCCTGAGGGCTGCGCTCTTTCGTTGTTGGAGATAACTGTTCCCCTACCATCGTCAGGATGGGTCAACTGCGCTCTTCAAAGGGTCTTTCATGCATAAACGACGGAACCACTCCGTGCCTTACCTTGTGGGCTTTTCTGCCGCAACATTGATTCTGGGAGGCATTCTCTTCTCGAGTCTTCTGCCTCCTGTCGCTGCGGCTCCTGTGGGCCAATCGGCAGCATCGGCGCAGCAGGACCGGGCACCAACGGCAGAGCAAGCAGCATTCTTTGAGCAGAATATTCAGCCGCTTTTGACCAATCATTGCTTGGATTGCCATTCAACAGCGACGCGTTCGGCGGGGCAGTTACGGCTGGATGATCGTGATGCGATTCTCGCGGGCGGCAAAACCGGCCCGGCAATCATTCCCGGCAAGCCGGAAGAGAGCCTGCTGATTCATCGCGTGCTGGGCGACGATCCGGCCAAGGCGCGCATGCCCAAGGGCGAAGAGGAAGGGCTCTCTCCCAAGGAGATTGCGGACTTGAAGACATGGATTACGCAAGGAGCGCCGTGGCCTGCGGGAAAGTCGATTTCCACTGCGAAGGATGCGCCGGGCAAGGATGCGCCGGAGAAGGCTGCCGCCAAGCCCCATGCCAAGCCTGTTCCTTATCCGCGGCCGGCAACTGCTGAGCAGCTGGCTTACTTCGAAAAGAATGTCCGGCCAATCCTTGTGAACCGCTGCTATAACTGCCACTCCGACGCCTTCAAGGAAGCGGGCGGACTGCGCGTGGATATTGGTCTTGCCATCTTCAACGGCGGCAACGACGGCGCGGTGATCGCTCCTGGGCATCCCGACAAGAGCCTGCTCATCGAGCGGATTAAGTCGAGCGATGAGAAGAAGCGCATGCCGCAGGAGAGCAAAGAGCCTCTCCCAGCCAATGAGGTTTCGATTCTGGAGCAGTGGATCAAGGATGGCGCGGCATGGCCGGACGAGACTGAGCCACTACCAAAAACGCCGGCGCGCATTGCGGCTAACTACGAGAAGCTGCGTGTGAATCACTGGGCATGGCAGCCACTTACTAACCCCGCGGTTCCAGTCATATCGAATAACACATGGTCGGATACAAACATAGATCACTTCGTGCTTGCCAAGCTCAGGGAAAGGAAGCTTGAGCCGGTGAAGGATGCCAATCCAGTTACATTGATCCGCCGTGTGACTTATGACTTGACCGGCTTGCCGCCGATGCCAGAGGCGGTGAAGGCATTTCAGCAGGATCATTCGCCACAAGCCTACACAAAGCTAGTCGATCGCCTGCTGGCATCGCCGCAGTACGGCGAGCGCTGGGGCCGTCACTGGCTCGACGTGGCGCGCTATGCCGAATCCTCTGGTCCTTCGCGTAACATGCCTTACCCATTCGCATGGCGCTATCGCGATTATGTGATTGAAGCTTACAATCGCGATATTCCCTACAACCGCTTCATCCAGGAACAGATCGCCGGCGACCTTCTGCCCGCGGCGAATCCGGCCGAGCACGACCGGCTACTGATTGCGACTGGCTATCTAGCTCTCGGTCCCAAGGACGTGAACCAGCGCTTCAAGGCGCGTTTCAAGATGGACAATGTCGACGATCAGATCGACACGGTGACGCGCTCGACGATGGCCCTGACTGTAAGTTGCGCACGCTGCCACGATCACAAGTTCGATCCCATCAAGACTACCGACTATTACGCATTAGGGAGCATTTTCACCAGCACGGTGGATGCGTCAGGACTCGGCAGCCGCATGGGCGGTGCAAGCCTGCAGTACTACGAACCGAAGCAGTTGAACTATCTGAGCGATTCGATAAAAGCTCCGAAGATTCCACAAGCGCAGATCGACAAGTTGAAGGCTGAAGCAGCCGCTGCCAAGTTTGCTTTTGATGCCTTCAATGAGAAGGATGCTGCGGACTTCAAGGCTAACCCGAATCGTTCAGTGGCTACGCCGGAATACAAGAAGGTGCGTGCGGAGCTTACGAAGAACTACATTCGCCTAGCCGAAGAAGTGAAGCTGGCCAACGATCTGGGTGAGCTGGGCTATGGCATCCATGGAGCGCGCGAAGGCGAGATCACCGACACAACGGTGCGTATTCGCGGCGTGGAAGAGCGGCATGGTCCCGTGGCGCCGCGTGGATTCATTTCGCTGATCAACCTGAAGAATGCGCCAACCATTCCCGCCGACCATAGCGGCCGTTTGGAACTGGCGCAGTGGATCACTGATCCAGAAAATCCGCTGACAGCCCGGGTCTACGCGAACCGCGTTTGGCAGCATCTATTTGGCACGGGCATTGTGAACACCGTGGATAACTTCGGTTCGATGGGCGATCAGCCATCGAATCAACAACTGCTCGACTATCTTGCGCAGGATTTTGTTCGCAATGGATGGTCGACCAAGAAGCTGGTGCGGGAGATTGTGCTGACTCGTGCTTATCGGCTTGGCACGGAGATTCCCGCAGGTTATCGCGATATCGATCCAGCGGATCGCTATATCTGGCGTCATGCACCGCGACGCCTGGAAGCGGAGGAGATTCGCGACAGCATCCTTCAGTCGTCTGGACAGCTCGACCTGAACCATCCCAGCGGCTCGCCCTCGATGAATCTCCGCATGATTGAGATTCGCGATGATGGTCCGGTGGTCAAGTCGATTCTGAAGGCCGCCGATCAAAGTCCATATCGCAGCGTCTATCTGCCCCAGCTTCGCGACGAGATTCCACGGCCTCTGGCGCCCTTCGATCCCGTCTCGCAGACACTGGTTACGGGGCAGCGTGATGAAACTACCGTTCCGACGCAGGCTTTGTTCATGCTGAACTCGCCCTTTGTTCGCGAGCAGTCCTTGAACTTTGCCAATGCGCTGCTTACTGCGAAGTCACCCAACCCAGACGAACGCATTCGCGTCGCGTACGAACGGATTCTTGCGCGCGAACCAAAGCCGCAGGAGGTTCTACGCGCCAAGGCCTTCCTGGCGCGCTATTCCGCCACCTGGATCAAAACGCATCCTGGCGCGCCGGTGTTAGGCAAGCCGCATCTTGTTCAAGCCAGCGCAACCAACAGAGACATCACCGCTGGCATTGTCCGCGAGGACAATCTCGGACAGGACGATCCTGACGATACAACCAAGCAAACCGCAGTCGAAGCGCAACAGACCGCGCATGCGGAGAACGCTCAACAGGCCGCATGGGCGGCGCTGGTGCAATCTCTCTACGGATCTGCTGAATTTCAATTCGCCCGCTAATAGCATTTCGGAAAGATCATGGAGAAATCGAATATGTCGGAACAGAATCCATTTGTGACATCTCGACGCAGCATTCTGCGTGCAGCCGGGGCGGGCTTCGGAAGTCTTGCCCTCTCAGGCCTGCTTGGTTCCCTTGCACAGAAGGCCTCTGCGCAAGAGCTCAACGCCAACAACCCACTTGCTCCCAAGAAACCACCGCTTCCGACAAAGGTGAAGCGCATTATCTTTCTCTTCCAAGAGGGCGCTATGTCCAGTCTTGACACTTTTGTGTACAAGCCGGAGCTGATCAAGCAGAACGGCAAGTCTGGACCTGGTGGCGGCACTGTTACCGCTTCGAGATTCAAGTTCAAACAGTACGGCAACTCAGGTGCGTACTTCTCGGACTTGCTGCCCAATATCGCCACGCACGCCGACGACTTCTGCTACCTGAACGGTCTTTACACGGATACGCCGGCTCATCCACAGGCGGTTGTGCAACTGCATACAGGCAGCGCCAACGCCTCGCTCACGCGGCCCAGTTGGGGCTCGTGGCTGCTCTATGGCCTCGGCACAGACAATCAGAACCTCCCAGGTTACATCACCATCAATCCGCCCATCGCCTTTGGCGGCGCTGCCAATTACGGTAGCGCATTTCTTCCCGCGTACTATCAGGGAACCGCGATCAGCGATCAAGGTTACCTTCCGAACATCAAGGCGGCGACTGAGAAGGAACTGGAACGCGAGCAGATCGATTTGATTCAAGGGGAAAACCACGACTATGCTTCCACCCCCGGCGCTCCCGACGCCGTCGATGGAGTTATCAAGTCGTACGAGCTTGGCTTCCGCATGCAAGATACAGTTCCCGAGTTACTCGATATCTCCAAGGAGCCACAGCATGTGCAGGATGCTTACGGAGTCAAGCCAGGGCCAGAGGGATCATTTGCTCGCCAGTGCTTGATGGCCCGCAGGCTGAGTGAGGCAGGAGTGCGCTTTGTCGAGATTCGTCAGGGCGGGTGGGATCACCACACCAATCTGCACAATGGCTTGATTGAACAGAGCCGCATGATTGACCAGCCCACCTCGGCGTTGTTGACAGATCTAAAACAGCGCGGATTGTTGGAAGACACGCTTGTCCTCTTTGGCTCTGAGTTCGGCCGCTTGCCCAGCGCTCAGGGAGCTGATGGCCGCGACCACAACATCAAGGGATACTCGATGTTCATGACTGGCGCCGGCGTCAAGAAAGGCTTCAATTACGGAGCAACTGATGAGCTGGGGTTCGAGGCTGTTGAAGGCCGCATGCACATCAACGACTTGCACGCGACCCTGCTCGCGCTTATGGGCTTGGACCACGAACAACTAACCTATCGCTACGCAGGTCGTGACTTCCGCCTGACCAACGTGGCGGGCGTTGTTCAACAGCAGGTCTTTGCATAAGGGCCCAGTTCCGGCAAGCCGTGGCAACCCTGCAGGCTCTTCAGCAATCTAGAGGGCCTGCGGATTCCTTTGATTTCAAGGACGCCTCCGGGTCGGAAAAAAGTTCTTGCGCACCGAAATGCTCTATGGTAGATTCCTTGCATGAGTTCTTTTAGCTCCATCACCGCCACCATGTGTTGTTGTGCAGCGATGTGCTGTACGCAAGCGCATTCTGGCGTGAGGAAATGGTTAAGCTAAGAAGACTTAAAAGCTGCCGCCTCCAAGGGATCCACCGCCAGAAGCTGATTTGGCAGGTGGATTTTTTATTTGGATTTGAACTTGAGGCGAATGCGGCAAATGGGGCGTTCGCCGAACCGATTCAAGGTGAGGGTAAGATGGGCGTTCCTGAGATTCGCGTGGAAGAGTTGAAGAAGCGGTTGGATGCGGGCGAGAATCTCTTTCTGCTCGACGTGCGCGACGAGTACGAATATGAGATCTCCAACATTGGCGGGCAGTTGATTCCTCTTCCCGAGCTTTCCAAGCGGCTCAATGAACTCGACGCAAACATGAACATTGTGACTGTCTGCAAGATGGGTCCGCGGAGCGCGAAGGCTGCGCAGGTGTTGCACAAGGCAGGCTTCACGCACGTCTGGAACCTGACCGGCGGTATCCATGCCTGGGCAGACCGCGTGGATCACAGTGTTCGCAAATATTGATTTCACTTTATAAGCGCCGGTGGCGAAGCGGCTAACGCGCAGGTCTGCAAAACCTGTATTCGAGGGTTCAATTCCCTCCCGGCGCTCCAATCTTCTATTCCCGATCCGCACCCGTTGCACCGAAGAGTCTTCCTCATCAAGGGATCTCTCTTCGTAACTCCAACCTCGCTTGCGCGACCAATCAGCTCCAAACATTTTGATTTCATGGAACGAAAAGGAGACCTTCCGTGTCCGAAGAAGTTGCCCGTATTTCATTGCGCGAAGAGGCCGCATTTCAACTTGCTAATGTAACCAAGACAACTCCGCAGTTCGGAGCCATCACACCGCGCTGGCTTGTTCGTTTCCTTGACTGGAAACCGCTGGAAGCAGGCACGCTCCGCGTCAACAAGGTCAACGAGAGCAAGGTCATCGAATCTCTCTGCGCGCACGAAGACGAGTCACCCCTTCCCACCACGTACGCCGACTACCAGGATGCTCCGCGCGAGTATCGCCTGGGCAGCATCAACGCGGTGCTCAACGTTCACACCCGCGTCTCCGATCTGTTGAGCACTCCTTACGATCAGGTGCGCGAACAGTTGCGCATCCTTATCGAGAGCGTGAAGGAAAAGCAGGAGAGCGAACTGCTCAACAATGCTGATTACGGACTGCTGCACAACGTCGCCGAAGCGCAGAAGATCAAGACCCGCAAAGGCGCGCCAACACCAGACGATCTGGATGAGTTGCTGACCAAAGTTTGGAAGGAACCATCGCTGTTTCTCGCTCATCCCCGCACCATTGCGGCCTTCGGTCGTGAGTGCACAAGGCGCGGCGTTCCTCCGCCGACAGTCACTCTGTTCGGTACGCCATTCCTCACCTGGCGCGGCGTTCCGCTCATTCCTTCTGAGAAGATCGCCATCCGCAGCAAGGATCAAACCTCGAAGATCTTGCTGGTGCGCGTGGGCGAAAAGAAGCAAGGCGTTGTTGGCCTCTTCCAGCCTGGCCTGCCCGGCGAGCAAAGCCCAGGCCTCTCGGTGCGCTTCATGGGCATTGATCAGCGCTCGCTGGCTTCGTATCTGGTCTCGCTCTATTGCTCGGCGGCTGTACTCACGGACGATGCTATTGCTGTGCTCGAAGATGTGAACGTGGGTCAATACCATGAGTACAAGTGATCATCTTCCCGCCGCGGCGGCTTCTCCGTCGGCGGCTGATTGGGGTGCAGGATTGCACGGGAGCGAGGGCATCGCTCCCGGCTCGCTTTCGCCTGCCGAGTTATCGCGCATAGCCAACGAGTTATTCAACGAGTTACCGGGCGAGCAACAGCATCTGGCCGCAACCGCGGCACGTGTTGTGCTTCCGCCTAACTCGACCTTTACTGGAAATCCATTTGCTGCTGTGCCCAGTCCCACTGCGCCAGCCGTGCCGGGAGTTCTTGCCCCTGTCGCGGATGCGGGCACAGGATCTTATATTGCCACGCCGGAGAGAAGCCTGCTGCCCGATACGCGCTCGTCAGCATCGTCTCTTCCCACCGCACCAGGTGCCGGAAGCGTGCCTATCAATGCCCCGGAATGTGGCTTCCTTCAAGACCTGCGTCCGATCTCCGTTGCGCCTGAAGCGGAACCAACAATTACGAAGACCCCAGCTTTGGCTGTCGGAAACTCTGTTCCTAGCGAAGGTGGCTTTGCATCAATTCCCTTTTTCTTGTTGCCTGATCTTCAACCATCGACTGCGATCACGCCTCCCACGCCCAATGTTCCCGGCGCGTTCGGCATTGTTGATTCCTTGCCGGTTCCAATCTTTTCTTTCATCGAGGATGCGCGGCCTCTCTTCTCCACGCAGCCATCCATCCCGGGACCCGTTCCTGCCGATCTTGCAAACAGTACATCGGCAACCAGTAATCCTAATCCATTTGCCGCGCCGCTTGCCCCTCACACGCCGCAGCTTGCCGGAGCGGTTGCCCACGAGCCGGATTTTGGTGCGCCCGGTTCGCAGAACTCGGATCAGCAACCTCGTCCACTCGATGCCTCGAACATCGTGCCCATCGTTGTGCCTGCGGAAAGCCAGCCCGAGGCCCTAGGCGACCTCGGCATTTCTTCGTACTCTTTCGATGTGGAAGCCATTCGCCGCGACTTTCCCATCCTGCAAGAGCGAGTCAACGGTCGTCCGCTCATCTGGTTTGATAACGGCGCAAGCACACAGAAGCCGCGGTCAGTTATCGACAGGCTGAGTTACTTTTACGAGCACGAGAACTCCAACGTGCATCGCGCCGCGCATGAGCTGGCCGCACGCTCGACGGACGCCTATGAGTCCGCTCGCGAGAAGACGCGTCGCTTCCTCAACGCCGGATCGACGCGCGAGATCATCTTCGTTCGCGGAGCCACTGAGGGCATCAATCTGGTAGCGCAGAGCTGGGGCCGACGCAATGTCCAAAAGGACGACGAGATTGTCGTCACCTATCTGGAGCATCACGCCAACATCGTTCCCTGGCAGATGCTCTGCTCGGAAAAGGGAGCGCGGCTTCGCGTAGCGCCCGTCGACGACTCCGGCCAGATTCTGCTTGATGAATACGAGAAGCTGCTCGGACCCAAGACACGCCTGGTTTCGATCACCCATGTCTCCAATGCGCTGGGCACCATTGTTCCGGTCAAGGAGATGGTCGAGGCCGCGCATCGCCACGGCGCTCGGGTGCTGGTGGATGGCGCGCAATCGGTCTCGCACATGCGCGTCGATGTGCAATCCATCAATAGCGACTTCTACGTGTTTTCCGGCCACAAGGTCTTTGCTCCAACAGGCATCGGCGTGGTCTACGGCAAGTCAGAAGTCCTCGATCAGATGCCCCCCTGGCAAGGCGGCGGCAACATGATTCAGGATGTGACCTTCGAGAAGACCACCTATCAACCTCCGCCGCAGCGATTTGAAGCGGGCACCGGCAACATCGCCGATGCAGTCGGCCTGGGTGCAGCCATTGACTATCTTGATCGCGTCGGCATTGCCAATGTCGCGCGCCACGAGCACATGCTGCTGACCTATGCAACCGCGGCGTTGCTGAAGATCCCCGGCCTGCACATCATCGGCACAGCAAAAGAGAAAGCCAGCGTGATCTCCTTCGTCATCGATGGCTTCCGCACCGAAGAGATCGGCGACTATCTCAATCTCAAAGGCATCGCCGTCCGCGGCGGTCACCATTGCGCGCAACCCATCTTGCGCCGCTTTGGGATGGAGAGCACGGTCCGCGCCACCTTTGCCCTCTACAACACCTGCGAGGAAGTCGATGCGCTGGTCGCGGCCCTGTGGGATCTGACGCAAGGACGTGGCACTGGGTTGGCGTGAGGGCAGGTCTGCGAAACCTGTATGTACTGGTTAAACTCCCGCTCTGCGCTCCAAAGATCAACATAAATCAAATGCACATGGAGAAAAAATGAGAAGCCTCTACAGCAGAATCAAACTGCTCATCCTCGTCAACCTGGTCCTGGTCGCATCGGCGAGCGTAGTTCCAGCGCAATCACATCTGCTCAACGTTTCATACGATCCCACGCGCGAGTTTTATGAGGAGTACAACCGCCTGTTTGCACAACACTGGAAGGCCACGACCGGACAGGATGTCGTCGTCAACCAATCGCACGGCGGGTCAGGTAAGCAGGCACGCGCAGTCATCGATGGATTGGAAGCGGATGTCGTCACGCTTGCCTTGGCCTATGACATCGACGCCATCGCGCAGAACGGCGGCCTGTTAGATAAGGACTGGCAGTCGAAGCTGCCCAACAACAGCACGCCTTTCACCTCGACGGTCGTCCTGCTGGTGCGCAAGGGCAATCCCCAGCACATCCACGATTGGGACGACCTGGTCCGTCCCGGCGTCAAGGTCATCACCCCCAATCCAAAGACATCCGGCGGTGCGCGGTGGAACTATCTAGCGGCCTGGGGCTACGCGCTTCGCAAATCCGGAAACAACGAACAAGGCGCCCGCGAATATATGAAGAAGCTCTTTGCCAATGTGCCGGTGCTTGACTCCGGCGCACGCGGCGCAACCACCACCTTTGTGCAGCGCGGCGTGGGAGACGTCTTGATCGCTTGGGAGAACGAAGCATTGCTTGCCATCAAAGAGTTTGGTCCCGATAAATTTGAAATCATCGTGCCCTCAGCCACCATTCTTGCCGAACCCCCGGTTGCGGTTGTCGAAAAGGTTGCGCGTCGGCATGGTACGGAGATAGTCGCGCGCGCCTACCTCGAGTACCTCTATTCTCCAGAAGCACAGGAACTCGGCGCAAAGTACTTCTATCGCCCCCGCTTGAAGGCCGTTGCCGACAAGTACGCCAGTGTATTTCCAAAGGTCAACACCTTCACCGTACTCGAAGGAGCCGGCGGATGGCAGAATGCACAGGCTAAACATTTTGCCGATGGCGGGACCTTCGATCAGATCTATGGGAAATAGGAAATACACATGCTTGTGAAACTCGCGGATAATTCGCAAAAGCGCGGGCGATCATGGAGTCTTTTCAGGAAGAGTTCGCCTCTTCCCGGATTTCGCTTGAGCTTTTTGTTCATGGCGATCTACATGACAGTCATCGTCTTCATCCCTCTCACGGCCATTGTTCTCCATGGCGCGCGAGAGGGATTCGGCGCTTTTCTCCATACCATCGCCGCCCCTCGCGTATTGGCCTCCTATCGCGTGACGCTGGGCTCGGCGGCAGCAGCGGCCGCGTTTTCAGCGCTCTTCGGAATGCTGCTGGCATGGGTTCTGGCGCGCTACAGCTTTCCCGGCAAGAGCATCGTCGATGCTCTCGTCGATCTTCCTTTTGCCCTTCCTACGGCGGTGGCCGGAATCTCACTCACCGCGCTCTATGCGGAACATGGATGGATAGGCCGCTATCTTGAGCCTCTTGGAATTCATGTGGCCTTCACGCCGATCGGCATCGTCATGGCCATGTCCTTTGTGGGTTTTCCTTTTGTAGTGCGTAGCGTGCAACCTGTGCTGGAAGACTTGGATCAAGCCATGGAAGAAGCAGCGGCAAGCCTGGGCGCAAACAGTTGGCAGCGCTTTACTCGCATCATCGTGCCGGTAGCTTTTCCCGCCCTTCTGACTGGGTCGGCGCTGGCCTTTGCGCGCGCTGCTGGCGAGTACGGATCGGTCATTTTCATCGCCGGAAACATGCCCATGAAGACCGAAATCACGGCGCTGTTGATTGTCACCAAACTCGAAGAGTACGACTACTCGGGAGCGGCCGCAATCGCCTCCGCGATGCTGGCCCTGTCTTTCACCATCATGCTGTTGGTCAATATTCTTCAATGGTGGGTTCAAAAGCGAGAGGGGAAGCGAGGATGAACAGGCGTCGATCGATTCCCTCCTCCCTATTGCTCAAACCTTCAAGGGCCCAGCGAGCCGGTCGCGCTGCTTTGATCCTGCTTGCGCTGCTGTTTCTTGCCGGATTCCTGATTCTTCCAGTGGTGGCGGTCTTCACGCAGGCTCTGTCGCAAGGTTGGACCATCTATCGCAACTCAGTTGTGCAGCAAGACGTCCTCTCTGCTCTGCGCCTCACCTGCTTGGTTGCGGCTATCGCCGTACCCCTCAACGTGCTCTTCGGCATCGCCGCAAGTTGGGCCATCACTCGTTTCGACTTCCCCGGAAAAAGCCTCTTGATTACCATGATTGACATTCCTTTGTCTGTTTCTCCAGTTGTGGCGGGCATGATGTATGTCGAGGTCTTCGGCTTGCATGGATGGCTAGGACCCTGGCTGATGGCGCACAACCTCCACATCATCTTCGCGGTCCCAGGGATCGTACTGGCTACGGTCTTTGTCACCTGCCCTTTCGTCGCCAGGGAACTTATTCCCTTCATGCAAGCGCAGGGAAGCGACGAGGAGATTGCCGCGGTGGTCTTGGGCGCGAATGGGTGGAACCTCTTTTGGCGTGTAACTCTTCCTAATATCAAGTGGGCATTGCTCTATGGAACCATCCTCGCGGCTTCTCGCTCCATCGGCGAGTTTGGCGCCGTATCGGTTGTATCCGGCCACATTCGCGGCCAGACCACAACGCTCCCGCTACAAGTGGAGATGCTCTACAACGAATACAACTTCACGGCGGCCTTTGCGGCCGCATCGTTGTTGACCCTCGCTGCGATCGTCACCTTGGGAATCAAGAAGGCGCTTGAAGGACCAGCATCGGGAGATCAGATGGAAACAGAAGAAGAGAAGGGCGCATCATGAGCATTCAGGTTGAACAGGTTCGCAAGCAGTACGGCTCCTTCAACGCACTAGCCGGCGTCAGCTTGACTATCGCCAGTGGCGAATTGATGGCGCTGCTTGGTCCTTCGGGATCAGGAAAGACAACTCTCCTGCGGATCATTGCGGGCCTCGAATCGCCGGACGACGGTTCAATCCTGCTCCATGGAGAGGAATCAACGCGGCATAGTGCGGCCAAGCGCGGAATCGGTTTTGTCTTCCAGCATTACGCGCTCTTTCGCCATATGACGATATTCGAGAATGTCGCGTTTGGACTGCGCGTGCAGCCCAGATCGCTGCGACCTTCGCGTCAAAAGATTAGCGAGCGTGTCTGTGAGCTGCTGCGCCTGGTGCAACTGGACACCTACGCACAAATGTACCCCGAGCAGTTATCCGGCGGACAACGGCAGCGCGTGGCATTGGCTCGTGCCCTCGCGGTTCAACCCAAAGTCCTGCTTCTGGACGAGCCCTTCAGCGCTCTGGATGCAAAGGTGCGCAAGGAGTTGCGCGACTGGCTGCGCCGGATTCACGACGAGTTGCATGTCACTACCGTGTTGGTCACGCACGATCAGGAGGAAGCGCTGGAGGTTGCTGACCGCGTCGCCATTCTCAACCAAGGCAAGCTGGAACAGATTGGCACGCCTCAATCCATCTATGATTGCCCTGCCTCGCCCTTCGTCTATAACTTCCTGGGCAACGTGAACCTCTTTCACGGACGCCTGCTAGCCGATCTTTCATCGCTCGGGCGGGATGGCAACGTGGAGTCCGCGGGGTCCGCCATCGGCTTTGTGCGGCCACATGAACTTGAGCTTTCGCGAAAACATCCCGTCGATGTCAAGGCCGTCGCCGCTTCCGTCGTGCGTATTCATGCCACCGGCCCCCAGATTCGCCTTGAATTGAGCATTGCGGGAATCCTCAAGCCGGTGGCCGCCGAGCTAGGAAGGAAGCAATTTGAGGCACTGGCTCTGGTTCCCGGAGACGACATATTCGTCTGGCCACAATCCATCCGGCTTTTTGACGACCCAGCCACGACATCGCTCCTGCTCGATCAAGGAGCTGGTATCTAACCAAGGGACTTGTCCGAGCAAGATGCCTCGAATGCCACGCCAATCGCCCATCAAAAGTCAGAGTCAATTCGCTGGATTCAGCACCACATATCCACCCGTATGGCTGATGTAGATGCGGTCAAAGATAAACGCCGGGAGCAACCCAGCGGCATCAAACGCAACACCCCTGCGGGATTGAATCACATCCAATTCGCGGACCACGGTTGTGCCTACTCTGAGGGTGGCGTGCGGATGGATCGAAGTTCCATTGGGTCCGCTGTTGAAGGCCATCGAACCGGCCCAGCGCCGCGATAGAATCTCATCGCCGCGGGCCGGAAACAGCTCCGGCAGCTTGGCCCCCGTATCCAACTGCAACTGAGCCTTGCCGCCGCTCACGTCCGTGAACTCTACGTCAATCAGCAGACGGTTGGTCGTGGGCGAACCATGATAGTGGCCCGTGGTTTCAATGCGGCATCGCTCCCCTGCGGGAGCCGTCCCATCGAGGCGGATCTCACGTTTCTTGTAGTCAATAAGAAGGTCGAATTGGGAGAGAAAGTCCTCGCCCAGCACGCCGCGAACGCCGGGAGCCTTGAGTTTGACCTGATCCATCTTGTCGATAACAGCGCCCAACTCAGAGACTGAGGCGAACTCGCCCAGCCGGACTTCCTTGAGTCGGGCCAGCCGGTCTTGCCGCACATCGGAAACTGTGGTCAGTGATGCCTTGCCAATCACCGGGACCAGCAACTGCCGAGCGAGGCTGGGGTCAATGACCGTGTGCGTGGAGCCGGTATCGAGAAGAAAGCGGAAAGGCCCCTGTCCGTTGACCGTCGCTTGTACCACAATCAGATATTTATCGTGCAGGCTGAACTTGATTATCTCGTTTCCTTGCCCCGTTTGCGCCGCTAGGATCCCGGAATGAACAACCGTCAGAAGTAAAACCAGGGACCTCGCACAGGTGCGACAACATCGAACTAACTGGACCCGGTCAGTCAGCATCATTCTCGTCCTATCGATTTCAGGCTCTGCGTCCTTGCGCGCTCACTGACCTTGGAATCTACTCCATGTCACGGGACATTGTCCACCGAGGAAACCCTCGCCGCCATTTTGATTCTTCTTCCGGGTGGAAGACCTCCTTCCGTACGCCTTGATTCGTCTGGGCCGATTGCGACTTTATGTCCCTTCGCGCATTCCGCGATCTTCGAGCGAGACAATAGGTCGGGCTGGTGATCGAGGTTTGAACCTCTCAACACCAGCCCGACCGAACATTTCCATTGCCATGCAAAAAGGGTAAGGAGCCAAATCTACTGGTTCTCAGCGGCCTTGGTTACATCCTTCACCGCCTCGGCAAACGGCTTGGAGCCCTTGGTGCGGTGAATGCGCCCATTCAGCACATCGTCCCATGTGATGTAAGGGTAAAGGTGATGCGCCTGCGCTTGCGCTTCGAATTCGGCCTTCAGTTCAGCCAATTTCTCCGGATACCTTTTCGCCAGATCAATGCGCTCCGTGTAGTCCTCATTCAGGTTGTAGAGTTCCCAGGCATTCTCATCGAAAGGCGCTGCTTTGCCATTCACAAAGCTGGTGGGAAAGGCCAGCTCCGCCTTCCATCCATCTTTGTAGATCGACCGCGAGCCGAAGATGTAGTAATACTGCTCCGTGTGCCGACTCTGTGACTTGGCATCGTCAATGGAGTAAGCTAGCGATGTTCCTTCGATTGGATCCTGCTTGATGCCGCGAATTTCCTCCGGCACCTTGATCCCAATCAGATCAAGCGTTGTCGGAAGCAGATCTATCACATGGCTGTACTGGGTGCGAATTCCGCCTTTGTCTTTGATCCCCTTCGGCCAATAGACAATGAGCGGATTGTGCGTTCCGCCTTCGCTGTTCGCATCCTGCTTCCAGAACTTGAACGGCGTGTTGGCGGCCTGCGCCCAGCCGAGCGGATAATTCCCCTCCGTGGCGGCTGAGGTTCCGATCTCGCCAATCTTATTCAGGTTGTAGTCAAGGTTCTCCTTCTCCGAGAGAGACTTTCCAAACAGCGGGCGATCAATATCTCCGTTCAAAGTCCCTTCTTTGCTGGCTCCGTTATCGCCAATCGAAACAAAGACAAGGGTGTTGTCAAGCTGGCCAATCTCTTTCAGGTGATTGATCAGTCGGCCCACTTCAAAGTCTGTGTAAGTCAGATAGCCCGCATACACCTCCATGAAGCGCGCATAGAGCTTCTGCTCTTCCGGCGTTAGCTTGTCCCAGGCCTTGATGTCCGGATTGCGCTCAGGCAGTTTAGCATCGGCGGGAATCACGCCGAGCTTCTTCTGCCGCTCAAAGACTTCTTCTCGGTACGCATCCCAGCCCTTGTCGAATTTTCCCTTGTAAAGATCGCTCCAGTAACGATCCACCTGGTGCGGCGCATGCGTTGCGCCCGGCGCATAGTAAAGAAAGAATGGCTTGTCTGGCGCGGCCTTCTTTTGGCGGTCAATGTAGAAGATCGCTTTGTCCGTAATCTGATCGTTCAGGTGGCGTCCATCGGGGCGAATGTGAGCCTGATCTTCCACCAGGTCAGGTTTGTATTGATCGGTCTGCGAACCAAGGAATCCGAAGAAGCGATCAAATCCCTTTCCGGTTGGCCAACGGTCAAACGGGCCAGCATCGGTGGCGTCTTCATCGGGAGTCACACCATACTTGCCCACTGCGAACGTGTTATAGCCATTGTCGCGGAGGATCTCTGCGATAGTTCCGTCGGTAGAAGGAATCCTGCCATCCCAACCCGGAAATCCCGCGGAGAGAATCGTGTGCGAGAATCCAGAAACGTGAACGGTTGCGCTGTTACGGCCCGTCAGCAGAGCCGAGCGTGTGGGAGCGCAGATGGCCGTTGTATGGAAGTTTGTATAGCGCAGGCCATTGTTTGCCAAGGCGTTGAAAGTGGGCGTGTTGATCAACCCGCCAAAGGTCCCGGCAGCACCATAGCCCACATCGTCCAGCAGAACCCATACTACGTTCGGAGCGCTGGCCGGCGCCTTCACTGGCTCAGGCCACCATTCTTTCGATTCGGCAAGCGTTCTGCCAACTACGCCCTGGTAAGGCTGCGCGGTTTGAGCATGCAGTGAAAGCTTAGCGCTCACCGCAAAAAGCAGCGTTGAGGTCAACGCTCTCAATATGTTCTTTTCGTTCATAAATCTCCTGTTCGTTCACTGCCGGGCGGCTGGACGATTGCGCGCCAGCCGCCCGGAAAATCTCAATGGCTTCGCGCCACAAAGAAAACAGTAAGTGTTACTTGCTTGTGCTGCTCTGAGCTGCCTGCGCCTTTTGCCGGTCAAGATACCACTGGGGCAGGTAGGTGTGGTGTGTGTCTCTGATGTCGTCAAAGGTGAGGTAAGGCGCGAGATGATGTGATTTGGCCTGTTCTTCGAACTCGGTCTTCAACTGATCGAGCTTCTCTGGAAACTTCTTGGCCAGATCGATGCGTTCCGTTGGATCATCGTTCAGGTTGTAGAGCTCCCACTTGCTTTCATCAAGCGGCGGGTTCGCGATTGCGTTCTTGGTGAGAACGTCGTTGGGATACGCCAGCTCGGCCTTCCATCCGTTGTCATAGATCGATCGCGAACCGAAGATGTAGTAGTACTGCAGAGTGTGGCGTGTGGGTGCTTTCGCGTCGTCAATCGAGTAGGCTAGCGAGGTTCCTTCAATGGGTTGTTGCTTGATGCCGCGAATCTCCTCCGGGGCTTTGAGGCCAACAAGATCGAGCGTCGTTGGTAGAAGATCGATCACATGGCTGTACTGAGTGCGAATGCCGCCCTTCTCCTTGATCCCCTTGGGCCAATAAACGATGAGCGGGTTGTGCGTTCCACCTTCCGAGTTGGCATCTGACTTCCAATAGCGGAAGGGCGTGTTGGCAGCCTGCGCCCAGCCCAGAGGATAGTTGCCATTCCTGGAATCAGGCGTGCCGATCTTGTCGATATTGGCCAGGTTATATGCGACTCGATCCTCATCGGACACCACCTTGCCGCGATAGGATTTGTCGATTACGCCTTCCTGCGAACCTTCCTTGCTCGCACCGTTATCGCCAATGGAGATGAAGATCAGCGTGTTGTCGAGCTGGCCGATCTCTTTCAGGTGATTGACCAAGCGGCCAACCTCGAAGTCGGTGTAGGTCAGATAACCTGCATAAACTTCGAAGAAGCGCGCATAGAGCTTTTTCTCGTCCGGCGTCAGCTTGTCCCAAGCCTTGACAGTGTCATTGCGTTCGGGAAGGACTGAATTGGCGGGAATCACGCCGAGTTTCTTCTGGCGCTCGAAGACTTCCTCGCGAAATGCATCCCATCCCTTGTCGAACTTGCCCTTGTACTGATCGCTCCAGTATCTGTCCACCTGGTGCGGAGCGTGCGTGGCACCCGGCGCGTAATAAAGGAAGAAGGGCTTGTCTGGTGCGGCCTTCTTCTGGCGGTCGATAAAGGCTATCGCCTTGTCGGTGATCTGATCGCTCAGGTGGCGTCCATCGGGAGTTACGTGCGCCTGGTCTTCCACCAGGTCCGGTTTATATTGATCGGTCTGGGAACCTAGGAATCCAAAGAAGTGATCGAAGCCCTTGCCTGTCGGCCAGCGATCAAAGGGGCCTGCATCGGTTGCGTCTTCGTCCGGCGTGATGCCGTACTTGCCCACCGCAAAAGTGTTGTAACCGTTGTCGCGCAGGATCTCAGCGATAGTGCCGGCCGTGGAAGGCACGCGGCCATCCCAGCCAGGGAAGCCTGCCGAAGCAGTGATGTGCGAAAACCCCGATTCATGCACCGATGCGCTGTTGCGGCCCGTCAAGAGAGCCGAGCGTGTCGGAGCGCAGATGGCGCATGTGTGGAAGTTTGTATAGCGCAGGCCATTGTTGGCCAAAGCGTCAAAGGTGGGAGTCTGGATCACACCGCCGAACGTGGCGGCAGCGCCATAGCCTACATCGTCGATGAGAATCCAGACCACGTTCGGCGCCCCGGCAGGGGCCTTCACCGGCTCCGGCCACCACTCTTTCGATTCTGCGAGGGTTCTTCCGACAACCCCCTGGTACGGCTGTGCCGTTTGTGCATGCAATGTAACTCTTGCGCTCAGCGCAAGCACGAGCGTCGATGTCAACGCCTTCAATACGCTTTGGTCGTTCATAAGGCTCCTGTTTCTTTCAGTCATCTGGAGATGACGCGATGAGTGGTTATTGGGCTGCGACATTCACTGTCGAATGCTCCGCAACCTGTGAAGAGGCTGGAGGGTGATTGAGCAGAATAAGAACCGCCACAACTTTGCACTGCACGCAGCTACGCGAGAACCGCTGTGGGTTGCGTCGCCGGCAAGGCGGATGCCGAGCTCATGCTTCTCCGCTTCCTGGCCCATTCCATCACCCGCGCTGGAGCTCCATTTCGCTTAAGCTCCTCCGCCATAAAGCGCATGTACGGATCGATGTGATGGAAGAAGTGCTTGTACCCCGCGCAGAGATAGTTGAGTCCGTACTCGCCGCTTGCGGTAGTGGTGAAGCGATGCTTGGGACACTCGCCGTTGCAGGCAAAACGCACATCACATTCGCGGCAATCCGAAGGAAGTGCGAACTCCTTCGCATTGCCGAAGCGCGTCTGCTGCGGTGAGCTCACCAGGCTCGACAAAGGCTTCTGTAAGATGTTTCCCAACTTGTTATCGGGATAAACAAAGTGGTCGCAGGAGTACACATCTCCGTTGTGTTCAACGGCAAGTGCCGAGCCGCAGGTCGGCGCAAAGACGCAAAGCGTCTGTGGCGATCCGGACCAAGATTCGAGCGCCACATCAAAGACCTGCAAATAGATGCGGCCCACATCCTGAATCACCCATTCGTCAAAGACCTGCTGCAGGAATCGCCCGAACTGCAGCGGCTCAACCGACCAGTCGGAGACCGCCGATTCCTGGCGCGAGTATGGCTTCAACAAGACCAGACCATTGGCGTCCGGCTGCTTCGCCAACTGCTCGACGACAGGAATGAATTGCAGATATTTGCTGCCAATTTCCTTGAGGAATCGATACACCTCAAGTGCGTGATACGAGTTCTTGCGGTTGACCACCGTCAGAGTGTTGAACTCGACGCCATGCTTCTTGAGAAAGCTCAGGCCGCGCATTACTCGTGCGTGTGTAGGCTGCCCACCTTTATCCAAGCGATAGGCATCGTGCAGCTCTGCAGGCCCATCGATGGAGAGGCCGATCAGGAACTTGTTACGCACCAGGAACTCACCCCAGGCATCGTCAAGCAGGGTGCCGTTGGTCTGAAACGCGTTGTCGATGGTTTTGCCATTGGCATGCTTCTTCTGTAACCCCACTACCCGTTCAAAGAAAGGGATTCCAAGCAGCGTAGGCTCGCCTCCCTGCCACGCAAAACTGACGTTCTGCCCAGGCTGCGACTCAATGTATTGGCGAATGTAATTTTCAAGCACATCATCGGCCATGCGAAACTCTCGCCCGGTCGCCGCATACAGATTCTCTTTTTCCAGGTAATAGCAATACGTGCAATCGAGGTTGCAGATTGCGCCATGGGGTTTGGCCATGATGTGAAACGGCTTCATCGGTGTGCAGCTCTCTTCCTGAATCGCAATGCGGGCAATTTGCCCCATGAAAAAACCCACGAGATAGACTCGTGGGCTGGGATTGCGATGATTCAGGCGGTACGGATCAGCTATGACCGCACGGCACTGCTATCCCACGAGGCTGCTCGACTGTCGGTAAATCGACAGGACAACAACAACCGCGGGATGTGAAGCGATGAAGCAACGTGCATCTCCTGCAACTAAACTGTTTTCATCATGCATGGGGATTTTCTGGCTGTCAAGCCAATCGCGAACAGACCAAGCGATTTTCTTCCAAACAACACGATGCGCTTGACACGCTTTCGGCTTTATGGCTCAATACAACTCATGCAGGTGTTGATTTACATCCCAGCGCTCTCCATGATCGCTACCGAGCCGACGCCCTGTTGCTCGTGTTGTTGACCCTGTTTAATACCTCGAACAACTGACCATAAGCTTTCCCTGATTCTCCATTGTGGCCGTCGCAGGCCCGTGGTTTTCATCGGCCAGCTTTACATCACCAGCACGTCTTTGAGGCGTCTTCTCATCCAGCAACTGTTAGCGCGGATCTCTGGGCTTGTCGCGAAACCCGCGACCAGAGATGCCCGCGATCATTAACGAAAGGGCCACATTCATGAACTCGATCACGCACAAAGCGATCACTAGGAACTCTTGTTGTTGTCCAGCTCAATTCACAACGGCAGATGTGTCTTGCGTCGTGGACAAGTGCATCGTTCCCATCTAGCGGCATTGCGCGCGCAAGCACGCTTTGCAGTGGCCCACGACCAACCGTCGTGGGCCATGTTTTTTGCGCGATCTAGCTTTGATCGCGCCTTTGGAGGCAAGTATGACCGCAATTCATCATTCTTCGAGAGTTCCCGTTAAGCGAACTCTATTGATCCTATTCGCAGCCTTGTTCGCTGTCTTGGCGGCTACGGCCTTGCGCGCGCAAATCGTCGAAACTGGAACCATCACAGGCGTGGTGAAAGACCACACCGGCGCGGTGATTCCGAACGCAAAAGTGTCCATTCAGAACGCGAGTACTGGAATCACCACCAACACGACGTCGGACTCGCAGGGAATCTATGTGACGCCGCCGCTGCATCCTGGCGATTACAAAGTGATCGTCGAGTATCCCGGCTTCAGCAAGGTGGAGGAACACGTCCGTCTTGAAGTGGGCCAGCGTGTAGCCGCTGATGCCACATTGGCCATCGGCACGGCCGCGGAGACCATCGAGGTTCAAACCAATAGCGAACTGTTGGAGACCGAAAGCTCCAGCGTCGGCAATCTCCGCACGGAAGAAGCCGTCAGGGACCTGCCCCTGAACGGCCGCAATTTCAATGAATTGTTCAGCCTGGGCGCGGGCGCTATTCCGACGACAACTCAATCCGTTAGCATTCCCTATACGCAGCAGCGTGGTCCTTCGTACTTCGCCATCAACGGCTCTCGCCCTCAGGAAAATCGCACTCTCTTGGATGGCATTGGCGATAACGAGAACCATAACAGCATGACAGCGGTCTTCCCACCCATTGATGCCATTCAGGAGTTCTCCGAAGAGACCAACGACGCTGACGCGCGCTACGGCCGCGGCAACGGCGGCACAATCAACGCGGTGATCAAGTCCGGCACGGATCACTACCACGGCGAGATATTCGAGTTTCTGCGCAACACCGCTCTGGACGCCAGAAACGATTTCAATATTCCAAAAGCAGGACCGACAGGACTGAAAGCCCCGCTGCGGCAAAACGAATTTGGCGCTACCTTCGGCGGACCGGTCTTTTGGAAGCAGGCCAACCCCAAGACCTTCTTCTTTGCCGACTATGCCGGAAAGCGCTTCGCTCAGGGCCAGACGAATGTCGTAAGCGTGCCAGTTGTCAATATCACACCGGCAGGCTATGACTTCTCCAACTATTCACAAATTGTGATTCCTGGATCGATCACGAAGGCGAATCCAAAGGGAACTCCCATCCCCAAGAATTTCGTTTCGCTGAACGACCCGGTTCTCGGCTCGCTCATCGATCCAACCGGCGCAAAAATTCTGAAGTTCTATCAGCAATATGCGCAACCGAATTATGGGACTCCGAATGCGGTAGCCAACAATTTCTTCTACGGCCCGTTGTTGATCATCAACGAAGACGACTTCGATGTGAAGGTCGACCGCAAGTTTACCGAGAAAGACAGCGCCTTCCTTCGCTATAGCCAGGGACACGATATCTTCACTCAACCCGGCATCCTGCCGACGCCTCTAGTGGGCGACGTCATTTGCGGGCCTGCTTCGGACCCCGCACATCAGGCTGCACTCAGCGAAACCCACGTCTTCTCGCCAACCATCGTCAACACGGCGCGCTACGGCTGGACTCGCTTCTTTGTCTACGCCAAGAACTGGGATGCGGGCCTGCAACTTGCCTCCCCTTCCAATCTCAACATCCCCGGTGTCTACAATCCCAACAATTCCCTGTCCGACGGTCTGCCAGTGATGACCTTCACGGGCTACACACCAATCGGCGACGCAGGCAACAGTCCCACCAATATCGGAACCAACAACTATCAGTGGGACGACGATCTCACCCTTGTGCGCGGCAAGCACTCGATCGACCTCGGCTTCGATCTGATCCGCCTCGAATACAACATGTTCCAAACCGGCGCGGAACACGGCTCCGAGGCTTACGGTACTCGTTACACTCTTTTGCCTTGGAGCGATCTGCTCTTCGGTGCTCCGACCAGCGGCACATACTCCTTGCCCTCAGAGGTTGGATTGCGACAGAGCGATCTCTCCTTCTACGCGCAGGACAATTACAAGGTCACCAATCGGCTGACGTTGAACCTGGGCGTACACTATGAGAACTTCCTTGGATGGCCATGGACTGAAGTTCACAACAAGGAGTACGCCTTCGTTCCCTCGATCTCAACGACGGCTCTTGAACAGGTGGGAACCAGCGGTGTTCCCAAGAGCGGATTGAGCGGCAACAACGCGAACTTTGCGCCGCGTGTTGGCCTGGCCTACAAGGTTACCAACAAGACGGTCTTCCATGCGGGCTATGGCATCTACTACGCAGCGCCCGATGTTGGGAATTCATCCTCCTTATCGGCCAATGTTCCCGTGGATGATTACTGGGCCTTCAATAATCCGGCCTATTATGTAGCCAACGCCAAGAACAGTGCCGTGTTCAACTACGCCCAGAATGGATATGCTCACACCCCTGTCACATCAGGCAGTGAGGTACAACCCAATACACCCGCCTTTGCCGTGGATCCAAATGCCAAGACCCCCTACACTGAGCAATGGCACGCGGCTATCGAGCAGCAGATCCCCTTCTCGACCGTCCTCAAAATTGCCTACGTCGGAACCAAGGGCACACACCTGGATAATTTCCGGGACATCAATACCGATCCGTTGGTAGCGGGAACAAACAGCGTTACCTATAATCGCCCCTACGGAATTCCTGGAGTCAACGGCGCAGTCTTCGCTCAGATCAGCGAGCTTGAGACCCGGCAAGTCTCCAGCTACAATGCGTTGCAGGTTACGGCTGAGCGCCGAGCGCATGGACTGGGCTTCCTCGCCTCTTACACCTACAGTCATGCTCTGGACGAAGGTTCTGGCGAATCGGCGGCCGTTACCAATCCCTATAACCTCCGTTACGACTACGGCAATGCGGACTACAACGTCCCGAATCGCTTTGTGGCCAGCGGAAATTACCAGTTACCCTTCAAGGGCAGCGGCTTTCTGGGATCGCTCGAGCGTGGATGGCAGGTGAATGCCATTGCGCAGTTCTTTGACGGCTTGCCGTTCTCTGTTGCTTCAGGCACCGCATTGGGAGATGGACTTACGACCCGCGCGCAACTCCTTCCCGGCTTCGGAAACGGATCGCTGCCCAAAGGCCAGCGCACACTCAGCCAATGGTTCAACACCCAGGCCTTCGCGGTTCCAGCCGCGGGCACGTGGGGGAACTCAGGACGCAACACCCTTCAGGGACCGGGCACAAAGACTGTGGACTTTTCCCTTTTCAAGGACACGCACCTGACCGAATCGAAGGTCCTTCAACTGCGCGCAGAGGCTTTCAACCTGGCCAACACGCCACAGTTCAATAATCCGGCCGCAACCGTTGGAACCTTCAATGCTGCAACTGGAAAGTGGAGCAACGGCTTCGGAACCATCTCCTCGGCAGCTTCTGAATCGACCTTCCAACGAACCGAGCGTCAGATTCAGTTTGCCGCGAAGCTCACCTTCTAACCCTTCACCCCGGCGGCGCTCATAGGATCGAGCGCCGCCAGCGCACTTTAACAGGCCGTATGCTTCCCACACATCCCTTACGGAGATCTTGATCAATGGAAATCACCACACGTAGCTTATGGACACTGGTCCATGGCATGGGCTTTGGCGCGCTCTATCTGCTGGCCTGCTCCGGCGCCCTGGCTCTGCTCTATCTGCGCTTTTCGGCCGATGCGCAGACACATTCTTTACCTGCGCAAGATCGCTTCCTCGGCATCTATCTCACTGCAATGGCCGCGCTCGCTTGGCTTACCGTTCTCTCTGGAACTTACATTATCTATCCGTGGTATCGTGCCGCCGCTCCTGCAGGAACCACGAACCTTGCCGCATTCCCTCGCGCTCTCCTGCTTTCCCATCCTGCCACCAAGCAATGGCACTTGATCGGAATGGAATGGAAGGAGCATGTCGCCTGGCTTGTGCCCATCGCAATCACCATGGCGGCATTCATTGCCATCACGTATTCTCGCGACCTGAAGACCTATCCACAGTTACGATACGCTCTCCATGGATTCGTAATCACTTCGCTCCTCGCCGCGAGCATCGCCGGATTCTTCGGCGCGATGCTGGACAAGAATGCTCCCGTCGATGGCGGACCTACAATTCAATTGGTTCAAGGAGAATAAGAATGAGCACACAAGTCGCAGTTACTCAGGAGAACGTGAGCACCGTAACGAATGGCTCTGGTGCCGCAGCCATTCTTTCGGCTGGCGTTGGATCGTTTGCCGTCGCGCTCTTTGCGATTACGGCGGACAAATCCGCGTTCGTGAAAGACCTGTTTGTCTTTTATAGACCAACCGGGGCTCTCTCCGGCGAAACCACGGTGGCTGTTCTTCTCTGGCTCGCCACGTGGGCGATTCTCCATTGGCTCTGGAGAAAACGAGATATTTCACTTCCACGCATCAACGTCATCGCGCTTGCGCTGCTCGGTCTCAGTCTGCTGCTGACTTTTCCGCCTGTTGGGGACTTGTTCTAGAGCGGCACCAATATAGCCGCACCCAGGGAAGTGGAAGATTGCTAGGCTGAGTTTGGCGAGGTTCTCCGCGGCATGTGGTCGATGGCTAAACCTATTTCTGACGATCTGCGCTGCCGGACTCTGGAAGCATACAAGCGCAAGCAAGGGCGAAGCAACAATTAGCGCGATGCTTTGGGGTCAATTTCGAGTAAGTGCGCAAGATCCGAGGCCACGGCCATCATATCGTGCTGCGATTGGTGCAATGGACGATTTGATGTATCCTTACTCCGGTTTTGCTGTTTTGACTGCAATTGCCACCGGCGGGCGGCCCCAAATTGTCGATGGGTGTATTTGTGGGTGTATAAATTTCACAAAGAAATGTATCTCATCTATTTGCAATAACATACGTTGCGATATGAATCCCTCCCTCCCGCCATAAGATCAGTAGAATCAATACGCAGGGGCCTGTCATGGGCCCCTGTTCTTTTTGGTAGGATGCTTGCCTTTTATGGAAAACAAGCACGTAGGG
>Ga0302319_10004901_pt1 | contig 27253 bp, 26 predicted proteins | sample Bog_T0_2_FD_203319 | JGI IMG/M metagenome (GOLD analysis project Ga0302319, IMG submission 203319) | Peat permafrost microbial communities from Stordalen Mire near Abisko, Sweden - Bog_T0_2 | ecosystem: Environmental > Terrestrial > Soil > Wetlands > Peat | place: Sweden: Abisko, Stordalen Mire... | reverse complement strand
CAAGGAAAATTTGCCGCCGACCACGCCGGCTACCGGCCGATCAGGCCACCTGACCACAAACTCATGCGCACCTGCTGGGTCCGTTTCCATGAGCAGAAGTGGGTCAATTCTCGTGAGCGCTGAGGCTGGACCGGTGCCGCCTGCGGCTCATTGCTGATAAGAGCGGGCCTTGGGAGGTTCCTTACGACCCGTCCGAGCCGAATGCGCCGCGCCCGCCGGTGCTCGTCCGCGAGCAACTTCAGATTGGTCATCTTGCGCAGCAGGCCCACGCGAGGCTGCCGCGGGCGGATAGGCTGCGGGTCGAGGTGCAGTGCCTGCGCCGCCTTCGAAATACCATTTGCCACGACGAGGTGTTGGGCGCGCCCGACGTCGGAACGCTGATCCGGCTGGCCCCCTGATGCAAACCCCTGGCGGGCATGCCGCGTGGCGCTGTCCCGATCTGGCTAGCTGCCAACCTTGCCAGTTCGCGGAACATCGTAGGTTTTGACTTGCCAATTCATCCCCCGCGGCTCGTGGCAACACAGCACTTCTCGTTCCTTCGGTCATCATACGCACCTACTGGGGTCACAGCCGTTCCTGGATTCGGAAACTACGCGACCACGCCACCGGGCTGTCCTGCGTGGTCGCTGCATCCTCCCCCGCCACAGCAACTGCGCCCCACACCGCCCGTGCGTTCAATTCATCGCGAGGCAAACCCACATCCGGCACCCACAGCGCCTCGCCGGCGGCGCCGAGCGCTGCCAGCATGCGTCGGTGCTCACCGCGGACCTCGGCGGTGGTCAGCAACGGCAGGCTGAACCGGACGACGCGCGGGTTCGCCAGCGCCGGCACCGGGAACTCGGCGCCGGTCAGCGAATTGCGGTCGCGGCGGTCGAGAACCGCGCGGCCTTCCTGCAAGCCGTAGGCGGGTCCGTGCGCCAGTCGCCACAGCGACCCTGCCACCAGCCGGCCGATGTCGATCGAGCTGAGGCCGGCGACCGCCACGTCGACCTGGAGGTAGCGTCCGGTCACAGCCGATGTCACCATCACCACGTTGCCGCCGCAGCCGGCGTCGGTCGCGGCATCGACCGCCCCGGTATCCAGCACGATGCCCGCCGATCCCAGGCCGGGCGCCGGCGTCGCGGCACCCATCGCCACCCGCCAGCGCACGGTGGCGCCGGCGACCAGGTTGGTCGAGATCAGCGCCGCCGCCTCGATGGTGGTGTCGACCCCGAAGTCGACCAGGATGGCGGCCGTCGTGCCGAGCCATCGCGCCCGGTGTCGTGGCTGCGGGTCCAGCAGGTTGCCCACCGGCATCGTCGCCACCGGCGTCCCGCCGACCGACACCAGCGACGCCGCCCCGGCAACGCGGTCATCCCACAGGAAGGCGCAGCCCATGGCTCAGGCCCCCGGCAATGTGCAGATCGTCATGGTCAGCCGCCGCGCGGCCAGCGATTCGCGCCAGGCGACCACCACACCCTTCACGCCGGCCTCCAGCCCGTAGCCGGGGAATGTGATGGTGGCGATGTCGCCGCACTCGATCTGGCCCAAGAAGCGATCGGTCCTGACCTCGAAGATGCGCGGGCCGGTCTCCAGCCAGTCGAGCCACTTCCGCGCCCGGGCGGCAGCCTCCGATTCGTTCCAGTAGAGGCCGGCGAAGCGCAGGTCGCGCGGCTGCGCGACGCGCGCCGTCAGCACAGCCGACTCAACGCGGGCGGGGCCGGAGCTGTCGTTGACCAGCTGCTGGCGCGCGTCGCCGGCGACGGAGCCGGCGAGGTCGGAGAGCGGCTTCCAGTTGCGTCGCCAGGCGATGGCGACGGCGCGCGGCAGCGGGCGCAACCCGGCCGGCATCGGCACCGGATGCAGGTCGATCATCCACTCCGGTTGCAGATCGATCTGGGTGGCGTCGGCCACGAGCGGATCGAACAGCCGCAGCAGGCCGTTGCGGTTGCCGCAAAGCACCGCGCCGCTGCCGGCGACGATCTCCTGGGCGGCCTCGGAGGCGGAGAGGTCGGCGGTGCCGCGATACCAGCCGACCACGCCGGGGAGGTCATACTCGGCATAGTCCCAGGCGGTGACGTGCAGATCGGCGGCCGACAGCTTCGGCCCGAGTGACAGCAGCAGGCGCCGGAGGATGCCGCCGGTGCTGTCGGCATAGCCGCCGACGCTGTCGCCGCGCACGTCCGCCGTCACCGCACCGTCCGGCGAACTGCCCAACTGGAACATGCCCAGCGCCGGGTAGTCACGGGCCTGGCCAACGCTCGGCCGAGTGCCGGTCACCATTTCCTGGGCGACGCCGCGGATGCGCACCACATCGTGGGCGACGATCGCCCGCCAGTGGCTCTGGTAGGTCGGCAGCGTGCCGTCGCCGAGGTCGATGTTGCCGAGGGCGATCGGTTCGATGTTGAAGACCTGGCCGAGGCAGACCGGACGCGGCGCGTCCTTGAGCGCCAGCGGGCCTTCCAGGCCGCCGGTGCCGGCATAGCGGCTGGCCTGCAGCGGGGTGGCCAGGCGCTCGGCCACATCGACCGCGGAGACGGTGGCGGTGTGCAGCTTCGACGCGGAGATGGCGCGCACGTGGCCAGTCCAGCCGATCGGGAAGTCGGCCAGCGACGCCTCGGGATTGCCGGCCGTCAGCACCGCACCGGAGTCGAAGGCGGTCAGCACGGCGCCGTCGGCGCCGAGCAGCACCGGGCAGGACGGCAGCGCGTCGGCGGCGCGGATGGTGACGCTGCGCCCGTCGGCGGTGCCGTAGCGGACGGCGTCGGACAGTGCCTGGTCCTGGTTGAAGAGTTCGAAGTCGACGACGGTCAGCGCCACCAGCCCGCCGACGCCGACCGCGTCGATGGCGCTCTGCGACATGTCGATATCGCCGAGCATGCGCGCCTGCCACAGCACCGAGGCCGGCTCGTCATGGACACCGCTGGCCCAGCCCATGTTGGCGACGCGGAAGACCCGGACGGGATCGGACGGGGCCGTGCCGTGCACCTCCATGTCGACCAGCATGACCGCCGGTTGCGGCTGCTCGCCGGCGACGCGCGGCTGGCGCGGCTGCACGTAGGCCTGGCAGAATTCCGGCGGCAGCACCGCCGCGGCGATCTCGGTCGATGCGCGCCAGAGGTCGGTCATGCGAGTCCCCATTTGCGCAGCAGCGCCGCTTCGATCGCGGCGATGTCGGCGGCGTTGAAGTGCGTGCACACGACCAGGTCGCCGAGGTCGACGGTGCTGGACCAGCTGTCGCCGCCGAGCACCGTCATCTGCGACACCGCCCAGGAGGCCGGCGACCAGGTCTTGCGCGCGGTCTCGGCGCCGTTGCGGCGGATGATGGCGTCGGTGCCGGTCCAGCCGATCGTCATCACGTAGGGGGTGTAGGGCGTGAACAGGCCGGCGGACTCGCCGATGTTCGGCCCCTTCAGGTAGAGCGCCGCGGTGGTGATGAAGCCGTCCGGGTCGGTGTCCTCGAAGCTCGGGCCGGTCGGGCGCGCCTTGGTGGTCAGCAGCAGGACCGGGTTCGACCCGGGCGTCTCGAAGGCGAAAATGCGCTCGAAGGAGGAGACGGCGAGGCCCCAGCGGAACACGAAGGTAGCCGACCAGCCCGCGCCGATGGCGCCGACGATTGCCGAGTCCGTGCAGGCCAGCCACTCGTTCTCGAAGGCGCGGAGCATGCCGTGCGGGCCGCGGACGTTGGGGATGAAGACCGGGCGGTTGTCTTTGGTGGGATCAGCGACGTTCTTGGCCGGCTGCACCAGCTTCCGCCCGGCGATCTTGTCGGTGACCTGCCCGGCCTGGCCGGTGATCAGGCCGGTCGCCGTGTTCGGCAGATCGTCCATGCGTGTCCAGTCCGAGCAGTCCCACCATGCCGCGGGGTTGCCCGGCATGGCGGCGATCGGGCTGGCGTAGATCACCGGCGCGTGGCCGATCGTGTCCGCCATCTCCCCGCGATTGACACGCGCGTTCGGACTGGAGGAAGCGCCCATCTGCGCCACCGCGGCGGCGAGCCGGGCCAGGTAGTAGGGCGGCCCGCCGGCGGCGGCGTCCGCGATCGTCTGCCGCGCCACGCCGAGGCTGCCGGCGAAGCTGCCGCGCTGCATCCACCGGTGCCAGTCGTCCCACAGCGCCTGCTCGATATCCTGGCCCACGTCGCGCACGTGCACGCCGGAGGGCTGATAGAAGAACCAGTTCGGCGGCTGCCTGATGAAGGCGAAGTACTCGTCAAGGCGCGGCGCATCGGTCGCGCTGTCCCACGACCATGGCAGCGTGGACCGAATCAGCGGACCAACGATGGCGTCGTTGTAGGGCATGGTGCCGAACTGCGGCCACAGCAGGTCGCCGACCGGCGGCGACGGCTGGCCCGGCGGCAGTTCCCCGGTCGGGTCCGGCAGGCCCGAGCCGTCGAAGTTTGCGTAGCCGATATTGGCGCAGAACACCGGCGCGCCGGTGCCCATGGCGGTCGAGAGCAGCGCGCGGAAGTCACCGGCCACCGGCGAGGACAGCGGGCCGCTCGGGCCAATCACGTAAGGGTTGGTCGGCCACGGGCCGTTGTGGATGCAGTCGTTCGGCCCAGGATCGACCATCACCGCCGAGTGCTGGATGCCCAGCGCCTGCGCGAGTGCAATTGCCGGTTGCATCGCCCCGGTGCGGATGGTCGCGAAGGTGTGGCCGGAGGCGCCATAGTTCAGAAACACCGGGTCGGCGTCGGGGTCGGCGAACTGCCGGCAGCGCTTGCGCAGGATGAGCGGGTTGGCGTTCAGCACGGTGATCGACATGCCGAAGATGGCGCGGAAGTCGGTGCCACCGGCGGCGCCGAGGTCGAACACGGCGAGGTTGACGGCGAGGCGGATCTTGCTCGGCGCATAGTCGGGCGGCCCGCCGGTGCCGCCGTTCACGCAGTGCATCCGCACCCAGCGCGCGCGGCCCGGCGCGATGCGCACCAGCTGGGTGCGGCGGTTCTTGTGCGAGGAATCCTCGACCGCGAGGTCGCTCGGATACCAGGCGGTGTGCGGCACCACCGTCCATGTGCCGCTGCCGGCGCTGCCGTCGATGGAGTCGAAGCTCTGGAATACGGTGATGGTCCAGTCGCGGCAGAGGTCCGGCACGTAGCAGAGCATCGCACCGGCCGGACCGACCGCACTGATGCACAGCGCGATGTCGCGCGATCCGCCGCCTGTGTCGACGTGCTCGGTTTCGGTCTCGGTGGACTGGATGGTGACCAGCGGCCAGGTCTTGTCGGTGGCGCTGGCGACGAGGCGCGCGGCAAGAGTCGCAGGCGAAACCTGGGCATCATACCAGGCGCCGTCCGTGGTCACGCGCGCGGCGGTGATCGGCAACCGCCAGTTGGTGTTGGGCCGGCCCGGCCACGCCGGCAGCAGCGAGCGGGCATAGACCGGCAGGCCGCCGCTCAACAGCAGCGGGCCGCCGGGACGGATGCGCAGGAAGCTGGTCATGTGCGGAATGCCAGGGCAGGAGACGCAGCGCCATCGATGGCAACGACCGTTCCGAAGCTCGCCGGCAGCGTGCCGGTGAACGTTGTGTTGGTCGCCGAGTACACGCCCGTGTTGCCATAGGTTGTCGAGAACACAGAAGTTTGGTCAGGAAACCCGATGAACTGGTCTCCAAGAAACTGATCGACCGCGGATGCATAGGCAGTCAGGATGAAGGCTTGGTTCGCCTGCATCGCCAGCCATACCAGGCCGGCGGGAATCGTGGTCCCCGGCACGCCGCCCGGCTGGATGTTGATCGCGCCGGTGGCGTTGGCGGCGACCGATGTGCTGCCTCCGACGAGCAGGGCGTCGCCGGCCTGGCCGATCTCAGTGTAGACGCCGAACAGCACCGTGCCGGCCGAGGCGATCGCGGTGGCGATGCGCGCGCCGATGTAGTGGACCAACGTGTCCGCGTGCAGGAAGAAGGGCAGCGCGTAGAGCCGCCCCGCCGTCAGGGTCGCCGTGCCGGATAGCGGGCCGGGCGGGCGGAACCAGCGCCCTGCGGCACGCACAGAGGGGCCTGTGCCGTCGCCGCCCGACACGTCGCCCCTGGTCAGCTGCCGCCACGTGGGCGCGCCGGCGGCGCCGGACGGGGCAGCGAACACGGTACGCTTCGCCTGGCTCGGGAAGGCAATGGCGGACGCGCCCGACAGGTCGACCGTCGCGCTGCTGCCGACGGCGAGCGTGCCGCTGTTCCCGACCCACAGATGCGAGACGTGGGCCGGCGCCGGATTGACTTGCCCAAGCTCGCCGACCAGCCCGTTCGGGAAGGCGCTGGAATAGTCGAACGCCACCGCGTTGCCGATCAGCCCGAAGCCGGCGCCCAGCAGGATGGTGCCGGTCGCCGTGGCGGTCCCTTTCTGCACCGCCGCGACCCCGATGTAAGCGCCGGTCGAATTCGACAGCGTGCCGTCCGCCGACAACGCCAGGCCTACGCCGATAGTGGCCGGCACGATGCTGCCCGCGGCATTGGCGAACAGCAGCCCCGGCGGCGCAACGGTGCCGGCCACGTCAAGCGTCTCGTTGGAGAGCATGAAGGTGCCGCCAAGCGCGCTGACGCGGTCGGCGTGCCACTTGATCGAGGGGTTGGCGTCGATGTCCTGCGGCACCCACGCTGCACCATTGAACTGCAGCACGTTGCCCGTGGTCGGGAGCCCGCTCACGGTCAGCGGCACGTAGCCGAGCGCGCCGGAGATGTCCGACGAGGAGATGCGACGGTTTGACATCAGATCCCCGCATAGAGCGCGATGTTGCAGATCACGGCCGGTGGCATGTTCTGCGACCCGCCGCCGCCGGCGGCCTGGATGGTCAGGTCGATCGAGGCGGAGGCGATCGAGACGGACACGGTCTGCGGATAGACCACGGCTCCGGTGAAGCTGATATTCTGGCCACCGCCATTGCCATACCCGCCGCCGCCGACGTTGAACGGATGCGTCGCGTCAGTGCCGTGGTCGTGCGGCGAGGTGGACGCGCCATGGGAGTGCGGGTCCTCGTTGACGCCGTGGCTGTGGGACTGGAGGAACTCGCTCCCGCCCGCCGCGCCGAGCACAGCGTTGACGCCCCACCCGCCGGGCGTCAGCCGGCCGGCGGCGATGCCGCCGAGAGTGTCGGCGCCGAACAGCGCCCGGCCGCGGCAGTCGGGAACATTGAAGGTGGTGCCGCCGTCGCCGCCACCGTAGGTGGTGCCGATCATCGCGAAGAGGGCGGCGTAGTAGCTCCGCGAGACGGCCTGGCCGGCGGCCCACAGGCAGCGCGGCGGCGCGGTTGTGCCGGCAAAGTGGAAGAGCTCGCCAACGAACTTCGTGGTCTCGCCGAACGCTGCCCAGGCGGCGCCGACGCGCAGGATCTCGGCCGACTGCCCGGGCCACAAGGTCAGCGTCTGCGCGCCATTGATCGGGTCGGTGCCGGCCGGGTCGATGACGAGCATGGCCGTGCCGGCATTGCGCACCAGATAGCCGAGTCCCTCCGGCATGGCGCCGATTGCCGGCAGGGACATCGTTGCCGCGTTGCTGCCGGTCCAGACCATTGCGTTGCCGGCATCGATGACCCCGAGGGCCATGGTGCCGGAGCCGGTGACGACGCCGCGCTGCGACGGGTCGATCCAGGCGAACACGTCCGAGGCGCCGACCGGCAGGTCGACCAGGTTGCCGCCGTTCGACGACGCCATCACCACCGCGCGTTGCAGCGCGCCTGGGAAGCCGCCGTCGAAGTCGCCGAAGCCAAGCTCGTAGAAGCCGGCACCCTGGATGACGTAGGGGACGCGCCGGGCGGCGTTGCCGAACGTTTGCTGGAAGCCGCGCCGGTCGGTGCTCGGCGCGTTCAGCGCCAGCGGCCCGGTGCCGGGCGTGCTGGTGGTCTGGTGGCAACGCCAGGAGAGGATCGGCATGATGTATGCTCCGTCAGGCAACTTTGCGGGCGATCAGCGCCTCGATGCTCGACGCAAGGCGGCGGATTTCGGTGAGCGTCGCCGAGGCGACATCGACCTGCTGCTGGCCGTAACGAGCAAACGTGTCGCGCAGGGCGTCGGTGCCATCGACCTGCGCCTGCAACAGCGAGCCGAGGCCGGCGGTATCGCCGCCCTTGGTCGAGACCACCGAGGCCACCTCGGCGACCAGCGCGGCGTAGCGTTCCGAGGTGCCGAGAAAGTCCCGCGCCACCGGCAGCACCTGCTGGGCGATGGCGGTGTAGTCCGACAGCGCGCCGCCGGCGTCGAGCGTGTGGCGCGCGTCGTTCAGCAGCGACAGGCCGGCGAAGTATTGCTGCTCGGGCGCCAGCGCCGATTGCGAGCCGATGGTCAGGTTGGTCAGCAGGCTGCGCGTGGCGGATTGGTTCTCCGCCTGGTTGCGCTGCTCGATGGCATCGCGTTCGGCCTTCAGCACGTCGTTGAGCTTGCCGGTGATCGAGGCATAGTCTGCCGTTGCCTTGTAGGCATCGCCGAAGGCGTCGGTCAGCTGCTTCGTGAGGGCCGTGCGCTCGGCGGTGGCGGCGATGTCGGCCTGTGCCAGGTCGGCTTCGGTGGTCTTGCCCTGCGCACGCAGCAGCCGGATGTCGTAGCCGGCCACGGTGTCGGACACCGCTTTCGCCGCGGCATCGCGGATAGCCTGGATCTGCTCGTCGCGCTTCTGCACCAGCGCGTCCTCGGCAAGGCCGTATTGCTTCGCCTGGGTGATGGCGTCACCGAAGGTCTTGTTCAGCGCGTCAATCTGTGTTTGCACCGTGCCGATGTTGACCGTGGTGGCGGTGAGCTTCTCGTAGGCGTCGTGCAGGTAGGTCAGCCCCGCGACGGCAGCGTCGTAATTGCCGCGCGTCGCGTCGAGCACCTTACTGACATTGCCGGCGGCATCGGTGAAGGCGCCGGTCAGCTGGTTCTTGAAGATCGTGACGATGCCGGCGATGTCGCCGACGCCGGTGGTGTAGCGGGTGGTTGCGCCATCCTGGGTCCAGTCCAGCTTGCTGCCATCACGGGTGCCAACCTGCAACGCGATGCTGGCCTGCGCCTTGCTGCCGGCCAGCGCTTCCAGCGTGGCGACCGCCTGCTGCATGGCGGACAGGGCGTTCTGCCGGCCACCCTGCGTCTCCGAGGTTTCCTTCGGCCCGCTGCTCTGCCAGACCGCGCCGGTTGCAAGGTCGTAGGTGCCGACCGCCGTGTGGTCGGAGGGCTTGGGCCCGAACAGGCTGCCGCCGGCGCCGCCGACCAGGCCGCCGATCAGCCCGCCGATGATCGTGCCGACACCGGGGATGATCGAGCCGATCGCCGCCCCGGCGGCTGCGCCGGCCCCGGCGCCGATGGACGCCTGCGTCGCATGCGCCGGGTTCAGCGCGCTGCCCAGCATGCTGCCGGCGCCGAAGCCGATGCCGACACCGCCGAGCATCCCGCCGATGGTTGCCCCCGGCATGGCCGACACGCCGGCGCTGCTGATCGCACCTTCCGCAATCATGCCATGCGCGCCGCTCGCCATCAGCCCGGCGACCGCATCGGTGCCGGCCACCGTCGTGCCGCCCCACAGCGTCGTGCCCATCAGGCCGGACAGGCCAAGGCCGTCGCCAAGCGAGCCGGACAGATCGTAGCCGAACAGCTTCGTGCCGCTGCTGCCCAGGTTGAATAGGTCGCCAAGGCTGGACAGCACGCCGCCGCTGCCGCTGCTGGACGAACCGAGCAACCCGGACATGTCCGACAGCGTGGTGCGGTTGCCGCCGACCAGGCTGTTGAGCAGCGGATTGATCAGCGCCAGCTTGGCGACTTCCTGCAGCACGGAAGTCAGCACCGCGCGCAGCACGTTGCCCCATCTCACCACCGAGCCGGTGGCGAAGGCATCCGTGATGGCGCTGCCGACCTGATCGAACACCTGCGTCGCCAAATTGCCGACCTCGGTGATGACCGTCTTCTGCCGGGTGAGTTCGGCGTTGGCGGCGGCGACCTCGCCGGCCAGCGACACGTCGCGCGCGCCACGCCCCGTGTTCGGATCGCCACCGCCGGCGAGGACACGCTGCCGCTCCTTCAGCACCGCCAGTTCACGCTCGCGCTCCTCGACGCTGGCCGACAGCAGCCCCTGCTCGGCGCGGATGTATTCCAGCTGGTCCTGTTGGCTCTGGATGTTCTGCGCCTCGCGTACCTGCTCCTGCGCCTGGGCGAGCGCGGTGTATTCGTCGGTCAGCTTGGCTATTTGCGCGGCGCTGGCCTCGTGGCCCTCCTGCGCCAGCTTGCGTGCCTCCTTCTCCGCCTTGTCGGCGGCGGTGGCGCGCTGCGCGGCGGCGGTGCCCTGTTCGGTCGCATCGGCGAGCCGCAGCTGTGCCGCGACCTCGCCGGCCGCATCGGCGATGTAGAATTCGATGGTGCGGGCGTGGTCTTTCGTGGCGGTGGTCTGGTTGGCCAGGGCGGCGGTCACGCGGGTGCGGATCAGTTCCTCCCGCGCCGCGCCGGTGAGTCCCTTCTCGGCCGCTTCCTGCTCGGCCAGCAGCGTGGCGCGCAGTTTTGTCCGTTCGCTCTCCTGCGCCTTCGAGACCTCGATGCTGATCCGGTCCGCCGCGGTCAGGTCCTGCACCAGCTTGAGCTGGCGCTGCTGGTCCGAGAGGCTGACGCCGGCGACGCTGTCGGCAGAGTTCCAGACATCGTAGGACGGAAGTGAAGCTGCGCCAGCCGACGCTGTGGCATCGGCCGGCGCAACGGAGCGCGGCACCAGCATGCGCGCGAGCACGCCGGCCTGGCCAGGAATGACCTCTGCGATGGAGGCAAGGCGTACATTCGACGCCGCCGTGACTGCGGATGAAGCCGCATTCAGCGCCTTCTCGGCGGCGCTGGTCAGCTGCCCCAGCAGCCAGCGGATATTCGGGTCATTGGCGATGGTGTCGGTGAAACCGCGCCAGGCCGTGGACAGACGCCGCATCGCCTGCTCGAACGGGCCGGCCATCGACTCGTCCATGCCCTCGATGCGACGCTTCAGGGCGGCGAACTCGGCGTCCAGCGCGCCGGCCCGGTCGCCATGCTCCAGCATGGTCCTGATCGCGTCGCGCTCGGTGACGGTCAGGAAGTTCAGCGCGTCGTCGAGTTGCTTCACCCCGGCATAGCTGCCGCTGAACGCGGCGGCCAGTTTGTCGGCGGCGGCGGAGGCGTCACTGGCCAGCGCCACCGCCGCGTCCGGCGCCAGCGACGAGACACGGGCGATGTTGGTGTCCGAGACGCCCGAATTGCGGGCGAACTTGCCGATGACCGACGTTGCATCGGCCTCGGATAGCCCCTTGTCCTGCAGCGCGCGGACGTAGCTGCGCAGGCTGCCAGTGGCGATCTCCGCATCGCGCCCGACCGCGCGCAGCGTGTTGGAGAGGAGTGTGTTCTCCTTGTCGAAGCTGGTCACTGCCGATACGGCGACGCCGGCCGCCGCGGCGAGCACGCCCAGGCCGATGCCAACCGGCCCAAGCGAGCCGACAACACTGACCAGGGCACCGCCCAGCCCGGTGAACGCGCTGGCCACCGTCGCCGTGCCGCGCGACGCGGCCGCGCCGGCCACCGCCGCCGCGCCATAGGCGGTCGCCGCCGCCTGCAACGAGTCGGTCAGGTCGCCGCTGGTCTTCGCCGCCTCGGCGCTGGCATCGCCATGGTCGCGCAGCGTGGCCTCGGCCGCCGACGCCGCCGCGCCCTGCTGGCCCAGGCCGGCCCGCAGCCGCGCCAGTGCTTGTTCCGAGCCCGACAGCGACCGCGACAAATCCTGCACGGCCCCGGACATGCCGGCGAGCGCCGGGCGTGCATCGGCGACCGCATCCTGCACGCGCCGCATGGCGGTGGCGCCGGCGGTGCCGATGCCTTCCAGCTGCCGGCGTACATCCTCGGCGCCGTCCGTCGACAGCCGGATCGAAATGGTGCGCGCGGCGCCGCTCATCAGGGTTTGGCCTCGTCTGCCAGGGCCGCGGTGATCCTGTCGCCGAGGATCGGCCCGGCCGCCTGCCGCACCGCTTCGATGTCGATGCGCTTGCCGGGATGCACGGCGTCGGTGAGGATGAAGGTCGGCACGAAGGGACGGCGCTCGCCCGGGAACAGTTGCTTCGACATGCGCCAGGCCATCTCGTCGCGCCGCAGCGTGCCGAAATCGACCGCGTCGCCGCCGCGCAGGCACCACAGCCGCACCGCCGGGTTCGACTTCGGGACGATCAGGAAGGTGCGGCCGCGCGCCCGCACCATGTCGCCGATGGAGACACGGGGATTTCCGTGGGCGTCCTGGTTGTTCGGCGTCGGAAACACCAGGTAGCGGCCGTGCCTGGCGACGATCTCCTGCGGGTCCACCAGGGCCAGCACCATTTTCGGCTTCTTCGGATAGATGAACCCCGCTGGTGCCAGCGTGCTGTTCTGCAAAGCGCTGCCCCCGGTTGGGAAGATGCGGACACCGAACAGGCTGTTGATGCCCTCCGCCGGGAGCGAACCAACCAACTGGGCGCGTATCTCTTCGTGCACGGCGTCCGTCGCTTCCGTCACGCCGCGGCGGAGGGCGATGGCAAGATCGGCCCTCGCCTGCCGCATCATCGCTTCGGCGTCGCCGATGATGGTGGAGCGGATGTCCATCACGCCGATCCCCGCAAGCGCCGCTGCTCGTCGTCCATCCGCGCATCGAGTCCGCCGAGCATGGCGAAGGCGTCGACGACCCAGGCGGCCTGGTCGGCAACGCCACCGGCATCCGGCCAGCACCCAATGCCGCCCATGCCGCCGCGGCAGGACGCCCACAGCCGCACGAAGTCGTGCCAGGGCGGTGGGACCACCAGCCGCGGGTTGGTCGCCCAGGGTTCCCCGCCGACCAGCCATTGCGTGAAGTCCGCGGGGGTCAGGCCGCCGGCGTAGGCGCCGGGCTCCCGGGCGACGGCGAGAGCCCCGCGGAGTTTTTTTCCGCATCCGCACCGGGATGCATCAGCACCGAGGCGCGCCAGCCGACCGCTTCCACCTCGTCGCCGGGCAGCAGGTCGAGCAGCTCCGCCGGTACCATGCCGCGCACGCGCGTGAAGGGTGGCAGGCCGGGTCCGTCCCAGCCGCGCAGGGCGTGGCGCGCCGCCACCCAGGGCAGCATGCCGAGGTAGCGCTGCCGGGCCGCCAGCATCTCGGCATAGGCCGGCACCGCGGCGCAGGCCGCCTCGATGGCACGAAGCCGCGCCTGCAACGCCGTGTCGTCCGGCGTTGCGCTGGCAGCATCAATCGCGGCAACCAGCTCATGCGCGTTGCCCGGCGCGATCTCGGCGACGGCGGCGCGCAGCGCTTCGAGCATCTGCTCGCGCGGCGGATACAGCCCGCCCTCGCGCGCCAGGTCGGCGCGGAAGGCCTGGCGCTCGCGAAACGTCAGCGGCGCGATCAGGTAGCTTCGCGGCGAACCCTCGGGAGAGAAATGCTCGGCGTCGCGGCGGGAGAACACAGGATCGGTCATGATTAGAAACTCGCCAGGAACAGCGCCGCATCGGCGCCTTCGCAGTTGAAGGCGATGTCGTGCTTGCCGAGGCCGTCGACGGCGCCGGGCTTGAACGACACTGCCTTGGCCAGCGGCGCGGTAACCAGGAAGCGGTTGCCCGCGCTGGCGCCAAGCATGGCCATCAGCGGCATCTGCGTCCCCTGCTTGAAGGCGGTGTACAGCGCCACCGAGCCGGTGGTGTTCATCAGCGGATCGATCGTGCCCTTGCTGGCGCGCGCGGTCGGGATCGCCGGGTCATAGCCCTCGGCCGCCTCCGGGTTGTCCGGCAGCACCACGGTGACGCCGGCGTCCAGGGTGAGCCGTCGGGACTGCGCCAGCGTGCGGTTCAGCTGGCAGCGCCCACCGACAAACCGCGGCGGGGTCTGCCGCACGATGCTGTTCCAGCCGGTCGGCATCGCCGCGGTGGTGAAGGCCAGCATCTGCGCGCGCAGGTCGAAGCTGAGATAGGCGATGCCGCCGGTCGACAGCTCCAGCGAAAAACTCCCCTGCGCCCCAGTGAACTTCCACACGAAGCCGTCGGCGAAGAAGTACAGCGTGCAGGTCTTGATCAGCGAGCCGTCCGAGGTTGGCGCATACAGCACGTTGATCGGCACCTGCGCCAATGTGCCGGTGCTGCCGGCGGTGGCCATGGTCTCACCGATGGTCGCGACGCGGGTGGCGCTGTAATCGGTGATGCCGGTGGTGAGCGTACGGTCGCCGCTCAGCAACAGCGGCATGCCGCGATAGGCCTGCGCAGTGCCGAGGAACGGGCTGACCAGGGTCAGCGACGTGGTGGTGCCGACGGTCGCCGCGGTCGGCGCGCCGACGGCAACGGCGGTGATCGTCTCCGTCATGGTGCAGCATTGCAGCAGCCTGCCCCATTCCGGCGCGGTGCCGGCACTGCCCGAGCCCCGCAGCGGCAACTTCAGCTGAATGCGCGGACGCAGCCCGCCGACGATGGAGGGTGCCTTGTCGAGCGAGCCGGTGAGCTCGGTGTTGTCGACGACGACCGGATCGAAGTCGACGGTGAAGTCGGATGCGATCCAGTCGCCGGCGGCGGGCGTGCCGCCGATGGCATCGGTGCCGGACACGGTCTCGATCTTCGCCGCCACCGCGGCGAAGTTCATGCGGACCAGGGTGATCGCCATGCGGGCGGGCCTCCGTCAGGATGTGAAGGGCTGGCCGGTTGGGGCAACCGCCAGCAGCGAGAAGCGGGCGACGAACGCGCCGGCCGGGCGGGCGGATTCGTCGGCGGCGTAGGTGCGGAAGCTGGCACTGTCCTCGGCGACGTCACTGATACCGCCTGCATCCGGCGTCCAGCCGGCCAGCGCCGTGATCACCGCGGCATGCAGGGCGGACACCGCCTGCTCGGCGCCGAGGTCGGTTGCGGCACCGGCATAGCCGACGACATCGAAGCCGATGGTGTAGTGGGTGGCACCGGGCTGCTGCGTGGTGTCGGCGGCCCAGTCGGTGCCGGTGACGATCAGCCGCGGCAGCGCCTCGGCATCGGTGTCGACCGGTGCGCGCCGGGCGCGCTCGACGGTGGCGCCCGGCACGGCACTGGCCAGCTGTGCAGCCACCGCAGCGAGCGCCGCCTCGCGGAGCGGGGTCACGGCTGCTCGCGCGGCCGGGTCCGCTCCTGCACCAGGATGGCGAGGCGCTCATCGATTCGTGCCAGCCGCTCGGCAATCGCGGTGAACTGCAGCAGCTAGCCGCTGTCGGAGTGTTCGAGCACCACCACGCGACGTTCGTGGTCGTCGAGACGGAAGGTCACGCCGGCCGCCCACCAGGCAACCCCGAGCGTCTGCAGCACGACCGCACCGATCAGCGCGATTGGCACACGGCGGTCGAGATGCCAGGTATTGTCCGGCGCCGGAGCGACCGGCTCCGCGGGCGCGATGTCCATGGAGGACCTCCATCAGGTTGGCACGAGGGTGAGCCGCCACGAGATGCCGATCGCGTCGCGGGCGGCGTCCTCGACGCGGTGCACGACGCTGCCGAGACGCAGCTCGTCGCCGCGCACCGGCGTGGCGTCGGTCGCGAGCAGCGTCGCGGTGATGCTGCCGGCGCGGGTGCCGAGACCGGCCAGTCCCGGCACCATGTCGTTGGGCGAGGTCAGCACCACCCGCACATCGATCCACGCGCCGGGCGGGCGGCGGTAGGCGGCGTCGCAGCCGATGTTGCCATCGGCATGCAGCGCCGCCATCGCTGCGGCGAACGCGCCGCTCATCAGGCCGGGGTGGCGGGCGCCGGTTCGGACGCGGCGGCCGTGTTGGCGGCGATCGCCGCCGCCAGCGTGCCGGCGCTGGCGTCCAGCGACGCGGCCAGCGCGGCGAGCTGGTCCTCGTCGTGGCTGGCGTCACGGATGTGCTGCGCCAGGCCGGTGATCAGCGCCACCGCGCTGTCGATGACGGTCTGGATGCGGGCGACCTTGTCGGCGAGGGTGTCGAGCGTGGACATGACGGATTCTCCTGGTGAGGTGGATGGTCAGGCGATGGCGCCGGTGTCGCGCAGCAGGATGCCGAGCAGCCCGGCGAGGCCGGTGCCGGCGAGCGTGACGTCCTGGACGAGGCCGGGATCGAGATGCAGGCCGAACCCGGCCAGCAGCGCGGCGAGCGCGGCATAGGTGCTGCCCTCGCCGAAACGGGCGATCAGGTAGGTCATCGATGGCTCCTTGGATTGTGCCGGCAGAACCCCGCCGGCGGGGGATCAGGCGATCGCGCCGAGGGCGCGATGCAGCTGCCAGCCGAACTCGAAATCCTCCTGCGAGGCCTCGTGTTCGGCGATCTCGATGTAGCGGCACGACTGCTGCGCGATGATCCCCCAGGCGGTAGTGTCACCATGGTCGTGCGCGTTGTCGCTGTAGGCTCCCTCGCGGCCGAACAGCGCAGCAATGCGCTGGTCCCAGATGTCCATCACGTGCCCACCGGCGGCACGCGCACCAGCGTTACCCGCACCGTGGCGTCCGCGGCGAGCGCCGCCGCGGTGGCGAGGCCGACCTGGTAGTTGCCGGTGAGCGTGGTGGTGATGCGCCGGTTGGTGTTGTCCCAGAACACCCGGCTGCCAGCGGTGATCGCCAGCGCCGGTTCCTTGGTGAGGTCGAACACGCCCTCGGTGGCCGCCTCGACGACCGCGTTCTGCGCGCCATCGAAGGCAGCAACACCGAACATCGCGCCGACCAGCAGCCCCTGGCCGGCGGTGACGCCGCCGGCATAGGGCACCGCCATGCCGAGGCTGTCGCCCGGCTGGACGAAGTTCTTCATGGGAAGGGTCTCCTGAAGCCGGGATCACAGGCCCGGGTTGTACCAGCCGCCGCGGAAGTCGATGGCGCCGACACCGAAGTCGAAGATCACCGACACCTCGACACCATCCACGCCGGACACCGGACCGGTGGTGACCTGGGGTCCCTCGGCACCGTTCAGGTAGCCGTAGACATAGACCGGTGCTGCGGTGGGATCGGCGAACAGGTACCAGCGGTTGCTCGGGATCAGCGGCTCGACCACCGGCTGCACGAAGCCGGCATAGACGTTGACGTTCGAGATCTGCGTGGCGCCGACGCTGAAGGTCAGCTGCCGCGCCGCCAGTTCGAGGTTCGGCCCGACCAGCAGGCGCATGCTGGAGCCGATGGCGATCGGCAGGCCATCCAGCGTCTTCTGCTTCATCACGCCGGCGCGGCCGGTGGCGAGGTTGGACAGATCGAGCGCGGTGCCGGCGGAGGCCTGGTTGGCGCGCGTTGCAGCGGTGCCGAACACCGCGGCGCTGCCGGTGGCGAGCGTCGGGCCGGAGCCGCTGGCGGTGTTGAGCAGGGCGTAGGCAGTCGCGTTCTCGAAGTCCGCCACGCGCCGGCCGATCATGGCGGCGAAGTCGGTGAAGGCGCCGAGGTCGTCATTGACCAGCATCTGCCGCGTCACCCGGATGCGCCGCGCGAAGGTGCTGAGCGAGACGAGTTCCTGGCTCTCCGACATGGTGCCGGCCTGGATCTCGCCGTTCTCCGACAGCTGCACCAGGTTGGGGAAGTCGCCGACGCGCAGGTGGCGATGCGGCTTGAAGTCGCGGAAGTCACGGCGGAGGAAGATCTGCCGGTAGCTCGGCTGCGCCGGCTGGTAGGCGGCCAGCAGCATCTTGTTGGCCGCGGCCGACAGCAGCAGCGGGAAGTCCGAGGTGGTGTGGAAGGCACGTTCGGCCAGCTTGGCGGTATCGCGCGGGATGTTGCGCTCGCCGCGGGCGCGCATCAGCTCGGCGACCATTTCGCTCGGACGCCAGCCGATGAACTCGGCATGCCGGCCGCCGGCGGGTGCCTGGTAGCCGGGCATGACGCGCACCGCAATCGCTTCGGCCATGGCGTCGCGGATGACGTCGGCGCTCTCGCGCGCCGGCGTGGCGGCGGGCGATGCCGGCAGCGCGGGCGCACGCGCACCCTGCACCATGGCGTCCCACAGTGCGCTGCGCAGCACCTCCGGCGTCCAGCCATCGGCGATCGCACGTTGGTGCAGCGCATCGACGGTGGTGGCGGCGACGAGGCCGCGCGCGCCCTGCGCGACAGGGCCGAGGGCGGCGATGCGGTCCCGTTCGGCGCGCACTGCGTCGGCGGTGGCGTCGCAGGGCGACGGCGTCGCCGCTGCCGGTGGCGGTGCCGCAGCGCGCGTGGAGTCAGTGGCAGGCATGGCGGGCGGGGTCTCCTGGACGGGCGGGCTGGTCGCAGCGGGCGGCGCTGCCTCGGCGGCCGGGGCGGCCGGCGTCGTGTCGGGCATTGGGGATTCCTCTGGGATGGTCAGGGCAGGTTCGATGGCGGTGGCGGGAGGGCCCTGATTCCCATCGCCACGCACAGCCGCCGCCGGGTCCACCGGGACCGGCACGACCGAAATCTCGTAGGGTTCCCAATCGACGGCGCGGTGCACCGTGCCGTCGCGCGGATCGGTAACCTGCTCGTAGCGGTGCACGCGATAGCCGACCGACACGCTGCGCAACGTGCCATCGGCGATGCGTTGCCACAGCGGCTCGACATCGTCGGCGGCCGAGAATTGCAGCGTCGCCGTGCCGCGTCCGTCCTGCAGTCCGGCCGCCAACACGCGGCCGACCACGTCACGCGCATCGCCGCGGCGGTGGCTGTTCAGCACCGGCGCCCGACCGCTCTGCAGCCCGTCCATGCGGACTGCACCCGGCGACATGTCGAGCTCCTCGGTGATCATGCCGAGCGGGGCGACAAAATTGCGGGCACGCGCGCCGGTGGACCACACCACCTCTACGGTGCGCGCGGCACGGTCCACGGTGGCCGGTGCGGCGAGCGCGCGCGCAGCCACCAGCGGCGCCGGCTCGGCGCTCGCTTCGGTCATCTCGGTCATGCGGATCAGTCCTGGGTCTGTGGATCGCGGGCCGGCGCAGCCGCGCCGGTGGCGGCAATCTCGACCGCGGCCAGCTGCGCCGCGTCCTGCGCAACGCCGGTCTTGGCGACGCGCCGCGGATCGGTATCGAGCGCCACACCCGCATCGTCCACCGCGGCGTTGGCATCGCGGATCATCTCGACAGCCTGGCGGAAATCGTAGCCGAACGACGCCACCGCCTCGGGCAGCGGCACGAAGCCGGCCCGCACCTGCGCCACCAGTGCGGCGGTGTCCTTCAGCGGGTCAATCATCTCGTGCGCCGGCGACACGTGCGACACACCCTCCGGCATCTCCGTGCCCCACAGCCCGAGCAGCGCGCCCTGGGCGTGGAAGCGCTCGGCGATCGGCCGCACCAGCATCGGGATCAGCATGCCGTACTGGACTTGTTCGCACAGCCGGCGGAACTCGATCTTGCCCGCCCGCAGGCTGGAGTAGTTGGCCGCCGTCAGGTCGCCGGACACCTGGTCGTAGGTCAACCCGGTGCCGACCGCGGCGGCTTCCAGCGCCCGGCGCGCGAAGGCGGTGTGGCTGCCACCGCCGGACGGGTTGACCACCTCCACGGCGCCGGTGCCGCGGCGATACAGGATCATGCCAGGCTCGAAGGATTCCACCGCACGGCCCTGCGCATCACGTAGCAGGCCGGATGCTGCACCAGTGAGTGCCTCATCGGAATCATCGGTCACCACCGCCGCCAGGCACGCCTCGATCTTGGCCTTCATCAGCAGCGCCGCCTCGTAGTCACCGAGGTCGCGCAGCCGCAGCAGCGCCGGCGCCAGCCAGGACACATCGCGCAACTGTCCGGGCCGGCGCTTGCGGTAGACGTGCAGCACGTCGCGCGCTGGCACCTGTTCGCTCGTGCGCCATCCCTGCGGCATCATCCAGGCCGCGCCGGGATGCTGTCGGAACAGCCAGTAGGCGATGGGGGCGCCGGCGTCATCGAGCGCAATGCCCTGCATCGTCGGCACGCCATCAACGGACCCGAAGCGGGACGCATCGAGGTAGTCGCTCTCCAGCACCTGCAACCGCAGGCCGACCGGGTTGGCGAGCGTCGGCTCGGCCGGCAACAGGCGCACCAGGCACTCGCCGCTCTCGACCACGCCGCGCATGACCAGCGCCTGCAAGCCGTAGAGGTCCAGCCGGTTCTCTGCGTCGCAGGCGGTGCTCTCCGCCCAGCGCCGCCAGGCATCGGCGTGCATCTTGTCCGGCCAGCGCGTGGTGATGCCGGCGCCGACCGCATTGCCGGCCCACAGATCGACGACCCGGGAGGCGTAGGGGTCGTTGCGCACGGCGTCTCGGGCGCGCCGTGCGATCGTCGCCGCCGCACCGGCCACTTCCGTGTTGGCGCTCCCGCCGGACGGTGCCCAGACCGAGGCACGCGTGTCCTGCGCCGCCGCGTAGCCGCGCAGCGCGTGCCATGCCTTGCGGAACCGGGCGATCATGTGGTCGTTCCTCGGCCGAAGCTGGCCAGCGTGGTGCCGGGCCGGCGCGCTGTGCTGTTCTCCGAGGCATAGCCGGCGGCGAGTGCCCGGCGGATGTCGTCGAGCGCCCGGTATTCCACCGTCCGCCCCTCGAAAGTCACCCGCGTGGTGCCGGTGGTGAACGCCTCGGCCAGGCCGCGCCAGCGATTGCCGGCGGGCTGCGCCAGTGCCCAGGCCAGGATGGTGGGGTCCATGCTTTCTCCTTCAGCGCAGCCAGCCGGAGCGCGACCCCAGCCAGGACCGCGGGCGGATGTCGGTCGTTGCCGCAGTCGATGGCGGCGCCGACGTCGTGGGCGTCATCGGTTCTGGCATCGCCGCCGGCGGCAGCGACACCGCGTCGGCCAGCCGTTGCCAGCGACCTTCGCCCCAGCCATCCATGCCGAGCGCCGCCGCGGCCGCGCGGGCATAGACCCGGCAGTCCAGTGCCTCGTTGCGCTCGCGCGTCTTGACCCATTCCAGCTTGCGGAAGCCGTTGCGCGTGCTCCGCGCCACCAGCGCCTCGGCGGTCAGCTGCCGGCAGAACTCTTCGCCCGCGGCGTGCACGGGCAGGTGGATGTAGCCGGGTGGCCAGGGATCGCCGCTCTCGTCGGTCGGCCGATCGAGCTTCAGCCAGCCATAGGTCTCGCCCTTGAGGAACGACGAGCCGACCGGCCAGACCTTCAGCCCGCCCAGCTTGCGCCCGCCGCGCCGCACCTCCGTTGCCGCCGGTTGCCCGACCGCGGCGCGCAGGTGGTCCTGGCCCTTCACCGCGATCACCCGCACTGCGCCGGCGCGCCGCACGAAGCTGTAGACCTCGGCCGTGGTCATGCCGTCGCCGCTGTCGATCGCCGCCATCGCCACGCCGATGCTGTGTCCGCTGGCGTGCCGCCAGGTCTCGCCGAGCAGGCCGCGCAGTTCGTCCCACACCGCGGCCTCGAACGGATTGCCGGCCAGCACGCGATGCTCGACCAACCAGGACTGCCGGTCCGCGCCCCAGGCCCAGAGGCTGGCTTCCAGCCGATCGCGCTGCACATCGACGCCGGCGGTGAGCATCAGCCCACCGAGCGGCACCGTGCCGGGCGGCCAGTCCTCACGCCGGTCGTAGAGTCGCTGCCAGTCCGGCGCTTCGCCACTCTCCTGCCAGGTCTCGCCCAGCACCGTGTTGCGGAACGTCTTGATGGCGCGGTCGTCGCCCTGCGCCGCTTCCCACTCGCGCGCCACCTGCTCCCAGGAGAACCAGCCCACCGGCGAATAGAGCGCCGAGATGTGGAAGCCGATCGCATGCGGGTCCTGCGCCACCGCGGTCGCCCGCCACTCGCCGGCCGCCAGCATGGCCGTCTTGTGTGGCTCGTCGATCGGCTTGTCGCAGGCTTCGCAGTGATAGCGGACGCTGCGCGGCTGACCGTTCTCCCAGATCAGCCGTTCGAAGCGCAGCACCTGCATGTGCTGGCAGTGCGGGCATGGCACGAAGAACCGACGCTGGTCGGTGGCCGCGTATTCGCGCTCGATCCGCGACAGCCCCGAGATCGTCGGCGTCGACACCAGGAACACCTTGCGGCGCCAGCCGAAGGTGCGGGCGCGGGCCTCTGCCAGCGCCACCGGATCACCTTCGCCCTCCACGTCACCGGGATAGGCGTCCACCTCGTCGAGGAACAGGAACCGCGCCGGCATCGAGCGCAAACCCACGGCGCTGTTGGCGCCGGTCAGCACCAGGATGCCGCCCGGGAACTCCTTCGACAGCATCGTGTTGCCAGCATCGCGCGCCCGCGCCGGTGCCACCCGTTCGCGCAGGGCCGGCGTCTCCTCCAGCAGCGGGTCGATGCGCTGCCGGCTGAAGCGCTTCGCCAGTTCCACTGTTGGCTGCACTGCCAGGATCGGCGCCGGCACGTGGTGGACGATGTAGCCCAACCAGCAATTGCCTGCCTCGCTACCTCCGGTCTGCGCCCCCTTCATGAGCACGACCCGCCGGGCCGGATGCACCGCCGACAGCGCGTCCATGATCTCGCGCAGATACGGCGCCCGCGAGGTGCGCCACGGCCCCGGTTCCGACGATGCCCGCGTGCTGAGCACGCGGTGCTGCTCGGCCCAGGCGCTGACGGTGAGTGCCGGCGGCGGCCGCAGCATTCGGCCCATCCGGCGGCGTACATGTTCAGCGGTCCGCGGCGCGATCTCCAAGGTCTGGCGGGTCGAAGCGATCGGCCGCCTCCATCAGCAGGTCGGCGACGTGCTGTTGCAGCACGGTCTGCACGAGATGTGGATCAGCCCCGAGCGCCGCCGCAATCAGGCCGGCGACCCGGGCGGGCCAGTTCAGCAACGCGTCGCGCATGGCGCCGGCGATCTCGTCGATCGCGCTGTTGGCAGCGTGAACGTCGAGCAGCCGGCCCTTCTCCTCGTCCAGCGCCAGCCGCTGCGATTCCACTTGCAGCGCCAGCTGGGCGATCTTCAGCCTTCCATACGGCGTTCCTTCCGCCGCCGCACCATGCGCGGCGAGCGGCGAGCGAACCGGGTCGGCCGTCTCCACCATGCGGCGCCGGGTTTTTTCCACGTCCCACTGCCCGTCAGGCTCGCGGGCAATGCGCTGCTTCTGCTCGGCTTTGCGCAGCGCCGCCTCAGTGACGCCGATGCGCCGGGCCAGTTCGCGGGTCGATGCGGTCAGTTCCGGCATGGGCGGCGACCTCCCGCCGCACGGTCATGGCACGCAGAATGATGCGATTTCAGCGCTCTATCCGCTTGGCTGCGGCGAACCGCAGCGCGAATGGTCCATCACGCAAGGACGCACAGGAGGCCACCATGACCAAGCGCGAAGCCAACCAGCAGCAGAGCCTGAACCTCTTCCTGGCCCGCAAAGCCGAGTTCGACCGGATGGTCGCCGAACTTCAGCAGATGAGCAGCGACCATTTCGGCGCCGACCCCGAGGGGGTCCTCTGGTGCGAGGCAGCAACTCTTGGCGACTGGAACACGATGCTCCGCGAGATCACCGACGCCTACTTCCGCCGGGGCGAATTCGCCGCCTGACGCGACGCTTTCCGCGCACTGCCCCGCCCGGGTGCGCCCGGCGGGGCTTGGGGTGGTAGCAGGCGCCCGATGGTCGGGAGCCGCTCACGGAGTCCCGAAGATGACCGATACCGCCCCGAAGCTTTCCGACACTGCTCGCATCGTCCTGACCCGCGCCGCCGAGCACCCCGAGCGCCTCGTCTCCTTCCACAAGAAGCTGCCCGCCGGCGCCCGGCACAAGGTCGCCGAGAGCCTGCTGAAGCAGGGACTGCTCGAAGAGACCGCCGGCGCCTACCGCGACGCCCCGGTCACCGAACAGGACGATGGCATGCTGCTGACCACCCTGCGCACCACCGACGCCGGCTTCCACGCCATCGGCGCCGAGCCGCCCACGGCGCCACACGCGGCTTCCGCCGACGCGGTCGCACAGGAAGCTGCCGCGGTCGCCGACGCCCTCGACGCCGCGCCCACGGCGCCCGCCGGGGCCAACGGGCGCGACACCTTGCGCCAGGCCGCACAGGCACTGCTCGACGCCTGGCGCGGCATCGCCAGCCTGGACGCGGTTGCGATCGCCGACGCCATGAACCCCGCCATCGCCCGCCTCGACGCCGCCCTGGCGGCGCCGGCGCCGCGCACCGCCGCACCGCGGGGACCTCGACAGGGCACCAAGCAGGAGCAGGTGCTCGCCATGCTCCGCCGCGCCGACGGCGCCAGCGGGCCGCAGATTGCCGAGGCGACCGGCTGGAACAACAACACGGTCCGCGGCTTCCTGGCGGGGCTGAAGAAGAAGGGCTTCACCATCGAGACCCTGGAGAGGGTCCGCATGGTGGGCCCCAACAAGGACGGGGCGAAGGGGTCCTTCACGGTCTACCGGGTGCCAGGTTGAGCCTGGCCACCTCGCCAGGGGTGCATCATCGCGCCCCTGGCAAGGCGCCGGACCATGCCCATCTCCGCCGTCATGACCCCGAAGCCCGAGCAACCCATGGCGACCGTCTACTACGACGGCGCTTGTCCTCTCTGTTCCCGCGAGATCGCCCACTACCGCCAGGCCAAAGGCGCCCAGCGGCTTGCCTTCGTTGATGCTGTCAACTGCGACCCAGCCATGTTGGGGCCTGACCTGAACCGGGAAACCGCCCTCTCCGCCATGCATGTCCGGCTGGCCGACAACACCATGGTCTCCGGCGCCGCTGCGTTTGCGGCGCTCTGGCGACAACTGCCTGGCTTCGCCTGGGCGGGCCGCCTTGCCTCCCTTCCGGTGCTCCTCCCCATCCTCGAACTCGGGTACCGCGTGTTCGTCAGGCTGCGGCGTCTGTGGCGGCGCTGAGCCGCGCACAGCGGACGACGGCGATGTCGGCGAAGGTCCGGTCCTCGCTGTCCAGCACGGCGACGTCGCCCGTCGCCTCCTGCCAGCGCCGGACGATGACATCGACGTAGCAGGGGTCGATCTCCAGCAGCACCGCGTGCCGGCCGGTTCGCTCCGCCGCAATCATCGTCGTGCCGGAACCGCCGAACGGGTCGAACACCGTGTCGCGGTTCTTGCTACTGTTGCGGATCGCGCGCTCGACCAGCGCCACCGGCTTCATGGTCGGATGCAGGTCATTGCGGGCCGGCTTGTCGAAGTGCCAGACATTGCCCTGATCGCGCGCGCCGCACCAGAAGTGCTGGCTGCCCTGCTTCCAGCCATACAGCATCGCCTCGAACTGCTGGTGGTAGTCGGCGCGGCCGAGCGCGAAGGTGTTCTTGGCCCAGATGATGGTGCTCGACCACTTGCCGCCCGCCTCCTGCCAGGCACGGTGCAGCGTCGGCCACTCCGACGAGGACATGCAGATGTAGCAGGCGCCCTTGGTGACCTGCAGCAGGTTGGTGAGCGCCGGCCGCAGGAAGTCGAGGAAGCCCTGGCCCAGCGCGTCGTTGGCGATAGTCATCTTCGCCCGCGTTCCACCCTCATATGCAACATTGTATGGTGGATCGAGGAACGCCATGTCGGCCAGCCGGTCGGCACCGAGCGCGCGCTGCACATCGGCCAGCAGGGTTGCGTCGCCGCAGAGCACGCGATGCGCGCCGCAGCGCCACAGATCGCCGGCGCGCGAGACCGGCGTGGCTGGCGGGGGCGGCGCATCGTCGGCATCATCGCCGGCACCTGCTTCCGCGGCGGCCAGCAGCCGGTCGAGATCGACCTGCGAGAAGCCGAGCACATCGAGATCGACCAGCGCCTCGTCGCGGATGCGGACGATCTCCGCCGCGAGGAGTTCCTCGTCCCAGCCGGAGTTCAGGGCGATCTGGTTGTCCGCCAGCCGCAGCGCGCGGGCCTGGGCCTCGGTCAGGTGTTGCAGCCGGATCGCCGGCACCGCCGTCATCCGGAGCCGCTTCGCGCCCAGCACGCGGCCATGGCCGGCGACCAGCACACCGGCGGCATCCACCAGCACCGGGTTGACGAAGCCGAACTCGGCGATCGAGGCGGCGATCTGCGCCACCTGCGTGTCGGAGTGCGTGCGGGCATTCTCGGCATACGGGATCAGCGCCGCCACCGGCAGCGTGGTCACCTGCAGGTCAGGCTGCATCGGCCAGGCCCTCCGTCCGCTCCGCCGCCACGGCATCGTAGCCGCGTCCGTCGCCGTCCAGCGTGACCGCAATATCAGGATGCAGCGTGCGCCAGCGCGCGATCGCCAGGTCGACATAGGCCGGCGCCAACTCGATCGCCCGCACCTGCCGGCCGGTCCGCTGCCCGGCCAGGATCGTTGTGCCGCTGCCGGAGAACGGCTCGTAGACCAGCGCGCCGGTGTCGGAATACGCCTCCATCAGGAAGGCTGGCAGTGCGACCGGGAACACCGCCGGGTGTTCGGTCTCGATGCCGCGCGCCTTGTGGCGGGTGATGCGCAGCACGTTGTCGGGGATGCGCGTGTCCTGCACGCCCTGGCCGGCATGGGTCCAGGTGCCGACCGTGCCGTCCTTGGCGCGCAGCCCGCCCTTCTCGGCGTTGACGTGCCCCGCCCAGCGGCAAGGCACGATCTTGTTCGCCTGCCGCGCAATGCGGTTGAAGTGGAAGATAAACTCGAACGACGGCGCCAGGCGACCGTTCCAGTCGCCCGGCAGGCCGGGCCCCTGGTCCCACACATACCAGCCGAACCGTCGCCAGCCTTGCGCGCGCATCCAGTCCAGCCAGCCCTGCCAGTACGGCTGCCACTCGCCGTCACGGTGGATCAGGCCCAGGTTCACCAGCGCCTGCCCGTCATCGGCCATGGCGGCGGACAGGTGCGAGCACGCGCCCTGCATCAGCGCATCCCAATCCGCCACGCCGCCGGTCGTGTAGTCGCGTTGGTTCCCGTATGGCGGGCTGGTGACCAGCAGTGCCGCCCGCGTGCCGCCCATGATGCGAGCGACCGTCGCCCCATCGGTAGCGTCGCCGCAGAGCAGGCGGTGGTCGCCGAGCAGCCACAGGTCGCCGGGCCGCGTCACCGGCGCACGGGGCGGCTCGGGCGCTTCGTCGGCCGGGTCATCGGCATTGCCGTCGGCGGCGTCAGCAGAGTCGTGCTTGACACCCGAGTCGCCGCTGCTGCCGTCGTCGGCCTCACCATGAGCCTCGGCCTCGCCGACGGCCTGCTCAGCCGCGGCCAGGATGGTGCTGATCTCGTCGCGCGAGAAGCCGATGGCGAGGAAGTCAATCTCGCCCGCCTCCTGCAAGTCGGCCAGCGCATCGCGCAGCAGCGCCTGGTCCCAGGTGGCGTTCTCGGCAATGCGATTGTCCGCCAGCCGCAGCGCGTCCTTCTGCGAAGCCGACAGGTGCCGCAGCACGATCACCGGCACCTTGGCGATGCCCAATGCGAGCGCCGCCTCCAGCCGGCCATGACCGGCGATCACCACGCCGTCCTCGTCGACCAGCAGCGGGTTGGTGAAGCCGAACGCCAGCATGCTGGCCTTGATCGTAACTGCCCAGGTGGTCGGATTGGAGGAAGCGGTGGGGACGGCTGACTCTACATCGGAAACGCGGCGTAGTGTCGTTGTCCAAAACGAATCGCTGGCCAGTTGTGGGCGGGGGGCTGTGA
>Ga0302319_10004900_pt1 | contig 27254 bp, 27 predicted proteins | sample Bog_T0_2_FD_203319 | JGI IMG/M metagenome (GOLD analysis project Ga0302319, IMG submission 203319) | Peat permafrost microbial communities from Stordalen Mire near Abisko, Sweden - Bog_T0_2 | ecosystem: Environmental > Terrestrial > Soil > Wetlands > Peat | place: Sweden: Abisko, Stordalen Mire... | reverse complement strand
CTGATCCAGATCGCACGTGCGGAAGTTCTTGCTCACACACCCAGGATAGAAAACTCCCTGTCCAAGATCCCAGGAATCTTTCGACTCCGACCGGAATCGTTCAATCTATTCCCGACACACTCCTAGGTAAGCGCATTAAATAATCCTAAAGCCAGCCCACTTTTCATTCCGGTAAGTGAACTGCTCTATACATGTCGTCCCCCGTTGAAGACGCAGTGAGGTTGACAGAGGTTGACGGAGGTTGACAAATGACATCATCATTTCAGGGTTTTCGCTCTCTCATAGAAAACAGTCCCGATGCGATCTCTCTGATCGACTCTCGCGGCCAGATCCTCTATGCCTCCGGCTCCACTGCCAAAGTTTTTGGCTATGAACCGGAAGAACTGGTGGGCCGCAACAGCCTTGATCTCATTCACCTCGAAGATCGTGTCCAGATGAGCCGCGTCCTTCCCGAACTCCTCGCCATTCCCCAAAGCACTCTTCAGTGGCACGCCCGCATGTGCCGCAAAGATGGTACGTGCTCCTGGGTGGAAAGCACCGCCTGCAACCTGCTGGATCGACCGGATGTGAACGCCATCGCCGTCAACCATCGCGATATCAGCGCCCGCATAGCCCTCGAAGCCCAGAAAAAAGAAGATGCCGATCTGCTCGCCCGCTCCTACATTCTCGTGGAAGAATTCGCCCACGCCGTAGCTCACGATCTGCGCGAACCGCTCCGTACCATCTCCGCCTTTACCGAGCTGCTGGTTCACAGAATGGATCTGGACGACCAAAGCCAGAAGATGGCCGGATATACCGTCGATGCCGCTGCGCGGATGTCCGATCTCCTTGACGATCTGCTTCTGCTCGCCAGCAGCGGACTCACCGAACTGCCCCGTCCCGTCGAGCTGCAGTGTGCCCTCGCTGCGGCTACCCAGAACCTCGGTCGTGCCATCGAAGAATGCGGCGCGATCGTGACAGCCGATATCCTCCCCCTCGTATACGGCAATTCCGGCCACCTCGTCCGCGTTTTCCAGAACCTGATCAGCAACGCGATCAAGTATCGCTCCAAAGAAACGCCCCAGATCCACATCCGCGCTGAGCAACGCGGCTGGGAATGGGTCATCCAGATCGTGGATAACGGCATCGGCATCGCGCCCGAACAACAGGAACGCATCTTCGGGATGTTCACCCGTCTCCACGGCCGCAACATCGCAGGAGCTGGTATCGGCCTCGCTTTCTGCAGGAAAATCGTCGAAGCTGCCGGCGGGCGCATCTGGGTTGAATCGCAGCCCGGCGCAGGTTCTACCTTCTGTTTCACTGTGGCAGCCGCCCATCCGGCGGCGGCATCCTTACCCCCGCAAGTCGCCTTTGCCTGATTGCCGCCCGGCGTCATCTGGCTGTCCGACGGCACTGACTTACAACGTACTAAGTCCCACTGGTTTCGGCACTTAGCACTGAACCATACGGTTCACTTTTCTGTTTAGGCGATATCGGGCATCCATCTGCTCTGAGGAGTTCGTCTGCTCCCTGCAATGAGCGGGTTCCACCAATCTTATAAGGGCAACTTTACATACATGACTATTAGATCCGCACTCTCTTCGCTCGCCGCTACCTGCGCGCTCGCACTGATCACCGTAGCTCCCTCTATGGCCACATCGGTAACCTTCACGCAATATTTACAGAGCACTCAATACTTACAGAGCAATGGAGACAATCAACCCGCGGCCGGCCCATTTGATGGCTCGGGCGCCGGGGCGTTTTCTTCTAACCCGAGCCCTTCCGCAGTCTCCCAACCCGCCACCCTGCTCAGCACTCTCGGCGGCGGCTTCATTCTTCTGAGCTTATTTGGCAGGAAGAAAGCTCCGCGCGCCAATTGGACAACAACCCTGCACACCTATTAAATCTTCGACAAAAATTATGTTCGCCACAGCTCCTCTCGGTATTCTCACGCATGATCCTTCGCATCTCGATTCAGACAATCGCCGCGCGATAAAAAGGCGCATCGTCAGTTCGCATTCGCATTCTGCCGCTTCTCTTCTCGGAACCGGAAGCATCCTGCTCCGCACGACAGCCCGGCGGCCAGCCTCGCTCTCTTGTTCCGCCGAAGCCTTGTTACGAGGTTGGGCCAATACGGATAACATCCGCGCCGCCCTCCGCGGCAACCCGGACGATGCCGGTTGGGTTCTCTATTCCATCGGTGATCCCATTTCCATCTCGGCCTACGGTCTTTCCCGAAGAAAGTCTCTCAAAAAGGCACTCCTCGAAGCCGTGCGCCGAGTAACTAACCGGCAGTGTAACTGCATCGAAATTGCCCTCCTCGAATGTAAAACCTTTCTGGGATTCTGGCACATCCGTCTCACCGTGGAATCGCGTCACCTCCAGTTGGTCTCGGGCTGCCCGGAAATGTCGGCGCCGCTTGTCGCCTGAACGTGTCGCCTGAGTTTGACAATTGCCTCAACTGAACTTAATGAAGTCCTCGCCACGCCGTAGCTCATCGCTTACGCGAACCGATCCGAACCGTCGAAGCACTCCGCCGCTACGTTCCCTCCGAAACTTGTCCCGCCCTGAATGTCCAGTTCATATGACCTCCTGCCGCCGTTCGGTCGTCTGTGGTCGCCACCCGCTGGAGTCGTCCCGGTCGATCCCGCGAGTTACCCATGCAATTCCGCACTTACAACCATATGGGCATCTGAATGCTATGGAAAAGCCGTGGTGCCATGCGGTTTTCCTTATTGTTTTCTTAGTCGTACGGATTAGTACGGGTACTGATACTAATTCATAACTGCACTTAGTACCGAGGAAGAATGAAGTGGTTACACTGACAACAGCTCCCGCACTGAAACGCCGGACTGCAAACTTGGAGGAATTATAATGAAGCTTAAGTTTTTGTTGTTTATCGGTGGATTCGCGATATGTTCATCGTCGGCATTCGCCGCGTCGGTGATACCGACGTGCCAGTCCGTTCTCACATCTGGCGATGGCAGTTTTGACCAATTGGAAGCCCTGAACCTGACCGGCGGTTGCGATGTCGGCAACGTTAACTTCGATGGCTTCAACACCACTTTCACCGCCGCATCCGTGCTCGTAGCGTCGGACGGTGGCGTCGGTTCGCTTTTTGGCACGGAGGTTGGTCTTAATTACTCCTACTTTGGCGGATCGTTCGGTAGTGGCGCGATTGGTTACACAGCGACGTTCACTTCCACAGAGGGAGTGGCTTGTCCCGTCAACGATACCTGCGGAATTGTCGGCGGTTTTTCGCAGCTTGCCGCCGAAGAAGGGAATGGCGCCTCCATAACGACAGCCGATTCCGGCGGATATACGGGAAGTTACACCGTCTCATCGGATGGGAGTGAGACCAACGAGGTCACCTTCTCGATGGTCGTTGCCCCGTCTAGCCTCACTAAACTGGCCACGTATAACGGAGTGGGTGGGGTCAGCAACTTCGAAACGGACGTGATTGCGGGTGACACCCCCAACGCCCCGGAGCCAACCACCTTCAGTCTGCTCGGCGGCGGTCTTCTGCTAGGTCTGGGTATGTTGCGCGGGAAAAAAGCGCTCGCCAAAAAGAACGTTTAATCGCAATTGACTTGACTCCCTATAGGCGGTAACGAAAAAGGCGGCTTCCCGGCCGCCTTTTTTCGTTTCTCCCGCGCCCTTACCGAACCGCCCGCAAATGCCGCCGGGCGCTGTTGCCTGAACCGGTCTCAGGCTTGACAATGGCCCTGACTTAACTTAAAGTGGTTAATGCCTGAGCGACTCTCCGCTCACCCTCCGGATGATCTGAGCTAAGTTGGCTCATCTGAACCCTACCCCTTAGCCAGCCCGTACAACCGGAAAGGTTGGCATGCTTCCTCAAACCGCACCCGCTCAGCCAACCGGCATTACAGGTCAATTAGCTGCCACCGCAGGTCAGTTAGTGGGCACCGCAGGTCAATTAGCTGGCACCGCAGGTCAATTAGCTGCCACCGCAGGCCAATTAGTGGGTACCCCCAGTCAGATCGAATGGGCCGTTCAGATTCGCCCCCGCGTCGCCGATGAATTCGATCGCGTCGCCAAAGCCTTTCATGAGACCGCCGCCCACCAGACCGAGCCGGATCGCATCGAAACTCTCGCCCTCATTGCCGTGCTCGAAGAGAAGCGCGCCGAAGTGCTGGCTAACCATCGTGCTGGTTATTACATTCGAGACTGGCAGGAGCTCAGCGGCCGCGTCCGTCAAATTATTGCTCAGGATCCCCGCTATCTCGCGATCCGGGCCGCCCGTGAAGCTCGCCGGCAACTCCGCCGACCAGGCGAAGATTCAGCCTCGGACTCTACAGCAAAAACAGATTCTTAAGACTTACTACAAGGAAAACATCATGGCCAAACAAATCATTTACAGCGACCAATCCCGTCACGCGATTCTGCGTGGCGTCAATCAGCTCGCCGACACCGTAAAAGTGACCCTCGGTCCCAAGGGCCGCAACGTGGTCCTCGAGAAAAAGTTCGGCGGCCCCACGGTCACTAAAGATGGTGTCACCGTCGCCAAAGAGATTGAACTCAAAGATCCGCTCGAAAACATGGGCGCGCAGATGGTCCGCGAAGTGGCGTCGAAAACCTCCGACGTAGCCGGTGACGGCACCACTACCGCCACCATTCTGGCTCAGGCCATCTTCCGTGAAGGCGTCAAAGCCGTCACCGCCGGCGCCAATCCCATGGCCGTCAAACGCGGTATCGATAAGTCCGTCGATCTCATCGTTGAGGAAATCAAGAAGCTCTCCGTACCCGTCTCCGGTGACATGATCGCGCAAGTCGGCCGCATTTCCGCCAACAGCGATTCCACCATCGGTGATGTCATCGCCGAAGCCATGAAGAAGGTCGGCAAAGACGGCGTCATCACCGTTGAAGAATCGAAGACCATGACCACCGAGCTTCAGACTGTCGACGGCATGCAATTCGATCGCGGTTATCTCTCCCCCTATTTCGTGACCGATCCCGAGCGCATGGAATGCGTCCTCGAAGATCCCTACATCCTGATCCACGAGAAGAAAATCGCCAGCATGAATGACATTCTGCCCATCCTTGAGCAGATTGCCCGCGTCGGCAAGCCGCTGCTGATCATCTCCGAAGAAGTGGAAGGCGAAGCCCTCGCCACCATCGTCGTAAACAAGTTGCGTGGAACCCTTAACGCCTGTGCCGTGAAAGCGCCCGGCTTCGGCGACCGCCGCAAAGCCATGATCGAGGACATCGCGATCCTCACCGCCGGCAAATCCATCATGGAAGAGACCGGCATTCGTCTCGACAGCGTCAAGCTGGAAGACCTCGGTCGCGCCCGCCGCATCACCATCACCAAAGACGACACCACCATCATCGATGGCGCCGGCAGCCAGAAAGACATCGAAGGCCGCATCAAACAGCTCCGTACTCAGGTCGAAGAGACCACTTCGGATTACGATCGCGAAAAACTCCAGGAACGTCTGGCCAAACTTGCCGGCGGCGTCGCCATCATCAAAGTAGGCGCGGCCACCGAGACCGAAATGAAGGAAAAGAAAGCCCGCGTAGAGGATGCCCTGCACGCCACTCGCGCGGCTGTCGAAGAAGGCATCGTCCCCGGCGGCGGCGTTGCGCTGCTCCGTGCTTCCATGGTTCTCGACGGTCTGAAACTACCCGGCGATGAGCAGTTCGGCGTCACCATCGTGAAACGCGCCTGCGAAGAGCCCATCCGCCAGATCGTATTTAATGGCGGCGCCGAAGGCGCCGTTGTGGTGCAGAAAATTCGCAATCAGAATAATGTGAACTACGGCTTCAACGCCTTCACCGATGAGTATGAAGATCTGGTCAAGGCCGGCGTCATCGACCCCACCAAGGTCACTCGCTCCGCGCTGCAGAACGCGGCCTCCATCGCCTCACTTATGCTCACCACCGAAGCTATGATCTGCGCCATTCCCGAAGACGAAAGTTAAATCCCGGTGACGAAATTTAAAGAGAGCTAAACTCCGATGAAGACCATCAATCTCAAACTGACGCTGGATGAATTGAAATTGCTGACCTCGCTGGCTACGGATCAGCTCTTCCGCCGTGAGTTCATCGATCCCAAAATGCCTGGCTACAGGTCCAATGCCGTCGAACTGGGAGTAGCCAAATCATTGGTGAGCCGTCTCCGCCTGATGACGTCCCCTCACCCTCCCGGCAGCACCATCCTGCCCAAGGTGAAGGCAACGAACGGAGTCACTCTATGACTCCCGCCGTTGTCCCGCCTGTCGTACTCGTCGCCATCGAGATCCAACCGCCTCTCGATGAAAAAGTCTGGAACGCCTGGCTTCGCAAAGGCCGTTTACAGGATGAAGCGGAGGACCGCAAATACAAAAAGCTGATCGGGGTCGGCCTGGTACTCCTGGTCGCGGGCTATGCCTGGTTTTTCCTCGGTCACTAGCGCTACCTCGGAAACGGAGCTTTATCTATGGCATCATTTTCAGCAGGCTGTCCGCATTGCCGGTCCGTGGATTTCAGAACCGTCGGCGTCCGTAACCACGTCGAAAAACTGATCTACTGGCTCCTTCGCCCTTGCCGGTGCGGTCTCTGCGGCAAGCACTTCTTCCTCTTCCGCTGGCAAACCGACGCCGCCGAAGCCGCTTAATGTTGAAGTGGAAAGAAGTCCTGGCGTTTGGCAAAGACGGTAACCCGGCGCCCGACCGTAAAGTCGTCAAAACCCCAGACCAGTGGCGCGCCCAGTTAAGCGCCGAGCAATATCGCGTTACCCGCCAGGCCGGCACCGAACCGGCCTTCAGTTCCGCCATGTGCAGCCTGTTCGAGCCTGGGATCTACGGCTGCATCTGCTGCGACACCGTCCTCTTCGACGCCAACGAAAAATTCGACTCCGGCACCGGCTGGCCCTCCTTCACCCAGCCCATCAAGGACAACGCCGTCGCCTACCACGTCGATAACTCCTACGGCATGGTCCGCGTCGAAGCCGTCTGCAACACCTGCGACGCCCATTTGGGCCACGTCTTCCCCGACGGCCCCCCACCCACAGGCCTCCGCTATTGCATGAACGCCGTATCCCTCAAAAAAGTCACCGACCACTAATCGCCCTTACCGCCCGCCACCCGCGCGTACCGCCGCCTTTACCGGGAGCATTACCGAACCGCGCGTGTAAACAAGCGGCAGCGAAAACCCGCTTATTTAAGTAGATATCAACTTTATATTCACCCCGTTATCACCACCTTACCCGCTCCCGCCCCACAATTCCCCCCGTCCATGCTGTACCGTCAAACCGCAAGGATACTCGACACATGCCAACCAACTTTCAATTCACCTTCCGCGACTACGTCCGCCCCGAAGAACAGCCCGAATACGCCGAAGTCTGCGCCGCCCTCCAATCCGATCTCAACCCCTCCGGCGCCCTCGAAGCAACCTTCGCGATGGCAATCATCGGCGCCACGTGGCGACTCCGCCGCTGCTCCCTCATCGAATCCGATATGTCCGAAATCTTCTCGCTCGATCCCATGGAAGACCAGGCCGGCTCCCGTATCCAGCACTCCGTCGATCGCGCCCGCAGCCAGGCCTTCCGCATCCTCCGCCACGCCACCGCCGAACTGCGCCTCCTCCAGACCGACCGCCGCATTCGCACTGAGCTCTTCCCCGACGCCCCTCCCGGCATCGTCGGTTACCGCGACGTCGTCCGCACCCTAAAGCAATCAGGCGCTTCAACTTCCGCGAAATTGGCTTCGAATTGTAATCCACCGGAATCCACCGCCCGAAACGCCCCATGCCCCTGCGGCTCCGGCGAAAAATACAAGCGCTGCTGCGGTGTCGGCGCCGCTCCCCTCCTCAATAAAGCCGCCTGACACCGCACTGGCAATGAATCGATAAACTAATGAGATGGAATTCCGTTATATTGCGGCGCTGCTCCTGGCTACCTCCTCGTTCGCGCTCGCCCAGCCGAAGCCCCCGCAAAAGATCTTCCCCTACAGCTACGTCCAGGAAGACCTGCCCAACGGCCTCCGTCTCATCACCGTGCCGACGGATTTTCCCAACATCGTTTCGCTCTACATCGTCGTCAATACCGGCTCCCGCAATGAAATCGAGTCCGGCAAAAGCGGCTTCGCGCACCTCTTCGAACACCTCATGTTTCGCGGTTCTCCGGAATACCCGCCGGATCTCTATCAAAGCGAATTATCCAAAGCCGGCGCCGCCTCCAACGCTTACACTTCGGACGACCTCACCGCTTTCCACACCACCTTCTCGAAGGATGACCTGCCGCGCATCCTCTCCATGGAAGCCGATCGGTTCCAGCATCTCGCCTACGATGAGCCCGCCTTCCGCACCGAAACCCTGGCCGTCCTCGGCGAGTACAACAAGAACAGCTCGTCGCCCACCGCCCGGATCTCGGAAACTCTGCGTGCCACCGCGTTCTCTACCCACACATACCGCCACACCACCATGGGTTTCATCAAGGACATCGAAGCCATGCCCGGCGAATACGATTACAGCCGGCAATTCTTCGATCGCTACTACCGCCCCGAATACACCACCATCATCGTGGCCGGTGACGTGAACCCGAAACAGATCCGTTCTCTCGTCGACGAAGGTTGGGGGGCATGGAAGCGCGGCAGCTACAAACCGGAAATCCCCGCCGAGCCCCCGCAGGATGGGCCTCGCACCGCCCATATCGATTGGCCCTCCGCGACGCTTCCGTACATAGCCGTCGCCTTCCGTGGCCCCGCCTACGGGGACGATAACGAAGAGACGGCCGCCCTCGACGCCATTGCACGCCTCGGCTTCGACGACAATTCGCCGCTCTATCAAAAGCTGGTCATCGAACAACAGAAGGTGGACTTCCTGCGAGCCTCGCCGCCCGACAACCTCGATCCCGAGCTGTTCACCATCGCGGCCCGCGTCAAAAAGCCGGAAGACCTGCCTGCCGTCGAACAGCAAATGATAGCGACCGTCGAAGGCTTCGCCGCTAATTCGGTGGACCCCGCCCGCCTCGATGCCCTCAAGAAGCATCTGCGCTACAGCTTCGCCCTCGGGTTGAACAACAGCGAAGCCGTCGCCGGGACAATTGCGCGATACGTCGCCCTCCGCCGTACTCCCGAAACCATCAACCGTTACTACGACACATATGCGAAACTGACCCCCGCCGATATCCAGAGCGCAGCCCGCAAATACCTGATCGCCAAAAACCGCACCGAAGTCACTCTCACCGCCAGGGGCTTATCTAAATGACGCGTTGCGTGATACCAATTCTGCTCGCCGTAACCAGTTGCGCTGGCGCCGCGCCGCGCCTCGTCGAACTGCCCGGCAAATCGCCTCTCATCACCATCCGTATCGTCTTCACAACCGGTGCCGCCTCCGATCCCGCCGATAAACCTGGTCTCGCCCACCTCACCGGCGATCTCCTCGGCGAAGGCGGCACCAAAGACCTGACTTACAAACAGGTGGTCGACGCCATGTACCCCATGGCTACCTCCGTCTCCGTCTACTCAGACAAGGAAATGACGACGTTCGTAGGCGCCACCCACCTCGATAACCTCGACCGGTTCTACGGACTCATGCGCGACATGATCCTCAAGCCTGGCTGGCGCACCACTGATTTCGAGCGTCTCCGCGATGACGCCGTCAACGATCTTCGCGTCAGTCTCCGCGGTAATAACGACGAGGAACTGGGCAAGGAAGAGCTGTACAACATCATCTATGCCGGACGCGCGTATGGACATGAAGATCTCGGAACCGTCGCTGCCTTGCAGAAGATGACTTTGGCCGACGTTCAGAAGTTCTATCGCGACCGGTACACGCAATCGAACGTCATCATCGGTATCGCTGGCGGTTACCCGCCTGAGTTCGCCCGAAGAATCAAGCGCGATTTCTCCTCGCTGCCCGCCGGAACGCCCTCCTCCGCAGCCACGGAACCCGCCACCGAACCTCCTCTGTCTATCGAACGCAACCGAGTCACCATACTCCAGAAAGACACTCGCGCCGTAGCCTGGTCATTCGGTTTCCCCATCGATGTCAAACGCGGCGACCCGGATTATCCCGCCCTCCTCGTCGCTCAGTCTTACCTCGGCCAGCATCGCGAAAGCGGCGGCGTGTTATTCCAGCGCCTGCGCGAACTGCGCGGCCTCAACTACGGTGACTACGCCTACATTGAATACTTTCCCCGTGGCATGTTCCGCCTCGAGCCCGAGCCCAACATCGCGCGCCTCGATCAAATCTTCCAGATCTGGATCCGCCCCGTCGAACCGCAAAATGCCGTCTTCGCTCTTCGCGGCGCTTTATTCGAACTGGATCATCTGATTAAAAACGGAATACCCGAAAAGAAATTCGACGAAATCCGCCAGTTCCTGCCCAAATTCGTGAACGTCCTGACCAAAACCAAATCGGCGGAACTCGGCTATGCCATCGACAGCCTGTATTACGGTATTCCCAACTACAATGACTACATCAAAAACGCGCTCGCCAGGCTCACCGCTGAAGACGTGAACCGGGCCGTAAGAAAGCACCTCCGCGCCGATAATTTAGAGATTGTCGCCGTTGCCGGCGATGGCAACGCCCTTCGATCCGAACTCACCGGAGACGCGCCCACCCCCATTCACTACATCGCCGTCAAGCCCACCGCCGTCCTCGAAGAAGACAAAGCGATTGAGCGCTGGCCCCTGCATCTGCGGCCGCAGGATGTGCGAATTCTCTCCGCCGATAGCGTCTTTGAGGATGTGGGACCAGGCCTTCCGCCTGCCACCCGCTAAACTGGTACTTTCCACATGCGAAGTCTGCGCTGGTTTCTGTTAGTCGCGATCCTGTTAGTCGCGGCCGCCGTAGTGCGCATTTATCGGGTCCAACGTTCCACCGAAAGGTCCCAGCGCCGTCCCGTCCCTGCCGCCGTCGCCCTCGACACCAAAAGCGAAGGGCAGGATTGGGAATGGGGCCAGAGTGCAAATGGTCAGCCGCAGGTCAAATTATTTGCTAAAAACATGACCCAGTCGTCCGACCTTTCTCACGCTCAACTCGAACAGATCGAACTCCGTATTTATCAGAAGGACGGCCTCCATTACGACCGCGTAAAGACCGCCACCGCCACCTTCACCACCAACGATCACAAGCTCTACGCGCCCGGCGATGCCGAAATTACCCTCGACGTCCCCGTCACCGGCGACCCTCCGCATCCCCTGACTTCCATAACCACCGCCGGCATCAATTTCGACAGCACTACGGGCCAGGCTGTCACCGATAAACACGTGTCCTTCACCTTTGAAAACGGCGACGGAACCTGCACCGGTGCTTCCTACGATCCCACTCTGCACAAGCTCGAATTGAATGACCCGGTACTGGTAAATCTCAAAGGCAATGGGCCGAAAAGCCTTCCCATGAAGATCGAATCGGGGCATCTCTCGTGGGACGAATCGACGGGCCTGTTGCTGTTGTCTCCGTGGTCGCGGATGACGCGCGACCAAACCATCGTCAACGCGGCCAACAGCACAATTCTGGTCAAAGACAATCAGGTCACTACCATTGATGCCCAGGGCGCCAGGGGTACAGACCAGCAGCCCAACCGGAATCTCGAATACCAGGCCGATATGGTCCACGAGCAGTACAATGATTCCGGTCAGATCGAGCGCCTCACCGGGACCGGCAACGCTAAACTCGTTTCCCACGGCAATGGCTCCGACACCACCACCACCGGTAATTCCGTAGACCTCTTTTTTACTGACCAGAACGGCGAGAGTGTCCTTACCTCGGTTGTAGTCAAAGGCAACGGTTACCTCGAATCGAAGCCGCTGGCCGATCCCAAAGGCGCCACCCCCGACACCAAAATCCTCAAAGCCGACGTGATCGATCTGCGTATGAAGCCCGGCGGCAAAGATCTCGATCATGTGAATACGGACGCCCCTGGAACCCTCGAATTCGTGCCCAGCCAGATCGCCCGCCATCGCCGCCTTCTCAAAGCCGAGCACATGGACATCGTGTATGGCGACAAGAACGAAATACAGTCCTTCCACGCCACCGCGGCTTCCACTGAAACTTACCCATCCGAAGAAGAAAAGCGGACAAAGAAGGGCGAATTGCCGGTTGCTTATACCTCCAGCAAAATCATCGATGCCACTTTCGATGACCATGGCCAACTCAAGGCCATGAAGCAGACCGCCAACTTCAGGTACAACGAGGGCGTCCGCAAAGCCCAGGCTGATAACGCCACCCTTGAGAACTCGACCAATGTAATGATTCTCGAGCCCAAAGCCCGCATTTCCGATGACACCGGTTCCACCGCGGCGGACCGCATCCGACTCGAGCAGAACACGGGAGACTTCGACGCGTCAGGCCATGTCTCTACCACCCGTCTGCCCGATGGCCAGAAGGGCGAATCGGCCATGCTCGACAACAAAGAGCCTACTCAAGGCACGGCGGATCGAGTTACGTCTTCCAACCACAATCAGACCATTCGTTACATCGGCAACGCCGTCGTATGGCAGTCATCCAACCGCATTCAGGCGGATCGAATCGACATCGAGCGCGACCGGAAAATGCTGACCGCCGACAACAAAGTCGTGACTCAGTTCCAGGACGACAAGAAGGATGCCACTGCTTCCTCTTCCGCTCAACCGGTGTTCACCATCGTTCATGCCCAGCACATGATTTATACCGATCCCGACCGCCTTGCCACCTACACCGGCGGTGTGGATTTCCGCCGGCCCTTGATGACGGTAACCAGTTCCAGCCTCAAGGCATGGCTCAATGAACGCGATTCCGGCGCCGACTCCCGCATTAACCACGCGAACGGCGACGGCAAGGTGGAAATCGTACAAATCGAACCCGATCGCAAGCGCGTCGGTATAGGGGAACACGCCGAGTACTATACAGACGAGGGGAAAATTATTCTGACCGGGGCGGGGGCGCAAGGTGGTGCACAGGTTGGTCCGCAGGCTGGTGCACAACAAGACGCGCAACTAAATGACACCAAACGGGGTAATACCAGAGGGGGAAAGCTGACGTACTTCACCGATGGCGATCGGCTTCTGGTGGACGGCGAGCCTAAAAAACAGGTTCAAAGCCATCTCCGTAAGAAGTCCTGATGTCAATTCTCGAAACCGTCGAGATCTCTAAGTCCTATCGCGGCCGCCGCGTAGTCAACGATGTCTCGGTCAGCGTCAGCCGGGGCGAAATCGTCGGACTCCTCGGGCCCAATGGGGCGGGGAAGACCACTTCGTTTTACATGGTTGTCGGGCTCATCAGCCCGGATTCCGGCAAAGTCCTCCTCGATGGCGTCGACCTCACCGGCATGCCCATGTTCAAGCGTGCTCAACGAGGCATCAGTTACCTTCCGCAGGAAGCTTCGGTTTTTCGCAAGCTCTCCGTCGAAGAAAATCTGATGGCCATCCTTCAGACCCGTCGCATGTCGGGCCGCGAACGCCGCGAGAAAATGAACCGCCTCATCGAACAGATGGGCCTTGAAACCGTTCGCCGCAGCAAAGGCTACGTCCTCTCCGGTGGCGAGCGCCGCCGTGTTGAGATCGCCCGTTCTCTCGCCATCGATCCCAGTTTCCTGCTCCTCGACGAGCCTTTCTCCGGCATCGACCCTATTCAGGTTCTGGAACTACAGCGCATCATCCTCGATCTGAAGCGCGACGGGCTGGGAATTCTGGTAACCGACCACAACGTCCGCGAAACCCTCAGCGTCACCGATCGCGCCTACATCATTAATGAAGGCAAGATCTTCCGCTCCGGCAATCCGGAAAAACTGGCCAACGATCCCGAGGTGAAACGCGTTTACCTCGGCGAGACTTTTACTTTTCAATTTCCGTGACTTATGACAACTACTGAGACTCAATCCGGCGCATCCATCAACGCGCCGCGCACCCCCGCGTTCGATGAGATTCTGACTCCGCAGGCCCTGACTTTTCTCGTCGACCTGCAGCGCAATTTCGACGCTCGCCGCCGCGAACTCCTTGAAAAACGCGTCGTCCGCCAGGCAGCCATTGACGCCGGCCAGTTCCCGACATTTCTTCCCGAGACCGAATCCATCCGCCAGGCCGATTGGAAAGTCGCGCCCATTCCGGCCGATCTTCTCGACCGCCGCGTCGAAATCACCGGCCCCGTCGAGCGCAAGATGATCATCAATGCGCTCAACTCAGGCGCCAGCGTCTTCATGGCGGATTTCGAAGATTCGAATTCACCCACCTGGGAGAACAACATCTCCGGCCAGATCAATCTGCGCGACGCCATCCGCGGAGACATCGGCTTCACCAGCCCTGAAGGCAAGAACTACGCCCTGAATCCGAAGACCGCCGTACTGATTGTTCGACCGCGCGGCTGGCACCTTACCGAACGCCATCTTCTGGTCGACGGCCAACCCATTTCCGGATCGTTGATGGATTTTGGCTTCTACTTCTTCCACAACGTCAAAGCTCTCATGGCCAAAGGCTCCGGTCCCTACTTTTACCTGCCCAAAATGCAGAGTCATCTCGAAGCCCGGCTCTGGAACGATGTCTTTGTCTTTGCGCAAAACTATCTTGGTGTACCCCAGGGAACCGTCCGCGCCACCGTCCTGATCGAAACCATCCTCGCCGCCTTCGAGATGGATGAAATTCTCTATGAACTGCGCAACCATTCCGCCGGTCTGAATTGCGGCCGCTGGGATTACATCTTCAGCTTCATCAAGGTCTTCAAAAACCACAAGGCGTTCCTGTTGCCAGACCGCTCCCAGGTCACCATGGATCGCGCGTTCCTCAAAGCTTATGTCGAGTTGCTGATCCAGACCTGCCATCGCCGCGAAGTCCACGCCATGGGCGGCATGGCCGCACAGATCCCAATCAAAAACGATGCCGACGCGAACGAGGCCGCGCTCGAAAAAGTCCGCCTCGACAAATTGCGCGAAGTGAAAGCCGGTCACGACGGCACTTGGGTCGCGCACCCCGGCCTGGTCCCGATCGCAAAGCAGATCTTCGACGAACACATGAAAACACCCAACCAGATTCATGTGAAGCGGGAGGACGTCCACATCACTCCCGCCGATCTCCTTTCAGTGCCCCAAGGTGACATCACCGAAAAGGGTCTGCGCATGAATATCGATGTCGGCATCCAGTACCTTGAATCCTGGCTGCGTGGTTCCGGCTGTGTCCCGATCTATAACCTCATGGAAGACGCCGCTACCGCCGAGATTTCCCGCACCCAGGTATGGCAGTGGATGCACCACGGAGCCAAACTGAACGACGGTCGCACCGTGACGCTTGAACTGGTCCAGGAGACGACGGCATCGGTGCTGAATCAGCTTCACGGTGACTCTGGCAAGTTCCCCCTGGCCGCGCAACTGTTCGAGCAGATGATGGTGTCCGATCAGCTTTCCGAGTTTCTGACACTCGAAGCCTACCGGTACCTGTAAGGTGGAATAGGCTTCAGCCTGTTCGGACGAGCGTAGCTCGTCAACGTTCACTCCATGTCGCGGTTAGCGGAGAATCAATTTCTCGACCGCTGTGTTGTCGAAGTCGTCCGTAGAACGGACGGCGATCGTGTGCTCGCCCGGAGTCAGTGTGCCGAGCGTCAGGGAGTAATCGAGGGCGCGGGAGTCCGAGAGTTTCGTTACCGGGTCCACTACGATCCAGTCACCGCCGTCGAGCGAGTATTCGGCTTTAATGATCGTGCTGATGTCATCCGCCGCGTGCCATTCGATGGTGCGCCCTTTGGCGCTGAGCTTAGTAATGCGCGGAGGCGTGTTGTCGATAGTGAACGGGTCGCTCTCTTCCTGAGTGGAAAGGGCGTTCTCCGGAGTGTTTGAGGGCGAATCGGAAGCGGTGATGCGGATCCGGTAATCGCCGTCGGGGAAAGCTTGCGAGTCGAAAGAGAGGTACTTTTCGCGAACCTTTTCGCGCAGTACCTTCCAGGTCTGTTCTTTCTCGCCGCGGATCTCCACCTTGTAAATCAAGGCATCGCCGTTCTCGTCGGAAGCCGACCAGCGGACGCCCTGGGCGCCTTTGAAGTACTGCATGGTGGGAGTGATTCCGCCGGCGCTTAGATTGATGCGCAGTGATGGAGTGCTGGTCCCGATGGCCGGAAGCGTGAGCGTGGCAGGGCTCGAAGGAGAGAGAGGAGCAAACGGATCGGGGAATTTGTAGTTGGCCGGAGTGATCTCGATATCGTCAATCGTGGGAGTGACATTTTGAGTAAGGTAAGCCGCGTCGACCCCGTCGAGTGTAGGGGAAGCGGTGTTGCCGTTGCTGGCCGTCAGGACGGCGCGCCATTGCAGGAAGCGAGCCGGCGGAACCGCGACGGTTTCTCCTTCCAGCTTAGTGATGGGCTTCGACCAGGCGCTCCAGTTTTGCTGGGGCCGATCGAGATTGCCCGAGCGCGCCGAAAGCGCAACGGAGCCGCCGTGCAGATCGCCTTCGGCGGAGAGACGCCCCCAGGCGGAGAAGCCGTCGGAGTCGAGGACGTCGCTTTCGACGGAGCCTTCGTGTTCCAGACCCGGACCGACCCTCAGCACTTTGCCCACGTTGCCGGTGGCCGCGTAAATCGAGTTGTCTTTGCCGACAAGCAGCGCGGTGACTTGAGCCAGAGGGAATGTCACGAGGGTTGAGTAGAGCGTGCGCGATTCGACACGATACAGATTGCCCTTGTTGCCGGAGCCAATAAGGAGGTGACCACCCGAATCGAGCGCGAGGGCGTAAACAACATCCAGTGCGCCGGTCCAGAGCTTCTCCGGCCTGCCTTGGGCCGAGATGCGGTAGACGTCGGATCCGCCGGGAATAGTGAGACCTGCCGTAGTGGCGGGTGCGGGAGCAGCCGGCAATGCGATGGTTCCGGAAGCCCCGACTGGGCGCGCGGTTCCGGGCAACGGCGGAATAACAACGGGAGCCGTTTTGCTGCCGACAGCAGCGGCATAGATCTCATTGGAGGGTCCAACCGCCAGCGCAGTGACTTCGCGCTTGGGCATTTGATAGAGAACGAAGCCTTCGCCTTTGGAAGAGACGCGGATGACCAGGCCACCGGGCTCGGTCCCGACAATCAGGTTGCCCTGCCGGTCAAAAGCGATGGAGCGGGCGTGAGTTTCGTCGCTCTTAAAGAATACGGAACCTTTGCCGTCGGGCGTGACGCGATGAACTTCGCCCTGGTCGCCCGTGGCGATGTAGAGGTTATCCGACGAGTCGAAGATCATCGACCAGACGTACTTCTGTTTGGGGTCGTAGAACTCTTCGGTCTTGCCGTTTTGGCTAACGCGGTAGATCTTGCCGTCCGGGGCGGTAGCGGCGTAAACACGGTCCTTCGAGTCGACGGCGACGGCGTGGATTTCAAGAGCATCGAAGTCCGCGAGTTTCTCTCCCTTGCCAGCGGGGGAGATGCGGAACAGCTTGGCGCCAGGGCCTCCGGCGGTGTAAAGATTGCCATGGGAATCCTGCGCCAGTGACCACAGATAGGCGGTGGAGGAATCGAAGAGTTCAGTCGTCTTCGGCGCCAGGGACAAACGCCCATCGCTGCGAATGGAAAGGTTGTGGAGGGTACCTTTTTCGAAGTCCTGATGGGTGGATTGAGTCCACGTACGAGTCTCGCCCGCGGCGAGCAGGAAGGCCGCGCCGAGCGCGATCGCGATAATTTTCATTTGCCTATTTCACTGTGACGCGCAGAGTGTAACTTCCGTTCACCACGTAGTCGAACGGCAGAGACATCTGCTCGCGGGCGCTCTCGGGTGAGGTAAGCATGGCTTGCGTGGTGGTCTTGCCCGCCTGCATCACGTTCATCACGGAAGAGGGCAGGCTGGGCAGCATCTTGTCTTCGAAGTAAGCGGTCGGATTGGAATCGACCAGCGAGACGTAGAGATTGTTGTTGCTGCGCTCCTGATTGAGCAGGGAGACGAGTTGCGGAACGTCCATGTAGTGATTGCTGGTCACTGCCAGAGCCTGCATCCGGTTCGTATTCTCGGCATCGCTCAGTAATATCCGGTGCTCGCCTTTGGTGATGCCGGCGGGAAGCTTCAGAGTGAAGTCCCGTTCGAGGCGCTCGCCGCGATAGGGGCGAAGGAAAACCTTGATGGGGATCTCCTCGCCTGGGCGCACATCGGCGTCTGGGGTCCAGGCGTTTTCGATGGTTGCTACGCGACGTTCGGGGAGCAGATCGACGGTTACGTTCACGTCTTTCAACTCGGGGATCTTGACGGCGTTGCCGTAGAGACGGTTGAATTTGTCGCCCCACCATCCGGCCAGAGCCGTGGTCGGAGGAACGGGTGCATCGAGCGTGCTCTGCATGTTGCTGAGGGTGAGCTGATCTTTGCCGTCCATGAAATCGACGGTGCCGCTGAGTTTGTAAGTGGCCTCGTCGGCCGTCTCATTGATGCCGCTGACGGCGTTGAGCAGCGTCATCGTCATGAGCTGCGGAGTCCATTTTTGTTGCTGGAAAACGTTGAAGTGATACGTCTTCTGAGTCTGAACCGCTTGCTTCCCGTCGATGGAGCGGACGTTGATGGTGACCGGAATCATGGGGGCTTCGTCCCCGAGGACGCCCATGATGCCGCTATGCCGATCCTGATGCAGCGCGCCAACGATTTCGGTGGCATTGGCGATCTTGTTGGGTTGATATTGGGACCCGAGAACCATGAGGACGTTGCCCTTACTCATAGGCATGTCGACAGGGCCGATATTAAAGAAGGGGTGGCCGAAAGCAAGGATACGTTTGCCGTCGTTATAGGTCACGGTGCCGAGACCCGTGACACTCATATCGCCGGACACGAGAACACCGGCAATGCTCTGACCGGGTTGGAGGGAAGTCTTCCAATCGGCCGCCGGTTTGGTGGAAACAAGAGAACTGGCGGCGCCGCCCTGAACAGCGGTCACGCCCATCTGATCGAACGAGGGTGCGAAGCTGCGCAGCACATCGCCGGTGAAACCGGAGAAGACGAGGGGGGTAGCGATCGGTTCGAAATTGGGCGAAGCAATGGCGCTGGCAATCCCGGCAGGCATGGCGGACGCACGGGCAACTCGCTCAGGAGTTTGCGCATCGGTAGGACGCGACTTATCGAACTCATTGATCTGGAGCATGAGCTCGATGGGAGTGATTCCGCAGATGGCGTCGGGAGAGAAAGTGCTGAGACGAAGGGCGACGGCGCCGATCAGTTTGCCATCGATGTAAACAGGGCTGCCGCTCATGCCGCCGGCCACGTTAGTGCGCTCGGCTTTACCGCCCATTTTGCCGATAATGATGTCCTGACCCGGCCCCCACATGTTGGTCCACGTGCCGACGATCTCTATGGGCACGGCTTCAGGGGTGTCGCCCTGGAACACAGTCCAGGCGATGGCTTTCATGCCAGGCTTCACGTCTTTGGCGGGAAGGATTTCCACTTTGCCGGCGCGCGGCGGGGTAAGATCCGCGGCGAAAACGGCAAAGGGTAGGGCAACCGCGCAGGCCAAAAAGGCCACTGCAGCTCGAAGGCGCATTGATGTAAGGGACTCCGTTGGCTCTAGTTTAGCGCGAAAGCCGGAAAGGGCCTTTTTGCCGTTATTTTTTGGGTTTAGAGTCTTCCGAATACTGCGTCTGCGGGGGATTGAGCTTGATGGCGATGGTTTGTTCCGGCTCAGTGAGTTGATATACAGAACCGAAAGTCTGGAAATGATCGGCAATGATCTGGATGGTGATTTCGCCCATGGGAATCTCGGGAATGGAGACCGTTCCTTCCTGACTGGTTTTGGTTTCCCAGTTGGTACGGAGCTTCTTCATCTTCACCGGATTGAGGCCGTGTTTGAAGTTGACAATGACGCTGGCGCGGTCGATGGGCTTGCCCGTATCGGACGCGTTTACCTGTACGGTGAGTTTCGTTCCCTCGCCCGCGATGAGCGGAAAAAGGGAAAGCAGGAAAAGCGCGGTACCCAGCAGTCGCATGCGTCTATTATGCGACAGCGGCTCTCAATCGAGATCGGGAAGGACGAAGCTGCGCGGAGCGCCGGCAGCGAGCGTGACGGCTTCGGCTGCGAAATAGCCGCTGCGTACGGCCCCTTCCATAGTGGCGGGCCACCCGGAGCGGGTCCAATCACCCGCCAGAAAGAAGTTGGGGTAAGGCGTTATCGGCAGCGGGCGCAGTTGTTCGAGGTTGGGCCGGGCGGAGAATGTAGCTCTCACCTCTTTGATGACCTGGGCTTTGACGAGGACGGCAGTCTTCGCGGCAGGGAAGAACTCGGCCAGTTCCGCGACAGCCATCTGAATAATGTCAGCACGCGATTTGGTCACCAGATCACGGGAGGCGCTGACGACGAGTTGAATGTAATGGCCGGAATCTTTGTTGAACATCCACTGAACGGTCCGGTCGAGAAGGGTGGCGTGAGGCAGATTCGTGATGGAGCGGTCGAACCAGAGGTGGATGCCGGTGATCGGCGAGTGCGTGAAGGCAGCCCAATCGATGGGCAGTTCGAGGCCGAGGGGCTGTAGCCGTTCAAAGGGAAGACAGGAGATGTAGTAGTCGGCGATCTTCGGCCCCTCAGCGGTTTCGATGGCTTCGATACGGCCCTTGTGTTCATGGATGGCGGTGACGGCGGATCGATGATGGATGGCAACACGGCCGGTGTTGCGCAGAGCAAATTCGTCGTAGAGGTCGCGAAGGGGAACGGCGGGAACACCCATTTCGTAAGAATGGGAATGCGCGATCATGCCGAGCCAGAAGACCTGGAGGCCGTGCGAGGCCGCCATAAGATCGAGCTCTTCGTTTACGGCACTGACGAGAACCTGTCGCCAGTAGCGTTCGATGGCCGCCGAGGTCTGGCGCTTTTCGCGCAGCCAGTCGAGCATGCTGATGGAATCGAGATCCTGGCGGATGCGGCGCTCGCGCGGGATGGCGCGGATGGCGCGTCCGATGGCGATTTTGTCTCGCAGGCCGAGGAATTTCAGGCCGAGAAACGATCCGGCAAAGTGGGCCGGAGCGGGCAGAATGCCGCGTTTAAGAATGGACGTGCGTCCGCCCGGCTCTATGAAATAGAACTCGCGGTAGAAGTGGATCTTATCTTTGGCGTCGAGACGGGCATAGAGATCGAGAAGGTTGACGCAGCAGCGGAGGAGAATGTGCTGGCAGTTGTCGATCATTTCAGAAGGGGCTGAGTCGCCTTCATTCGCATTGACCGGCCAGGAGGTAGCGCGGCCACCGAGGAAGGCGCGCGATTCGTAAAGATCGACGGAATAGCCGGCTGCGGCGAGGGCCGCAGTGGCGGCAATACCAGCCAGTCCGCCGCCGAGAACGGCGACGCGCGGCGGAGGTCCGGCGGGTAATTCGCCGGCAGTTCTGGATTCAGAAGGCAAGCCCACATTATCGCTAAGGCCCGGGAGTCGGGGGCAGATAGCGCCATGGGTGCGTCATTTGGCGTAAGCGAAATTACGCGAGGACGATAAACAACTCAGATAATTGACCTTTGCTATGGCCAGGCTCTTGCACCACCCGAGTCGTTATGCTTTCTGTCGACGTCGAGCAAATCAGGAAGTACAACGTGCCTGGACCGCGTTACACCTCGTATCCGCCAGCCGTCCATTTCAAGCCGGGGTTTGACGCCAGCGCGGTTACCGACCGGCTGAAGGCGGATCCCGATCGGGAACGGGCTGTCTCACTCTACTTCCATATGCCGTTTTGCCAGACCTTGTGCTGGTACTGCGGATGCAATACCGTGATCACGAAAAACCAGAGTCAGAGCGGCACATACATCGGCTATCTGGGAAAAGAAGTTCGCCTGATGTCGCAGTACACAGGGACCAGACGGAAGGTGACCCAGCTTCACTTCGGCGGCGGCACACCGACGTTTCTGCTGCCTGATGAGATCCGGCTGGTGGGTGACATGGTCCGGTCGTATTTCGATTACGGGCCGGATGCGGAAGCGAGTGTCGAAATTGACCCGAGAAGGCTGACGCACGAGCACGTAACGGCGCTTCGGGACGCTGGGATGAATCGGGTTTCGTTAGGGGTTCAGGATTTTGACTCCAAAGTTCAGGCTGCGGTGAACCGGGTTCAGCCTTACGAGCAAACCCGCGAAGCGGTGGAGTGGATTCGGGCGGCGGCCTTTGGATCGCTCAGCATCGATCTGATTTATGGACTGCCGTTTCAAACCGAGGATACGTTTCGAAAGACGCTGGAACTGACATTGTCATTGAAGCCGGACCGGCTGGCATTGTTCAGCTATGCCCATGTGCCATGGGTCAAACCGGCGCAACGTTTGCTGAAACTCGAAACGATGCCGACGGCGGAGATGAAGTTCGCGATTCTCAAACTGGGAATCGAGACGTTGACCCGCGAAGGCTACACGTACATCGGAATGGATCATTTTGCAAAGCGCGGCGATGAGCTGGAATCCGCTCAGAGGGAAGGGAAGTTGCAACGAAACTTCCAGGGCTACAGCACGCGGGCGGGCGCGGACATTCTGAGTTTTGGGGTTTCGGCGATTTCGCAGACGCACGATATGTACTGGCAGAACGAAAAAGACCTCGTCCAGTACTACGCCGCGCTCGATGAGGAAAGACTGCCCATTGCGAATGGCTATGTGCTGAATGAAGAGGACCAGATTCGCCGCAAAGTAATCATGCGGCTGATGTGCGACATGAAGCTCGATTTCGGTGCGATGTCGAATAGCCTGGGCCTCGATTTTGCGGAGCATTTTCAACCCGAACTGAGTAAAGTGCACGAACTCGAAGCCGACGGGCTGGTTCACTCCGGACAAAATGGGTTTGAAGTAACCGATCTGGGGCGACTTCTGATCCGCAATGTAGCGATGTGCTTCGATGGCTATCTGACGCCGAAGACCGAGGGCGTGTACTCACGAACCATATGACGCCGGTGGCGATCGTGGGAGGCGGCGTCACGGGTCTTACCGCTGCCTTCTACCTCCAGCGGCTGAACATTCCGTTCACACTCTATGAAGCGTCGGGGCGCGTTGGAGGGCTGATTCAGACCACCTGCCGCGATGGGTTTCTGGTAGAGCATGGGCCGAACACCATCCTCGAATCGGTGCCTGAAGTAGCGGCTCTGGTGAAGGATCTGGAACTGACCGCGCGATGTCTCTATCCGGCAGCCGAAATGAAGGCGCGCTACGTGGTACGGAACGGGAAAACGCAGCGTGTCCCGCAGTCCGCGGTCGCTGCCGCGCGGACGCCATTGCTGTCAGTCAAAGCGAAGCTGCGGATCATGGCGGAGCCTTTTATTTCGCGAACGGCGCTGGTGGACGAGGCCCTATCGGAGTTTGTGGTGCGGCGGCTGGGAGTCGAAGTACTCGATTATCTGATCGATCCGTTTGTAGGTGGGGTATATGCGGGAGATCCCGGGCGATTGTCGGTGGAGCATGCTTTTCCGAAACTTCACAAGCTTGAGCAGACGTACGGTTCTCTAATTAAGGGCAGCCTGGTGGGAGCTCGCGCTCGGAAGAAGCGCGAACGCGCCGAGGGTACGGTGTCGAAGACCAGCGCGAGGATGTTGAGCTTCGAGGGAGGCTTAAGCGTGCTGGTAGATCGTCTCCGGGCCAAGCTGGGTAATGCGGTGGAACTGGGGACTGCGGTCAAAGCAATGCGACCGAATGGATGGGGATGGACGCTGGAGCTGGCGACGGGACACATCCGAGAGGGCACGATACGAGAGCATTCGGCGGTGTTGCTCTGTGCGCCGGCGCATCGCGTCGCGCAGATGAAGATCTTAGGGGTGGCGGCCGCGGAAATGGAGTCCTTGCGGACGGTCTACTATCCACCGATCGCGCGGGTGGCCGTGGCTTTTCCAAGAGATAAGATCGCGCATGCGCTGGATGGAATTTGGAGTGCTGATTCCGAAGCGTGAGCAGATGAATACGCTGGGTATCTTGTTCTCTTCATCGTTATTTCCGCGACGGGCGCCGGAAGGCTACGCGCTGTTGACTGCCTACGTCGGCGGCTCTCGGGGGCCGGACGTCGTGAACATGACGGACGCGGAATTGCTGGAACTGACAGTCGCCGACATAGAGAAACTGCTCGGCGTTGCAGGAAGGCCTGTGTTCGAAGATGTGGTGCGCGTGCCGCTTTCGATTCCGCAATACAACGTCGGCTACGGGACCGTGAAGGAATCGATCGGCAAGATAGAGGCTCGCGCGAAGGGGTTGTTTCTGGCGGGAAGTTATCGCGGAGGGATCTCGGTGGCGGATTGCATCGCGGGGGGTAAGGCGGCGTCAGACAAAGTGCGGGAATATGCCGGAACAACCTAAACGTGGAGTTCTGCTGGTCAACCTGGGATCGCCCGATTCGCCTTCGGTCAGCGATGTACGGAAGTACCTGCGCGAGTTTTTGATGGATCCGCGAGTCCTCGATGTACCGTATCCGATCCGGTTTGGAATCGTGTACGGATGCATTCTGCCGTTTCGCCCCCGCAAATCCGCTGAAGCGTATTCAAAGGTCTGGACGGAGTTGGGATCGCCTCTGGTGTCAATCAGCGCCACGGTACAGAGGGAATTGCGCGCGCGAGTCGGGATTCCGGTCGAATTAAGCATGCGGTATCAAAATCCTACGATCGAATCGGCAATCGAAAAACTGTTGGGCGCCGGGGTGAATGAGGTGCTGGTAGCGCCTCTGTTTGCGCATCATGCGAAGTCGAGCTATGAATCGGCAACGGAGCGGGTGAAGCGGGTGGCGGCCCGAGTCGCGCCGGAATTGCGACTCAGCTTTTTAGCGCCGTATTATGACCGCCCCGAATATATTAAGGCACTGGCCGAGAGCGCGGAGCCATATCTTAGACAAGACCACGATCATCTTCTGTTCAGCTTTCATGGATTGCCGCACCGGCATATCCGAAAGGCGAACCCGGAATGCAGGAAGTGTCTGAACCGTCCGGACTGCAGCGACTCGGAAGATCATGAGCGCCTCTGTTACCGGCGGCATTGTCTCGAAACGCTGAATCGCTTTACGGCGACGGCGAAGAATGCCGGGAGCGCGGTGAGTTTTTCATTCCAATCGAGGCTTGGCGTGGATGACTGGCTGGAGCCGAATACGCATAGCGAGATCACGCGACTGGCGAAATCGGGCGTACGGAAACTGATGGTGATTTGCCCGGCCTTCGCGGTGGATTGTCTCGAAACCCTCGAAGAGATCGGGATGAGGGCCAAAGAAGAGTTCCTCCGCGCAGGCGGCGAGGAGTTCACCCTGATTCCGTGTCTGAACGATCACCCGGTCTGGCTGGATGGGTTGGCGCAGATGGTCAGCGGCGTTCACGCGACTGCCTGATTGCGAATTGAGAATTTTGATAGCAAACTGAGGGTAATGCGTTATTTCGGTTTGGTTTGTATCGCTCTGATTGGTTCTTTGTCGACCCCGAGCGCGTTTTGCCAGCAGATCGCGGTGACGGGTGATGCAGCTACGCCCATCACGATTTCCGCGGCCGATTTAGCTAAGATGACGCACATTTCGGGAACAGTCCTCGAAGGCGATACCGTAGTCACGTACCAGGGTGTTCAACTGTCAGAGATTCTGAAAAAAGCCGGTGTGCCGTTCGGCGGGGGGATTAAAGGCGCGGAACTCCTCGGCGTAATCATTGCGAAAGGCGAGGGTGGGAAGACGGTGGCATTTACCTATGGTGAGATCGATCCCGACATTGGCGGGACGAGCATCATTGTGGCAGATCAGGTCGGCGGAGTGCCGATTACCGGGGAACATGGGCCGTTACATCTTGTGGTGCTTACGGATCGGGGAAACGCTCGTTTCATCGATAAAATCGCGACTTTACAGTTGATGCACGTCGCGGCCAAATAGCACTTACCTGCCGTAATAAAACTGCATCCAGCCGAGTAATGCAAAGCCGATCGCGATCACGACGCGGATGGCGACGGCGAACGGGTGGGCCGCGCCACGCATGAAACTGACGATGGCGAGGAGGAGGAATCCCACGCCTATGGACAAATACCACCAACCCCAATGCTTTGATTCGAAGCCGCGCACGAGTTCTATTGTTCCAGATGTAAGGTAGAGGGTGACATGAGCGATTCCCAAATTACCGCAGCGGCGAGCGGCACGTTTTCGATTGGCGGAGATCTTCCGGTGCACCGGCTTGGGTATGGCGCGATGCGCATTACGGGGCCGGGAATATGGGGTCCGCCGGCCAATCCCGAAGGCTGCCGCGATGTGCTGCGAAGGGCCGTGGAACTGGGGGTGAACTTCATCGACACGGCGGATTCATATGGGCCGGCGGTGAGTGAACCGCTGATTCGCGAGGCACTGCACCCGTATCCGAAGGGCCTGGCGATTGCGACTAAAGCTGGGCTAACGCGGCAGGGGCCTAACAAATGGGCGCCGGTGGGGCGGCCGGAATATCTGCGGCAACAGCTGGAGATGAGCCTGCGGTATCTCGGGGTGGAGCGGATCGACCTCTATCAGTTACACAGGATCGATGCACAGGTGCCGGTGGAAGAGAGCCTGGGAGCGCTAAAGGATCTGCAAAAGGAAGGCAAGATCAGGCACATTGGATTGTCCGAGGTTTCGCCGGAGGAGATCGAGCGAGCACGGAAGACTGTGAAGATTGTCACGGTTCAGAACCGATATAATCTGAGCGATCGCGGACACGAGAAAACGTTGGAATATTGCGAACAGCATCAGATCGGATTCATTCCGTGGTTTCCGGTGGCGGCGGGGCAGTTGGCGAAGCCCGGCGGCCGGCTGGACGCGGTGGCGAAGCGGCATGGCGTGACGATGGCGCAGATTTCGCTGGCGTGGTTGTTGCACAGATCGCCTGTGATGCTGCCGATTCCGGGTACAACGTCGGTGGCTCACGTGGAAGAGAATATTGCCGCGGCAAATTTCTTTGCGGCAGGAACTTTGGCGGAGGAGTGGAAGGCTTTATGACCTTGAAGAAGATGTTGACGCTGGGTGCGACAACAGCGTTCCTGGCAGGGGTTCCGATTCTGGTAGCGCAGGAAGCGGCGAGTAAATTCGACCACTGGTGGACGCCGGCACTCGAAGCCACCACGGCGGCGGCGCAAAACCATAAAGTGCTCTTCGAGAACGATGAAGTTCGGGTTCTGGAAGTCACTATCGCTCCGCACACACAGGAGCCACTGCACGTGCATCGGTGGCCGGCGGTGATTTACATCGATAAATCAGCGCATCTTATTGAACATCTGCAGGACGGGACAGTGGAGGATCGCGGGAGCCGGCCGGATGGAACGCTGCGCTGGCTGCCGATCGATCAAGGGCATTTCCTCGAGAATGTCGATTCGAAACCGCTGCACGCCATTCGAGTGGAACTGAAGAAGGCGGGCTAGGAGTGTGTCGGGAATAGATTGAACGATTCCGGTCGGAGTCGAAAGATTCCTGGGATCTTGGACAGGGAGTTTTCTATCCTGGGTGTGTGA
>Ga0302319_10004899_pt1 | contig 27258 bp, 22 predicted proteins | sample Bog_T0_2_FD_203319 | JGI IMG/M metagenome (GOLD analysis project Ga0302319, IMG submission 203319) | Peat permafrost microbial communities from Stordalen Mire near Abisko, Sweden - Bog_T0_2 | ecosystem: Environmental > Terrestrial > Soil > Wetlands > Peat | place: Sweden: Abisko, Stordalen Mire... | reverse complement strand
CACAGAAACTGGTCAGCACGTCGATCATGTCCTGGACCAAATCATCCTTCATCTCGCCGGTATCGACCACCACCAGCTTGCGTCCGGAAGCGGCCAACGTCGCCTCAATGTACTCCGAACCGAAGCGCGCCAATCGGTCTCGATGCTCGACCACAATAACCTGCACATCTCGATCGGCCAGCAGCTTCATCAGCTTCGGCCGGTGTCCGTTCAGTCCAGAACCAACTTCCGAAACCGATTTGACCACAGCCATGCCCTGGCTGGTGGCAAAGGTCGTCAGACGCCCAAGCTGGCGCTCCAGGTCCGGCTTCTGATCTCCGCTTGACACCCGCGCATACAGCGCCGCCGTCTCCGATGAACCAACCTCTGGCGGATGCACCAGGATTGTGCCGGATGGCAGTTGTGTATGAGGCACCGGCAGAGCGCCGGCTTTGAACCAGCGCCATGCCGTCTTGTACGTGATCCCCTGCCGTTTGGCCCACTCGGATAACTTCATGCCAAGCGTATATCAGACCATGATTGTCTATGAAAGGGTATAGTTGGATCATCAGCTAATAGCCACCCCACCGGGATCATTGGCCCGGCCCCCATTCCCATTGGCTCTTCCGGGACTCCAGGGTGCCGGGAATTGGTTTGCCTTCAGTGAGTTGGGGTTTTTAACCTAAATCCGGCGGTTCCGGCAACTGCACGCTTCGGAAAGCTTTGATCCTACACCCTCCGAGCAAGTTCAGCGGCCCTCTGCGATCGGCGTGACCAATAGCCTCGGCCAGCGCGTCAACATAGGCCTCGAATCGCTCTTCGCTGTCCTGAGTCGAACGGAAATCCACCACAGCCCCCCGCTGATCCGTGAATCTCCTTCCATACCATATCCAGAGGCGCTAACCTATTCGCCCACAACATGATGCGACTTTGTGACTCAGTAAGACTAGAGCCGATCCCGATCAGATTGGTTCACCTGATCGGGTGAATCGGCTCTATTATCAATAAGCTAGAGCGTTATCCGATCCAACCTGATCGGATAACGCTCTAGGGGACTTTCTGAAAGGTCTGCCATAGGCGACTGCCCAGTACCGCGTTGGCGGCCTCTTCGTGACCAATGGGGTTCCAGTGACCGTCGTCCGGGAACTGAAAAGCGGAGTGGTCGCGGGCGTAACGAAGGGCAAACCAGTCCTGCATATCTTGGACCTCAAATCCGCGGCGGCGGGCTTCCTCGATAAAATAAGTACGCATAACGCCAAAATAACTGTTTCGGGCTTCGGCCAAGGCGGGTTCAGCGAACAGACGATAGCTGTCGACAAGAAACAGTATACGTGATGGAGGCATTCCGGTACGGATCGGAAATTCGTCCAATACCGACTGGACAGCCCGTTTTGATATCTCTACGCGATTAACCGCGGGTAGACTGGTTGTGTGGCCGGCGGAGGCTTCGCTTAAAGTATTGTTTTGATCAACTGGATGCGATCTGATAAATATCCCACGGATAAATGCCATCGCACCTTCGATACTTTGCCGGATACCGTAACCAAAGGGGGTGGAGCCGACATTGAAGGCGAGGTAGCGAAATAGTGCTGAGTTATCAGCGAGAAATCGGAGAGTTTGATTCTGGCGATAGTCCATCAGAATTGGAAAAAGAGTTCCATCGGCTCTTTCTGCAAAGTAATGAAGTCCGTGCACTTGTTTATATCGAAATAGCATTTCGTCAAAGTCATTATTAACAATATTAATTACAAAATATTGTGCTTTAAATGTTTTACTGACATAATCGGCATAATATAGATAATCAATTAAAGATGCGCCAGACGCACCAAAACTGTAAACTCGTCGCTCACGTCCGGCCCGCTGATCAAGGCGTCCCTGAACAGTTAACTTATACGGCACAATAAATGCTTCGATATAGCTATCGCCTATTACAGCCAGAAGCGGGCGCAAGTCGCTTGCGTCATAATCATGATCATTTGTGAACCCGTAATTATTGATATGGCCATGATTCGGGTGATTTAGTGACCCACCTATTGAATAGGTAAAATCTCGATTTGGTGAGAAATTGATAAATGGGTGATCTGAGTTAACCGGATTGATATCAATGCCCCCCTGTACAGGCAAAAAGCGAAAAACAATCTCAAACATAATAAGAGTAAAAATGATTGATGCGATGGCTAAAGATGTTGACTTAAGCATACTGACCTCGCCTCCGTGCAGCGGCCCCCATAGCCGTCCGATTATGCCGCCAGCGCCTTCCGCTGACAATGCCAAATTTCTCCGAAGTCCATGGGGCTGACATAACCTAACGTTTAGCGCATCCGTCCGCCGTTATAAAAAAGCAATCAATCACGGCTAGTTCTCCTCGATTAGTCGTGTTCGAAGGCATTCTTGTAATCTAACAGCAACATGGAATCTTGATCCTCCTTGACCAAAAAAGCATTTCCTACAGTAAGAACTTCTATTTCCGTACCCATAAAGCAGCGAAAGGCATCTTCGGGTGAGCAGACAATGGGTTCGCCGCGGACATTAAAGCTGGTGTTGACCAGCACTGGACAGCCGGTTAAACGCTTGAATTCGGACAGTAGCGCATGAAAGCGCGGGTTGGTCTCCCGGTGGACGGTCTGGATGCGCGCCGAAAAATCGACGTGCGTCACCGCCGGAATGTCCGAGCGCGGCACATTGAGTTTGTCAATACCGAACATGGCCTGCTGGTCTTCGGTCATGGCAAGGCGGCGACGGCCAAGCACATCCGCCACCATCAGCATATAGGGGCTATCGCCGTCAAATTCGAACCACTCGGCTACGTCCTCGCGCAGCACAGAAGGAGCAAAAGGTCGGAATGATTCCCGGTACTTGACCTTGAGGTTCAGCACCCGTTGCATGGTTGGCGAGCGTGGGTCGCCCAAAATCGAACGTGCACCCAATGCCCGCGGCCCGAATTCCATTCGGCCCTGGAACCAACCGACCGCCCGGCCGGCTGCCAGGGCCTCGGCGGTGCGGGCGATCAAGGCCGCATCGTCAAGAACAACAAAATGGGCACCAACTGCCCGCAAGCGCCCTTGTATCTCCTCTTCTGAAAAAAACGGTCCTAGAAAGGCTCCTTGCATGGCATCACCAGACTTTGGTGTCCGCGGTCCGGCGCACAAACCGTGATAAGCAGCGAGTGCCGCCCCGAGCGCCCCACCCGCATCACCAGCGGCCGGCTGAACCCAAATGTTCTTGAACCGGCCGTCACGCAATATCTTGCCGTTGGCCACACAGTTGAGCGCGACGCCGCCAGCCAAACAGAGATTGGGCTGTCGGTACTCTTCTGCCAGCGCCCGAGTTAACCGCAAAACCACCTCCTCGGTCACAACCTGGACCGAGGCCGCCAAATCCATGTGCCGTTGGGTCAGCGGTTCGTCGGGTTGTCGCGGCGGCCCGCCAAACAACGCATCGAAACGCCGGTTAGTCATGGTCATGCCGGTGCAGTAATTGAAGTAGTCCATGTTCATCCGAAAGCTGCCATCCGGCTTGATATCGATCAAATGCTCCAATATCAGTGGCGCATATCGGGCCTCACCGTACGGCGCCAGCCCCATAACCTTATATTCGCCTGAATTAACCTTGAACCCGGTGTAATACGTGAAAGCTGAATAGAGTAAGCCGAGCGAGTGCGGGAAATGAATCTCCCGCACGATTTCCAATTCCCGGCCATGACCAAGCCCCACTGCGGTACTTGTCCACTCCCCAACGCCGTCCATGGTCAGCACCACCGCCTGATCGAACGGCGAAGGGAAAAAGGCACTGGCGGCATGGGACAGATGGTGTTCGCTGAAGAGCAGTTGGGCCACGTCGAACCCGGGATCGAGCTTCTGCAATTCGGTCTTCAGCAACGTCTTCTGAAACAGCTTTTCTTTCAACCACACCGGCACAGCCATTCGGAACGAGCGGAAGCCCCGCGGCGCAAACGCCAGATAGGTCTCAAGCAACCGTTCGAACTTGAGGAACGGCTTGTCGTAGAACACCACGTGGTCTACGTCTGCCAAGCCGATTCCCCCCGCCGAGAGCACGAACTCCAGGGCAAGGCGCGGGAAACGGGCGTCATGCTTCTTACGACTGAATCGCTCTTCTTGTGCCGCTGCTACCACGGTTCCGTCCACGACCAGGGCAGCGGCGCTGTCATGGTAGAATGCGGACACCCCAAGAATCCGGACGGTCATGACTTCGGCTTAGAACAGGGTGTAAATGAATGGAGCAACAGCGCTACCTTTCGAAAAAACCACGAGACCACCCAGCAACGCCATCATCAGCAAAATTGGCAGCAGCCAAAATTTCTTGCGAACACGCATGAACATCCAAAGTTCTTTGATAAAATCCATAACCCGAAATACTTTCTTAGAATTGTTGACGAATGCTGTCAGGCAACGGTCCCGGCGGCGTGCGCAATATCCAATAGCTGGCGGCGTTGCAATCCCACTTCAAACGCAACAAATCCTTACTGCAAACCCGCATACCGAGCCCAATTGGCATCACCGTCAGAAAAAACAGCAACCCCATCACCACTGGTTCGACCACATGATGGAGCAAAAGGCCAAATTTCAACCACACTCGGTTCCCCGGAGCCAAGATGCCAGGAACCGTCAGGGCGATCGTCAGAACCATACTCGCCGCCCCCAACCACCACCAACCCAGAACGCTGTCATGCCACAGTTTTGCCAGCCCTATCAGCCCAAACACGCCCGCGAACACCAGCCCAAACGAGCGGTCACTGCCACTCTCAACCGCGTCATCGCGTTGCAGCAACTCGTGAAAGCCATTTCGTTCGTCCGTGCTCATTGTGACCTTGCCCCCGTGCTGCGGCCCCCATAGCCGCCCGATTATGCCGCCGGCGACTTCCGCTGACAATGCCAAATTTCCTCGAAGTCCATGGGACTGACGTAACCCAACGTTGAGTGCATCCGCCTACGGTTATAGAAAAGCAACCAGTCGATCACCTCATCCTTGGCTTGCCGCCGAGTTTCCAAGGACTTGCCATGGATGCGTTCGACCTTCAGGGACCCGAACAGGGTCTCTGTGACCGCGTTGTCCCAGCAGTTGCCTTTCCGGCTCATTGAGCCTTGCATACCGAAACGTTGCAAGGCTCATTGAGCCTTGCATACCGAAACGTTGCAAGGTTGCCTGGAAATCGCCGCTGGCGTATTGAGAGCCTTGATCTGAATGGAATATCAGGCCTGGAGGCGGGTGGCGCCGGAACCAGGCCAGGATCAGGCTTAAGCACCTCTACCCATCAATTCAGGAAATTCGGGTCACTGGCCCGAACGGCCCCGGCAACGGCAGCTTCACCAACGTGACGGTTCCTCGAAGAACTCCAATAAAGGGCGATGGTCTCTGCGATCATCCGATCAAGCCCGTAGTGACGGCGAACGAAGTCAGGCCCCGCCGTCAAGACCGTCAGTCGCAACCCGTCGTCGTTTAACACCGAGCACACCCGATCAGCCAAGGCGACCGGGTCGCGCTCTGCGACGACGAAGCCGGTGTGCCCTTGCGCCAACGCCTCGCACACTCCGCCGGCCTCGGTTGTCACGACCGGTGTCCCAACCCACCCTGCTTCCAGGACGACATTGGGAGTCCCTTCGTAGTGCGGTGTAAAAAGCATCACATCCATGGCGGACAGAGCCGTTAATACATCCGTCGTGACGCCCGGCATATGCAGTCGCCCGGCAATGCCGAGCCTGATGGCCAACGATACCAATTGGCGACGCAGGGTGCCATTACCGAAGAGCAGAAAGTGACAATTCGGCACCCGCCGCAGGATTTCCGCGGCCGTATGAAGCCACAGGAGCGGATCTTTTTCCGGATAGAACCGAAAGACGGAGCCAACGAGCGGCGCATCGCGTGGAATGTCGTATCGTGAGCGCAGCGCCTCGGCCGAAGCGCGCGAAGGCCAGGAAGCGTCCCCGAAATTCACGCCGTTATAAACCACGGAGAAACAGGAGTCATTCCACCCCAACCACCGGGCGTAATCGGTCGCTCCGGCGCGGCTGTTATTGACCATGATCACGCGCGTCCTCGAAGTGACGGGTTGAGGCTCGGGCGCGCAACAGGGTGTCGGCATATCGCTTGAAATATTGATAAATTGCGCAAGCGCACTATAAACGGCATACATGATCGGGCTATAAAAATTAAATCTCGTCGGATTGAGATTACGTCCCGACAGAATGACCGTCGGTACCCCCGCCAGGACTGCCGCAATCCCCGCTCTAATATTGCTATAATCAAGCCAGGCGTGAACGACTTCGGGCCTCAGCGTCCGAAATGTCCGATAATAAGCGGCAACCCCGATCATCAGGCGGATATCCAACAACAGCCAAGGCCAACCCCGTTCCGCTACATTCCGGTCAAACCAATCGGCAAGCGACTGCCGGAAAGGCTGCAACTGCTGGACATGGGCACCCGCGGCCTCAATGGTGGAGCGATAAAAATCGTATTGTTCCGGTCGATCGGGCCGAAGGTAGGCACACGATACGTGAATATCCGTGTAGCCGTTGTTGATCAATCCAACGACCGTATTGGTGAGTTGCCGCTCGGCACCGCCTGGCCCGAGGCTGCCACAGACATGCAAGATCCTTCCGGGAACGAAATCAAGCGGCGTGATCGGGGTTTGCAGCAGTTTTCGTAGCAGCCCGGTCGCAAGACCGCTCGGAATGCCGATCCGTTGAAGTAAACGGAACCACCGATCCATACCCATAAACATGATCCGCCTCAATCGTTCGATCGGGTCGGGAACCCGCGGGAATGTCCCGGGCGCTGTTGCAAATGGGTGGGCGCCCGACCCGTTGGACGGTACGACGCGATGTTGCTCTGATCAAGACGCGCGGCAGAGCAGACGCGCGGCAGAGCACCGTCAGGTTGCCACCACGGTCGCGGGAATGCCTGAACTGGTCGTGGAGGGCGAGACCGGCTTCCCGGTCGCACCGGGCGACCGGGTCGGGCTGTGTGATTTTGCAGGGCGCTGCCCTGCACCGGCGAAGGAGGCTCGCCTCCTTGACCTCATTCACGTCATGGGTTCAAAGGGCCGACCGGTCCTTTGCGGGTGTGGGCGGAGCCCGCAAAATTGTTTCGTTCCAATGACCTGTTATATCCTGGCACCTATGGGGCTTCGCCCCCTGGCCTCGACAGGCTGTTGCGCCGGGACCGGTAAAACAATAAAAAGGAGGAGGTAGCCTGCCGGACCCCGCGCAGAATGCGCGGCCCGCCTTGTCCAAGGTGGTCCCGGAATAAGAATGACCGTCAAGGGATTGAGAAGGAGGACATCCATGCGGACAGCCTTGGTTTGCGGTGCCGGTGGTTTCATCGGCGCGCATATGGTCGGACGCCTGAAACGGGAGGGCTTCTGGGTGCGCGGGGTCGATCTTAAATACCCGCCCCATGCCCGGACCGTGGCGGACGATTTTCTCATCGGCGATCTTCGCGATGCCCAGCTCTGCCGCCTCGCCGTCGACCGGCGGTTTGACGAGGTCTACCAGTTCGCCGCCGACATGGGCGGGGCCGGCTATATCTTCGTCGGCACCAATGATGCCGAAATCATGCATAATTCCGCTCAGATCAACCTGAACATCCTGGAAGCCTGTCGTCGACGCAACACGCACCGCATCTTCTATTCGTCGTCGGCCTGCATCTACCCGGAACACAATCAACGCGACCCTGACCATCCGAATTGTGCCGAGGATTCGGCCTATCCGGCGGCGCCGGACAGCGAATATGGCTGGGAAAAGCTGTTCAGCGAGCGGCTTTATCTGTCCTATGGCCGCAATCACGGACTGGATGTCCGGATCGCGCGCTACCACAACGTCTTCGGTCCCGAGGGGGCCTGGAACGATGGCCGCGAGAAGGCCCCGGCGGCGCTGTGCCGCAAGGTTGCCGAGGCCCCGGAGGATGGCGAGATCGAGATCTGGGGCGACGGCGAGCAGACCCGTTCGTTCCTCTATATCGACGAATGCCTCGAGGGAACCCTGCGTCTGATGCGTTCCGACTGGACCGGGCCGGTCAACATCGGCTCCGAGGAACGGGTTTCCATCAACGGGCTGGCCGAAACCATCGCGGGCATCGCCGGAAAGCGGCTGCGCTGGCGTCACATCCCGGGACCCCAGGGGGTGCGCGGTCGCAGCTCGGACAATCGTCTGATCTGGCAGCGGCTGGGCTGGCGGCCGCAGGCGTCGCTGGCCGCCGGCCTGGAGCCGACCTATGCCTGGATCAGGAGCCAGGTGGCACATCGGCAGCCGGCGCCGCCGGAAGGCTGAGCGGATGGCCGGGGTGCCGGACCGGCTGACCGCCGCGGTCTCCGACCCGGCGGTCGAGCTGGTTTCGCTCGACGTGTTCGACACCCTGCTGCTGAGAGACACCGAGCCCGAACTGGCCCGCTTCGGCGGCATCGCCCGGGTCCAGGACGCGGCACTGCGGCGGGCCGGGTTTCCGAGCCCGGGTCCGGGCCCGCTTTACCGGGCCCGTCTCCAGGTCCACAAGCAGGCGTATGATGCGGCGGCGGCGACCGGCGGCGAGGCGCGGCACGACGACATCCTGCGGCGGCTCTGCCGTCATTGTGCCCTTGACGAGGCCCTGGTACCCGAACTGGTTCGGGCCGAGGTGGCCTACGAAGCCGGCCGGCTGGTCGCGAACCGGCCATTGCTCGCCTGGCTGGGACGGCTGGCGCCGCGGCTGCGCCTGGTGCTGGTCAGCGACATGTACCTCGCGACGGCGGATCTCCGCCATCTGCTGGCTGCGGTGACGCCGGAACTGAGCGCCCTGCCGCTCTATGTCAGTGCCGAGTTGCAGCGGACCAAGCGCCAGGGCGGCCTGTTTCCCTTCCTCGCCGCCGCCGAACGGGTGGCCCCGACCGCGATCCTGCACATCGGCGACCACCCGCTGGCCGATGTGGTCCAGCCGGTCCGTGCCGGCTACCGCGCCGTCCACCTGCCGCGCAGCCTGCCCTGGCGCGTGCTCCATCGCCTGCGGGAGCGGCTGGTCCGCCGCCGGCTGAAGCGGCTGGGCTGGCTTCACGACAGCGAACCGCCACCATTCTTGGGGCGGTTGACAGGGTGATCGCCATGTCAGGTCGGCAAACGCTGATGTTCCGGCAACTTGGCAGAGAATTTCAACGCCGGGGCTGGCTCGCAAAACCGGTGACCGTGGACAGCTTCGTCACGGCCCGGAGCTATCTCGCCCGGCTGGCCGGCTCCGGTGACGGCGGAGCGGTTCAAGTCTACGGAATGCTGTGCCCTGCGGTGGTTGACCGGGACGCCGAAACCGCCGCGGCCTTGGAGACGTCTTTTCTTGCCGGCACCTCCGATGGCGAGGGAGATGGCCCCTGGGCGGCCGAGGCTCTGCTGGCCGACTGCCTGCCCGGGCTTCTGCCCGATGGCCCTTGCCATGCCCTCGAGGAGATGCGGCGGCAGGCGCCGCCATCCGCGGACTTTCTCATGAATTACGGCTACCGGTGCCTCGGCCCGATCCTGGCCCTGTTCGGCCGCTGGGTCTGGAGACAGTGGCGGGCCTCGGGGCGGGGACTGCTGGTCGGGCTGCTGCGGGATGGTCGGCTTTTGGGCCAGGGCCTTGCCGCCGTCTGTCCCGAAGCGGAGAGCGTGTTACGGGAAGCCTGGCTCAGCCGCCGGATGTGTCTGACCGCGGCGATCCGCTCGGCCGACGATCGTGACGGGCTGCGCACGGCGCTGATCCGGGCCCGCGGCGTTCCCGTCACCGTCGGCGTGGCGCTGGCCGAGCTTGGCTTGACGGCGGAGGGTCGGGGCTGTCCGCTGCCGCCCGGGCGTCGGCTCGATGCCGCGGGCTTTGACGCCTTCTGCGACTGGCTGGCGGGACGCGCCGCCCTTCGGGATGAACTCGACCGGCACTGCCGGGGGCTGCGCCGGGCGGTTATCGGGCATCTCGATGCGGCCAATGTTCTGGACCGGAACGGCATCGGGGGAGGCGGGATCGGGCTGGTGGACATTGGCTATGCCGGCAATCTTCAGCGGGTTCTGGCGATCATCCTGAGCGCCGAAAACCGGTCGACGCCGCTGTGGGGTGCTTATCTGATCACCAGCGAGGGGGCGTTGTGGACGGCCGCGACTGCCGGCCCGGTTTCAGGATATCTTGCCGGCTATGGCGGACCGTCGTGGCTGTCGTCCCTGTGGTTGCGTGCCCGCGAAGTGTTCGAATCGCTGCTGGCGCAGCCCTTCGGTGCCCTTAAAGGCTACGGCGGGGACGGCGTGGCGATGCCCGACGACCCGGCCCTGCCGCCCGCTCAACTGTCGGAAATTGCCCGGATCCAGAAGGGCGCTCTTGCTTTCGCCCGCCACTGGGGCGGTCAGACCACCGACGATGCCGACGATGCCGATGAACCGGTTCGACTGGCTCAGCTCCGGCTGATCGCCGCCCGCATGCTGCTGCTGCCGTCGGCGGAGCTTCGATGGCTGGGCAACTGGCTTTGCGACGATACCCTGGCGCTCGGGGAACCGCGACGCTTGACCGAACCGGTGACATCCGCCCGGGACGCCTTCCTGGCGCCCAGAGCCCGCCTGCTCTGGCCGGCCGGGTCGGCGGTGGCGCACGCCGCCGCCACCCCGCCCGACCTGCTTGCCGCCTGGATTGCCCGTCGCGCCGAAGGCCGGTCACAGGAACGCTGAATTCACCGGTAGCAGGGGCTCTGCCCTGCACCCGCGAAGGAGGCTCGCCTCCTTGACCTCATTCACGTCATGGGTTCAAAGGGCCGACTGGCCCTTTGCGGGTGTGGGCAGAGCCCACGAAATTATACCTGGGGTGTGAACCTGACATATTTCTCCCATTACGTTACAATAAGTTAAAATCGCATAATCTTTTCTGAATTACGTCCTGAAAAACACCCTTAAATTGCCGACTGTATCCTTGCCCGCCTTTCCCGGCAATGTTCGCGTTCTCATCGGATAGTGACCAAACGATGAACAATGCGAATGTATTCAGAAAAATTCTCCAAAATTATGTTGACTCGGAGAGAGTGGGTTCTTTATATGCAGAACGATTCGTAATCTGATTCGAGGTCCGCTCTTGTTTTTCCAATTATCGAGGGCGGGTCATTATCGTAACGGCATCGGCTCCGTTCCGGCTCTGATGCCGGCTGCGGCCTTGGTTGGGGTGGCGTTGCTGGCTCTGGTCGGGTGTTCATCGGAGCCGCCGGAAATCCAGACGAGGGCGATCGACTTCGAAATCGGCGCCAAGGCCAATGACGACAACGCGCTCGCCGTGGATCTGGTGCTGGTCTTCGACCTGCCGCTGGTTGGCCAGGTTTCGGAACTGACCGCGACGACATGGTTTCGAACCCGGGATCAGGTCCTGCTCGCCAATCCCACCGGCCTGGAAGTCCGGTCCTTCGAGGTTATCCCCGGCCAGCCCGGTACCCATGTGGAAATCTCCGGCCGCAGTCGGGATGCCGTTGCGGCTTTTCTGTTTGCCGGTTACGCCAGCCCGGGCGCCCATCGCGCGCGGATCGACGGCATGCCGGAGGTTCTGGTTCGTCTCGGCGGCAAGGACTTTGCCGTCACCGCCCCTTCTTCCTGACGGCCTTCTTCCCCTCGTATGAGCCGGACGCCGATGCCCCTGCCTCCCGACCCGATCCAGTGGTACGAGGGAATGCTGCTGACGCCGCAGCATTTCCAGCAGTGGTGGCTGCGCCAGGACGCGCTGCTGCACTACCACACCGCACGGCTGACCCCGTTTCCCTATGGCGTGACGCAGGTCGCCATCGACCAGGCCATGCTGGTGGTGGGCATCTTCCGGGTCCTGACCCTGGAAGCGGTGCTGCCTGACGGGCTGGTGGTGGTCCACCCGCTGGACGGCGACGGCGATCTTCAGATCGACCTGCAACCCTATGCCGCCCAACTCAAAGAAGGACCGGTGACCGTCCATGTGGTGGTGCCGGCCTACAAGCCGGGAGCGGCGGCGGGCGGCGACCTCGGGCGCTATCGTTCGGTCGAGGCGCCGGCCGTGGTGGACGAAAACACCGGCGACAACGAGCAGACCATGCCCCGGCTGCGGCCCAGGCTGTCGCTGCTGGTCGGCAACGAGGTGCCGCAGAAATACGTGGCGGTGCCGGTGGCCCGGGTCGTCCACAGCCGCGAGGCGTTCCGTCTGGCCGATTACATGCCGCCGGCGGTGGCCACCGCTCCCGATTCGCTGCTGGCCCAGGACTGTCGGAGCATCGGCAAGCGGCTGCGCGAGAAGGCGGCCTTTCTGGCCGGGCGGCTGCGCGCCCCGGTCGGGGCGATCCAGGCGCCGATGCTGGTGGAAACCCGTCATGCCGTTCAGTGCCTGGTTGCGGGCCTGCCCGGACTGGAGGCGATGCTCGGGACCGGCGCCGTCCATCCGTTCGATCTGCACCTGGCACTGTGCGGCATCGCCGGAGAGGTGGCGGCGCTGGGCCCCGGCCTGGTGCCGCCGTTGTTCAACGCCTATGACCACCGGGATATTCTGGGCTCGGTCCGGCCGGTGCTTGAGTTCATCGAGCGCATGATCGACACCGTGGCCGAAACCCACATGACGGTCCGCTTCGTTGGCTATGACGAGGGCTTCCGGCTCACCCTGCTGCCGGCCTGGCTCGGCGGGCAGGGGCTGCTGGCCGGCGTCCGCGTGGCCCTGGGCCAAAGCGAGGCCGAGGTCGATACCTGGATTCAGGAAAGCGTCATCGCCTCGGCCCGTCACATCGGGCCCTTGCGCATGCGACGTCTGCGCGGCGCCCCGCGGCTCCGCGTCGAACGGGATGACCGGTTGGGGGTGCTGCCCGACCGGGGCATGCTGCTGTACCAGATCGCCACGGATCCGTCGCTGGTCGAAGGCGATCAGCCGCTGGAGATCGTCGGTCCCGGTCCGCGTTCGGGCGTGCGCCGCCCGACCGAGATCATCCTCTATGTCGCGGCTCCGGCCGGGACGTCACCTGCCGACGCGGCACCGGCCGGACCGTCTGGTGCGGCACCGGCCGGACGCCCCGGGAGAGCGTCGTGAGTGCGCCGGCCTTCCGGTCCGCCACCGCCGCCGCCCTGGCCGTGGCGACCCATGGCGGCGACCCGTTGCTGGCTCAGTTCGGCGAGTTTTACACCGAGCTGCTGCGCATCAAGTCGGCCCTGGCGGTTGGCGGGCGTCGGGTCGGCCGGTCCGACGGCCTGAACGTGGCCGATGTTTCCGAGGCGATGCACCGGCACCTGCGGAATCTGCTGGAACGGCAGGCGGCGCGGGCGCGCCAATGGGGCGGCGCCTATGGTCAGGCGCTGTACGCCGAGGCCGAGTACGTCATGGCGGCGCTGGCCGACGAGACCCTGCTGTTGCGGGTCGAGTGGGGCGGTAGCGAGACCTGGCAGTACCGGTTGCTCGAAACCGCGCTGTTCGGCACCAGTCTTGCCGGAGAACGGGTGTTCGAACGGCTTGACGCCCTGCTGGCCGACCCGGCCCGTGCCCATCCCAGCCTGGCCACCCTCTATCTGATCGCGCTGGCCCTGGGCTTTCGGGGACGATACTGGCGCGACGAGGATGATGCGCGATTGCGCCTTTACCGCACTGCGCTGGCCGGAATCATCACCCGCAGCGTGCCGGATGTGGGCGAGATCGGGCCACGGTTGTTCTCCCAGGCCTATGCTTCCACGGTGGAGCGGGGCCGGCCGGTGCGCCTGCCCGGACTGCGGCCGTGGCTGACGGCGGTGGCGGCGCTGACCGCCGTGTTCCTGCTGGGCAGTTACGGGCTGTGGCGGGTTGCCACCGCCGATCTCGAGCGGGCCATCGCCGGGATCGAACGCCCGCTTGCCGCGGCCCACTGAGGAGGACGCGGTGGTCAGCGGCGACTTGCTCTCCTGGTCCGTCGTGATCGGCCTCGCGCTGGCGGCGCTCGGACTCGTTCTGCTGCTGGTGTTGGCGTGGTGGCTCGGACGGGCCGCCGGGCGAAAAAAGGCCGCCGGCTTCGACGGGGCAGCCAAGGTCACGGCGTCGATGCCGGCGGCGCCCGACCGCCGGGTCGTGGCCGCCGGCTTCGCCGCAACCGTCAGGCGGTTGCGCGGCGTGTTGCCCGGACCGGACTGGCCCTATGCCGTACCCTGGGTGCTGCTGTTGGGCAGCCGGAACTCGGGGCGCAGCACGCTGGCGGCGGCGGTGGACCTGCACCGGCCGTTCACCCTGCCCGCCGGGTCCGTGCAGGCCGACAACGGCTGTGTCTGGCATGCATTCGAACCCGGAATCCTGCTGGAGCCGACTCAGGGGGTCCTGTGGGGCGGGGGCGACCCGGGCCGGAACCAGGGTGGGACTGCGGTCGGCTGGCAGCATCTGATGAACCTGTTGCTGCGTTATCGGCGCGAGCGCGGGATCGACGGCGTGGTCATAACCGTTTCGTGTGACGGATTGCTGGCTGCGGATGCGACCGCGGCGGTCGAGCAGGCCGGCTTGTTGCGCGAACGTCTGCGGGAACTGCAACAATATCTGGGCCTGCGCATTCCCGTGTATCTGGTGGTGACGAAGTGCGATCTGGTGGCCGGTTTCCCGGAATTCTGGCAGCCGCTGGTGGCCGAGCGCGGGCGCCAGATGTTCGGCTGGTCCAACGACGAGACGCCCGAGACCAGCTATGGCCCGCACCTGATTCCCCGGGCCTTCGACGAGCTTGGCCGCACCCTTCATCGCATCCTGCTGAGTCAGGCGGTGCAGGGCGATGGCATCGCCGACCTGACCTTTCTGTTTCCGGCCGAGTTCCAGAAGCTGGCCGAGCCGGTCGGCCGCTTTGCCAACCGGCTGTTTCATGTCGATGCCTATCAGGACCCTCACTTCTTCCGGGGCGTTTACTTCACCGGTGACGTGCCGGGCAGGGAGTCCGCTCCGGTGGTGCTGTCGGCTCCCGCCGATATCGGAGCGGGCTCCCCGGCGACCGGAGTTGCCGGGACCGGTATCGTGATCGATCAGACGACGCCGCATCCGCGCTTCATCACCGACCTGCTTTCGGAAAAGGTCTTCCGGGAAGGGCGGCTGATCCAGCCGGCGCGGCGGGGGCTGGTCGCCCGTGGCCGGGCCATGCGCCTGCGCTGGGCCGTGCTGGTGGTGATGGCGCTGTTTCTTGGGTTGGGAACTTGGTGGTCGTTCCGAACCCTTCAGGCCTCGGCGCAGCGGGTGATTCCGCTGGTGTTGCGGATTGCCGTCAACAACAGGATCGATGAGGGGGCCGACCACACCAAGGTCAAACTGGGCGGGTCAGTGCTGGAGGCATACCGTACCATCAGCCGGCATGCCCTGGTCGCGCCCTTCATGCCCGCCTCATGGTTCAGTCCCCTCGAAAGCAAGGTCGAGACCGCGCTGGCCAACGGCTTTGAGCTGGTGGTGTTCCGGCCGATGGACCTGGAGCTGACCGCCCGCGCGACCGCTCTGGTGACGATCGAGCCCCAGGCTCCCGGGACCGCACCCGGTCCGGAAGTGTTCAGGACGCTGGTTTCGAACATCGCCGCCTTCGACAAGCTGGCCGTACTGGTCGAGCTTTACAATCGCGCCAACCGGCTCAACGCCGACGAGCTTTCGTGGTTGGTCCGAACCCTGCTCCATGTGGATATTACGGACACGCTTCGCCAGGATCCGAAACTTTTTGGCGATGTGATGTCGCGGGTCATCGTCGAGCAGTTCGGGTACGAGCCATGGGTTGCCCGGGCCAATGCCGCCCTTGCCGCACGGGTCCGCGCCGCGGCCCAACTCATCGAAGCCGAAGGGGTGGTGGTCCGGCCGTTCCAGGAACTGGCCGATGCCATCGAGCGCACCGAGGAAGCGCGCTTTGCCGATCCCCTGACCGCCGCCACCCGGCTCAAGACCCTGGCGCAGAAGCTCCAGCAGGTGCAACAGAGTCTCGACGCCCCCGATCTGGGCTGGCGCTTTACCCTTCACCCCGAGCAGGACGCCTTCTGGGTTGGGCAGATGAGCAACGTCCGGGGCAACCCGTTCCTGGGGCCGGCGGCGGCCGACGACATGCTGGCGGTGCTGACCGGCAAGGTGGCGGGTCTGCGCACGCTCCTGCAGGCCATCAAGGTCGCAGGAATCGGGCCGCTGCTGGTGGCCGACGATCAGGCCGACGGCCGGCTGCGGCTGACCCCGTCCCTGGAGGCGCTGGCCCAGGCGTTACCGCCGTTGCTGGCCTATGACTTCCTGTCGAATCCGGTGCATCAGCCGGTGGACCCGTATCCGCGGGCCAATCTGGTGATGTGGTCCCCCGAGCCGCTGGACCGCGCCGTCGCCTATGAGAGCAGCTTCAAGGAGATGGAGGCCGGGCCGCTGACCCGCGTTCCCGAGTCGTTGCGCCCCATGATCATGGCGGTGGCGGCGCAGTCGCTCCAGGGCGCGATGCTGAGCGCGGTCGCCGATGCCGAGGTGCTGGAAAAGCGCGAAGAGAATTTCCGCCAGTTCGGTGAGGAAGAGGGCCTGCTGCGCGAGGCCCGGCAGTTCGGCCGGGCCGCCGTTTCGCTGGACAAGGTGTTGACGGCGCTTCAGACCCGCGGCTTCGATCAGGCTTACACCACCGTCGCCAACATCGTCGGCCGGCACAGCCTCGCCATGCTCGAGCAGGCCGACACTTTGCTCGGGCAAAGCGGCGCCTGGATGCCGGTGGACCAGTTCCGCAGTTGGGACGGCACCCTGCCGATGAATTTCGAGGGCTATCAGGTGCTGAGCGACGCCGAGCTTGATCAGACCCTCAAGACCAACGCCGCACGCATCGACTGGCTGGCCAGCGAAATCGCGAGGCCCGTGGTGGGCGCACTCCAGGGCGACGCGGTGCCGGCGCCGTTGCGACGCCATCCGCGGGTGGTGCGCTGGCTGCGCATCCTCGAGGACCTGGAACGCTACAAGGCCAGCAACCCGGCCAGTACCCTGGCCGGCCTCGAACGTTTCATCAGGACCGACCTGGCCGCGATCAAACCCGGCGTCTGTCCCGACGCTTCCGATGAAGGGGCCTCGGGGGTCGTCGATTTCTTCACCCAGACACGGTCCCAGATTCGCCGGCTGGCCCTGGCCCAGTGTCACCGGATTGCCGGCGACACGGTCAAGACCGACTTCGGCCGTCTTGCCACCGACTTCAACAACACCCTGGCCGGACGCTACCCGTTTGCCGCCGGGACCGCCGTGGACACTCCCGAAGCCGGCCCCGACGCGGTGGTCGGTTTCCTCGAGCGGTTCAGTCCCGAGGTCGAGGCCGCCATCCGGCGTGGCCTGGGGACGCCGGCGTCGGGCAGCGCAAACGCGGCGGCGCTGCTGTTCCTGGACCGGATGGCGGTGGTGCGGGACTTCCTGGCGCCGCTGCTGGCGCCCGCCACCACCGCCCCGACCCCGGCCGCCCTGGAGGTCGAGGCCGAGTTCCGGGTCAACCGTCCGCGGGAGAGCGGCGGCAACCAGATCATCGATTGGGGGCTGAGCCTGGGCGACCAGCAGCTGGTCCGCGGCGGCGAGGCCAAAACCGCGCGATGGCGGCCGGGCGACCCGGTGACGCTGCGGCTGCGCTGGGCCAAGGATGCCCCGGTGGTGCCGGTGGCGGTGGTCGGCGGCGATGGCAGGATCGATGCCGATCGCGCCCTGGTGGTCGCTTATGTTGGCCAGTGGGGTCTGATCCGGCTGCTTCAGAATCACGCAGCACCTGCCGCCGACCTGCCCGGGCTGGTGGATCGCCTGCCCCGGACTCTCAAATTCAGCGCCGACACCGGCAATGTCCCGGTGGCCGACGCTCCTGAGCCGGCCCGGCCGAAGCTTGTCGGACAGACCAGCGTCTTCGTCCGGGTCTCGGTGCTGGCGGCCAGCGCCGACGGCAAGACCCGGCGGGTGGTGCCGTTGCCGGTGTTTCCCTTTTCGGCGCCCCGCCTGGCCTCCGGCCTGGCGTTCAGCCCGACCCCCAGCGTGGAGGCTTCCCCATGACCCCGCCGCCTTCCACCGGCGGACCAATGCCCGATCTTTCGGGTGTTTTGGAGCCGCTGCCCGGTCAGGCCCCCGCGGGTCCGTCCCTGCGCTATCTCCCGGTTTACGATGCCATCCGCGAGGCCCGGCGCCACGACGACCCTTCGCTGCCCCAGGGGGTCTGGCAGACCGAGTACAAGCGCGCCGACTGGGCCGAGGTGGTGCGGCTGTGCCTTGACGTGCTGCTGCACCAGTCCAAGGACCTTCAGGTCGCCTGCTGGCTGGTGGAGGCGCTGGTCCGTCGCCATGGCTTCATCGCTTTCGCGCCCGGCCTGCGCATGATCAGCGGCCTGTGCCAGACCTTCTGGGCCACCGGGCTGCATCCGGCCAACGAAAACGGTGACTTCAACGCCCGGTTCGCGCCGCTGGAATGGCTCGACGGCAAGCTTGCCCATCTGCTGTGCCTGCAACCGGTGACGCGCTCGGGCAAGGATGTCGAGGTCAGCTACAGCTATTCCGACTATCGCAATGCCCAGCGGCTGGGGGTGGCCGGCGCCCGGGACCCGGCGGTCCTGAAGCAGGCCCGGGCCAGCGGCCAGAGTCTGCCCGCCGACATCGAATCCAGCGCCGCCGCCACCCTGACCGTGATCCTGCGCGGCTATTACCACGACCTGGCCCGGGCGATCGATGAGACGGCGGGGCTGGCCGCCGTGATGAACACGCTGTGCGGTTCGGCGGCACCGGCCATGGTCGGTTTGCGCAACCGGCTGTCGGAAATCCAGGGCTGGATTCACACGACGCTTTGCGCCAAAGGCGAGCCGCCGATCCCCGACCAGCCGCCCGAAGACGACGATGTCAGCTATGCCGACGAAGAGGGCGTCGGTGGTCAGCCGCCCCGCCCCGCCGCACCGCCGTCGGGTCCGATCGCCAGCCGGGAGGAGGCGTACTACTGGGTTTCGGCCGCCGCCGAGTATCTGTTGCGCACCGAGCCCCACAGTCCGACGCCTTATCTGCTTCATCGCGCGATCATGTGGGGAAACATGCCGCTGCACGAAATTCTGATCGAGATCAGCCGCGGCCGCAACGACCTGGCGTCGGTGATCGATTTTCTTGGGTTCAATTTTTCGGACATATCAAAAAATACAAGCCAGTGAATGGGGAGATATCCGGTTGTCTGAAGCCACTCGACACAACCGAAAAAAGAGAGATGTTGTGAGGGATGTTCTTGTCAATCCCGGTCAATTGTTCTAGAAGTCAGTGATAACCGAGGCTATCTCTCGCACGTACCATCGTATGAAGCGAGTCTCACCAACGGGGAAGGGCAGCAGACATGGTTGAGAGTACCCAGCACAAGCTGAGCAGAATTCGCCCGCCGCGCGTCCAGATCACCTATGACGTCGAAATCGGCAATGCCATCGAGAAGAAGGAACTGCCCTTCATCGTGGGCATTCTCGCGGATCTGTCGGGCCAGCCGGCGACGGCGCTGCCGCCGCTCAAGGATCGCAAATTCGTCGAGGTCGATCGCGACAACTTCCAGGATGTGCTGGCCGCGATCGAGCCGCGGCTGGCCTTGCGGGTCGGCGACAAGCTGAAAAAGGACAGCACCGACGCTCTGAATGTCGAGTTGCGTTTCCGCAACCTGGACGATTTCGGCCCGGTGGAGGTGCTGAAGCAGATTCCCCAGCTTCGGCGCCTGTACGAGGCGCGGTGCCGGTTGCGCGATTTGCTGACCAAGCTGGACGGCAATGACGACCTGGATCAACTGCTGTCCAAGGTGATCCAGAGCACCGACGAGCAGGCGGCGCTCAAGGCCCAGCTTGCCGCGACCGCTCCCGCCCCGGTCACCCCCGCCGCCCCGGCTCCGACGCCGGAGGCCGCCCCGGCCCCGGCCCCGGCCCCGGCCCCGGCCCCGGCCCCGACGCCAGAGGCCGCCCCGGCTCCCGCCGCCGGCTGATTGACGACGCCCGAGATCGAAGGAAACCCAGGCTATGGCTGAAGAAACCCAAACCGCCGCCGCCGGCGCCGCGACCACCGAAACCCAGCCCGCGACACTGCTGGATCAGATTCTGGTTCAGGGCAAGCTGGCCCGCGACGAGTCGCAGCGCAGCTACGCCCGCGATCTGGTCGATGAGTTCGTCAACTCGGTGCTGGCCGAGGGTGGCACCGTGCGCGGCGACGCGGTCGCCACCATCAATGACCGCATCGCCGAGATCGACGACCTGATCTCGGCCCAGTTGAACGAGGTCCTGCACCACGCCGATTTCCAGCGTCTGGAATCCTCGTGGCGGGGCTTTGCTTATCTGGTCTTCAACACCGAAACCAGCACCCGGCTCAAGCTGCGGCTGCTCAACGTCACCAAACCCGAGCTGCTCAAGGACCTGGAAAAGGCCGTCGAATTCGACCAGAGCATCCTCTTCAAGAAGGTTTACGAGGACGAATACGGCACCTTTGGCGGTTTGCCGTTCAGCACGCTGGTCGGCGACTACGAATTCAGCCGCCACCCCCAGGACATGGCGCTGATCGAGAAGATTTCCAACGTCGCCGCGGCGGCCCACGCCCCCTTCATCGCCGGGGCGGCGCCGTTGCTGTTCGACATGGCCAGCTTTACCGAGATCGGGGTGCCGCGTGATCTCGCCAAGATTTTCGAGAGCGCCGAGCTGATCAAGTGGCGTTCGTTCCGGGCCAGCGAGGATTCCCGTTACGTCACCCTGTGCCTGCCCCGGGTGCTGTTGCGCCTGCCCTACGGTCCCAAGACCACGCCGGTCGAGGGCGTCGGCTTCGTCGAGGACACCGACGGTCGCGACCACAGCAAGTATCTGTGGGGCAACCCGGCCTGGATTCTGGCCCAGCGCATCACCAACGCCTTCGCGCTCTACGGCTGGACCGCGGCAATCCGCGGCGTCGAGGGCGGCGGCAAGGTCGAGGGCCTGCCGACCCATACCTTCCGCACCGACGAAGGCGACATCGCGCTGAAATGCCCGACCGAGATCGCCATCACCGACCGGCGGGAAAAGGAACTCAACGATCTGGGCTTCGTCGCCCTGGTTCACTGCAAGAATACCGACTACGCCGCCTTCTTCGGCGGTCACACCACCAACCAGCCCAAGCTGTACAACACCGCCGCGGCCAATGCGAACAGCCGGCTGTCGGCGATGCTGCCGTATGTTCTCAACGCCTCGCGCTTTGCCCACTACATCAAGGTGATCATGCGCGACAAGGTCGGCAGCTTCATGACCCGGGACAATGTCCAGGTTTATCTGAACAACTGGCTGGTCGGCTACATCCTGGCGAAAGATGACGCCGGCCAGGACATCAAGGCCGAGTATCCCCTGCGCGACGCCCGGGTCGACGTGACCGACGTTCCCGGCAAGCCCGGCAGCTACAAGGCCACGGTGTTCCTGCGGCCGCATTTCCAACTGGAGGAACTGACCGCCTCGATTCGTCTGGTCGCCGACCTGCCCGCGCCGGTGGCGTAACGACCGGTGGCGTAGCGATAAGGACCTTCCCGATCGGATGGCCGATCGGGAAGGGTGCCGACGATTTTGAGTGCGCCGGGCGGTGCGCCGCCCTTCATCAGACCGATTTTTTGGGAGACTCCGTATGGCCTGCAATATGTTCATCGCGATCGCCGACATCACCGGCGAGAGTTTGGACTCGAACAACAAGAACCAGATTCAGGTGTTGTCCTGGAGCCATTCGTTCAACCAGCCGACCTCGCCGACCCGCAGCTCCGCGGGCTCGGGCACGGTCGAACAGGCCAACCATTCGGACTTTTCCTTCACCAAGTACACCGACGCCGCCACCGACGACCTGCTCAAGGCGTGCTGGAGCGGCAAGCAGATCGCGACCGCGAACTTCTCGGCCTATCGTTCCGACGGTAACAACACCGCGATCAAATACCTCGAAGTCGACATGACCGGGGTCATCGTCTCCAATTTTTCGATTGGCGGCGGCACCGGCGACATCCCGACCGAGACGGTAACGCTGAGCTACAACTCGGTGACCTACAATTACATCCAGCAGAAGACCGCCGACGGCGCCGCCGGTGGCAATCAGAAGATCAAGCACGATCTTGGCGCGCAGACGGTGTCGTAACGACCGCGCCCCATGTCCGGCCCCCGGATCACCGCCGGCGTTCGCGTGCCGCTGTTCGACCGCCTGGTCGAAACCGCGGCACCGGACGATCTGGTCGATGGCAACCACGACCGCCGCATGCTCGACCGTACCGGCCTCAAGGCATCGATCGGGCGCGAGCTGGCACGCCTGCTCAACACCCGCACGCCGCTGGCCGCCGATGTCCTGGACCGACGGCCGCGCAGCACGGTGGACTATGGTCTGCCCGACCTGTCGCGGTTCTGGCCCGGCGACGACAACAGCGAGAACGAGCTGGCCCGCCTGATCGAGCGCACCGTTGCCGCCTTCGAGCCGCGCCTGCTGACGCCGCGGGTGATCATCGAACGGGTCGCCGGCCAGCGGCGGGCGTTGCGGGCACTGGTCAGCGGGTCGATTGTCCTTAACGCCATGGTCGAACCTGTGACCTTTCCGGTCCTGGTCAACGACGCCACCGATCGGTCTTACGATGCCTGATGGCCGCGACGACCTGCTCGACTATTACCAACGCGAGCTGACCTATCTGCGTCACCAGGGCGCCGAGTTTGCCCGGCACTATCCGCGGGTGGCGGCCCGGCTGGATCTGTCGGGAACCGAATCCCCCGATCCCCATGTGGAGCGCCTGCTGGAAAGCTTTGCCTTTCTGACCGCGCGCATCCAGCACCGGCTGGATTCCGAGTTTCCCGAGATTCCGGCGGCGCTGCTGGGGGTGCTGTATCCGCACCTGATCGCCCCGGTTCCGAGCATGGCCATCGTCCAGGCCCAGGTGGATCCCGCTCAGACCCGGGCGGCGGCCGGTTTCACCCTGCCCAACCAGACCCAGCTTTATGCCGAGTCCACCGATGGCCTGCCCTGCCGGTTCCGCATCAGCTATCGGACGACGGTGTGGCCGATCGAAGTCGCCGCGGCGGCGCTCCGGCCGCCCGCCGATTTTCCGTTCCTGGACCGGCGCAGCGAGGTCGGCGCGGTGCTGCGCCTGACACTCCGCACCATGGGACGGCTCAACTTCTCCGACGTGGCGCCGGCCAGCCTGCGCCTGCACCTCAATGCCGACCCCATCGCCGCCGGGACGCTTTACGAACTGCTGCTCAATCAGGTTCGCGAGGTCGCAATCCGCCCGGCCGGGAGCAGGCTGCCGGCCCGGACCCTGCCCGCCACCGCCATCCGTCCGGTCGGCTTTCAGCCCGACGAGGACGTGCTGCCCTGGCCGTGCTACGCCCATGTGGCTTATCGTCTGATCCAGGAATACTTTGTCTTTCCCGAGAAGTTCCTGTTCCTTGACCTGAACGGCCTGGGTGATTTCGGCGACGGCGGCGAAGCCGAGCTGCTGTTTTTGCTGGCCGAGCCGCCGCGCCGGCCGATTGCCATTGAAGCCGGGATGTTCCGGCTCAACTGCATGCCCATGGTCAACCTGTTCCGCCGCACCACCGAGCCGATCCGGCTGGACCAGACCCAGGTGGACTATCCGTTGCGGCCGGACGGCAATCGCGAGCGATCGACGGAAATCCATTCGATTCTCAAGGTTTCGGCCAGTTCGCGGTTCGAGGACGACAGCACGGTGTTCCAGCCGTTCTATTCCTTCAACCACGCCGCCAATCCGCCCGAACAGATCGGTTCCCGGGCGTTCTGGCTGGCCCGGCGGGAGCCGACCGGGCGGGCCGACCTGCCCGGCAGCGACGTCATCCTGTCGTTCCTCGACCTGGATTTCCGGCCGACCCGTCCGCCGGCCCGGATGGTGTTCGCCCATACCTTGTGCACCAACCGCGGCGTCGCCGCCCAGATTCCGGTGGGTGCCCGTCTGCACATCGAGGTCGATGCCCCGCTGTCGGCCATTCTGTGTCTGACCAAGCCCACGCCCCAACTGGCGCCGCCGTTCGGCGGCGAGACCTTGTGGCGGCTGGTCTCCCACCTGTCGCTCAACCGGCTGTCGCTGGGCGGCGGCGACGCCGGGCTGGCGGCGTTGCGCGAGATTTTGTGTCTTTATGCCGCTTACGACGACGCCACGGTGCGCGGCCAACTGGCCGGTCTGGCCGGGCTTTCCGCCCGCAACGTGGTCCGGCGGATCGGTCCCGAGGCGTGGCGGGGCTTTTGCCGCGGCACCGAGATCCGGCTGGAACTGGACGAGGAGCGTTTCGTCGGCAGCCATCCGTTCGTGCTGGCCTCGGTGCTCAACCGCTTTTTCGGCCTTTACGCCGCGGTTAATTCCTTCACGCAACTGGTGCTGACCAGCCGGCAACGTCACGGGGTCTGGAAGACATGGGAACCTCTGGCTGGCGATCGCGTCGTTCTGTAATCGAACAGGTGGCGCTCGAAGCCTGGCGCTTCGACTTCCATCAGGCGGTGCATCTGATCGAGACGTTGCGGCCCGAGGCCCGCAGCGTCGGCGAGGGCAGCAGCACCGAGCATGAGGCGCTGCGCTTTCGCTCCAGCCTCGCCTCAACCTTCCCCGCCAGCGACCTGGCCGGGGTCCGGCCGTCCCACCCCGGCCAGCCGCATTGGGAACTGGATGTGAATTTCATGGGTCTGGCCGGGGCCTTCGGCCCGTTGCCGGCGCCCTTTACCGAGACCATCGTCCGGCACGCCCGGATGGGCGACACCGCCAGCCGTGATTTTCTTGATATCTTCAATCACCGCCTGATTTCCCTGTTCTACCGCGTCCGGCGCCAGCACCGGCCGGAACTGAGCCGGCAGAGTCCCGATCAGGGCGGGCTGGCCCGCATCCTTTATGCCCTGATGGGTTTGGGCACCGGGAACCTGCGGGAACGCATGGCGGTTCCCGATCGGGCGCTGCTCCATTACACCGGTCTGCTGGACCAGCAGCCGCGCAGCCTGCACGGACTGGAACGCCTGCTTTGCTGTCACTTCGACCTGCCGGTCCGGGTCCGGCCGCTGCAAGGGCGCTGGCTGCCGCTGGACGACACCCAGACCACCCGGCTCGGCCGACGGAATTCCCGGCTGGGCGAGGGACTGGTGCTGGGCAGCCGGGTCTGGGACCAGCAGGCGGCGCTGAGGGTGGAACTGGGGCCGCTCGACGGGCAAAGCTTTCTCGCCTTTCTGCCCGATGGCCGGTCTTGGCCCGAACTACAGGCCATGATAGAGTTCTACGCGCAGGATGACGTGGTCGTCGATGTGCGGCTGCGGCTCAAGGCCGGGGAGGTCGGGGCGACCCGGCTTGAAGGCGCGAACCGGGTTTCGTTGCACACGTCCCGCGGCCTTGCGGCGCGGCCGCGGGCCAATGCCGCCCGGTTGGGGGCGGTTGCGCCCCGACTGGTGACGCGCCCCGGGCCGACGGCGCCGCGCCTGGGCTGGACCACATGGCTGACCACCCGGCCGCGGACCGAAGACGGGGTGGTGACGGTGAGAGGGAGACTATCATGACCAGTCACGCCAGCGTCATCCAGGGCCGCTTTCCCGCCGGACCGCGTCTCGCCCGGTCCGGCGTGGCGCAACCCCGGGCGACAGCGGGCGGCACTGCCCAGCCGCTGCCGCCCGGCCTGATCCGCCCCGGCGGCAGCGGCGGCCGGCCGCTGCCCGAACCGGTGCGCCGCAAGATGGAGTCGGCCTTCGGGGCCGACTTCTCGGATGTGCGGGTCCATGTCGGGCCGCAGGCCGGCGCCATCGGGGCACTGGCCTTCACCCTGGGCTCGGACATCCATTTCGCCCCCGGGCTGTACAGCCCGGAATCCCATCACGGCCAGCATCTGCTTGGCCACGAACTGGCCCATGTGCTCCAGCAGCGCGCCGGCCGGGTACGCAACCCGTTCGGTTCCGGCGTGGCGGTGGTCCAGGACCCGGCCCTGGAGGCCGAGGCCGATCGCCTGGGCCAGCGCGCCGCCAGCCATGTCGCCTCGCCCGCCGTGCAGGCCAAGACCGCAGCGCGGGCGGTCGGGGCGGCCCGGAGTACCGGGGTCCAGGCCCGGAGCGCCGATCACCGGTTGATCGTCGGCGCCTATCTGCACCAGGAGCGGGGCCTGCCCGACGCGGTGGCCGGTCACGGCTTCGTCGCGGTGGAAGGACCGGGCGGCCAGCGCCAGACCTGGGGCTTTTCTCCCGCCGACCGCGCCCGCATCGACCCTCACCGCGACCTGGGCCGGCTGGCCGGCGGCGTTCGCGGCGAGGTTCACCGCGACGATGCCGCCTTCTCCCGGCCCGGCGTCCGCACCCGCAGCATCCCGATCAGCGCGGAGCAGGCCCGGACCGCGTTGGCCAAGGTTGCCGAGTACCGCTCCGGCAACGTGTCGTTCAGCCTGTCCCGCACCCAATGCACCGCCTTTGCCGCCGATGTCGCCCGGGCCGCCGGGGTCGAACTGGCGCCCGGCGGACGGGCCGGACCGCCGCGGGAATTCTATCGCAAGATTTGAGCGTTTCGGATTGAGGACCGCCCCATGACCAGGCAACGCCACTGTCTCCCGCCGCCGCCCCCACCCGTGCGCCAGCCCGCCGTGCAGGTGCCGCCACCGGTGGCGCAGATGAAGCCGATATCGGGAGCGGTGAAGGGAGTGGCGCCCCCGCCCCCGTCTCCACCCGCGCGTGCGCCAACCGTGCATGTGCCGCCGCCGGTGGCGCAAATGAAGCCGTTATCGGGGATGGGGGCGGTGGCACCACCAACCCGTTATGGTGTTGTGCCGCCGCAATCACGATCCGACCCGGCCAAGGCCCGTTTCGCTTCGCCCGGGCCAGTCGTTACAGCGAAGGGGACCGCCGGTTTCGGGTCTGTCCCAATCCCGCCCGGCGATCGACACGCCCTTGCTTCCGGTCTTCGGGCGTCGGGGTTCGCTCAGGCCCGCGCGACCGCTGTTCAGCTCATGAAAAAGTCAAAAGCTTCTGACGTTGAGGAAAAAGTGGATAATACGGCTCTCAAGACGGCATTATCGGAGTTTCCACTCGATTTCGAAGTGAGTGTTGCGAAAGCGAAGGGCGTGCAATTGCGGCGAGATATTGCAACATTTCTCGGGATAACCGATAAAGGGCATAGCGCCCATGGTTCTAATTTTGCCGGGAATCAATCCGTAAAGGGGACAATAGACAATCTATTGTATCCGCTGAGGAATATTGAACTTGCCATGAAGCGTCTGGTCGCACGAGCGCAAGAGGCATGGCCGGACTATTCCTACGGATAGGATAAGCACCGTCAGGCGGCGAATTGGCACCGTTCTTGCGGGACACCATCAGCCACTGCGGGTCTGGGTTCTGTGCTTGTACTTCATGGGGCTGAACCTATCCAACTGCCAGATCGCCAAAGAGTTGGGCCTGAACGAAGATGACGCCCAC
>Ga0302319_10004897_pt1 | contig 27261 bp, 22 predicted proteins | sample Bog_T0_2_FD_203319 | JGI IMG/M metagenome (GOLD analysis project Ga0302319, IMG submission 203319) | Peat permafrost microbial communities from Stordalen Mire near Abisko, Sweden - Bog_T0_2 | ecosystem: Environmental > Terrestrial > Soil > Wetlands > Peat | place: Sweden: Abisko, Stordalen Mire... | reverse complement strand
GGCATAGGCGGGAATGTTGGAGGAATCGTTGGCAATGATTTCGCCGTCGGAGCCGTAGACGCCTTTCCAGTTGCCCGCGGTCGCGGTGTCGGATTTTTGGAAGACGGCGGAGGCATGGGGAATGGCTGGTGTGTTGGTGAGGGCAAATGTCGCGGCAGCCACACCCGCAGTGGCAGTAACGTTGTAAGTCCCCGCGGTGGCATTAGCGATGGGGAGTGGGCTTACCGCGATGCCGGAAGTATTGGTAATGGCAGTGGCAGTTGCCGATCCATTGAAAATGACGCCTGCGCCTGTGGTGGGAGATGCGAAGGTGACGGAGACGCCGGTTAAAGGATTCGAAGACGAATCCCTTACTTGTGCCTGGAGAGCGGCGGCGAAGGCAGTGCCGGCCATGGTTGATTGCGGCGTCCCGGCCACTGCGGCGATTGTTTGGGGTACGCCCGCGTTGGCGGTGGTCACAATATAGATCTCCCAACCGACGAAGTAACCTACATTAGGATCGGCGGCATCGACAATCGTAAGCCGCCATCTGCCGCCGTTGACACTCAGCCCAGTGAACGCGTACGAGAGATTTGTTCTGACGCCGCCCACGGTGCTGGTGAAATACTGACCAAAGTTGATGGTGTCGGTGGAAACTCCCGGAATGGAATCGACATCGCCTAAGGGCTCGCTGCAGGTGGGCGGATCCGCGCAAGCGGCCGCTGCCCAAATGTTGCCGGGAAAATCAGTGTTGAACAAATAGTTATCGCCAGCGCCCTGGTTGTCGCCAAAGTCGGCGGCAGTCCCGTAGGTGCTCGATGAAGTGACGCCAATGCGGTTGACAAGGTCGACTGATTGAACGGTGGTTCCGGCGGAATTAATGTAGGAAAGAGTTATTTGCAGATCGCCGGCGAAATCGTGCTGCAGACCAATCAAGCTTACAGTGATAGCGTTACCGGATGCCACGGTTGTGTTATCGGTGATCACAATGTCGGAGGTAACCGTACCGGAGGTGAGAAAAGCACCGACGGGGATTGCGCTGCCAACACCAGTGCCGTGTGACGTGCCGCTCAAGGAAGGCAAAGGAGAAAAACAAAGTGCCAACGCGATGCGAAGCCGTGAGTCGATGAAGCTTGACACGTAGGAGGTACAGCCAGTCTGTTAGTAATATACCTTGATTAGCGCTCAAAATGAGGCTATAGCATGGTAGCAGGTGAAACAATGCGGCGAATGAGCTATCTCGCATTAATTCTAACGGCGGCGATGATGGTGAAGACGGCATTCCCGCAAACCTCGCTGGCGCCGAGAGTTTTGGTAGTCTACGACCCGACGAGTAGCGATTCGATAGCGGTAGCACAGCATTATCAGACCGCACGCGCGGTGCCCAATGCCAACATGTGCGCGGTACCTTCGCCAACGGCTTCGAGCTACGCCTTGTACGTGAGTACTATAAGAGATCCGGTGCGCAACTGTCTAAACGCGGTTGGGCCGGAAAACATTCTGTACATTGTGCTGGCATATATCACGCCGCAAGACGTGCAATTTCCGGTGGCTTACTACAGCCTCGATTCATTTCTCGAAGATCTGTGGGATCAATATACGACACGGGCCTTTAACCCAGCGCCGATAGCCGTTCACCGGTATTACGCCGAGAGTCAAAGCCAGGGAAATTCATTTGTGCCATTTGAAAGTTTTGCTAATTATCGGGCAACCGCGCGCGCGCAATTGATTTACTCAGTATGGCGATTGGACGGCGCAACAGCGGCAATTGCGATGGCGCAGGTTGATAATGCCACGGCGGCAATGGCGGCGGGCGGACCAATCAGCCAAGTTATGGGTTCGCCGGCCAATGCCTGTATCGACATGGAGAATGGCATCACGGGTGTGCCGGACAACGGTTCGCAGACGGCGAATTGGGATCTATACCGAGCATCGCAAATGCTGACGACGGCCAACAATTTGAACGTCATCACCGACATGCTGGCGACGGTATTTGGCACTCCACCGTCGCCCAATTGCCCCAATACCGCTCTCTATGTGGGCTGGTACAACTATGGCGACTACAACAACGCGTTCAGTTGGGACCAAGGCGCCATTGGTTGGGACCTGGATAGCGGCGCGCTCTTCTATATCAGGGGTGGGTCTTGGTGGGGGGCGGGAGCGATTGCGAAAGGTATAACCGTGACCTCGGGTGCAATTACGGAACCGTACCTGCAAGGCATTCCGCGGCCGGCGGTCGTGCGGAATCTATTGGAGGGCGCGAATGTTGGCGACGCGTTCTTGCGAAACACGCGCTGGTTAAAGTGGAACTTGACGAATGTGGGCGATCCGCTTTATCAGCCGTTTCCAGGAGGCGTGCCGCCATTCAACGCGCCGGTGGCGGGGAATTCGATGGCGGTTTTCCTGAACCAAAGTACGTTTCGCGACTATACGGGCGGCACTCCGATCGCCGCGAATATTTCGATAGCGCCGCCGGCGCCGGCGGGCGGATTGACCTTTACGCTCACTCCCAGCCTGCCAGGGCTGAATATTCCGGCGACCGCGACCATTCCCTCGGGCCAGACAAGCGTCCTGGTGTCAGGCAGCACCCTGAACGTGACGGGGGAAAGTGATGTGCTGGTAACCGCGACGGCAGGCAGCATAAGCGTAACGAACACGATTTCGGTTTACCCGCTGCTCTCCGGTGTTTCATTCGCTAATAATCCAGCGGTGGGAGGAACTCCATTAGCGGCGTCGGTCAATTTAAACAACAATGCGCCTTTGGGAGGAGCGGTAGTTCAGTTGAGCAGCGATACGCCGAATGTAGCCGCGGTACCGGCCAGCGTGACGATTGGGCAAGGACTCATTCAGACAAATTTCAATATCATTACTAGCGCGGTAACGGCGAACACGACTGTCAACATCACCAGCAGCTATGCTGGAGCTTCGAACACAGTCTCGCTAACGATCGCGCCCTAGGGCGCGCAACGCAGGTAAAGCTTGCAGATTTCATTATTCATCACTTGCTACAACGATACATTTTTTCCGCAAACAGGCAAGGCCGTGGTGGCCGTGCTGGAAAAACTGGGACACACCGTAGAATTCAGGCCGGCGCAGACTTGTTGCGGGCAGATGCACTACAACACGGGCTACCAGCGCGAAGCGCTGCCGATGATGGAGCATTTTCTCGAAGTGTTTCGCGGCGCGGAGGCGATTTGCATTCCGTCGTCATCGTGCGTGGCGATGATCCGTGACCATTACCCCAAGATGGCGGCCCATGGAGACGCGGCCTTGAAGCGTGCGGTAAAGAATATGCTGCCGCGCGTCTATGAGTTCACGGAACTGCTGGTAGACAAATTAGGCGTCACGGACGTGGGCGCTTTCTTCCCACACAGCGTAGCCTTACACCCATCGTGCCATTCGCTGCGATCGCTAAATCTGGGAGACCGGCCTGCGAAGCTATTGGGAAGTGTGCGCGGCCTGACCTTAGTGGATCTGCCGGATGCGCAAGAGTGTTGCGGTTTCGGCGGGACATTTGCCGTAAAGAATGCCGATGTTTCCGCGGCTATGTTGTCGGATAAAGTGCGTTGCGTACTGAATTCGGGCGCGGAGGTTTGCGCGGCGGTAGATAATTCTTGCCTGATGCACATCGGCGGGGCGTTGAGCAGGCAGCGGGCCGGCGTGCGCGTATTGCATCTTGCGGAGATTTTAGCGTCGCGAGATGAAAAGGGGGTTGCCTGATGAGCACTTATGTGGGTGACGCTGCTAAGGCGCCCAAATTTCAAACAGCGGCCAAGGCGCTGGTAGCCGATACGCAGGTTCGCCACAATGTGAGGCACGCGACCGATATCATCCGCCAGAAACGCGCCAAGGTGGTGGGCGAGATGGCGGATTGGGAAGAACTGCGCGAGAGTGGGCACGAGATCAAGCAGCACACACTGCGCCATCTGGATTTCTATCTGGAGCAATTTGAAACCAAGTGCACGGCCGCGGGTGGAACGGTGCATTGGGCTCGCGACGCCGATGAAGCAAACGGAATCATAGTCGGTTTGGTGAATTCGCAGCAGGCGAAGGAAGTTATCAAAGTGAAGACGATGACTTCGGACGAAATCAAGCTCAACGTGGCGCTGGAAGCGGCGGGCATCACGCCGTATGAGACGGATTTGGCGGACTTGATCGTTCAGCTTGGGGAAGACAAGCCGTCGCACATCGTAGTTCCGGCGCTGCACCGGAATCGGATGGAGATCCGGCGGATTTTTCTCGACAAAATGAATTTGAGCGAGTTGGGGTATAAGCCGGAAGACTTGGCGGCGGCGGCACGCAGCTATCTGCGGGAAAAATTCTTGCGAGTCCCGGTGGCCATTAGCGGCGCTAACTTTGCAGTTGCGGAGACTGGGTCGGTGTGCGTGGTTGAATCGGAAGGCAACGGGCGCATGTGCGTGTCGTTGCCGAAAGTGCTGATTAGCTTGATAGGGATCGAGAAGGTCATCCCCACTTTTCAGGATTTGGAAGTTTTCCTGCAGACCCTGCCGAGGTCGGCGACCGGCGAGCGGATGAATCCTTACAATTCGATTTGGACCGGCGTAACGCCGGAAGACGGTCCGCAGGAATTTCACGTGGTGCTGTTGGATAACGGGCGCACGAAGGTATTGGCCGATCGCGAAGCGCGCGAGACGCTGGATTGCATACGCTGCGGCGCTTGCTTGAATGCCTGCCCGGTGTACCGGCAGACGGGCGGGCACGCGTATGGGTCGGTTTATGGCGGACCGATCGGGGCGATTTTGACACCGCAATTGCAATCGATGCAGCATTCGCAGACGCTGCCGTATGCATCGTCCTTGTGCGGCGCGTGTTATGAGGTTTGTCCGGTGAAGATCAATATTCCGGAGATCCTGGTGCATTTGCGCAACAAAGTCGTCGAACAAGGCGACGCGCCCTGGGAAGAGAAGATGGCCATGAAGGCGGCGGCGTATGTCCTGGACTCGCCGGAACGCCTGGAGCGGGCGCGCAACGTAGGGCGCATCGCGCAAAAGCCATTTGTGAAAAATGGCGTGATTAGTCATTTGCCGGGGGGCCTGGACGCCTGGACCTCGGTGAGGGATTTGCCCGCACTGCCAGAGGAGTCATTTCGTGAGTGGTGGGTGAAACGCGAGCGAGAAGGGCAAGTATGACTTCGGCGCGGCAGGAAATATTGGAACGTATCCGCAATGCCACCGGTGGTTCCACGCCGGGCAGAGAAGCGGAGTATGCCGCGGTCCCGCGCGATTATACTTGTGCCGGGTCCCTGGGCGCAGACGAGAAACTCGAGTTGCTCGTAGACCGGCTCAACGATTACGGCGCGACCGTTTTGTTTGCAAAAGAGGGCGAGATAGCGGCGCGCGTGGCTGGAGCGTTACAGGCTAGGAATAAGAGCGGACTCCTAATCCCGCGCGATTTGCCCCGCTCCTGGATGCCGGAGGGATTTAACTTCTTTCGCGAAGGAGCTACTTACGAAGAGGTGGACGCGAGTGAAGGCGTACTGACCGACTGCGCGCTGGCTATTGCTATGACCGGCAGTATTGTGCTTCGGCACAGCGCGGGCGAGGCCAGACGAGCACTGAGCTTGATTCCCGATTATCATTTATGCGTAGTTTTTGCGGGCCAAGTGGTGGAAACGGTGGCCGAGGGAGTGCGGCAGATGAGAGCGTTTGCCGACATCCCGATCACGACAATCGCGGGCCCATCGGCTACGGCGGATATTGAGATGATCCGTGTTAAAGGAGTACATGGACCGCGAATACTGGACGTGATTTTGGTGGCGTAAAGGCGTACTATATAGCTGGTGAATGCATGGAAGCTAAGCTGAGCGAAAAGATTCATAGGGGTTTGGAAGGTTTTCGGATCGAAATTCCGTCTTGGGGTTTTGCCAATACGGGGACGCGCTTTGGCAAGTTCCTGCAGGCGGGTGCGGCAAATACGATAGAGGAGAAATTTAGCGATGCAGGCCAGGTTCATGCCCTAACGGGTGTTTGCCCCACCATGGCGCTGCACGTGCTTTGGGACTTACCCCGTGGGCTGGACAGCATCGGCGAAGTCGCTTCGCTGGCGAATAAGTACGGCGTACGGCCTGGTTCGATCAATCCAAACCTGTTTCAGGATCAGATTTATAAGCATGGTTCGTTCGGAAATCCTGATGCCAAGTCGCGCGATGAGGCGCTGGAACATTCGAAAGACAGCATTGCCATTGCCCACGGCCTCGCCAGCCGCGATATTTCATTCTGGTTTGCGGATGGGTCTAACTACCCCGGCAGCGCCAACATCCGCCAGCGGAAGAAATGGTTCGAAGAGTGCCTGCGGGGAGCGCACGAGGCATTGTGGCCAGACCAGCGGATGCTCGTTGAATACAAACCATTCGAGCCGGCTTTTTATCACACGGATATTGCCGATTGGGGCATGGCATTGTTGCTGGCGCGCAAGGCGGGTCCGCAAGCGAAAGTACTGGTGGACACGGGGCATCATTATTCATCTCAGAATATCGAGCAGGTTGTAGCGTGGCTGTTGGCGGAAGACATGCTAGGTGGTTTTCACTTCAACGACAGGCGCTACGCCGATGACGATTTGACGATTGGTTCGATTGACCCTTATCAGGTGTTCCGCATTTTCGACGAGATTCTGTTTTTCGAGTGGGAAGAAGGCAAGCGTGCCGATATCGCTTTTATGATTGACCAGAGCCACAACCTGAAAGGCAAGATGGAGGCGATGATCCAGACAGTGATGATGGCGCAGGAATTGTTTGCCAAGGCATCGCTAGTTGACCACGAAAGACTGGCGGCGGCGCAGAAGACTTCCGATATCGTGCGGGCGGAGGGTTGTTTGCAGGATGCTTTTGCGAGCGATGTACGGCCGGCGATTCGCGAGTGGCGGAAATCGAAAGGCTTGCCGGAAAATCCGCTGGAAGCCTTTCGTGCAAGTGGTTATCTGGAGCGCGTCGAACAGGAGCGCGCAGCGCGCAACATGTTGAGTGCAGGCTCCTACGCATAAGGAAACACCCCGCCGGGGAGAGCATTCATGTCCTATCGGCGGGGCGCGGCGTAATAGCGTGTTTCCCCAGCTCAGTTAAGGTCAAAGCGGTCCAGATTCATCACCTTGTTCCAAGCCGCCACAAAATCGCGTACGAATAACTCTTCGGAGTCACTGCACGCATAAACCTCCGCGAGAGCTCGCAGCTGGGAGTTGGAACCGAACACGAGGTCGACCACTGTGCCGGTCCACTTTAATTCGCCCGTCGCCCGATCACGTCCTTCCAACACACCTTCGGCGGTAGTGGATTTCTGCCACTTGGTATTCATGTCAAGCAGGTTGACGAAGAAATCATTCGTCAACGTCTCGGGCCGCTTGGTGAAAACACCGTGTTGCGACTGCCCGAAGTTGGCATTCAAGGCTCGCAGGCCGCCAACCAGTACCGTCATCTCGGGAGCGGTCAGAGTAAGCAGGTTGGCCCGGTCCACCAGCAGCTCAGCGGCTGACTCCTCCTGCCCTTTGCGGAGATAGTTGCGGAATCCGTCCGCGGTGGGTTCGAGTACGGCAAACGAATGCACGTCGGTCTGTTCTTGCGAGGCATCGGTGCGCTTCGCCGAGAACGGAACCTTCACATCATGGCTGGCTTTCTTGGCAGCAGCCTCGACCGCGGCGCAACCGCCCAGCACGATCAGATCGGCCAGCGAGACCTTCTTGCCGCCGGACTGCGCGCTGTCGAAACTCTTCTTGATCTCCTCCAGCTTTGTCAGAACCTTCGCCAATTCTGCCGGCTGGTTGACTTCCCAATCCTTCTGTGGCGCGAGTCGAATGCGCGCCCCGTTCGCCCCGCCGCGCTTGTCGGTGCCGCGGAATGTAGCCGCCGATGCCCAGGCAGTCGTGACCAGTTGCGAGAAGGAAAGCCCTGATGCCAGGATCTTGTCCTTCAGAGCGGCAATATCCTGCTCGTCAATCACTTCGTGATCCACCTCGGGAACCGGGTCTTGCCAAAGCAAAGGTTCGGTTGGAACCAGCGGACCAAGATAGCGCGACACAGGCCCCATGTCTCTGTGCGTTAACTTGAACCAGGCTTTCGAGAACGCGTCCGCCAATTCCTGCGGGTTCTCGTGGTAATGCTTGGAAATTTTCGCGTAGCTGGGGTCCACCTTTAGTGCCAGGTCCGTTGTGAACATCATCGGGGCGTGCTTCTTCGCCGGATCGTGCGCATCGGGCACGGTATCGGCGGCGGATCCGTTCTTAGGCGTCCATTGAAAAGCACCCGCAGGACTTTTGGTGAGTTCCCAATCGTAGCCGAGCAGGTTTTCAAAATAGTTGTTGTCCCACTTCACCGGGTTCGTGGTCCAGGCGCCCTCTAAGCCGCTGGTGATGGCGTGCGCACCATTGCCGTTGCCGAAAGTGTTTTTCCAGCCAAAGCCTTGATCTTCGATGCCTGCACCCTCGGGTTCGGGACCGACATACTTGCCTGGATCGGCAGCGCCATGGGCTTTGCCGAACGTGTGTCCGCCGGCTATCAGGGCCACCGTCTCCTCGTCATTCATCGCCATGCGGGCAAACGTCTCGCGGATGTCCCTCGCTGCGGCCAGCGGATCGGGTTTTCCGTTGGGCCCTTCCGGATTCACATAGATGAGGCCCATTTGCACGGCGCCGAGAGGATTGTCGAGTTCACGGTCGCCCCGGTAGCGTTCGTCGGCCAGCCACTTGGTTTCTGGTCCCCAGTAAATGTCTTCTTCCGGCTCCCAGATGTCTTCGCGCCCACCGCCGAAACCAAAAGTCTTCAATCCCATCGAATCCAGCGCAACGTTGCCCGCAAGAATCATCAGGTCCGCCCAGGAAAGCTTCCTGCCGTACTTTTGCTTGATCGGCCAAAGCAGCCGGCGCGCCTTATCAAGGCTCACGTTGTCGGGCCAGCTATTGAGGGGAGCAAAGCGCTGAGACCCGGAGCCCGCACCGCCGCGGCCATCGGCGATTCGGTAGGTGCCCGCGCTATGCCATGCCATGCGGATGAAGAGCGGCCCATAGTGGCCGTAGTCGGCGGGCCACCATGCCTGCGATGCCGTCATCAAAGCATGCAGGTCCTTAACCACCGCATCCAGGTCAAGGCTCTTGAACTCCTCGGCGTAGTTAAACTCCTCGCCCATCGGGTTGGAAAGCGGCGAGCGCTGGTGCAAGATATTCAAGTTCAGTTGATTCGGCCACCAGTCCGCGTTGGTGGGAATGCCGGATAATGTGGTGTGCTGGCGAGCGCCACCCGAGAACGGGCATTTGGCTTCGCCTGCGATCTTTTGCTCCTGCGCCGTTGGGAAGGGCGGCGGGGCCGTGACAGTGAGTGTTTCTTCCATGTGATTATCTTCCTTTGAATTAATTAACAAAATGTGACAAACTACGAATCCCTGGAGGAGCGCCGCGGAGCACACTTCGTGCACAGCCCGCGGAAAATGAGTTCGCATTCGCGAACAACCCGCTTGCCGAGGACGCCCGTGGCGGGTTTGGGCAAATCAAACCATGCGATGTCTTCAACATTGCCGCAGCGGTCGCAAATGAAGTGGTGATGCAGCAGGCCCTTCGCATCGAAGCGCGCGGCGCGCCCTTCCACGGCAACCTCGCGCACCAAACCGGCCTGCACCAAATCCCGCAGATTGTTGTATGTTGTGGCTCGCGAAGAGCGCGGATCCAGGCGATTCACGCCTTCGAAGATTTCCGCGGCCGTGGGATGCCGTTGCTGTTCCAGAAGGAACGCCATCACTGCGTAGCGTTGCGGCGTGCAGCGTAACCCGCTCGTTTCCAGACATCGCTTAATCGCCTCGGCGTCCATCAAGAATTTAGATTATATCTAATGTGACATTTTGTCAAGAGTTTTGATTGGGCGCGCGGCGCGTCCTAAATTGCACTTGAATGGGATAGGCTATTACTTATGCCATTGACCTCCTCTCTTACACATCTCAAAGATCTTTGGGTGGATTCGGCTGCCGCGGCGCTAGGGCGCGACGAACTCGCCCTGCTGCGCTATCGTTCCAACCTGCTGGGCGCGGATTTGCGCATCACGAATTTTGGCGGTGGCAATACGAGTTCAAAGATCTCTTTGCCGGATCCTTTCACCGGCAAATCGGTGAACGTGTTGGCGGTGAAGGGAAGCGGCGGCGATATAGGTTCCATCAAGGAATCGGGATTTGCGCTGCTTTACATGGATCGTTTGGAGAGCCTGAAGGCGCTGTACAAGGGTGAGGCGTTCGAAGACGGGATGGTGAGTTTCTATCCGCTGTCGGCGTTTGGAGAAAACAAGGTGGCTGCGTCGATCGATACACCGCTGCATGCCTTTTTGCCATTTCCGCACGTGGATCACTTGCATCCCGATTGGGCGATCGCGCTGGCCGCCAGTGCGAACGGCAAACAGAAGCTGGCGGAATTCAATCAACAATATGGCCGCAAAGTTGTCTGGCTGCCTTGGCAGCGGCCTGGTTTCGAACTGGCCCTGATGTTGGAAAAGGCGGTGAAAGATAACCCGGGCTGCGATGGAGTCATTCTGGGAAGCCATGGACTTTTCACTTGGGGCAACACGCAGCGCGAATGCTATTTGAACAGTATTCAGACCATCGACCAGATGGGCGAATTCATTCTCGAGCGTCAGCGGAAAAACGGAGCGTTGTTTGGAGGACTGGATCAGCAGCCGCTGCCCGATCGAAAGGCTGTAGCAACGGCCATCCTACCCGCGCTGCGTGGCATTGTGTCGTCTAACAAGCGAGTGATTGCGCACTATACGGACCACGAAGATGCGCTCGTCTTCGCCGGATCGAAGTGGGTCAAGAGCCTGGGAGAGTTGGGCACGAGCTGCCCTGATCATTTCCTGCGCACCCGCATCTGCCCGATGTTTGTGGATTGGAAGGCGGGCGAAGAGAGCGTTGAGGTTCTGAAGAAAAAGATTGCAGACGCCGCCGTCGTGTATCGCGGCGAATATGGCAATTATTATCAGGCGCACGCGGCTGCGGATTCCCCGAAGCTGCGTGATTCGAATCCCTCGGTAGTCGTGATACCCGGGCTGGGTCTTTTCGGCTTTGGCAAAAACAAAAAGGAAGCGCGCATCACCACCGAGTTTTTCATCAATGCCATTCATGTGATGTCGGGCGCCAACGCATTGGCAACAGGCGACGTGCCGTACCCTTATCCGCAAGCTCGGCGTCCGGAGCAATCGGAGGAGTTCAAGAGTTTCGAAAATTATGTGGCGCTGCCGCGCAACGAAGCGTTTCGCATTGAATATTGGGCGCTCGAAGAAGCTAAGCTGCAGCGTATGCCGGCGGAAGCGGAATTCAGCCGCAAGATTGTGATGGTGGTGGGCGGAGGAAGTGGCATCGGCCGGGAAGTTGTTCTGCTGCTGGCGCGCAAGGGCGCGCATGTCGTGGTGGCCGATATGAATGAGCAGGCGATTAAGGACGTGGCGGCTGATGCGGCGAAGATATCGTCGCCGGATGCGGTGACAACCACGACGGTTGATATTTCCTCGGCGGAAAGCGTGGCGGCGGCCGCCAAGGCGGCGGTGTTGGAATTCGGCGGGATGGACGCCATTGTGAATACCGCGGCGATCTTTCCAGTGGCCGGCGCGGATGGCCAGTTGACGGAAGCGCAATGGAGCAAAACGTTCCTGGTGAATGTGACGGGCAATTTCCTGCTGGCGCGCGAGTTCGGCTGGGTGTTGAAGGACCAGAAATTACCGGCCTCGATTGTGTTGACAAGTTCGGCGAACGCCGTTGTTTCCAAGCATGGCAGCGAAGCGTACGATGTCAGTAAGACCGCGCTCAATCATTTGATTCACGAATTGGCGATCGGCTTGGCGCCGGTGGTGAGAGTCAACGGGATCGCGCCGGCGACGGTGGTGGCCGGTTCGACGATGTTCCCGCGCGACCGCGTGATCAATTCGCTCGAGAAGTATAAGATTGAGTTCGCACAGAGTGAATCGACCGAGGAGTTGCGCGATAAGCTGGCAAATTTCTACGCGCAGCGCACGTTGACGAGGCGGCCGATTTTGCCGCAGGATTGCGCGGCGGCGATTGTGTGGCTGGCGAGCGACGAGAGCGCCAAGACGACCGGGCATATTATTCCGGTCGATGGCGGTTTGCACGAGGCGTTTCTTCGGTAGCAAGATGGAGCGCGTGTGCTTTGTCTTGCAGGTGAGACCAGAGAGAATTGCAGAGTATAAGGACCGCCACAAAAGCGTCTGGCCAGAAATGCAACAGGCCTTGCGGCAGACGGGCTGGGGAAATTATTCTCTGTTCCTGCGGCCGGATGGTATGCTCATCGGCTATGTCGAGACGGAGGATTTCGAGGAGGCGCTGAGCAGTATGGCGGCGCGGGAAGTGAATGCGCGCTGGCAGAAAGAGATGGCGGAGTTTTTTACGAATCCGCCCGGTGTGCGGGCGGATCAGGCGATGATGCGGTTAGAGGAAGTGTTTCATTTGGGGGATTAAAACGTCTCCTGCTTAAACCGCGGCAACAACAGGTGAATCACTAGCAGTGCGAATAGGTACATCGATCCGGCTATGAAAAATAACGGCGCATAAGCTTCGTGAGAGAAAGTGAGCCATTTCCCAACAGCTTTCGAGGCAATGATGCCGCCGATCGCACCGCCCATGCCTCCTAAGCCGACTACCGAGCCAACCGCCTTGCGAGGGAAACAATCGGAGGAGATAGTAAAGAGATTCGCCGACCAGCCTTGGTGAGACCCGGCGGCGATACCGATCAGCGCCACTGTCAGCCAAAGATTGCCGGCGGCAAACGGCACGAAGGCAACGGCAAGCACCGAGAGTGCAAACACAAGCATCGCTGTTTTGCGCGCACGCGTTAGTTCCCAGCCGCGCTTCAATAACTCGGAGGACAGCCAACCTCCGCCGATCGAACCGACATCGGCAGCCAAATAGATAGCGACTAACGGCGGCCCGATATTTAAAAGATCGACGTGATATTTCGTTTGCAAAAAGCCCGGAATCCAGAATAAATAGAACCACCAAACCGGATCGGTGCAAAACTTGGCGACGAGGAATGCCCAGGCGGAACGCTTCTTGAGCAGTCTCAGATAAGGGATTTTGACCGGTGACTCAATGCCCACGTCGGAACGCATAAATGCTAATTCGGTCTTAGAGACGCGGGGGTTTCTTTCAGGTTGCCGATAAAAGATCAGCCAGAGAACGATCCAGGAAAGGCTGAAACAGCCTGTCACCAAGAAGCCGGCGTGCCAACCAAAACGCGCCACAACGATCGGAACAATGAGCGGAGCAATCAGCGCGCCGATATTTGTGCCGCTATTAAAAATGCCTGTCGCCAGCGCGCGTTCCTTACGGGGGAACCAGTCGGCCACCGTTTTGATAGCCGCCGGGAAGTTCGCTGCCTCGCCAAGCCCAAGGCCAAGGCGCGCCATGCTGAATTGAAATAAGTTGCCCGCAAACGCATGCGCAATGGACGATAAGCCCCAAACCAGCACAGCCAAGGTGTAACCGATCCGCAAGCCAAGCCAGTCGATGGCGCGCCCGGCGATGGGAAGCATCAACGCGTAGCCAAATTGAAAAACGGCGGTGACGGTGCCGTAGTCGTCGTCAGTCCAATGCAGATCCCGGGAAATTGTCGTCTTGAGGATGCCCATGACGACACGGTCCATATAATTCACCGTCGCGGCATAGAACAATAAGCCGCAAATGAACCAACGGAAGCGGCCGACTTTGTTGCGAAGCGCCGAGGTTGGTGGCGATGCTACCGGGTCGCCTTTTGTCATCCCGCTATTCTATCGAGCAGGGTGAAACATGCTGCTACTTTCCGATGCAACGGTGTTTGATGGAACGGGCGCGGAAGCGTTTGTTGCTTCCGTACTGCTTGATGGAGGACAAATTGCGGCCATCGGGCCCCATGTAACGGCGGCGGATTGCCAGAAGATCGATTGCCGTGGCTTGGTGGTTGCTCCCGGTTTCATCGATATTCATAGCCATTCCGATTTGCAGGTTTTAGAAGGCCGCAAGGAAAAGTTGAAGCAGGGCGTGACGCTGGAGGTTGTGGGCAACTGCGGTTTCTCGCCCTTTCCATACGAGGGGGATGTGGCGGCTTTGCGCGAGTTCGGAGCGGGAATCTTGGGCCGGACCGGAGGCTGGGGATGGCCGGATGCGGCGTCTTATCTGCGCACGCTGGCCTCTAGCAGTTCGAAAGATAGCGCGCTTTCCTTGGTTGGCCACGGCAGTTTGCGGATCGCCGTTTGTGGTCCGGGGCAGGGAACTCCCTCGCAGGCGCAGCTGGATCAGATGGCCGGCATTTTGGACGAATCGCTGACAGCGGGCTGCGCCGGATTTTCCACCGGCCTCATGTATGCGCCGGGATCAAGCGCGCAAACGCCGGAATTGGAGCATCTGTGCAAAGTCGTGGCTAGGCGCGGCAAATTTTATGCCACGCACATGCGCAGTTATTCAAACACTTTGCTCGAAGCAACGCGCGAGCAGATCGCGTTAGCGGAGCGCACGAATTGCCGGCTGCAGATTTCTCATTTGCAGGCAGCGGGGCGGGCGAATTGGGGAATGCAGCAGCCCGCGCTGGATGAAATTGAAGCGGCCGCGGCGCGCGGCGCGGATGTTGAATTCGATATTTATCCTTATCAATGCGGCAGCACTGTGCTCACGCAGTATTTGCCGCAGTGGGCTCTTGACGGCGGCAACAGCGCACTGCTCAAACGGCTGCAGGATAGTGCGACACGCCAAACGATCTGGAGCGAAATGAGGGCTGCACCGCGTTACTGGGGCGATATTACAATTTCCTCCGTGCAAACGGCGGAGAATGAGCCGCTAGTGGGCAAGACCGTGGCGGAGATCGCGGCACTGCGCGGCCTGGACGGGGAGACTTGCGCGATGGACTTATTGCTGGAGGAGCAGGCGGCGGTGAACATTGTCGGCTTTAACCAGAGCGAAGAGAATCTGCGGCAGCTGATTACTCATCCGCTGTGTTCCGTGATCACCGACGGGTTTTATGTGAAAGGGAAGGCGCATCCAAGGTTATATGGCACTTATCCGGAATTGTTGGGCAAGCTGGTGCGCGAGCGGCGCTGGCTTTCTCTGCGCGAAGCGGTGCATAAAAGCACTGGCAAACCCGCGTCGCGTTTGAACCTAAAAGACCGTGGCGTGCTGCGAGCGGGAAACGTTGCCGATTTGGTGGTGTTCGACGCCGGCCTTATTGCCAGCCCGGCAACATACGAACAGCCGAACGTGGAACCGCTGGGAATTTTGCACGTCATCAAGAACGGCGCAATTGCATGAGCCGTCGCTGGCTGGTGCTTGCTCTGGTTTTTCTTGGAATTCTTGTTAGCTATATCGACCGCGGCAACTTGAGCGTTGCCAATGGCAGTATTGCCCACGATCTGAATTTGACGCCGGCCGTGATGGGCGTTTTGCTGTCGGCTTTCTTCTGGACCTACGCGGCGGGCCAAATTCCGGCGGGTGTGCTCGTGGACCGAATCGGCGTTCGCGGCGCTTATGCAGGGGCGTTTGTCTTGTGGTCGCTGGCTTCGGCGAGCGTGGCCCTCAGTCGCGGGCCGAACGATATCATTGCCGCGCGCCTGGTGCTAGGCTTCGCCGAAACGCTAGGGCCAGTGGCCAGTCTAGCGGTCATTCGCGCCAGTTTTTCACCGCGCGAAAATGGCGTGCCCACGGCGATTTACATTGCCGGACAAACGCTGGGCCCGGCGATCGGCTTGCTCTTAGGCACCACGCTACTGGTCGATTTCGGTTGGCGAGCAATGTTTGCCATGACCGGCTTAGCGGCGTTGCTTTGGGTTCCGGGCTGGCTGATATTCGCGCCACGCGTCGAAAAAACCGCCTCGCCATCTCCAACCGATTGGGCGGAAATACTGCAAGACCCGACACTGTGGGCAATGGCGGCGGCAGTTTTATTCTTTTCCTATTACTGGTATTTCGTTTTGACCTGGGTGCCGAATTACCTGACCAGCGCCCGCGGCTATTCGACTTTAGCCATGGGCCGCATCCTTTCGGCGCCTTTGGCCTGCATGGCGGTAACTAATATTGCGACGGGGATTTGGGCGGACCGATTGGTAAAAAAAGCAGTTTCATTGTTCCGCACGAGATTTTTATTCGCGGCCGCTGGCTTAGTGGGAGCGTCCAGCCTGCTGCTTTTGAATTTGCTGCCAGGGAATCAATTTGTGATGCCGGTGCTGCTGATATCGATCTGTTCGTTCGGAGTGGTGAGCGCAAACTTCTGGACTCTGGCACAGAACGTTGCGCCCCCGGAAAAAGTAGGTCGAGTTATCGGATTTTTAAACACCATTTCGCAGGTGGGCGGCATAGCCGCGCCGCTCATCACCGGCAGGATACTTGGGCCTGCGAAAGATTTTCCGCCTGCAATCGCCATCGCGGGCATTTGCCCGCTGATTGCGCTCATACCTTTATTTGTTACCACTCGCGGCATCGACCGGCTTCGCGGCCGATTGCACGGCGTTGAGACCGCCGGCGCGTTGAATGCCGGGCACGTTTAAGACACGCAGAAAATCCGCGTTCGTGCCCGCGAAGTTCCCCATGTCGGCATGGAGATTGACTGAGATGGGCGCGACGGCGGCGGCGAATTGAGACCAAACAGCAGCGTTGCCAAGGCCGATTAGTTCCACCGGAGCAGTCTGCGACTTTTGCAAAAATGCCAGCTCCGTAAGAATGTCTTGGACGCGGCAAGCGTCGTCGCTCAAATTGAATGCCAGGAAGTGTTCATGCGAGCGATTGCGCGGGGCAACGGCGCTGCCGGTTTGAAAAGCGTCAATCAGTAGAACGCGGCGATGTTGCTTAACGAGCGCTGCCACTTCGGGAGTTTGGCGGGTGGCAGTCGCGCCATCGGCGAAAACAACCAGCGCGGCTGGGCCGCTTCCCTCAATCAAAATGCCGGGAATGCGGTCGCCGGCAGATGGACGGCTGAGCACAATGCCGCCGGCTGTTTTCTCACTCAAGACGCTATCCGGCCACTCAGTGTGCAGGGCAAGCTGCAGCCGCTCTTTGGCGTATGTTTGATCGCTGCTGAGCGCTTGCCACTCCCGGTAAACGCCTTCATAAGAGATGGCGTGTTCAGGCAAAGCGCGACCCTGTAGAGCCAGCATGTCCTGCAACTTTTCGCCATCCTCTTCTTTTTCGGAAATCAGGCCGGTTTGGCCGAGAATTCGTTTGGCGAAGAAATTGTAGACTCCTTCGCGGCTGGCTTTATTGAAATTATGAGGCGCGTCGATTTGAATGACTTCTACGTTTTGCGCTTTTCCATAGAGAGCGTAGATGCGTTGAATAGCGGGGAATTCTTCGCGTGGCACGTTAGTGGTCCAATCGCCGGTAGCGGAAACAAGCAGCATGGGCTTAGGCGCAAACATAGCCGCGATTTCCACGTTGTTGGTGCCGACGCGCAAACCGGGAGCATTCTCGCAGAAATCGCCGCCCTGCATCATCGCGGAGACCATGTTGACGGGCGCGGCGAAACTAAGCCGATCATCCACCGCGGCCAGCAGAAACGCTTGCGTGCCGCCGCCGGATGCGCCGGTGATGGCTAATCGTGCCGGATCGACATCGGGCAGCGAAGCGATGAAATCGGTCGCGCGAATGGAGTTCCAAAGTTGCAATTGCAGCGGGCCGAACGACCAGAGTTGCTCCGTCGGCGTGCCGAATTTATGGGGTGTCTGTATTGTGTCGTTGTAGCCCACCATGTCGTACGCGAACACAACGTAGCCTTGCTTGGCGAGATTGATGCCGAGCGATTGGCCGGAATACAACGGCTGGTTTTCGAGACGGCCATATTGCCAGTGGCCATGCGGATTCAGAATCGCGGGCCCTTTACTCGAGCGATTCAACGGGCGATAAAGATTACCGCCCAGATAATAGCCGGGAAGCGTTTCAACCAGAACTTTTTCAATCGTGTAGTCTTCACGCTGCAATCGCCCGAAGATTTCGGCACGCGGAACGGTGTGTGGCGGCATCGGATACAAACCCGCAGCCGACAAGATTTGCTTGCGCAGATAGGCCTTGCGCTTTTCCCAATCCTGCAGGCTGTGGAAATCCGGCAGCTTCGCGTGGGTGCCGGTATCGGGCGTGTTGGTATTGCGGCTATCTTCCGTTGGGATCTGAGCAGATAAGAGTGTGACCGTAAATAGCAGAGTGAAAGCTCGCATGTCAAATCAGCGTATCAATTCGCGGGAATATCTGCTAGCGGAATGTGCGCGTACCGGATGCGCTTGCGGTTCCAGGTGTAGGTAGCGTAAAGATCGCCATTGCGCGCCTGGATCATCGCTGGGTACGAGTATTCTCCCGGAGCGTCTTCGAGCGTGTGGAAGTCACGAAAGTGCTTGCCATCGTTACTGACGGCGAGATTCAAAGGCGTGCGGCCCTTCGTGGTGTTGTTGAAGATAAGAACAACGCGCCCATCGCGCAAGGCAACGGCATCGAGTCCGGAATTAGGATTCGGTAGCTCGAGCGCTTGAACAGCCGTCCAATGCATACCCGCGTCCGCGGAATCAGCCACGCAGATCCGGGCAATCTGAGCAGTCGACCGAGTGTAAAGACGCAGCGTGCCGTTCTTCAACTGCACAACCGAAGGCTGAATGATGCCGTAAGTCTGATTTGTGTGAGCGCTCGGCGCAGGCGCCGCAATAGGACCGATCCGCGACCACGTCTTGCCGTTATCGCTGCTGCGCTCAATCCACGCGGCCCAACTTAGATAGCTCTCAACCGAGGTTCCGCTCACGATGATCCCGTCGTGCATAACCAGTGGCTTGGCGCGAATCGGGCCATAAAGACCCGCGGGAAGATGCTCAACTTGAGACCACGTCTTGCCGTCGTCAATGCTGAAACGCCGGCCCGCCGACCACTCCCGCGGGTCCGGCCCGAATTTGTAATAGAGCCAAAGCTTGCCATCGGCGCTATAAAAGAGGACTGGGTTGTAACAGGCGATGTTCGGTTCGCGAACCAGTTCCACCGGCTCACTCCACTTGCCTCCTGCGCGGCGCGAACTCCAGATCGCCACATCGGGCTTGCCTTCGTCGCTGCCCCCAAACCAGGCTGTCAGCAGATCGCCATTTTTCAGTTCAACGATGGTGGAGGCGTGCGCGGAAGGAAATGGAGCCTGCGTGTAAATGAACTCCTGCGTTATTGCAGCGGGCGCGATAGCCGCGGCAGCTAAGCTGAGGAGAAGTTTCAGCACTAATACAGCATCGCACTCTTACAAACTGAGTGCTTCGCGAAACAAAGATGCTTGCCTGCGGGAAACTTCCACTTCTTCGCCGCCTTTAAGCGTAAGTTGCAGGCCGCCGGAAACAGCGGGAGCCACGTTGCTGATCCATTGCAGATTCACAATGTGTCGTCGGCTGACGCGAAAGAAGATTTGCGGGTCGAGCCGCGACTCCAGATAATTCAAGCCCTTCGCAATCAGCGGTCGTTCACTGCCGAAATACAAGCGCGTATAGTTGCCTTCCACCTCGAACAGCCGCACGTCTTTGAGCGTGACAAACCAGCAGCGCTCGCCATCGCGCACAAATACCCGGTCTTGCAGCCCTAGCTTGTTGAGCCGCTTGCCGCGCTCGAGTGGCAGTGCTTGGCGAGCCCTTTCCAAAGCGCGCGTCAGACGCATTGGCTCCACTGGCTTGACCAGGTAATCCAAAGCGTTCTGTTCAAAGGCGCGCACCGCGTATTCGTTATAAGCTGTACAGAAGATGACGGCCGGCGCATGTTCCAAAGCCATCAGCAATTCGAATCCATCGCGGCCCGGCATATCAATATCCAGGAACAATAAATCCGGCTGCACTGCGGCGATCAAGGCCTCGGCTTCATCGGCATTCTCCGCTTCGCCGGCGATTTCGACATCGGCTTCGGCGGACAAAAGGCGCTTCATCTCGGCGCGGGCAAGGCGCGAATCCTCAATAAGAACAACTTTCATGCCGCAACCGGGATACGTGCTACCGCGGCAACTCGCCCGTTGCCGGCGTTCGCCAGCTCAAAAGAAGAGGCAGAGCCGCACAACAGCCGCAAACGCTCGCGTACATTCTCAATGCCGAACCCTTTGCTGCTTGATGGCTTAAGGCTGCCCGTATTCTCAACGCGCAACTCTAACCCGGAGCTCCGTTGGTGCGCCGACACAAGAATTTCGCCGCCTGCTTTATCTTGCGCAATGCCATGCTTGATCGCGTTCTCTACCATCTGCTGCACGAGCATCGGCGGAATCATAGCCTCGATAGCTTCCTGAGAGATCTCGAACCGCCAGCTAAGGCGTTGATCAAACTGCAATTTCTCAAGGGCTAGGTAGCCTTCGACGATTCTGAGCTCCTCGGCCAAAGTAACCTTGTCGCGTCGTCCGGCCTCGAGCGAATAGCGCAACAATTCCGATAAACGCAAAAGCATTTCACGGGCTTTCTCACTATCTTCGGCAATGAGCGCGCGCAGGTTGTTCAAGCAATTAAACAGAAAATGCGGATTGACCTGCGCTTTCAAGGCGCGCAGCTCCGCTTCGTTGATGCTGGCCTCCAGACGGAGCCGTTTCATCTCGCTAACGCGATAGCGAAAGAAATACTGGAACGCCAAGTAAAAGAAGCTCCATAAAGCGAATACGAAGAATGAGCCGGGTATGAAGTAGCGGAAATTGCTCACCTGAACCGCCAGCGAATTTAGGCCAAGAATAGGCGGAATCGGCGCAAGCACCAGGTTCACCACAACCGCCAGCGGCAAGCACGCCGCCAGCATTTTTGCGGCTGCAATACCTGGCGATGAGCCCACCCAATGCCAGCGGTGTATGAGGTAATGCAACAGGTGCGACATAGCAAGGTGAGCAGCCATGATAAACAGCCACATAACTGCCAAGCCGATTTTCCGATTCAAGAGATACAGGGGCACTCCTGATGTGCTGAACCAGCAAAACCAGCCCGCGCATTGCAGAATCCAATAAAGCTTTCTATGGCTGTTTCGCATATTGTTTACTTCGCCTGAATGAATTGGTCAACCTGATTGTAGAACCATTCAGGTGCGTCGAGTTGGATGAAATGTTTGGCCGTGTCGTTCATAACTAGTTTGACCGCGGGAAAGTTCTCGAACTGCTTGGCATACAGCTGGGTGGTGCTATCGTGCGTGGCGCCGTAGTCTTTGTAGGCGATCCACGCGCCCAAGACGAGTACCGGTACTTTAATGCTGGGCAGTTTGGGGCGAAGGTCGGTGAGCATCATCTCCACCATCGCTTCGGTGAAAGCGCCGCGGTCGGCGGTAGCTGCCACCTTCACTTCGCGCTGCACATTTTCAGGCGCGGAAATCATGCTTTCCACGTATTGCGTTTGCATCTTTTTGAATTCTTCGCCGGAGCCCGCTTCCAGTCGTTTGCGTGTGGCATCTGCTACGTTCTGCGCGCCTTCGATGGTGATCGCCGGGTTCATGAGGGCCGTAAGGAACGGCAGGCCGTCAACGCTGATCACTTTGCCGGGCAGCTCGGGATTTGTTTCGGCGAGCCATAGCGCCAGAAATCCGCCTAAGCTGTGGCCAATGATAACCGGATGATCAAGCTTGTTGTCGCGGATGTAGGCGGCCAGATCGTCGCGCACTGTGGCAAGAAAATGGTCGCTGGTAATTGGCTTCGTGCCGCCGAAACCTGCCAGCGTTACGGCGTAAGTCTGGTAACCCTCTTTATTGAGGTGTGCCGCCGTCTCTTTCCAGACTTCGCCGGAACAGCCCAGGCCGGGAATCAGGATGACGGGTTTGCCGGTGCCGGCAACCTCGACGGAGAACGAAGCGCACTGCGCGTTTGCGGCAGTGAGTGTGATAAAAATTGCAAAGGTGGAAAGTCTCATGAGTAGAGACTAAGGCCAAAAACGGTTTAACACGGAAACCTTGTGGCGAGCGGTCGTCACCGTCTCCAAACGGCGTTTCAATCCATGTCAGGTTGCTGAAAGAGGCGAATGCCGGCAATCCCCGTGGCGCCGGCTTGCATGCAATCGGCGGCGTTTTCCCAAGTGATGCCGCCAAGAGCGTACACTGCTTTCGATTGACTGCAGGCCTTCGCTAATAATTCCAGTCCGGTGCAAGCGCCTTTGCCCGGCGACGGGAAAACCGGGCCAAAAGTGATCAGGTCCGCCTCCGTGGCGCGCACTTCCTCAAAGGTGTGGCAAGACCGTCCAATGATGAGCCCCGGCAGCGTTTCGCGCGGCGCATGGGCGGGAAGGTGCACACCGTCCGCGCCCGCAGCGCGGGCCACATCGGCGCGTGTGTTGATCAGAATCTTCGGGCGAGCGTGTGGATTGATCTCATGCGCCCTCACCTCCAGCACGGCCAGCGTAAAGTTGAACAGTTCGCGCGCGGCCAGATCTTTTTCGCGGATCTGAATCAGATCCACGCCCAGATGCATTTGATCGCGAATCACATCCAATAGCGGCCGGAAACCGCCCACCGCTTTACGGTCGGTAATGTAGTACCGCTTCATTTCGCAAGAAAGTATACAGCAGAAGCCGGAACGTCCAGCTTGACGGTTTCTTCACCGCGCAGGTGAACGTATTCGGCTTCGCTCACCGTAGCGGCCGCGCCATGTTCCAGTAATACTTTAGTGCCCTGCGCCGAAGGCAGCACGCCGATCACACGCAGCACGATTTGATTGGGTTCGCGGCGGCCAATATTGGGCAACAGCCGTGATTCCGTTTGGCGGACGCACAGAAATCCCTGATCGCCGATTAGGCGGCCTTTTAGATACCGTCCCTGAACTTGCGAACCGGCCACGTCGAGCGAACAAGTATCGCGGCTCGGATCAAGCGCGGCGATTTTCGCGGGTAGCAAATTGTAGACGCCTAGCGCGCTAGCCACTTCGGCGCTCGCCGGACGCGCAAAAACTTGCTCGCGCGACCCGCTTTGTACGAAGCGGCCGTCTTCCATCAGGCACACAGATTCGCCCAATCGCATGCATTCCTCCAGGTCGTGTGTCACCAGCACTATTGGAGCTTGCGAACGTCCGCGTGTGGTGTGGAGAACCTGGTAAAAAGCTTGCTTGAGACGGGCATCGAGACCGCGAGTCGGCTCGTCCAGCAGCAGCACTCGCGGATCGCTGACGAGCATGCGCGCGAGCGCGGCGCGCTGCTTTTGACCGCCGGAAAGTTGCGCCGGTTTGCGGCCGGCCAAATCGCCCAGCTCAAAAGCTTCGAGTAGTTCAATCATGCGGCGATGCTTGTTGAGCTTGGAACTATGACGCGCGCTCGCCGCGGCAAATTTCAAATTCTCGCGCACAGTCATGTGCGGAAACAAAGCATGATCTTGGAACATGTACCCGCAGCGGCGCGCTTGCGGCGGCAGGTTTACCCGCGTCGCGGCATCGAAATACAGTTCGTCGTTAACAAGGATGCGGCCCTCGTCTGGCTTGGAAAAGCCGCCGAGACAATTTAACGCGAGCGTTTTTCCCGCCCCGCTCGCGCCCCAAAGCACCGTCACTCCAGCGTCGCTCTTCAAATGAACGTTTAACTCGAACGCTTCGCTGTCGCCGATGGCGGGGAGGCGTTTGATCAGGCGCGCGTCGATCTTTACCGGCGGGCTCATTCAGTATGGCTTGCCCGCACTGTGGGGCGCGATATGCGCGCCGCCGTCCAAAGCAAAATGAGAGCGGTGACGGAAATCACGAGCACTAACATACGCGCTGCCTTGCCATTGCCAGATTCAACGGCGTCGAAAATCGCGACCGACAGCGTTTGCGTCTGTCCAGGAATGTTCCCGGCCACCATCATCGTGATGCCGAAATCTCCCAGCGAGCGGGCAAAACACAGCGACGCGAGCGAGCTCAAGCCACGCCAGGCGAGCGGCAACGTGATTCGCAAGAATGTCCGCCATTCGGACGCGCCCAAGCTATGCGCCACCCATTCGAAACGATAGTCAACGCCTTCTAAAACCGTGCGCGCTCCTTTTATATAGATGGGCGCCGAATGGAAAATAGCGGCCAGCACGGCCGCTTGCCACGTGAACACCAGTGGTTCGCCGAAGACCTCTTCATAAAGATGACCAAACCACGAACTGCGGCCAAGCAGCACGAGCAAATAGTAGCCGAGGACCGTCGGCGGCAGCACCAGCGGCAAAGTAATCAGCGAATCAAGAGCCTCTTTGCCGCGGAAATTTTTATGCGACAGAAGATACGACACAAACGTGCCTAGTGTCACGATGAAAACGGTCGCTATGGAGGCAACTCGGAGGCTGAGCCAGAGAGGAAACCAGTCAATCGACGCGGCGGGCATGCGGATACGGAATCCTGATTATAGCGGCACCATCAGAATGCCCGCGCCCGGACCAGTATTCCTACAGCGTGCTCTTGCCGCCTTCGCTAATGTAGTTACGATTCCAGCCCGGAATTTCCACCGTTACGTCGCCTTTCACCACCGCCTGGCAACCCAGGCGCGAACGCAGCGTCAAACCAGCCGCCATTTCCAGGCGGTCCAGTTCGTCGTCTTCGGCTTCGGAAAGATTGGCGTCGCCTTCTTTCACAATCACATGGCAAGTTGTACAAGCGCAGCTGCCCCCACAGGCATGCTCCAGATGCACGTCCAGGTTCAGGGCAATATCGAGCAGCGATTCTCGCTTCCCATGGTCACTGTAAGGCAGCTTGCCGGATTCGAATTCCACTGTTCTGTTCTCCGGCATGAAAGTCACTTTAGGCACACCCTATTGTATGATCCGGCATACTGGAAGTCAGTGTTCGAGGAGATAGAAACCCAACTGATCGCCGCGCTTGAGCGGCAGCTTGCCGAAAAGTTTGAACTGAAGACCAAAGTTCTGCTCGAGCAGCCCAAGCAAAGTTCTTTCGGCGAACTCGCCATTCCCGTGGCTTTTCAACTGGCGCGCCAACTGAAGCGTCCGCCCAAGCAAATTGCCGAGCAACTGGCCGCCGGTATCAGCGCCGTCTCCGGCGTCAAGTCATTTGAAATTGCAGGCAACGGTTATATCAACGTCAGGCTCGATCGCGGCAAGTATGCTGAACAATTGCTGCGCCAGGGCGGGGAAGCGCCAGCGCCGCCTCAGCGTGAAAAAATTGTCGTCGAGCACACCAACATCAACCCCAACAAGGCGGCGCACATTGGCCATTTGCGCAATGCCATTTTGGGCGACACGTTCGTCCGGATGCTGCGCGACCGTGGCCGTCACGTTGAAGTGCAGAACTACATCGATAACACCGGAGTGCAGGTGGCCGATGTAGTCGTCGGCTTTCATTATCTGGAAACTAAGACGCCTGCCGCTGTCCGCGCGTTGATTGCCGACCCCAACACGCGTTTCGATTATCTGTGCTGGGATTTGTATGCGGGCACGTCGGCATATTATGAGAGCCATCCCGAAGCCAAGACGTGGCGCGCCGATACCCTGCACGCCATCGAGTCAGGCGTCGGAGACTTGGCCGAACTGGCTCACCAAGTGGCGGACGCCATTGTCGAAAAGCATCTGAAAACAATGCTCCGCCTCGACATCGAATACGACGTTCTCCCGCGCGAGAGTGAAATTCTTCACCTCCAATTCTGGGCCACCGCTTTCGAACTGCTGAAGCAGCGCCAAGCGATTTATTTCGAAGAAAACGGCAAGAATAAAGGTTGTTGGGTCATGCCGTCTTCCGCTTTCCGCGAAACCGCCGCTGAAGAAGTTGACAATGCCGACGATAGCAAGGTGATCGTACGCTCTAACGGCACCGTCACGTACGTCGGCAAAGACATCGCTTATCAACTATGGAAGTTCGGCTTGCTCGGCAAGGATTTTTATTACAAGCCGTGGTCGTCTTACCCCGACGGCCACCGCGTCTGGGTCACCACCAACCAACCTTCTACTGAAAAATCCCCTCCTTTCGGCCACGCCGGCCAGGTATTCAACGTCATTGATTCCCGCCAATCTTATTTGCAGGATGTTGTGGTCGCCGGCTTGCGTGCCCTCGATTTTGAAAAGCAAGCCGACGCCTCCGTCCACTTCTCCTACGAGATGGTCGCGTTGACGCCGCGCACCTGCCTCGAGATGGGCATCATCCTTTCCGACGAAGACAAAAAGAAAACTTACGTCGAAGTCTCCGGCCGAAAAGGTTTGGGCGTCAAAGCCGATGATCTGCTCGATAAATTAATTGAGACCGCGCTGCAAGAAGTAGTCCACCGCCATGCCGAAGCAGCCGCCGCCGAGCAGCAGAAGATTGCGCAAACCATCGCCGTCGGCGCGCTGCGTTATTTCATGTTGAAATTTACCCGCAATTCAGTCATCGCTTTCGATTTTCACGAGGCCCTCAGTTTCGAAGGTGAGACGGGGCCGTACGTGCAATATGCGGCGGTACGCGCGGCCAATATTTTGCGCAAGGTCGGCGAACGAGGCGATCCGCCGCCGGAGTTCGCCACGGTTCTTACTCGCGAAGTCCTCGCGCGCTATCTCGAAGCGGAAGACTTATGGCAATTAACTTTGCTTGCTTCAAAATCCGCTAGCGTGGTCGAGCGCGCCATCTCTTCTGGCGAACCGGCGCACGTTGCCAAGTACGCGTTTCAACTGGCGCAGAGCTTCAACAATTTTTACCATGAGCATTCTGTCATTGCCGAAGAGAATGCCGAACGCCGCGCCCTGCTGTTGTGGTTGACAACCTACGTACGCGGGCAGCTGCTCAGAACGCTCGCCGTCTTGGGCATTCAACAACCCGCTTATATGTGACGGTCTCGGCATGTGAGGCCAAGGTTGCCCAAAATCGGGTCGACTCACGGAGATTGCGCCCTGTCACCCTCCCACACCACTGCACCGGCGGCCCAGCGCCATCTTCGCTCCTGGTGCCATCCGGCCCACCTGCTTGCGGCCGGCTGATCGTTGCCATTGCCGCCGAGAGAAGTATTGAGATCATGTCTGCCTATCGTAATCCAACTAGGTCTCTGGGGCGACGCGTATCCGGAGTTCCCGCTTGGCCAACGGCTGTCAATTGACGAAATATGGTCATTCTATCGGCGCGAAAGCCTCTGTCAACTGGTTTTCGACCTCATCTAAGTTGGCCATCCAGGTGCTTCCCTAACCACACAAATGTTGATCGCCTTGAGATTGGGAGATGATGATTGAGCGCCGCTACGTCAAGCGCCCAATGGAAACCGAGGGTCAATCCATGGCTGATCGCGTCAACCGTCGCGCTGGCTGCCTTCATGGAGGTTCTCGATACATCTATCGCCAATGTTGCGCTGCCGCATATCGCCGGCAATCTCGCCGCGAGCACAGATCAAAGCACCTGGATCCTGACCAGTTACCTGGTTTCGAATGCCGTCGTCCTGCCTATGGGCGGCTGGGCTTCCAGCGTGATTGGCCGCAA
>Ga0302319_10004893_pt1 | contig 27280 bp, 24 predicted proteins | sample Bog_T0_2_FD_203319 | JGI IMG/M metagenome (GOLD analysis project Ga0302319, IMG submission 203319) | Peat permafrost microbial communities from Stordalen Mire near Abisko, Sweden - Bog_T0_2 | ecosystem: Environmental > Terrestrial > Soil > Wetlands > Peat | place: Sweden: Abisko, Stordalen Mire... | reverse complement strand
CGTCAAGCAAGTGCATATCATAGCCGGCCGCAAACTGAAGGATTTCGCCGAGCACGGGGCGGACTCTTTGTGGTTGGTGCCTGGGCGGGCGCGCCGGGTGTTGGCGGATCGTTGCATCACCAGCCGGGCGCAAGCGCGTGCGGTCATCGAATCCGGTCAGATGAAATGGGAGAAACACTGCGGTGGCGCCATCTTTTGGGGCGACCGCATGATCCCCAATGTGAGCCACAAAACCTGGGCCATCATCTACGAATGGGCCGGACGTCCACCGTTGCCGTAAATTCATGTCGCCGCCGAATGCCATGAAGTCGCTTGATTCATTTGCTTTTCAGCAGCCATTCCAAGCCGGTTGCTAACGAGTTAAAATTCATGGCGTCAAGACCGCGATTTTTTGCCACCATTAGAGAGAATTTTCCCGAACGAACCCATTCCGGACTGGCCACATGCGCAATCTTGACCGATGACTTTGCGTTGGAAGAAATGCGTTCGGCAAGATTATATCGTTCAGCAATTCCGGGCGGGTGAAATCCCGACACCCCGGTTGAGTCAATCAGCAGTTTCTTAATTTTGTTTTGGCGACAGCGAAGCACCGCGCGGCTGATCAAGTCAGCCATCTTGTCAAACGAGGCCTGTCCCACGGGACAAAACACCGCATGTTCCTTTCTCTGCTCGAAGTGCTCCAACTTTTTAACCACATGTTGAGGAAATTATATTCAGCCACTTTTATCAAGTGAAAACACTTCAAAATGAAATGGGTTTGGGGTGAACACCCCATGGCATCAGCAGAATATTCGGCTATCGTGTCTTAAATGTCCCCTAAATGTATCTCTGATTTAAATAATCCGATTTGCGAACCATTTCATCGCCAGCGCATTCTAAAAAATGTTCTGTCCAAGACCGCCAGCGCTGGCGATGACATCCCCCTGCCGCCGTTGCCGCCAGAACCACCACTGCCGCCGCTGCTGCAATTGTGCGCCTGATAATTCACCGCACTTGATCCATTAAACCAAATTACACGCTTATGATACCAACCAGCCTCCACCCTGTCAGCCCAACCCTGCAGGCCATGCCTTTGGCATTGATTTTTTCATCACGATTGCTGCTGACCGAAAAAGCATCCGGCGCGGATAATGGATTCACGTCAGCAATCTGGATCGAAAATCTCACGATGCGCGCCACTCTTGTGACTCCAATGCTAAAAGATATTCGGGGCTACCCGCATGGCGGAATCAATGATTGAACCCGTGGCATTTTCTATAAATCGCAAACCGAGCGCAAATTTTTCACTACGCTTATGAGAATCCCCCAAAACTCGACTAAAATCAATTCTTCCCTGAGAGTGATGGCTGCCATCCAGCATCGGCGTTCCGTGCGGGATTATACGTCCCAGACAATTGGAAAAAACGTCATCCATACGCTGCTGGATGCTGCCGTCCACGCTCCCACCGCCATGGATGAGCAGCCATGGTCATTTGCCGTCATCCAGGATAAAAAGGTTTTGGATCGTTTATCTGAAAGCGCTAAAAAACTGGTGCGCAACGAAGCCCAAGGTTCCGATACCCAACAGGCAAAACATTCGCTGCATGTGATGGACAAGCCGGATTTCCATGTTTTCTATAACGCAGGCACACTGATCATCATTTACAGCAAACTATCAGGGCCGTTCGTCGTGGCGGATTGCTGGTTGGCGTCGGAAAACCTACTGCTGGCTGCTTATGCGCAGGGTCTCGGCACCTGTGTCATCGGTTTTGCGGTCTCAGCACTGAACACGCCGGAATGGAAGGCGGAACTTAAAATCCCGACTGAGATGACCGCCATCGCACCGATGATCGTGGGTGTGCCGGCAGGTGTAACGCCGCCGGTGCCGCGCAAACCACCGGTAATTCTTTCTTGGATCTGACATCGATGTGGTGCAGTCCCAAATAAATTCTTACCCTCATGTTAGGAAAATCGGCGCTTTGACTGTCCGGCTTTCCTACGGCACTCGGAAACCGGCCAGACAAAGCGCCTCAAAATAAAACCTAGACGGCAGCGCAGTCAGCATCCATTTCCAAAATCTCCGCGACTCCACAGCCGTTACGTCCGCTCCGATTTCAAAAACGGATGTTCACTGCGCCCATCATTATCCAATTTTGATACGTTCAATCGAACGTGATTTCTGGCGGCTTTCTGAAATTGGAAAGCCGGTGATTTAGTTAGACACCATCCCCGAAGCGTTCGCTTCGGAAAAATGCCGCCGCAAAAGCGGGCGTTGAAATCCGTTGATTTGCGTTGACGATTTCAACGCCGCTAAACGCTTTTCAACATTCGCCGTCAACACGGCTCAACGCAGTTCAACGCAGTTCAACGCATCGTAATCAACGGATTTCAACCCAATTCAACGCTGAAAAATCCATCAGCGAAACTATCCTGCCGAATCGCCGGCTTTTGCCCTTTAATCGCCGACTATCCTTTACCGGCATCCGCGTGACGTGTTCTAAACTCGCTGTTGATGAATCCAAAAATCATCAACGACGGCCAGCCGGTGAAACGTAATCATTCTGGCGGCGGACGACCATTTCACAGCCGCCTCGAATCGTTCGTGGAGTTCATCCGCGAGCAACGCCAGCAGCGCCGGACTTGGCAGGAGATCGCCATCCGGCTCGGGACAGAAAAGGATTGCGTCATCACGTCTCAGGGATTGCACCAGTTTTACCGGCGCTACCTGAAACGTCAGGCGCGGTCTCATTGGGAAAGCGAAGCGGCAACGGCACAGCCGGCCACCGTGAATCCATCAGCACCAGCACCACAAACAACAACAACCGAAACAGACAATCCATATCGGTTCAACAACCTCGAAATATGAAAACTATAAAACATCGCCTGATTCTGCCCATGCAGGCCAAAGGAAACATGGGTAAAAGCATCGAAGCCGCCGCCCGCGCGTGCTGGCTTAACCAACGTGGCATCCCATGGCAGGGATTTGATCTGGACGGCGACAATCGCACCTTGTCCCGATTGTTCCCCAGCCAGGTCAAATTGACGTCCTTGAGCGGCCAGGCTGAAGACTTGGACGAACTCATCTTGATCCTGCGAAAGACGACCGCCCAACCCGTCACCCTGATTGACCCACGGGCGCATCTGGACGCGCAATTGATGAAGGCACTTGCCGCCACGCATTTCTTTGACATTGCCAGCGCGCAAAACATCGGCATTACGCTCATGGTGTTTCCCTTCGATGATCTGGACGTGATGACCAATCTTGCCGCCGTCTGCCAGTTCTGCGGCAGGCAGGTGGATTATGTCATTGTCCGCAACCCGGCTCGGGCGTCCAAAAACCGCATGTTTGACAACAGCCCGATGGAAAAGGAATTGCTCGACTGCGGCGCAGTCACCATCACCGTGCCGGTGCTGTCAGAGTTTGTAAAGCTCCGGCTCGCCAAGCTGGAGGCCGACCAGCAGCGCGGCATCCCGTTCAATGAAGCCATCGGCAACGATTCGCTCGGCCTCGACATCATGGCGCGGGGCGTGTTGCAGGACTGGCTGGCGACCCTGTTCAATCAATACGACCAGATTGCCGCGAAACTATTGCCCGCCATTGAAGCGGCCACCATCAAACCCAAAATCACGCCGCCCATCGGCGAACCGCTCGCCGCCAAGCGCGGCGCAAAAGTGAATCTAACGAATTAAAAGGAGGCGTCATGAACAATCCCGATCTGTTTGAAGAAATGCTTGCCACCTATCCCGCTGAAAAGCGGGAGCTGGCACGGCAGGTTTATCATCGCTTTGCCGAGGGCGACAGCACGCAGTTTTTCAGCCAGATGTTTCTCTTGCTCGATGTGTATGCCCATTACGCCGAGCGCATCCCCGCCCGGATGATTTCGGCCAACGCCGATTCACTGGCGACCGTGCAGGAGCTACGTGAGGAAATCGGTCTGCTGGCCAAGGCGGTTGAAACCCGCGATGCCAGCATCACGGAACACGCCGAAATGACCGACGAACTTTGCCGCGCAACCCAGGAAAAATGCGATGAAACCATTGCGGCCATTGAATTGACCGTGAAAAATCTCGGCGCACAGGTGGACACCAAGGCCATCGTGCGGGGCGTCAACGCCGCGTTGCAATCGGGCATCAACCGGGAGGTCATTGTCCCGTTCGTTAAACAAACGGAGTTGCTGTCACGGGAAGTCAGGCCCACGCTGGATTACATCCGGGAAGCAGCCCGCGAAGCCCGGTCCGCATGGTCGAGACGGATTTGGAAGACTGCTTGGACTGCCAGTTTGTTATGGAGCGTATGGGCGGCAGTCGTTTTCTCCTGCCTCTTCTGCTTGAAATTCGGCACGTACTACGACCATAAGATGGCGGCGCAGATCGCCAAAGTCGCGCAGGTGATGAAATTCAATCAGGCGGCGTTTCAAAAGCTGGCGGTCGCCCAAATTCCCATCCAAGTGCTGCCGACAGAATATGACGGCCCTGACAGTCCGCCGGGTTTTGTGCTGGTCATTGAAGGTGCTTACGCCGCCGATCTGCGCCCGGTCAATGGGCGAAACGACGGCTGCATTTTCTTCCGCAGCAGTGTCCCGGAAAAACAGATCCGCCATGTGCAGCAGGCCGGTGAAGATTTAATGCAAACGACCAACACCACGGCAAAATAATTCGCCGCATTCTTTCCCCCGCAAACGTCTGAAGCTGTTTCACGTCAACGACGCAGCCGCACCTGCCAATTGCGGGTGGGGAAATAATTTTCCACAAAGAAATCGGAACCAAAAAAATGATCACTTACGGACGGCGGCGCTTGCGGCGAGGAAACTTGGTGGACACTTTCAGGCGCAACGCCGGGTCTAGTTTTTTCAAATCTAGTTTTGCCGGAAACAAGTCCATGACTTTGACGTCTAGAACCTTGGCTAGAAACAACAACTCGCAATCCGGCACCCGGCGGAATTGCGATTCCAGCTTGGCCAGCGATTCGCGGCTGACATCCCAGCCCTCGACTTGCAGTTTGGCCGCGAGCGCCTCCTGGGTGCAGTTTATCCCAATGCGAAACTTTCGCACCTGGGGGCCGACAAGATTGAGCGGGGCAGTCATCCGGCCCCGAAGATTAGGCCAGTGCCAGCAAAAGTTGTTCTTTTAAGAGAACAATGTTGACAAGATGTTTAAAACTGCTAACTAATGTTCAAGGCTTGGGTTTGAGCGGGTTCAATTGGAAACCCGCGTTGTTGGGAAATCTGAAAGCTTCGAGCCAAGACATGGGTTATGACAGGTAAGACAAGAATTCTGATCGTGGAAGATGACATGCCGCTGGCGTTGCTGATGGTGCGTGTGTTGGCTCAAGCCGGTTGCGACGTGCAGTTTGCCCGGAACGGGAAAAAGGGCATGGAGATGGCGCAGGAGCAAAAATTTGATCTCATTGCGCTGGACGTTCAGCTACCTGACACCTTTGAAATGTGCAGGGACCTGAAACAACGGCATATTTCACGACGCACCCCGGTGATTTTCATTTCCGCCAGTTCGCGTCAAGAAGACATGGCAGAGGCCAAAAAACAGGGCGCAGTTGATTGCATCACCAAGCCATTTGATGTAACCGATTTCATGTACAAGGTAGGCCAAGTTTGTCGCCCAGCAACGCCATTCCTTACAACATTCAAACATTGAATGCGTGAGATTTTTGCCACAGACTGACCCCATGGCCAAAATAAAAAATCCCGCCACGGGCGAAGGTTTTCTCGGCGAAATCATGGTTCACAAACTTTCCCGCGCCGTCGGTGTAGTACATGGCGTCACTGAAGCTCAAGCCGGCTGGGCACCGCAAATTATTTTGAAGCTGATCGACGGCACCGTGAGAAAGGGCCGCCTGAGCGATTTTCGTGAACCCAGCGGTAATGAACGGGCAAAAGTACCCGCAGACCAATGGCCGTTGGAGATACCCGAAGCAAAACACCCGCATAATAACATTCCATTGTTCTGATTCCGGGGCGAGCGGATGGCAAGCATGATGGTGTCCTGCGCTGTATCGAGCCGGTGCTATCGATTCCTTATTTCAATCTTCCACCCCGTCGCCGGTGACTTGGGAACGGTATTTCAACCACCAACCATATTCCAACTCCAACGGGGACTGTGGCTGTTTGTCGGCAGTCTGTCGAAGTGTGTTTTGAAAATCTTTGTATGCCTGTTGGTCATCCCAAGTTGACCACCTGCCGCAAGGCCTGATTTTAACAACTCCTGACTTTTCAGCGGCTACCAGAATAACTTCATCTACGGCGACGTGAGCGACGGAATACCACGGGTCCAATCCGGCGACATCTGCATTACCACAAACCCAGCAATACTTCATCGTCATGTTGACCCACTTCTGGGCCTGTCCGTAGGTGAGGCGGATTTCACTCTGGAGATTCTGTAATTCTGTTGAGTAATATGTTTTCAACGCACGGCATAAATCCGTATGCCACTGGTCAAATTCCCGACTGACAAGCGTTGGATTTGCCGGAAAAGATTTGTTGCTCAAGTCGTTAATACCGGCTTTTACCAAGTTTTTAGCACCTTTCAAAATCCTGGCCTTGTCTTCTTCGGGAAGCTTGCGGATGCCGCGCAGGGTCCGATTCATGTCGCGATACGCGCGGGAAATGAAACGATCCAGTTCGTCGCCTCTCGTGCCAAAATAGGTCTGAAAGAGGAAATCTTTCTGTTGCTGGAGCGTTGGTTGCAAAATTATTCTTCCTCAAAATAATCGCTGTCGATGTGTTTTACGACGTAGGCGTGGGAGGTCGAGACACCGATGTCGTGCTGAATCATCAGATCGGCCAGGCGATCACCATCAATCAGGATGACTTTTTGAGTCACTTTTTTGGCGTAGGCGATGGCGGTGTCCGCGAAATCGCTGGTGGTGATAAATATACCCTTGTGGGCCTGCTGACCGGCGAGCGCGCCGACAAAACTTTGGATTTCCTTCCGGCCGACAGTTTCTTTCCACCGCTTGGCTTGGACGTAAATTACATCCAGCCCCAAACGGTCTTCGTTAATCAGGCCGTCAATGCCCTCGTCGTTGGACGCTTTGGTGACTTTGGCCGCCTCAGCTTTGGAACCACCGTAGCCCATGGCGACGAGCAGATCGAGCACGAGCTGTTCAAACTGGAGCGGATCCATTTTCTTGGCAAGATCGAGAAGTTCCTGCTTCAGCGTGGCGTGAATCGTCTGGTAGGCCGCGCCAATCAATTCCTCGGGCGTTTTGCTTTTGGTGGTTGTATCCCCCTCCGGCTCGGCAACTTGACCTTCGCCTTTTTCAGCTTTTTTTGTGCCGGTTGACTGGGCGAATTTGACGAACTCAGGAAACTTCATCAAAAAATCGCGGTCAATAAACTTGGGATTTTGGGCCGCCAATTTTTTGCCTGCCTCGTTGATTACGTATAGCCCGCGTTTGGGCCGGTCGAGCAGGCCGGCACGAAACAGGTCGTAGCACGCCCAATTGGCACGGTTGTGCCAGCGCCGCTGGACGCCACTAGGAAGAATTTCGTTCTGCTCGGCCTCGGTTAAATTAAAGTGGCCGGCGAGTTTGGCATAGACCTCGGAAACTTTGTGAGGGGTGCCGTCGGCGAAGAACTGAAGCGCTGGTGCCTTGATTTCGTTAAATTCTGGGATGGGCATATTTTTAATTCTGTTCGTTCCATCGTGCGTGCCGGTGCGCGGCCATTATTCTCTAGCCACTACAGTGTCGTAAAGACCGTACTGGGTCAGGCCTTCGTGGCTTTCGATGCCGGTGTAGCGGAGCGACGCGTCTTCATAACGCCGAAATGCGAACACAGCCTGATTCATGTGCTCGGTGTTGAACACCTTAAGGTTCACCAGCAGATGAAAATCTTTGACCGTCAAACCAGTAACGGTTAGAAACAAGTCCGGTTCAATCTTGGTGATGACGTCTTGCAGCTTGTTCTCGCGGAAATCGGTCAGATACATGAACGCCGGAATGCGCGTGGCGAACTTGATGAGCTTTTCCTGAATCAACTTCCGCTTGGATTTGTATTCTTTTTCCTCCTCGGTGAGCTGTTTCTGCTCTTTCTTCGACAGCTCTTTTTCCTTCGCTTTGTTTTTCAGGCCTTTCACCACGTCGCTTTTGTTGATGATGGTTTCGATGATGTTGTCGCCGAGCGCGCGCCAGCCTTCAATGCGTTCCACGGCAGCCATTGCCTCGGGATTGTCGAGGATGCGGCGCAAGGTGTCATTGTCTACGTTCACCAGCATAGCTGATTCCCATTTGCGTGCGAGCAACGTGGCGGAAGTTCCAGCCATGGCGATGTCGAGGATGCCGCCCGCATCAATCTGCGTCATGTTCGCTCCGTCGTAGGCCAGCACAGGCAGGAACGCCACAAGGTCTTTGACGGCGTTTTCAGGGTTCGATTCGCCGGGCGAAAGTCCGATGCCGTATTCCGAAAGCTGCCGCAACGCCCGTGTCGGCGCGAAATCGAACACGAAACAGGCGGGCTTCAAAATTTCCTCTTCGTTCGGATTGTCGCCGTTGGGGTTCTTGATGGACCACGGCGATTGCACGCGGAACGCCGATTGAAAATACGTCTCCGGCGATTTCAGATTCCGCAGCATCAAAATGGACGACCACTGCGGCACGGTCACGCCGGTCGTTAATTTGCCGCACGAGAGCGTGATGGTCTTGGTGTCAAAGCCGCTGCCGATTTTATCCCGCACGGGCGGCAAGGCGTCCAAACCGATGCCCGCGCCCGCGCCGGCGGTAACGATGGGCTTGTATTCATGCCAGAAAACATTTTGCTTGTCGGCCAGCAGATTCGCCATCGCGTGACACGCCGCGACGTTGGGCAGAAACCAGAATGAATGTTGAAGATACGGCAGCAGCCGTGAGTCGGAATAAGGAAAAGGCGGCTTGCCGACCTTGAGGCCTTCGACAAATTTCAGCGCGTATTGCCCCCGGATGATGTCCAGCCACTTCTGCACGTCGTTCTTGTGTTTGAACTGGGCCTTCTTCCCTTCGCCCGACGCCTCGAAAAACGCGTTCAGGTCGAACTCATCGAATTCGCCCGCGCTCGCAATCGCCACCAACTCATCCGGCATCTGGTAGGTGAGCAACCGCATCTGCGGCAACGCGCCGTAGGGATTGCGTTTGCCCGGATTCTTTTTGGCGAACTCCTCCTTGGCGCGCTGTTCATCGGTGTAGGTCCAATTGAAAATCGCCTCCTCGATGAACTCACCCGTGGCGAGCGCCTTGAATGGCGTGCCGGACAGATACAGGTAAGCCTTCGTGGTGATGGGCAGGAAATCCGATTCCAACGGTTCTTGTTTGTCGGCAATCTTGGCTTTGAGCCGATCCGCAGCACTCTTCTCTTTGCTGGCCGCTTCAAGTTCCGCTTCCTCGCGGGCGATCCGTTCTTCCTCGCCCTCGACCAGTTCCTTGGCGGACTCACGCCAGGCGCCGAAATGGTATTCATCAAACACCACCAAGTCCCACTTCACCTTGTGAATCCACTGGTTCTTGGGCTTGATGTTGCCGGTGGCTTTGTCACGGCCGAGCAAATCCTGCAACGAACCGAAATAGACCAGCGGCGTCGCGGCAGAAATTTTCGTCGGGTCGCCGTCAGTGTCGCGCGTGAGGAATTGCCAGCCGTCGAAATCCACATGGCTTTCGAGGTCCGTCTGCCAGGCATCCGCCACGGCAGGCTTGAACGTCATCACCAGCACCCGCTTGGCCGCCAGTTTCTTGGCGAGCTGATATGTGGTGAACGTTTTGCCGAAGCGCATCTTGGCATTCCACAGAAAGCGGGGCGTGGCCTTGTTTTTCTTGTCCGCCCAGATGGAATTGAAATAGTCGAACGTCTTTTCGACCGCGTCCACCTGCTCCCGCCGCAGCCCAAACGTTTCATGGTGCGTGCCGGTGAAGGTCTGGCCGGCGCGCAACTCCGCGAGCACCGTCTGCACGTCCGCCAGCGTGCAGCGCATCCATTCCAATTCCGGGTTGGCGAATTTCTTTTTGACGAGGGCGGCGCGCACGTCGTGGTCGGTGAAGGTGGTGCCGTCGGCGCGCTCGGCGATTTCGTCCAGCTCGATTTTGAAATTCTTGATGTTGGCGGTCTTGAGCTGCTCGGCGACGCGCTGCTTTACGTCGCGCGTGGTCTGGCCGACCTTGAGCAAGCCCGCGTGCGCCGCGTCGGCAATCGAGTAGGCGTAGAGGCGCGGACGCGCCGCCGGCTTTGGCGCTAGGATTTCTTCAATGGTCTTACTCATCGCCTTCGTCCACACCCATAGGGCGGATCATTGACTCAATGAAGGTGATCTCGTCTTTCTTGAGTTTGTATTTCTTGTAGAGGTCGGCATCGGTCCAATCTCGATCCCATGACTGCACGGGGACCCACTTATACATACTGCTGAAGACGTGTTGCGCTGGCTTGCGAAGCGAAATAAGGAAGCGCACAAGTCTTGTTCGTAAATACGACTCCACCCTCTTAGCTGCAGCCTTTGATGGTAAAGGGCCAGCGACCAAGTAGGTTTGGGTGCAGACAGAACCTGGTTCACCGAGTATTGATGGGCCTAGCACCAAGTCTACGCCACTCCTTTCGCGCTCACGGCCAGAGCCGGCTACTGGAAGGAACAGCTTCCAAACATCAATCAAGTGGACATTTTTTGTTATCGCTTCGCGTGCCATTGCACCGCGAACTCTTGATGTTCCAACGTTGGCATAGAGACGAACTTGTCCACTCTTTGGGTCCGCCTCCTTTTTGTAGTCCGAGAAATTCGTCGCCAAACCGAACGGGGTATCACCACTGACAAGTGCTTCAAATGACGGATCCGCAACCGCTACTACCTTGTGCAAGATGTCTACGGCTCGCTTGTCGCGCACAAAGACATCAAACTCGTTCAGAGAGCGCGGAAATGGCCCAATCTGCGCGCCATTTTTGTGATACATAGATTCACAAGTCCCCGGATTATCTCGATCCCAGAGGAAGTAACAAATCCCGCCCCCTATTCCGACTGTGGAGAACACATCCTTCGCATTTTCATAGTCAACGAGGTTGCGAACGCGCCGATCACCAAGAAATTTGGCGCGAAACTCACTAAGTCCACGACCACCCGCCATCCATCGCGATGGGATGACCATGCAAAGTAACCGCGGCTCCAATTGCATGGCTTGTTGAACGAAAAGGTCGTAAATCGGTGAGTCGTTAGTTCCGCCGCCACCGCCAGTCATCTGATATGGTGGATTCCCAATGATTACGTCAAATTGCATAATGCCTCCAAAAAATTCGGCGAGCCGAGTCTTGATGTTGTCGGTGTGAATGAACGCGTAGGCGTGGGTTTCCAGTCCCGCCGCCCGGTCGAAAACGGATTTGCCCGCGCCGCAAAACTTGCACTTGTCGCCGTCCCAAGTGTGCTTGAGGCGCTTGAACCAGATGTTGCCATCGTCGCTGGCGAAAGATTTGGCGATGGAGTGCTGGCCGGTGGCGTGCTTGGAGCAATAGACGCTGCGCCGCGCGAGCAGCGCGGTGATTTGCGTGATGCCGATGCCGAACACTTGCTTGGTGAGGATGTGATCCACGCGCTTTTGCCGGTCGGGCATTGCCTTTTCCAATCCCTGATTGAGGCGGCTGGTGATCTCGCGCAGGAACACGCCGGATTTGGTGCAGGGGTCGAGAAACGTCACCGTGGGGTCGGCCCAGATATTTTTGCCGCCATGATTCGCCGCCCACGCCTCCGCCAGCGTGTCGAGCATCCGGTTGGCAAATTCCGGCGGGGTGAACACCTCGTCGTTGGAAAGATTGGCGATGCAGGTGAGCACATCGGGATTGCGCCCGCGCAGGGTGAAGCTGGCTTGGTCATTCATGCGACGACCTCCGGCGCGAGCGCGGCCAGCTCGCCCACGGTCATGGACGGATAGGTTTTGGTGGGCCGGAATATCTCATGTTTGCCGCTGTTGGCGAAGAGCGAATCTTCGGCGCTGAACGAGGAAGAAAGCGTCAGGGTGTCGAACCGGAAATCGCGCCGCTGGAATTTGCCTTTGCCCAGATAGCCCCATTCGGCAAATAGAATGGCCGAGCCATCGGCGGCGCACATTTTCATGGCGTCGCCGTGGATGAGATTTTGCGACAACACGAAAAACGCGGCGCGATACAGGTCGTCCGCCGGTTCGAGATTCAAATACTCGCCGAAAATGTCCAACAGGTTCGCGCGGCAGTCGGCGATGTTATCGGGCAGGAGTTCGATGCCGTAAATGCACATCAACGCGAGCAAGGCGTATTGGTGTTTTTCAAAATCGGCTTTGCCGTATTTCATTTCCACGGCAGCGAGCTTGCGCTGAAGAATGCGAGTGAGAAAATTGCCATTGCCGCACGCGGGCTCCAGAAAGCGCGAATCGATGCGCTCGGTCTCGCCCTTCACCAAATCGAGCATGGCCTCGACCATCCACGGCGGCGTAAAAACTTCGCCGTGGTCGGCAACGCGCTGTTTGGATTTTACCAGGCTCACGTGGCGAATTGTGTTCAGGATTTTGGCGGCTCTGAACCAGTTGGTTGGGGCAACTTCATGCCGTCCCAGAGTTCGCCGCGATCCAAGGCGGCGAGCAACTCTTCCGTGGAGGCTTTGAACTCGTCACGATCAACAAAGCGATAGTCGCGAACTGAAAAAATGGTTTCAAGATCGTTTACTGTCTCAACCGCTTTGAGGGCCTTGCGCAAACACTCCTTGGCTGACGAGGCATCACCGACCATGGCATAGGCAATATGAATCGCCTGACATTGATTCGCCGTCATTGTGGGCAACCCACCAAGTGCAGGAAATTTCTCGAATAGAGAGATTATATTTTTCCAAATTTCAAGAGGAACCAAACGCTTCGCCCGGCGGCTGGATTCGGCCGCATTAAAAGCGTTAACCATTTGCGACAAGGGTAAACCATCTTCATCGTCCTCACCACTTACACGAGATGCCACCTGAAGGATTTCTGCATAATGATTGGCTGCCTGGTCATACTTGCCAACTGACATGCGCAATTCTGCCAGAGTAGTTAATACCTCACTTCTATGAGTTGAAGAAAGACATGGCCCAAGCGCCAGAATACTCTCGCAAAGTTGCTCAATTTTTTCGGTCTGTTTAACGCGGCGGTATTGGGCGCAAAGAAACTCAAATGGAGGAGCGAATCGCGGATCGAGTTCGAAGGCCTGCTCAGCCAATTCCAATGGATCCGCCTGGCCATCTAAACGAGCAAGACGCGAACGCAAAAATACGGCTTCTGCCCGGCATGGGAAGCCTGTTAGAAGTTTTTCAGATAATCGCTCTGCCAATCCAATGTCGTCATTTTTTATTGCCTCTTCGGTTTGATCAGTGAGGAAATCCAAACCGTTGCGGTTGAACTCCGTCATTCTATCACATAGTCTTCGATGATCCTGCACCAAGCCAGTGGTATTAAAAGCATCATCCAGGACAAACAGGCGTTCCGTTAAAGAGGCTGTGGGCCAATACCGAATCGAACTGTATTTGAGATCAACTCCCAGCGTTTTCTCAGCCGCCTCGAATCGAGAACGTAGGAGGCCCTTTTTTTCAGGCGGCAGGTTGGGGATTGGAGTAGCAACAAAATGAAGTTGTGGTGGCCGGTCTAAACCGGCTTCGCGGATATGACGGGCGACGGTAGCAGTTCCTTGAACATTTTGTTCGTTTAAACCAAAAAGCATCACGACCAGTTCAGGGAAAGCCGTGGTGCAGACGCCACCCACTTCGGTTAAACCAGTCCGTGAATCAATCAAGACATAATCCGGTTGAAATTCTTGTTCGATGGATAACTTCCAATTTTCGATAAACGGCGCACCAAGGCCATCATTGAAAAGTTCTGCCCACCGGGTTCGGGACAAAAGATGATTGTAAGCTTTGTCTTTTTTACCAGATGGCATGACCCAAAGCTTGCCTCGCAGATGTGCGGGAAGTTTAACTTCATGAACAAATGGCTTGATGACCGGAGCAATGCGGTTCCGCTGAAACTCAGCTATATATTCAACTATGCCAATTTTGTCGGTGGCTTCCTTGAATTCCTCGAAGGTATCCAGTCCGGGCGCTTCCAAGTCAAAATCAAGCAGCACAACCCTATGCCCTCGTTGAACCAGGAGCGCGGCAACATTGGCCAAGGCCAAGGAGCGTCCCACGCCACCTTTATAGGAGTAGAACGTGGTCCAATAGGTTTTCATACCTTTGCAAACAAGACGCCAGCGTAATTGATCCGGGACGTCATGACGGTGTTGAGCCGACCGGGATTAGCGGCCAATACTGGAAACATCAACTCCGCTCCGATAACGAGTGGAGACTTTTCTGCCGTCTTGAGGCGGTTTCTTCCCCGCCAGCTGCGGGCACGCAACCATTCAAATGCCTCAGGGAATTCGGCAAGCATGCGAATGTAATAGGACATGGACCGGGTCGGGAACTGCGCACCGCTTTCCCATTTGTGATACGTCTTGGTGCCCAAGCCAAGGATTTCACTCATCTCATCCTGCCGGTCTACGCCGAGCTCCTCACGGATCCGTTCCAACTCTTGCCCAGTGAGGGGCTCCGTTTGGTCGGCCACCGAGGATTGAATGTATTTCACCGATATGGCGGGGAAAACCGTTTCGCCGCAGTGATCGCAGCGATTCACCCACACACCTGGGACGGTAACCGGGTTGTCGTTCGAGATTTTCTCGATATGATCAATCTGGATGAATTCGAAATGACCTTCGCCGCATTCGCGGCAGGCGGTGCCGGCCAGTGACTTGGTTGGTTTGGGTGCATTCATTGTGGTAACCTGTGCCTTCCTGTTGGATGTTCGTGCGCGTAAATGTTGATTATGATCCCTGGCTGAATCCAAATTGATACATAAAGATCATCTTCGTCGTTGAAAATAGTGACATTGGCTTGGACGTCATCAGGAAGTAGTTTTGTTTTACTGCCTTTCTCGAACTTACGAAAAACTTTTCGCCCCGCCCGAATATGCCGGTCGATTGCGCCGCACAATTCTTGTTCTGAGGTATTCGTATCGGCGAGCCACTTCTCGGCAGAATGACCAAAGTTGACACTGTTGTCTGGGTCCGCCAGAGCCTCAAGTATCGTCTCCAACTGTTCATCAGTTGCCGGTGATGGAAGATCGCGTTCAAGTATGTATTGACACTTTTCCATTTTAACGGATACAATGCAAGTGCTCTTTAGAACTTTTTAAAAGAAATTGTGAAAACAACAATGAAATGGCCCGGGGCACACAATGGGTTGTGGTGTCGGATGCCTTTCCCGGATGCCCGCCGTTTGGAATCGCCATTGGTGTCATGTATGGTGCTGGCTGAAGAGTAGGCTCACAAATTCTCAGATGCAGCAAAAAAATTAAAAAAGTGTCAATCCGCACGCGGCAAAATATTGGCACAGGCGGGCAATGAGAACGCCAGCAAACTGGTGTCGGAAATCAGCGGTGTCGTAAAAGCAGCAGTGCTGGACGCGGGAGGAAATTCCAGTAACCAGAACCAGTTCCTCTCTGGAATATAATCAGAAAATTGCCTTAAAACCGATGAAAAAAACAAAAGCAACCCGCCCGCGCGGTGGGAGCAAACCAAAGCCCGGCGAGAAAACCGAATTCCGTGAAGTTACGCGGTATATCCAGCCCGAGGTGGAACGGGAACTTTGGGCCAGGGCGGCGGGGCGTTGCCAGTTCGCCGGTTGCAATATACCGCTCTATAAGTCACCGCTGACGCAGGAAAAAGTCAACCTGGCTGAAAAAGCTCACATTTATTCATTTTCTCCGGACGGTCCGCGCGGCTGGGGGACGCTCTCGGTCAAGGAGCTGAATAAGCTTGGAAATTTGATCTTAGCGTGCCACGACTGCCACCACACCATTGATCAGGATAAGAAAGGAGAACGGTACTCAGCGGCACTCTTGAAGGAGTGGAAGGCAGAACACGAGAAACGTATTTTTATCGTCACTGGTATCAGCCCCACCAAGAAATCGCATGTGGTGCTTTACCGCGCAAACATCGGACCGCAAGCAACGAGACTCCAACCCGATGCGGCACACCAGGCTTTGTTCCCAGATTGGTACCCATCGGCGGAGCAGGCGCTCCAAATTTCAATGAGTTGGGAAGGCAGGGACACTAGCGTCGATTACTGGAAAACGGAGGCTAAAAATTTGGAGGCCGCATTTCTTCGCAACGTCGTGCCTTTACTGAATCCGGATGATGCCCACCATTTTTCCATCTTCGGTTTTGCCCCCATGCCGCTGTTGATCAAGCTGGGATCGTTGTTTACCGACAAGGTTCCCGCCCAAGTTTATCAGTTGCATCCCGAACCTGAGCAAACTTGGAAGTGGTTCAGCGAACCTACCTCAATTACTTACCAGGTCAAGCCGCCGACAACTTTTGAACACCCGCCAGCCCTTGTGATATCCCTGAGTGATCACATTGACCAAGCGCGGGTCCATGCTGTCTTGGGAAATTCAGTATCCATCTGGGAGTTGACCATCGCCAGCCCGCACAACGATTTCCTTAAAACCAAGGAACAACTTTCCCAATTCAGGGAAACGGTGCGCCAACTCATCGTCAAGATCGGGAAGGCGCACGGCAAGGACCGCGCGCTGGCCGTTTTTCCCACCATGCCAGTCGCCTGTGCCATTGAATTGGGCCGGGTTCGCATGCCCAAAGCAGACAGTCGCTGGCTGATTTACGACTATAACAACAAACACAACACGTTCGTACCCGCACTGGAAATAGGAGCAACCCATGATTAGAACCACTGACAGCCTGATAATCGAACAAATTGCCGAGTCCATTGATATCCCCGACTCGGCCTATGAAAAAGCCGAGACTCGGTATAAAGATCTCGCGGATTGGTTTGGGCGCAAGGAAGCCCATTGCAACAAGTTTGAACCGCACATCTACCCACAGGGTTCGTTCCGGCTCGGAACCGTTGTACGTCCCGTTCACCCCGACGGCGAATACGACTTGGACATGGGTTGCCGGCTGAAGGTCGGGATCGCCAAGGCCACTCACTCGCAAAAGCAACTTAAGGAGCTGGTTGGCGCGGACTTGGAGGAGTATCGAACGGCCAGGGGCATTAAAGAAGCTTTGGAGGCCAAGCACCGGTGCTGGCGGTTGCAATACGCGGACGTTCTCAAATTCCACCTGGATGCGGTGCCTTCAATTCCGGAAACAGCGGCTCGGCGCCGACAGCTACAGGATATCCTGACACTGGGCGGGTTGCCAGCCGACTTGGCGGCCCTTATCACCCAGACAACGAATGCCATCACCGATGACCGGCATTGGAACTACTCCATCATCAATGAGGACTGGCGGCTCAGCAATTCCGAGGGCTTTGCCCACTGGTTTCAATCGCGCATGAAGTTAGCCAAGGTGCTGCTCCAAAACCGCGCGTTGGAGGCCAGGGCGGCCCAAGTGGATGACCTACCGGCCTACCGGTGGAAATCACCCCTCCAAAGATGCGTGCAGCTCCTAAAACGTCATCGGGACATTAAATTCGAAAAGGATCCCGAAGGTCAACCAGCGTCGATCATCATCACCACCCTTGCGGCCCGGGCATATCAAGGTGAAGCCGACATTGGTGAGGCATTGAATCGCATCTTGTCGACGATGGGGTCGCTGGTGAACCGGACGTCGCCACGCGTGCCAAATCCGGTTAATCCTGCGGAAGACTTTGCGGATCGATGGAACGACCCGGCGTCGAGTAAACTGAAGCTGGAGGAAAAATTCTGGGGATGGTTGCACGACGCCCAGATTGACTTCGGAGCCGTTGAAAAGGAACGCAATGCCACCTTGATTATGAACACGGCAAGGGCGAAGTTCGGCGCGGCGCTTGACCCGGTGGAACTCCAAGCCAAGCTGGAGTTGAACCCGACCGGGGGATTGCTCAGGGCGGCGGTGACCCCGGCGGCTTTGAGTTTTCCGGACAAGCCGTTGGTTCCAACCAAGCCAGCCGGGTTTGCTTAAGTTGCCATGACGCCCTGGTTCTTAACAGATGGCGAGCGCCTCAAGCGTGAAAGGGATGGAATCGCCGAGTTGCAATCCCGATCATCGGGTTGGCTCCTGGGTACTGTTTGGCTGCTCCATGATGGAGGCATCTGTGTCGATGCCGTGGTCAGAGCTCACGGCGTTGACTATGAGGTACGCCTTTCATTTCCAGCCCTGTTTCCAGATGCGCCAATCACCGTTCGAACTCGTAACTTGGAAAATCGCGTCTCAACCCATCAATATGGCGGCGCAAATGGCCCCCTTTGTTTGGAATGGGGTCCGGACAACTGGCATCCTGAGATTTCAGCGGTTCACATGCTTGAAAGTACGCACCGGCTATTTGAGATCGAAAATAATCTGGGACGAGATGAACAAACGCCGGCGGTGGTGGCACCTTCCCGGCATAAACTGACGATCGGGCAGGAGATGCGCGGGGATCAAATGCGATGGTACTACAGCCCGCTTTTTGCAGAATTCATGCGGGAGCAGCCGACGCTTGCAACCGGAAGCTTCAAATTCTCGTACCGGATCCTTGAGCCCAGCTCCGTCATCCTGATACATGAAGCCGCAATTCTTGAGGGCGCCAAGTGGACGGATAAAACCATTCCAAGCGACATTCCGGATGCTGACAGTGTCTGCCAGTTCTCAGGTGTCTGGTTCAGAACCGATTTGGATGCGACTGAAATCGGCGTTCCAGAGAATTTGGACAGCTTGCGAAGTTCGCTGGCAGAAATGAATTCGGCGGTGCTGCTGGCAACAGACGGCACTTCTCCGGTCGCTGGATTTCAGCGAATCATTGCGGCTGTTTTGTTGTTCGACAATGCCTTGGAGCCCCACCTCTACCTCGTAACTTCTAACAATTCGGTCACACACGTTTCGACGGTGCGATTAACTGGGGCAACGGGTGCGCGTGCACCCGACTCTGTGATGCTTGATTCCAAGTCCGTTGGGATTGTGGGAGCCGGTTCCGCCGGCAGCAAAATTGCACTCAGCTTGGCGAGGATGGGTCTGGCAAAATTCTACATTGTTGACCACGACCTGTTTTTGCCGGAAAACATCGCAAGGCATGCCCTGAATTGGCAAGCGGTTGCCCGACATAAGGTGGATGCCATGGTGACGGCGATTCATCATGTCCAACCGCAGGCCCAAGTGGATGTTTGTCGCCTGCACTTGACCGGCCAAGAATCCAACGCCGCAGTAAGCGGAGCCCTGAAACGTTTGAGTGAATGCGATATGATCATTGATGCCACTGCTGAACCAAGGGTTTTCAACCTCTTGTCGGCGGTGGCGCGCCGAGCCGCACGCCCATTCGTCTGGATGGAAGTGTTTGGTGGAGGAATCGGCGGTCTGATCGCCCGTAGCCGTCCGGGGACAGATCCAATCCCGCAAGATTTACGGAATGCATATCTCCAATTTTGTACCGACCATCCAGCTCAATCGCCGTTGGCCCGAGCCCGCGATTATTCCATGGAAAATGCGGATGGCACGGTCATCGAAGCATCGGACGCTGAAGTCTCCGTGATAGCGGACCATGCCGCGCGGTTTGCGATTGATTGTTTGGTTCCCTGCCCGGAGCCCAAATTTCCGCACTCCATGTATTTGATTGGGCTGTTGAAAGCTTGGGTGTTCCAAGCTCCTTTCGATACCATCCCAATTTCAACCCAGGCATCACCCGCCTCGCAGACAGCTGCGGAAGAAGCAAGTGAAATGGATCCTGAGCATGTTGCGTTCTTGATCGAACTCATCAAAAAAAAATCTGATGCATCTACACCTGCCGCCTGAACTCATTGCAAGACTGGTTGCCGCCTTATCTCAAGCAGGCACCCGAGAAATTGGCGGAGTTCTGATGGGGGAACACATCGGACCCGATACGTTTCGAGTCAAGGATCTGACAATCCAGCGTAAAGGGGGAACATTTGCATCCTTCATCAGGATTGTCGCTGACATCTTGGGACCGCTTCGGAAGTTTTTTGAAACGACCAAGCATGATTACAAAAAGTTCAATTACATTGGTGAATGGCATTCGCATCATTCTTTTGAGCTGAGGCCCAGTGGCCCTGATCACCAGGCAATGTTGGACATTGTGAACGACGCCGAGCTTGGCGCTCATTTTGTTGTTTTGCTGCTGGTAAAGCTCGACACGAAGGGTGCTCTTGATGGCAGCGTCACGGTTTACCTGCCCGAAAAACATCCGTTCTTTGGCAGAATCGTCTACGAATAAATAGTGGAATGATGAGGAGGAACTGGGCTTAGCGGTATGGCAACACCGATGGATATTGCCCCGGTATTCATGGGTCATTCTTTATCATTGAAAAGTTAGCAAGAAATTGCGTTTGCAGTCGCCTGATTTGGACAACTCTAGCAGGTTGATGTTATTGGTTTTAAATCTCCATAAAAGCCTCACCATGAATGAGAAAAGAAAGGGTGAACCCGGTATTCTTCGTGACGATTTCCTTGTGAATAACTTTGTGAATATGTTTTCAGATTTTTTAGAGGGATTTTCTTGACTATAAATTATAGTAGACAGACGATATTAGACGATGAATGGGCAGCTAGAGTTGAATTTAGGTATGACGCGCGGCGGAAACACCGGTGCTGCGTCATCGCAATTCAATTTATCTATGCTGAACTTGGCGCGCGATGCGAAGGGATATACGCAAAAAGACCTGGCACAGTTGATGGGATGCAAACAGAGCCGAGTGTCGAAGATCGAATCTGGTGAGCTGGTACCCCAAGCATCCGACCTCGAGAATTTCTCAAGGATTTTGGACCAGGACACTGAATTCTTTTTTCAGCAGGCTGCGGCAATGCCAGCCAGTGTCTCGTTCTACCGCAAAACCCAAACGTTTCCCCTGAAACTCCTGCGCCAGTGCAACGCCCAGATGAACGTGCGGCGGTTGCAAATTGAAAAGCATGTTGGCACCGCACGACTGGGCGGGCGTGACTTGCCGTACCTGCCCCCCTCCGGAGATGATGGCGCAAAAGTGGTGGCGCGGCAGCTTCGGCAGGTGTGGGGACTGAAACCGGGGCCTATCCTCAATTTGACGGAGATTATGGAGGATGCCGGGTGCGTCATTGTTGACTATGCGTTCCCGTCGCTCAAATTGGACGGGCTCTGCATCCGCGCACCGGACAAACCGCCGATAGTTTTCTTGAATCAGGAACTGCCGAAATCCCGTCGACGGCTGTCATTGGCCCACGAGTTGGGACATTTGGTGATGCACGTCAACCCTCATGAAGCCGTCGAAGACGAGGCATGGAACTTCGCTTCGGAATTCATGATGCCATCAACCGAGATCGAGGGCGAACTGAGTGGCCTCAATCTTGACCGGTTGGGACAACTGAAGAAGAAATGGGGGCTGTCAATGCAGGCGATTTTGTATCGGGCACGGAAATTGAACAAGATCAGCGAGAGCTATAGCAGATTTCTCTGGATGCAGATCGGGAAATGCGGGTATCGGCTTGATGAGCCATTTGAGGACGCGATTCCCGAGGAAAGACCTACGGAACTAAAGGAGCGCTTGAAAACTTTTACATAAATAAAAAGCCCGCCCAGACGACTGGAATCGTCCAAGCGGGCCAGATTTTCCCCAAAGCGAACAACCCGTTTCGGGGTTGGCACGCAGGTGGAGAAGAATCTTGCACTAGCACTTCAAGACTACTTTTCCAAAAACTTGGTGTCAAGCAGCACGGTTGGGTTCTCTCGTAAACTTTATCGAAATACGGGAGTTTTGACAGTTGAGGAAGGAAAATAGTATGAAGAAACATCGCATCACGTGCATCAATAAGCCGGAGCATCACAACCGGCACGAGCACATTACCCACATCGGGAACACCAACGAGGGCTGGCGGCTCACGCGGGAGGACGCCATCGGGCGAATCGAAGCCGGAACGGACGGCTTTTACACGATCGACCTCACCACAGGAAAAGAATGTGAGATTCGTGTCGTGAAAGAACACGGTAAAGCACCATACCTGCGCTCCCATGCTGATGGAAAGCCCAATGACAACCTGCTGGAGCAGGAGGAATGCAGCGAAGCCTGTGTCATTGGCACCCTCGGTGGGGGACTGGCTGGCCATAAGCCGCACAGCCCGGTGGAGCTACGTGGGGGTGGCAGACATGGCTGAAGAGCCGCAACAGCTCATAAAAACCCGACACCAGGCAGCCGTTGAGAAAGTCAGGGCCGTCCTGGTTAAGGACCCGGCGTACGCCGCCATTACGGCGGCGGAAACCGGGGAGCGGCTTAAGAACTGCACAGCAATTTGGCGTAAGACCGTTGATACGCCGGATCGTTCCTGGGTGGTTGACGTTGGACTTCCTCCGCTATTTCCGGACGAGGTTCCCATCGCATTCCTCCCGGCAGGGAACGAGGCCTACCTCAAGAACCCACACATTGAGCAGGACGGGTTCATCTGCACCATTCCTGACTCCGCGGCGACTGACAGCGATGACCCTGTTGGCCTCGTCCACTATGTTTTCAATGACTGCCAACAAATCTTGCAAGGGACTGGCCCAAACGATTTCCAAGACGAGTTTTATTCATACTGGAACCACTCGGCGCCGAAACAGGAAAGAGAACTTGTAATCATTGATCCGGCCGAGCGGCTTACGACGCCGTTCCAAGCGGTGTTTTCAGAAAAATATATCTACGTTGCTTCAAACATCAGCCAGATCAATCACTGGGTTGCAAATCGAACAGGTGAAGCATCTGCTTTTAAAAGCGATGACAACGGCATTGTGATCAAGTTAGATTCACCGCTCATCCCTGAGAAATACCCGAATACCGTGTCGGAACTGGTGACGCTCGCTGATACATTCGATAAAGCTGCCGGCCACCGGATCAAATCGCTCCTAGCTTCAAGTGCGAAATCGGGCCTTGTATTGCTCGTCCAAGCTCAAGGCCAAGGTGTCGCCATGGGCGCGGTGATTTTTAATGGCCTCGGTTTGTCCCGCATAAATTCGGTAAAATTAGTGCGTGGATTTCGGCCAGGTACGGTGCCGTCAGACTTATTGTACCGTCGCGCTCATGATGAGATTAGAAGCAAGCGAGTCATCCGGACTTCGGTGGAACGCGTTGATCACCAGTGGATCCATTCGAGGGGTGGCGATGGTTCGGACTTATCCAAGAAATCTGTGCTCATTATTGGTTGCGGGTCTCTTGGGGGTCACGTTGCATATCTTTTGAGCCGGGCCGGCATCGGCCGGCTCACCTTGACCGATAATGACGTCCTCGCCTGGGATAACCTCGGGCGACATATTCTGGGCGCCGAGTCAATCGGCACCTTCAAAGCGAAGGAATTAGCGCGTGTTTTGGCAAGGCAGATGCCGCATTTGGATATTGTGGGAATCCCCAAAGACTGGCGCGACGCTTTAAACGAAAATCCGAACTTGTTTGCCGAGAAAGATCTGATCGTTTCGACGGTAGCCGAATGGCGCTGTGAACGGCCGCTCAATGGGTTAATCCGAAATGCCGAAATGCCGCCGTTGCTCTTTGGCTGGGTCGAGCCTCACGCGGTCGCGGGACATTGCCTGACAATCGCGGGGGACGGAGGATGCCTTGAATGCGGCGCAAATGAATATGGCCAATTTTTAGATGCGGTTGCGCAATATGAAAACACGCCGCTTGCTAAAGAGCCAGGCGGCTGTACCTATTACCAGAACTACGGCCCCATCGCCCTTCTGCCCATTGCGTCCATGGTCGCTGCTTCCGTCGTAGAGGCCCTGCTTCATCGCCCGACTGCTTCCAGTTTGAAAACCTGGATCGGAAGCCAGGATCATTTCAGCAAAGTGCGGGCCGCTTTAACGGATGTTTGGATGGCAACGGTTGAAAAAGGGGGGCATTCGCGTGAGTACCGGAAGAATTGGTCAAAATCAACGTCATGCCGCGTATGCACGAGAGAGCACTAAACGCTCGTTTGTTTGCGCTGCCGGACTCTGAACAGCGCCTTATATTCATGCCTGCGGCACTTGAGACATTCTCCAAATATCGTCAAACGCGCGGCGAACCTGAAGGCGGCGGGTTATTGTTCGCACAATTCGAATTTCCGACCGTTCGCATTTCGATCGTTACCGCACCGCACAGAACGGACGGACGATGGAAGACGCTGTTCATCCCGAACCGCATATTGCAGCGGCGGGCCATAAAAGGTCAGTTTAAGAAAGGGGATCATTTTGTAGGGGAATGGCACACACATCCGGAGCCAAATCCAACCCCCTCAGGCCTCGATTTGGCGTCCATGCGTGACGCGTTTGTGAAATCGAGCCACGAACTTAATTACTTCATCATGGTAATAGTGGGAAATAGGTTAGACCGGCTTGTCCTCTGGGTGAGTGCCCATGACGGCAGTCATTTCGAACGTCTTCCCGAACTTTACGAGAACCAAAAATGAATACTGAAAATCTCCCGACGTTATGTGTTGCCATTTGGGGCGCTGCCTTAGGATCGCTCACGTTCATTTGGAACGTCCTTCGATGGCGGCAGGAGAGGCCCAATATTTCCGCCACCATTGAAGCGGTAAAATCGTTTTGTGACGAAGATGGGTATGCGTGCATCCGACTCGCATTGCGAAACCGTGGACGACTAAAGACCACTGTGGAGGACGTCTATTTGCTTGCGTGGCCCACTTGGACCGAATTCGGCTTGCGCGGGATTTTGATGCGGCTGGCAGGGGAAAATGCGTGGAATCAAAGAATGAGCGGTTCAAATGCTAACACTGTTAAACTTCCGACGGCGCTTGACGTCAACGAGGTGTGGACTGGGGTCGTCCCGCTCGAGTGCCATGACGAGAATGATGAAGAAGCGTCTTTACAGGTTCATCGCAACCGGGAGCTGGTCAATTTGCTTCGTTCTGGTCGCTTACGCTATTCGGTCCAGTGTGCGCACACCGACAGGCGGATGGTCGGGGCAGTTCGGCTGGCGGAATTTTAACCTATTCGGCTGGCATGGGCGACGGTGATCGCGCGGGGGAGGATGGTTGTGGCGAGGTGGTATAGGTTCATGGATACGCCGTGACCAACGCGTTTTATGCTTCACTCCACCGGCTGATGGTCGGCCCTTTTCCCCTTCACGACCATGCCGGCTCCGTTCCGCAAAAAGCGCGTTCGTCACGAGCGGCAATCCTTATGCCGAATGGTCGGCGGGCTTTCCGCCTGCGGTTCGACGACGGTCGTTACGCTACGGCTCCGTGGTTTTGAGGTCGGAAAGAAAACGATGATAGTCCCCAAAATTAGCCTTTATTTGACCCGGTATTGGACGGCCATAGGCGCATTTAGAACCCAAAGGCCTTAATAATCAACCTTTTTTTACAGCGCCATGTGAGCGCATCAAGTCCGGTGCGGGAAAACGGGATATCGTTTGACACTGAACCACCAATTACCCGACCCTGGCTTTGTTCATGCGCTATTGGTGGGTCAATCATAAGCAGACCTTCAAACACGAATTCGAAGGTCATTATATTTGGTCGCCCAAACGCAAGCGCGACGGTGCCCGCAACCGTTTTTACGATTTTCTCAGGGAGGTCACTCCAGGTGATGTTGTTTTTTCCTACGCTTCCGGCGAGATTCGTGGCGCTGGCTTCGCCAAATCCTACTGTTACACCTGCCCGCGCCCGGCTGAATTTGGCCATATCGGCGAGGCTTGGGACGTCGTCGGGTGGCGGGTCGATGTCGAGTTTCATCCTTTTACCAACCGCCCCCGTCCGAAGCAGCATCTGTCCCTGCTTCGTCCGTTATTGGAACGCGAAAAATATTCCCCGTTGCAACTGACTGGCGACGGACTGCAACACATCTACCTCACCTCAATTTCGGAAACCATTGCCCAGGTCATCCTTGGTTTGGCCGGTCCCGAAGCTCGCGTGTTCGATGGCTCCATGTTGAATGATGCTGCCGCTCCCTTGACGGAGCGTGAGCTCACTGGCCAGCAGGAATGGGAAGATATCGAGCAGCGTCGTATCATCGACGCTGAGATTCCCACCACCACCCGCCAATCGCTGATTAAGGCCCGGATAGGACAAGGGCTGTTCAAAGAACGCGTTACCCGCATTGAACGTTCCTGCCGGATTACCTATGTGGACAATCCCGCGCATTTGATCGGCAGTCACATCAAACCCTGGCGTGAATCCACGAATGAGGAACGCCTTGCTGGCAGCAATGGGCTGCTGCTGACGCCCACGGCTGACCATCTTTTTGACCGGGGCTTTATCAGCTTCGAAGATAGCGGCGAGGTGATGGTTTCCCCGGTTGCGGATGTTACTTCCCTAAAACGCATGGGGCTCGATCCTCAGCGTCCTCCCCGGCCGCAGGCTTTCAATACTGATCAGAAATTTTTCCTCAATCATCATCGCCGGGAAATATTCCTCGCCGCCGCCAAGTCCTGATTCCGACACCGGATTCTTCACAGCGATTCCGCCATGGCAATGGTTTCAAACTCCGAGTAGATTTCCGGATGGTTCGCGTTCAGATACCTGACAATTTTCGCGTTCTTGAGCAAGTTCTTGATGTAGGTCTGCGCGGTTTGCAGGGTGAACATGTTCTCCGTGTAGGTGTCCGTAACAGCTTTCAACTCCCGTTCAAGTGATTCCATTTCGCTTTCCATCCGGGCGATGTCTTCCGCCGACATGCCGGCCTTTCGTTTGGGTTCATCGGGATTCATAAGTTGGTGTTTGGGCGTGCCGAGGACCATGGCCTCGGCGTAACCGACCACATAGTTGTTCATTGCTACCATCATTTCTGCCATTTCAATCTGCCTGTTTCCATTCACGCTCTTGAACAGTCGCAGGGCTTTGGGACAGATGATTTTGTCTTTCAACAAATCCGCCGCGTCAGGATGAATCCCTTTGAGCAGGTTGATGGATGCTTGCACCACCCGTAGCGGCATGTTCAACACCACGGCCAGCCGTTCCGGGCTGACGCCGTTATTCACCGCTTTGATGATCATCTTGTGCTCTTGAATCGGCGGCAGGCGGCTGATGCGGGCATTGTAGGTGTAGCACTCGTCGTCCGTGGCAATGATGCAGTCGGCTTCGGTCTTGCCCAAGTCCTTTAGGGCAAAATATCGAAGATGCCCGTTTTTCAGCATGTACTTGCCGGGTGCATCCCTTTGCGGATAGACGACCAGCGGTTCCACCAGCCCCGTGTCCGGTATGGAACCGAGAATCGCCTTGTACCGGTAGGCTTCCTTCTCCGTATCTTTGACCAGACGCATGGGCAGGATGTCCTCCAGTGGCAACTGGATTTTCCGCAGTTCAAACGCAATTTTCGGTTCACTCATGCTGTTTGTTTGGTTTGGGGTGAAAGTTTGACCGACAAATATTTCGGCATCGTTGATAGGCCC
>Ga0302319_10004892_pt1 | contig 27289 bp, 28 predicted proteins | sample Bog_T0_2_FD_203319 | JGI IMG/M metagenome (GOLD analysis project Ga0302319, IMG submission 203319) | Peat permafrost microbial communities from Stordalen Mire near Abisko, Sweden - Bog_T0_2 | ecosystem: Environmental > Terrestrial > Soil > Wetlands > Peat | place: Sweden: Abisko, Stordalen Mire... | reverse complement strand
CATGCCCACTATATAGACATATAGTCTATAATATTGCAAGCCAAAAAATCAACCAGAGGTGAAATTTTTTTGGATTTCAAAAAATTACGCGAGGATCAGGGGCCACTATTTGGCTTAACTTTTCAGTGCTCGGCCACAATTTTCGCCGGCAAGTTCACCGACACTAGCCTGGGTCGGTCCCACGATTAAAGAACTCGGCGTTTGGCAGACATTAACCATTGAAGACAAAGCCCCGGCGGAAAACAAAGCGCAGGTCATCGGTTTGCGAACGTCGCAAAGAGAAAGCCCCAGTGCTCCACTGGATGCGCCCCACCGGTCAGAAATACCTCGGGACAGTCCTTATTATTTCGGTCGAGCCGGTGTTTGGGATCCTCAAGAGTGTGCTGGGGTTCCGGCAGTTTCTGCTGCACGGGGAGGAAAAAGTGGGACTGGAATGGACGCTGCTTTGCACGGCTTACAATTTCAAGCGGTTGCACCGTTTGGGCGGGTTCAAACTTGCGGTGGCGGGCTAAAACGGCATGGCCGCCGGGGCAGTGAGGAAAAAACGCCTCTGTTGAAGGCCCCAGAACGGGAATTGACCCGGCACAGATGAGATGGCGAACCTGCCGATTTGTATTATATTTCTTTTCTCACCATCCGTCACCCGAGCTATTGCAACCCAAATCCCCGCGTAAGCGAGCCGGTAAAAATCTGGCCGGATCAGAGGAGGCTGGGAGCAGGGGCGAAAGGGCACTTACGGTGGTATCTGGCGCTGATTTTACAGAAATCGCATCGCTTTTGCCGTTGCCACCTGTTGGAAGAGATATTGGCAGCGGTTTTCCCGGTGCCAGACAAAAGCCGGACAGCGTCGTTAACCTAACTTCCCCAGATTTTCACAAACAGCCAATAAAAGCATATTTGTGTAGCAAGTGATAATTCGCACAAAAACCGGGCTGATGAAACCGACTTGAACCGAAGCACTGCAACTGGCATCCTATTGCGCCGAAAAGCGACGCCAAAAATCCGACCAATTCTCACAGCGATGGCTGTTCCATTGATTTTTACGCTTTGCCTTTTTGGCGGAGAGTTGGATCGTTCGTTGCCCAATCCAGCAGCCTCCGCCCTGGGACAAATCGGACTGATGGCAAGAGAACCATTGATGCAGTGGTTTTTGATAGTGAGTTCGGCAGTTAATTTTGTTTTCTTCACGGATCAAAGCGATCGTCTCAGCGATCAACGAGGTGGTGGAAAGGGACGCACTGACCCTGACTTGGCTGTTGCAATTGCCGTTGCCGCGAATTCTTCTGGACGAGCATCCGCCTCAGAACCTGGCATTGACATTCGAGCGTTTACACAGGAGCAAGGTTCAACAATGCATGTATAATGCAACCACCGACATCGCGGTGCCAACGGTTTACGCCATTCAGTTGACGGAGCGTCATGACAAGATCGCGCAGTTTGTGAATTGTTCCTCCGGCGCAACCATGTGGCAGAATTGTGCAAAGGTCATATTGGAAGCCGCCTGTGGCCGGACGGTGGGATCTCTTTGGCGCGATCCGCCCGAGAGTCTTGACGAATTTGTTGCATTGGAGCATGGGGCTGACTACATGGGCCGCCCGGAGCAGCGCGGCCATTTCGATTTTTTGATCAAGAACGGCAATTCGCAATCCATCTCCACCTGCAAAACCGATTTTCCGGAAAATGAAGTTCTGGCTCAATTCAAATTTTTGATCCGCCGGTTCACTGAATTGAAAATGGATGTTGTGCTGGTTGATTTGACGACGGACGAGCTTCGGGAGACCGGTCTGTGGGTCATCAGGGCAGTCATTCCGGGATTGGTTCCGCTGACGTTCAATTATCGCGCGCGGTTTTTGGGGCATCCGCGAATTTATGAATACGCCAGGAAGATGGGCCGCCGGGTTGCCAGTGAATCCGACCTAAACAAATTGCCTCAACCATTTGCCTAAATGTTAATCACCATTATTACTGAAGACGAATTCGGCAGATCCATCCCGCCGCTTTTGGGGGGATTGGAAACGGAAGTCCTGACGCTGCAGCAAGGCAGAGAACGAGATTGGAAGCACAGTGGGCGGCAATTGGTCGCCTTCTGCGCCGATCGCCCCTATCATGCCATTTTCGAAGAATTGAGCGGGCGCTTGGTGAAGGCGGAACTATCAGTCACGTTTGTCTGCATTGCCGAGTCCATTTTGACCGTCGGTCCCCTGATTTTTCCTGGAAAATCCCCATGTTACGCATGCTACCGACGGCGACTGCTTTCCCACACCGGGCCGCCGTGGTCCATCGCTCATGAACAAGTTGTTCAATCTGCGTTTGACCGGGACTGGAACCTCAAATCACCGGGCTTGCTTCCGACGACTCCGATTCTGGCCGCCGCCCGGCTGAAACGGCATGCGCGGCTTGCCGAAAGCGATTACGGCTTGGTGACGCAAGTGTCGTTGACTGAACCCAGGTGGGTTGATTTCAAGATAAGGCGCGTACACGGGTGCGGTTGCCTGCCTTCCCACGGAAGCGGGCGTGCGGACATGGTATCCATTGTGGAGAAAATTTTGGCATGAAAATTCCAGGACAAATCACCGGAAAACAGGCAGCGGACTTTATCAAGAAAGACTATGATCTTCAGTTGACGTTTCCCCTCCGTCCCTGCTTGATCAAAGAGTTGGTTCTGATTCCCTATGGAGATCGAGATATTATCGTTCTCGGAACCGATACCCCCCGCTTGCTCAAGGTCTCCGGCGGTCGCCAGCAGGTTCTGAAGCGGTTTCAGTTGCTGGATGGAACCAGGACATCCTCTGAACTTGAGGCGATGGTGCCCGCCGAACAGCGCGAAGACTTTTTCAGTATGCAGGCCCTGCTTTTCTGGTACGGGTTGCTGCAGGACGGCCCTAATTTGCCAGTGGCCAAGGAACACGAGCAACTGGGTGCCTTTCTCGCACGCTACGTGGGCAAAACGAGGTTCAACCGGAACCGGGACGAAGCGCTTGAGAAGTTAAAGGCCAGCAGATTGGCCACCTACGCGCCAGCGTCGGTATCGGAAGCCTTGACAGGAGCTATGCGCTCCGCAGGTTTGGGGGCGTATCTGTTGGTTGCCAACGTTGAGGATCTGGCTGCATTTGCGCCGTCCTTCATGCTGGTAGTGGCGGATGGCAGCGAACGCGCCTTGGGGACGCTACAATTTGCTTTCGATGCGGACATCCCATGCCTGCTGACCATGATTGGCGCCACGGAGACGCGGATTGGTCCCCTCATTCTCCCGAAGCTTACGGTTGGCCACGAGTGTGTGCTGCGGCAATTGCCGGTCATGGAGTTTATGCGGGACCAGGACGACTTGCTATTCTGGAGTGCCTTTGCGTTGCAGGAGACCTTGCTCCTGATGTCCGGTATCGCCACGGATTCTTATTTTAACAAGTTGATCCTGCATCACTATGGCCCGGGCGGGCGGTACAGCACATATCAGGCATTGGCACCAGTTCCTGGTTCGCAGACGAGCAGCTTGGCTGCGGCAAAACCAATGGATGTGCGATCCGCCGCCTTCCTCGCGTGGAAGCATCATTGTGGAACGCGCTTTCCGCCGAAGAAGTATCTTCCACCAGCCGCCCATCAAAACCATTTTACCGCCCAGAATATCGCCGGAGCGCAAAAACCGCTTCCGTCGGAATACGGGACCTCAATACATCCACTGCCCGAGCAGTGGGCAATTCCACCATCCCTGCCATGGCTCAATGGTGGGTGCCACGAACGAGTCGAATTCAACGCCCTCTCGCTCGGGAATCTGCTTCGGGTGTCGGTTGGCCATCAGAAGATTCAGAATCAGGACCGGCGCATTTCACCCTGCGGTGGGGGGCTGAAATCCGCCGGGCTTTTTGTGCGCACGCGGGGGGTAATCGGAATTGAAGACGGCTGGTATGCCTACAATGCCAGCGAACATGTCTTGGAGACCATCCAGAATCTGGATGAGGACGGAATCTCCGCTGCGATGGGTGCCGATGACGAGGCCCCAGTGACGCTTGTGGTAGTGGGGCGTTTGCAGCGAACGCGGGATAAGTACCGGGAGTTCGGATATAATATCATACACTTGGATGCCGGGGTTGCCACCGCGTTTGCCACCGTCCTGGCCGATTCCTACGGATGGCAGGTTTGCCATCACCCCAATGCCGCCAACGCCTCCCTCGCCCACAGTTTGCGGATTGACGAAAAAGATTATTTCCGATTGGTAAGCAATGTGTTTTCCCTTGGCAAACCACCGAGGGAACTGAATGGCGTCGTGCCAGGGGACGAGGAGAACTGGTTGAAGGATTTGATTCGGGTTAGTCGGGCCGTGGATCCCCGCCCGGCGATGTTCGGCTTGGGGCATCGCTGTCCGGGGGGGTATTGGAACCATTTGACGCAAAGGAGCGCTTCCCGCACTTTTGAGGACGTCCTCAAGTCGCGCCGATCCAGCCACAGTTTCAAGCCATTCAAACAGCGTCCAGTAAAGGGCGCGCTGGTGGAGGAATTGGTGGTCATCGGCCATCGTGCCCGGCTGCGGCTGGCGGATGAAGGGATGTTTTCCATTCCGTTCGGCATCTATTTACTCCGGCCTTTGGGCGATGACGAGCTTCCCTCGGGCGCATACGAAACGAATTCGGCTTCGATGGCAACCTGGAAATGTCTGTCCTCGCCGCTCAGTCCAGAGGACATCAACCGATGTTTGAACCAGAATTCCCTGGCGCGGGCGCCGCTCCTGTTTGTCATGGTTGCGGACTTGGATGAAACGCTCCGGAGCTATGGCGCGGCAGGGTATCGCCATTTGTTGAATCAGTGCGGTTTCGTGGTGGGCCAAATTTGGCTGGCGGCTTCAGCGGCCGGGTTGGTCGGAACTGCGTGCGGAATCGTGATTGAGGAGGGCATGCGCAACGCCATCAAGTCCGACGGCTATACCCAGGCATCCATGTTTGGCTTTGTGCTTGGGGAACCGGAGGACAAGGAAAAGGCAGGTTAAAATGGCAGCCGCGATGACAGACCAACTGGAGATCAAGCTCAAGCCGGACGTTAAGATAGCTAGGCGGGGTGATGAAGTGGTTTTGGTTGGCGAGGCCAGCAGGGCATTGCGGCTGGCTGGGACCTCCTGCCAATTGATTGATCTGCTGGCGGCGGGTTGCAGTCGCAAGGCCCTTGGCATGCATTTGCAAACATTGGGTTTTCCCGCCGGTCAGATTGAGCCGGCGATCGCGGCGTTTTTATCCCGCTTAGCCTCCGCTGGCGTCCTGCAATCGAAACACGACTCCGCCAACGCGGCCCAGGGCCGTCGGATGATCAATGTGGATCCGCTGGCGCGTTTCTTCGCCCGGCCCATATTGCTCCTGCCCGGCTGGCTGGCGGTCAGCTTGGGGGCATTGGCGCTGCTGGCGGCGGTGGCAAGTATTACCGTTGCCTCGTTCAAGGGACGACTGCTTTCGTTCCCGCCGGATTTTTCCCGCCTGTCGCCAATGGGCTTTTTCGGTATCATTCCTTGGGTCCTGCTCCATGAATTCTCACATGCGGTGGCTTGCCGATCCATCGGCTGCCAGGTATCCGGACTCGGACTACGGTTTCGGAAATGGAGCGGCCTTTCGTTTTTCGTTGACACGAGGTATGTGACCCTTTCCCCGAATCGTTGGGCCAAAGCTTGGGTTGCTCTGGCAGGCCCCTTCATGGACATCATCCTCCTAGGCGTGGTGAGTGTGATGGCTCTGCTGTCGCCGGCCGGGAGGCTGGACGATTCCTGTCGCTTGCTTTTCTTGATGATGACCGGCGCCCTCTTTTTCAATTTAAATCCCTGGCGCGCCAGTGACGGGAGCAATGCCGCCGTTGCGCTGTCCGGCAATACCCGGTTGTTGGCGGACGCGCTTTCGTTCAGGACCGGCCAGAAAAGCCTCGGCTGTCTTGGTTACCGAATCGCGGCATTGGTCTATCTCCTGCTTTTCGCGGCGGGAGTTGGATATTTCATGTGCGTGTCAGCTCCATCAGCCGGTAAATGGTTCCGCTAAATTATGGCGCAATTGATTGAAATCGAATCCGATTTTCTGAAGGAGGCGTTGGTCGCGCCTTTCAGCATTTTGCGCGTAGGCGGGCTTCCTTTTGAAGTTCTGCAAGATTTTGTCACCTCCACATTGTCCGCAAGTTTGGAGGACTATATCACCGCCCGGAACCAAATGCGGACCGCCACCGGCAGCTTGGTCGCCATTCTGGAGCAGCTTGTGCGGCAGGCAGGCACCGACGAACTGCGTAACCGCCTCATCCAGTTGAAGCGGGACATTTACAATCACCGTGCGATTGTTTTGGAGGCGGATCTCGGACAATGGCTCGAAGCCAAAACAACCCGTTCCGCAGTGGATGACTGGCAATGCTTGCAGCAGCGGGCCGAACAACATTTGGTTCGCCTGACGCATGAGGCGGAGCAGGCTTATGAAATGATTGACTCCGTTCTGGCCAGGTGCTGGGAGAAGCCATCCTTCCAACAGGGGGTCAGCATAGCCTCGCCTTCTTTGTCCACGCGGATGTCGCAGGACTGGCAGTCATTCAAGCGAAAGAAAAGAAAGGGAATCGCTAGAAGCCTGTTTGCCTATGCCACGCGGGCGGCGGCAAAGACAAGTCCTTTCAGCACGCTTACCAGCAACTGCATCCTGTCGCTGGACGATTTCGACGGCAAGTCAACATTTAATGTCGAAAGGACCGAGACGCTGGTGACGAGCGTCTTGAACCGCAGTATTCCCACTGCCTTGAGAAACGCCCTTCTGGCCCGCCATGGAAGCCAGTTGCCGATCAATTATCATCTGAGTCCGCACGTTCGGATTGAGGGGAACAAGATAATCGGGGTGAGTCACCGGTATCAGCCGAGGCTGGGGATACTATGGCTGGAGCAGTACCCGATCATTTTGAATCTGGCACCGGGCATCACCGAAGTGCTTCGGCATCTGGCTTCTCCCTTCTCTTTGCCGGAATTGGAGGCGGCGCTGCGGGGGGGGACTAGTGAGGCGGAGGCCAAACAAATCATCAACGAGTTGGTGTGCCGGGACATCATCCGGTCTGGATTGGAATGGAATTCAGACTGTGCCAATCCGGCGAATTTTCTGGCCGACATTTTGGACCATTCCGATGGTGAAGCGAAAGATTTCGGTGCCACCCTTAGGTCCATGGACCTAAGGGCGCGGTCATTTTCCACCAGCGCCATTTCCGAGCGGGGTCAAATCATCCGGCGTATCAACTCGCTCTACAGGGATCTTCATGGCAAGTTGAGCCAGTTTGCGCCTCCAGAGATTCGCACGGCAGTTTATGAAAATGCTTGGATCCAAGGAATTGATTTCCAAGCGGGAAAAGGATTCGAAAGGCTGTTTCAGCGCCTTGGCAAAGCCATCCACGACAAAATAGGTGTTTCCAGTTCCTATATCTGGTTAAGAACCAAGTTTATCGAGCAATACGGAGAAGGCGGTGTGTGTGATAACGTTCCGCACTTTATCATGACCTCATGGCGCAAAGTGCATGAACTCCTGCCTGGCCGAAACAACAATTCTGAGGCGCAGGCAACGGATCAGCCGGGCGATCGTTTTGCTGGCGTGGCACGGGAGCACATTTCTGTGCCACTGACTCTTTTTGTGCAGATCGTTGGGCACAGTCTGGACGAGTTGGACGACGCCGAGCCAAAGATTGTGTTGAACCTTGCTTATAATCGCATCGGCTGGCAAACCGTACGGTGGTGCGATGACAGCGTCGCAACGGCAGGCTCGCTGCAAAAACAAATCGGAGGCTGGCTGATAGATGCTTCAGCGCCCAGGACGCCTGTGTCCATAGCGGTTTCGTCAGAGTCCTGTACATTGCAGGCTCATCCGCGTTGCACGGAACGAATGCTGGTGGTTGACGGAACGCTGTCCTCAGAAGATTTACAATTGAGTGATTTGATTCTCCGGCACAACCCACAGAGCAATCTTCTGGAAATAACGACCAGGGACCACGTGCCAGTGCAAACCCATTATCTGGGAGCACTGAATCCAACGTTTGACTGGGGTCCGCGCTATCTCGCGATTTTAATGGGGGAACCGTTTGAAGTGATCCGGCCTCCGCTCAGCCGGGTCATCAATGTCAACGATCTCGCACCGGTGAGGCATCAGGAACGGGTGGAGGATTACGGATGCGTTCTCATTCGGGAGACTTGGTGGGTAAAGTCCAGCGAGTTGTTTCGGCGGTTCGATCACTCGTCCACCGTGGATCGCCTGGTCGCAGCCCGGGATTTTTGTGATGAGTTCAACATTCCTCGGCATGTCTATGCCAAAGGCCAGATTTCATCGTGGACCGTAAATGGACTGACGAAGGTGCGAAAACCTGTCTGGCTCGATTTCCAAAATGTGGCGTGTTTGGACGATATTTTGGACATTGCAAAAGAAGTTGACTGGATCATCCTCATGGAGGCCCTGCCTGGCCCTGGGGAGAATGTTTTGAAAATCGAAGGCCAGGAATATGTTAGCGAGTTTGTATTCGAGGTGGTGTATTCCGCCACACGAAAAGGCTCGGAAGGCATGAACCACAACCTCACAATGGTGCCCAATGGCGGCTTGACGCCCCCCTGAAGGAAGAATATCCAAACATACGCTTGATCTTATGAAGAAAACCGTACAAATAATCTTCGCCAGCATGTGTTTCCTGAGGCTTTCGAATGCCACGCCCATGTCCCCCCCCGACTCCGACTTGGAGAGAACACTGGCTAAATACAATCAATGGAAGGCGTCACACCCCAATGCCATCGTCCGGTTCAAAGCCAGCCAGAACGGAATGAATGAGACCGTGACAAGTTACTATTTTGGGAATAAGTTCAAGATCGTGACGGAAGTTCCGGCCGATCTCGGCAACGCCCGCTACATAGAATTCTTGTCGGACAATGGCGATGTCCTGAACTATTTCCCGCTTACCCAGTTGACGGTCAAGGAAGATAGTCCCTTAAAAATCTATGTCTTGAAGGAAATGGGCTGGGCCGAGGAGTTGACCCTAGCCAAGGTCGAGCATTTTGGAGGGTCAATCGAGTACTGCCGAAAAGACAACACGGATTGCCTGCTCCTCAAGTTACCTTCCCATCCGTTGGCCCAGCAGACGCCGCAAAAGCCCGCATCGTATGATTCTAGCCTGGCATTTGAAATAGATGAACACGGAAAAACCGTAAAACAAATCGCAACTTTTCATAATTCGCCTCCGGTTGCGGCGGATCTTGAATACCTCACCTTTGACGCGGAAAAGGTCAAGGCCGAATTCGGAAGCATAACGGTCAAGTCGGTTGTGAACACGGACACAACCTTGGAAACCGCCTTTTCCAGCGAACTTCAGAAATCCGCCACCACCGCCCAGTCGCCGTCCCCGGCCCGGAAATGGGCTCTGCTGCTATTGGTCGGCACAATTTTTATTCCAATATTGGTACTCTCCCGGCGGTTTCTGGCCAAAACCTGAACCGAGCGGAATCATCCGGTCAACTTAATGCATCTCAATGGTTTATCTCCGTGTCAGCAAACCTGAAATTAACCCGCGAGTCGTCATATGATATTTGTTCCCCAAGACAAGTCAGTTGGAAGCGATGCGTTGTACGAAAGCGTCATGGAAGTGCTTGCCTCTGCCCAGTTGCTGGCGCTGGCGACACTGGACCTACAAAATAGCGAGCCCAATTGCACCAACGTGTATTTTTGCTACGACGATGCGCCAACGATTTACTTCATCAGCAAGAATCAATCCAGACATTCGCAGCTGATCGAAAAATGTCCAAATGTGATGTGCTCGATTTACAGGCAGTGGGAAGTGTGGGGGGAAAATCTGCACGGGGTACAGCTTGCCGGCACATGCTCACGACTCTCCGGGGCCAGCGCAGCCAAGGCGCTCCTGACTTATGCCAAGCGGTTTTCGACATTCAAAATCATGGGGGAGGCCATGCATGCGTTTATGGGCAATTCTGGCCACGCCTCAATATATCAGATCCGGCTGAGTCGCGGGAAGGTTCTCGACGAAGCCCGGTTTGGGAAGAGGAACCAAATGGCATTTCAATTCAAGGCAACCGGCACCAGCAACTGAAGCTTTCGGCTGGCATTAGCCCAAACTCATGAGCAAGCCCCCGTTCAAGAAGCCGGAATTGCTGGCTCCGGCCGGGACGTTCGAAGGCGTGCATCTCGCCTTGGAGGCTGGCGCGGATGCCGTGTACGTCGCCGGGAAGAAATACAACATGCGCCAGCATCGGCCAAGCTACAATCTGGGTGACGAGGAGCTGTGCAAGGCGGTCCAACTGGTGCATGCGGCGGGCAAGAAAATCTATGTAGCCCTTAACAGTTTGGTTTTCGAGTCCGAGTTGGGTGGCATACGTTCGTTCTTGGCTTTGTTACAAAACTTGCAGCCAGACGGTTTGATCGTGCAAGACTTGGCGGTGGCCGTGCTAACCCGCGAGATTTGCGCGGATGTTCCCTTGCATGCCAGCACGATGATGAACATCAACAGCGCTCCAGCGGCGCAAATCCTGAAGAGCCTTGGGTTCTGCCGCATTGTAGCCTCCCAAAATATCACCTTGGCGGAAGCCCGGCGGATTGGCGACCAAGCTGAGATTGACATGGAGTATTTTGTGCATGGCGATCTTTGCGTGGCCCAATGTTCTCAGTGTCTGTTAAGTGGTATTGTGCTGGGAGAAAGTTCCAATCGCGGACGATGCCTGAAACCCTGCCGCTGGTTTTGGCGGATGGACCCGCCCCTGAACAGTGACGGCGCCCGTCCAATAACGGGGCATTTGATGGCCCGCAAAGACATGTGCCTACTCGCACATATTCCCGCATTGTTTCAAAGCCGTATTAGCTCGGTTAAGATTGAGGGGCGCATGCGCACGGCGGAATTTTTAGCCTCGCTGATCAAGCTGTACCGCCAGGCCATTGACGCCTACGCGATTGATCCACAACACTATGAGCCAGACCCAAAGCGCGAGCAGGCGGTGGAACTGCAACGAGTGCGTGACCTTTGCACTGGCCACGCCTTTGGTCGGCCACAACCGGACTCCATTGACTCCAGCGGCCGGCGCGAACCGCATTTCTTCAGTCTGACCGCGCCAAAACTAGGCCCACTGCCGCCAGCGGAACTGGTGACGGCTTCTGCGGGACCGAAACCCGAACTTATCGTGCGTGTCGCAACGATGTCGAGTGCCCGAGCGGCGTTCGCGTCTGGCGCGGACGCCATCTATGTTGGCGGCGATGATCTTGCGCATAATCCAAGCGACTGTTCTCCGGAAGGTATTGAAAATTTGCTGTGTGATGCCGGAAGTATGCCCTTTCGGATGGCTCTGCTCAGCACCCGGGTCAGCGATGAACTGGATTTGAAGGAATGGGCGATCCAACTGGATAGAGTGCGCCATCTCAAGCGTTTAGAGATAGGCGTGTCCAACTTGGGAGCCTTGGCCATTGCCCGGGAAAAACGCTGCCGCAACATTATCGCGGATTTCGCTCTTAATAGCAGCAACAGTCTTAGCGTGGATGAACTGAGAACGCTAGGGGTGGCACGGGTCACCGCTGGGTTGGAAATGAATCTGGAACAGTTGGAGCAGTTCATCCGCGCCTGTCGCCTTCCTGTAGAGGTGATCTGCCATGGTTCTCTGGACACAATGTTGTTGGAATACTGCCTGATCAAGGATACCGCAAACATCACGTTGGGCCGTGATTGTTCGGAAATATGCCAGCAGGGTCCTGCCCGCCTGATGGATACAACAGGCAATGTTTATCCAGTGGTTGCAGACCGCCGTTGCCGCAATCACATTCTCAGTTCCGGCGACTTCTGTTTTCTGCCTCAGTTGGTTCGGTTGCTCGGTTGGTCTGTGGCAGGCATTCGCATCGAAGCCCAACACTACGCCCCGGAAAGCATCAGCCGGATTGTCGGAATATACCGGCAGGCGTTGGACGGTTGTCATCAAGGGTGACCATGACATGATCCGACCCTTGGCCGCCTTTTTGGACCTTCCCGTTTTTCAAATTTCAAATAAACTCGTTCTGAACTTCACACAAGGCCGCCTGGACATCAACCTGCGCGCCTATCTTGCCGACGTCCTCCCCAAACTGGGTGACTGGCCCATCAACCGCGTCGCCGAGTTGACCCCCACCGCGTGGAAAGCCGCGCAACTTGCAACGACAATTATTCTTCACTGGTGAATTTTAATTGTCGTTCGAGGGCGCAATCTAAAGTCACCTGACATTCCATCAGTCTATCCATGCCCAATGGCCTTGCCTATACGGGGTTACCAATGGCGTGATGAGTTACAATCTGCACGTGATCGGGCGGGCGTTGCTGGCGCGAGCGGTTTGAAGGGCCGGAAGTCTTGATTGGTTGGGCAAAAGTGGGAGCAGTGTGTCTGCCGCCGGACTAGGAGGCAGGGAAAACCGGCCGCTAGGCGACCTTCCCTGCCGCTTGAACGAAAGTTCAGGTCGCCGGTCAAATGGAGATTGTTTCTATTCATCCTATTCATCCCGCCGCAAAAACTCACTGTTTCCGGCCAGACACTCATTAGTTTTGTTTTTGCGTTTTGTTTATTCTGCGTTTTATTTAGTCAACCACTGTTTGCCGTTGTCCTCCAGCCCAATCGCGTCGCTTCGAGGTAGAACGAGCAACCGGGCGAGCTTCGAGCCTTAGCTCGCGCCCGGTTGCGGTCGAACCTCTCAACGTGTGTGCCAGCCCTATTTCCACCGCCACGCCGCTGGCTTGGCCCCGTACGACTCCGGCGAATGATCCAGTTCGGCAGGCAGCGCGTCGCCCAGTGCCTGATGCGGCCGCGCTGTGTTGTAATCGGCGAACCAACGTGCCAGCCCGCGCTGCGCGGTCAAACCGTCGCCGTAGTCCTGCACGTAGATGTCTTCCTGTTTGACGCTGCGCCATAATCGTTCGATGAAGCGATTGTCGATCCACCGACCGCGTCCATCCATGCTCACGTCCACACCCACCGACACCGTTTGCGTTTAGTTTTACTCATAGTCCTGCTGTTTTCTCGTTTTCAGCAGAACCTGAAAAGTCTAACTTAACTCACTGTCTGAAATTCGGGGTCCATTTCTGGGAACGCCATTGCACGCGGCAAGTAAAAGCATTAGTTTCAGGCACCATGAGTTTCAACTACCAGTCCTATTTTGAGCGCCGACAGGGAGTATGTTGTTGTGAACTGAGCATCAAGGGAACGCGGGGCACCGTGCGCACTTTGTTGGTGAGCCTCGCGAAAGATGCCGGGGTGAAGGAAATATTGACAGACTTCCCAACGGTGCCGATGGAGGCAATGCGCGCGGTGATCTCCTCGGCGGAAGAGGACTTGCCGGGGCCGCCCGTGCCGGTGGCCGCATGAAAATCAAAGCTATGAGTGCCCAGCAAACCAGCCCTAAACCATCGACTCGCGTTCCCCCGCGATGGCGGGCCGAGGTGGAGCGCGTGCTGATCACCGAGGCGCAACTGGCGCGGCGGGTCAAAGCCCTGGCGCGGGAATTGGAGCGGGATTTTCGCGGTCACGATCTGGTGGTGGTGTCCCTCCTGAATGGCACCGTGCTGTTTCTGGCGGATTTGATCCGGCAGTTGAACCTGCCCCTGCGGCTGGATTTTCTGGGGGTGTCCAGCTATGGCGCGGGCACCGCATCGGGCGAACTGGTCCTGACCAAGGAACTGCGGGTGGATTTGCGGGGGCGCGATGTGCTGTTGCTGGATGACATCCTGGACACGGGCAAGACGCTCAGTTGGGTGAAGCCAAGGTTGCAGGCGCTGGAACCGCGCCGGGTGCGGACCTGTGTGCTGCTGGACAAACCGGAACGCCGGACGTTCCCCGTGCAGGCGGATTACGTGGGATTTGAGGTGCCCAACGTGTTTGTGGTGGGCTACGGCCTGGATTTCGCCGAGCGTTACCGCAACCTGCCGTTCGTGGGCGTGTTGCATCCGCACATTTATCAGCCACCCAAGCACCATTTCGTGATGACATAAACCAATTGCACCATGGCATGGCAATCGGCCAAGGGTGGGCAGCGATGCGGCTGGTTGCTTTGCGCGGATTACACATAATGTCGATAGGGATCGTCATCTGTAGTAAAGATTCTCCCATTTGAAAGCTTCCCTGGGAAAGGCAGTTTTGGGCCGGAAATGTTCGATGGTGGGAATTGAAGGTGGATCAACCGGAAACGCGTCGCAGAATGAACAGTGGTCCTGGGTTTGATTTTTAAGCAGGGGCAGCAGTTTCTGATTCACCTTTGCTCCGTCAATTTCGTGCCACCGCCGCCGCACCGCCGCAATTGAAAAAGTTTTACCACAGATGGACCAGGAACCAGGGTAAAAAATGCGTGAAACGTGATGCGTGACTGGCTCACGCATCACGCATCACGAAATCACTTCTTATGCGCCCGCTTGACCTTCAACTGGGTGGTGGCATGGGCCAGCGCCGCCTGCACGGTGGCGGTTTCCTCGTCAGAAAGTTTCTGGGACAGGCGTTGCTCGGCCTTGCGCCGGGCTTCCTCGGCCTTGGCTTCGTCAATGTCGTCCGCCTTGATGGCCATGTCCGTAAGGATGGCCACGCGCTTGCCAGTGATCTGGACAAAGCCATCGCCCACGGCCAGGAAGAGGTTTTCGCCCGCCACCCGGGCCGTGATTTCGCCGGCCACCAGTTGGGTCATCACCGGCATGTGCTCGGGATACACGCCCATTTCACCGTCAATGCCGGTGAGCGCGACCATCTCCACGTCGCCGGCGAAAACCTTCGCCTCGGGCGTGACAATCTCCAGTTTGAGGGTGGCGGCCATTATTCCTTGATTTCGTCGATGCCGCCCTTCATGTAGAAATTCGCCTCGGGCACGTCGTCGTGCTTGCCGTCGAGAATCTCCTTGAAGCCGCGGACGGTTTCAGCCACAGGCACCTGCTTGCCTTCGCGGCCGGTGAACACCTGGGCCACCGTGAAGGGCTGGCTCAGGAAACGCTGGATCTTGCGCGCGCGATACACCGTGAGCTTGTCGTCCGGCGAAAGCTCATCCATGCCCAGAATGGCGATGATGTCCTGCAAATCCTTGTAGCGCTGCAACACTTTCTGCACGCCGCGCGCGGTCTCGTAATGCTCCTTGCCCACGATGTCCGGCGACAGGGCGCGCGAGTTCGATGCCAGCGGATCCACGGCGGGGAAAATGCCCAGTTCCGCGATGGAACGCTCCAGCACGATGGTCGCATCCAGATGCGCGAAGGTCGTCGCCGGTGCCGGGTCGGTCAAGTCGTCGGCCGGCACATACACGGCCTGGAACGAGGTGATGGAACCCTTCTTGGTGGAGGTGATGCGTTCCTGCAGGTCGCCCATTTCGGCGGCGAGCGTGGGCTGGTAACCCACGGCGCTCGGCGTGCGGCCCAGCAGCGCGGACACCTCGGAACCGGCCTGCGAAAACCGGAAGATGTTGTCCACAAACAGCAGCACATCCTGGTTCTTTTCGTCGCGGAAATACTCCGTGACCGCCAGGGCGGACAGCGCCACGCGGAGACGCGCTCCCGGCGGCTCGTTCATCTGGCCGTACACCAAGCCGATCTTGGAACCGGGGGCGATGATTGGCAGGCCGAATTCGTTCTTTTTCGGGTGGCCCTTTTCATCCTTCTCCACCTTGATGACGCCGGCCTCGATCATTTCGTTGTACAAATCGTTGCCTTCGCGCGTGCGCTCGCCGACCCCGGCGAACATGGAAATACCGCCGTGCAGCTTGGCAATGTTGTTGATGAGCTCCATGATGACGACGGTCTTGCCGACGCCGGCCCCGCCGAACGCGCCGACCTTGCCCCCCTTCAGGAAGGGGCAGATCAGGTCAATCACCTTGATGCCGGTGGTCAAAATCTGGGGCGACGTGGACTGGTCTGCCAGCGTGGGGGCCGAGCGGTGAATGGGGCAGTACTTGTCGGCTTTCACTGGGCCCTGTTCGTCCACGGCGTCGCCGGTCACATTGAACACGCGGCCCATGACCGCTTCGCCCACGGGCATGCAAATGGCCGCGCCGGTGTCGGTGACCTCATAACCGCGCTTGAGCCCCTCGGTGGTGCTCATGGCGACGGCGCGCACCCAGTTGTCGCCGAGGTGCTGCTGGACTTCGAGCGTCAGCTTGGACTTGCCAAAGCCGGGCTGCTCATACTCCAGCGTCAACGCATTGTAAATCGCGGGCAGCTCGCCGGGGAACTCGATGTCCACGACCGGGCCGATGATTTGAACGATTTTGCCTTTGTTCATGTTCTAAAAATTTCTAAGTCAGTTTAATTCACTTCAGCCACCTCGCAACTCACCCCATCGCCATCTGGGCGGTGGTGATTTCCAAGAGTTCCTTGGTGATGCTGGCCTGGCGCAGCTTGTTGTATTCCAGCGTCAGGTCCTTGATGATCTGCTTGGCGTTGTCCGTGGCGTTCTTCATGGCCACCATGCGGGCGCTCTGCTCGCTGGCCTTGGTCTCCAGCAGAATCTGGTGCATCTGGAAATTCAGGCTGTGCGGCAGCAGTTCTCCCAGCACCGTTTCCTCATCCGGCTCAAAATCGAACACATCCGTGGCATTGCCGGCGGGCAGCGCCTGCGCCGGCGCATTCACCCCGGCGGTCGCGGCGGCTAGCTTGCCCAGGGGCAGGAACGGGAGTAATTGCGGCTGCTGGGTCAGGGTGTTCACAAAACGCGGGAACAGGATGTCCACCGCGTCCACCTCGCCCTTCAAAAACATCTGCTGCACGGCCTTGGAAATCGCCCGCGCCTCGCCAAATTCCGGCGTGTCCTTGTAGCTGAACTCCGCCGCCAGATTCCGCTTCGTGCGCGAGACAAATTGCGCCGCCTTCCGGCCTGCCGTGACAAACACCGTCGTGGTCTTGTCCAGCTTGGAGGCCTCGCGGAACAGGTTGCTGTTCAAGCCGCCGCACAAGCCGCGGTCCGTGGCCACAAGAATAACCACCCGCTTTTTCACCGGCCGCGCCTGCAACAATGGATGATCAAACCCCACCGTGCGCGTGGCCGCCTCGGCCATGATCTCATTGAGCAATTGCGCATAGGGGCGGCCCACCAGCGCCGCCTGCTGGGCTTTGCGCATTTTGGCCGCCGCCACCATCTGCATCGCCTTGGTGATCTGGGCGGTGTTCTTGACCGACTTGATTCGCCGGCGTATGTCGCGCGTGCTGGGCATGAAATATTAATTTTTGCTGTTTTTATCAACGCGATATGGCGTCTTGGTTTCCCGCAGGAAACCGATTTGCCGCCGGTTTTCGGGCAGCGGCGGCTCAATCAACTGGCGGATCGCTTCAAATAAATTTTGAATGGCCTCATCGTGTCCGCAGACACGGCCTTCCAATTCGCTCAACTTCTTGGCGAGTTCCTTGCTCGCGGCCAGTTGTTCGCGCATCAAGATAAACGCGCGCACCACCGAGACACTCATCTCCACCGCCCGCTGGCTGTCCAAAACGCTCGCCAGCATGATGGCCCCATGCTCCGTGAACACCCTTGGGAAATAGCGCCGCCCGCCGCGCCCAGGCTTTGAGGTCACAATCTGTGACCTCAAAGATTCTAATTCTTCAGCCGTCAACTGAAAGGTAAAGTCATCAGGAAACCGTTCCGAATTCCGCTTCAAAGCCTGGTTCAAAGCCTTGGTCGTAACATTGTATATCCGCGCCAAATCCGAATCCAGCATCACCCGCAAGCCACGGACCGTCAGAATCATGGACTCGATTCTGGTCGTTTGCTGGGCTCGGTATTTTGCCATGGGATTGCTCGGTTGGCGGTTGGCCATCAACGATACGTTTGTTTGAACTCGCTGACCGCCGACTTCAACTCCGCCGCGATGGCGTCGCTGATGGCTTTCTCCTTCGACAGCCTGGTCAACAGCTCCGGCTTGCGCGCAAAATACTGCGTCAGCTTGAGCTGGAAATCCTTCACCTTGTCCACCGGCACATCATCAAAGAAATTGTTCTGCACCGCCCACAATACCACGGCCTGCGTTTCCACGGCGATGGGGTCGTACTGCTGCTGCTTGAAAATCTCGATGATGCGCTTGCCGCGCTCCAGCAAGGCCTGGGTTTTGGCATCCAGATCCGAGCCGAACTGCGCAAACGCCGCGAGTTCGCGGAACTGCGCCAGGTCGCCCTTGATGCGGCCCGCCACCTGTTTCATCGCCTTGATCTGCGCGGCTGAACCGACGCGCGAGACCGACAACCCCACGGACACCGCCGGGCGGACGCCCTGATAGAACAGGTCCGTTTCCAGATAGATCTGGCCGTCCGTGATCGAAATCACGTTGGTGGGAATGTAGGCCGAAACGTCGCCCGCCTGCGTCTCGATGATCGGCAGGGCAGTCAGCGAACCGTTGCCATACTTCTCGCCCACGCGCGCGCTGCGTTCCAGCAGGCGGCTGTGCAGGTAAAACACGTCGCCCGGATACGCTTCGCGGCCGGACGGACGCTTCAAAATCAGCGACACCTGGCGGTAGGCCACCGCGTGCTTGGACAAATCGTCATAAATGATCAGCGCGTCCAGGCCGTTGTCCATGAACCATTCGCCGATCGCCGCCCCGGCAAACGGAGCCAGATATTGGTTGGAGGCCGAATCCGAGGCCGCCGCCACCACCACGATGGTGTAGGGCATCGCCCCCGCTTCCTCCAGCACGCCGATGACGCGCGCGATGTTCGACTGCTTCTGGCCAATCGCCACGTAAATATTGTAAATCGGACGAAAATCCTGGTCGCCCGCCGCTTCCGCCGCCTTGTTGATGCGCGCCTGGTTGATCATCGTGTCCACGCCAATCGTGGTCTTGCCCGTCGAACGGTCGCCAATGATCAATTCGCGCTGGCCGCGGCCGATTGGAATCATCGCGTCAATCGCCATGATGCCCGTCTGCAGCGGCTGGCTCACGGATTTGCGCTTCACGATGCCCGGCGCGATTTTTTCCACCGGATAGTTCACGCTGCTCACGATCGGGCCCTTGCCGTCCAGCGGCTGGCCCAGCACGTTCACCACCCGGCCCAGCAACCCCTTGCCCACGGGGACCTGCAACAGCTTGCCGGTCGTGCGCACTTCGGTGCCCTCCTTGATCTTGGTGTAATCGCCCAGAATGATCGCGCCGACTTCGGTCTCTTCAAGGTTGAGCGCCAGGCCCACCACCCCGTCGCCGAAGTCCAGCATCTCGTTGAGCATCGCGTCGGTCAGGCCCTCAATCTTGGCCACGCCGTCGCCGATTTCGCGGACGACGCCCACGTTCTGTTTCATCGTCGCGGTCTTCGCGCCCGCGATTTTGGCTTCAATTTCCTGTAACAAATTACTCATATTTTTCGTGATGGAGGATGGGCAATCCGGAACGGCGGCACCCGCCTTCCGGATCATTCATCCTTAAAAACTTTGCTGCAATTTTTCCAGCCGGGTTTTGACGCTGCCGTCGTAAAGGTCGCTGCCCACTTGAATGCGCAACCCGCCGATCAGCGCCGGATTGACCGCATATTGAATGTCCAGCCCGGCACCGTACTGCTTTTGCAAGCTGGCTTGAATGTCCGCCATCTGCTCCGGCGTGGTCGCCACCGCGTTTTCCACGCGCACGGCGCGCTTGGCCAGATCCAGTTGCACCAGCCGGTGCAGCCGCGCCAGGATTTCCACATAACCGCGCGGCTTCATTTCCACCAGCAGATTGACCGTCTGCCGGACCCGGGCCTCATCCAACACCCCGCTGGCGAGGCAGGCGAGGCAACTGCGGAACAGTTGCCGGGCTTCCCGCTGGGCTGCTTTGGAGATTTTCATTCCGGTGGCGGCTCAGGCGATTTGCTGCTGGGTTTCCTCGGCCAGGCGCGTTTGATCCGCCGGCGTCAGAATCTTGCCGGTGACCGTCACGGAGGTTTGCACCACCAGCCGGCCCACTTCGCGCTTCAGCACAGCCAGCGTTGTGGCGCGCTCCTGGGCGGCGGCTTCGCGGGCCTTGACCAGGATCAACTCGGCGGCGGCCACGGCTTTTTGCGTCTCCACTTCCGTCACCTTGGCGGCGGCGGCGCGCGCCTCGCCAATGATCTTGTTGGCCAGCTCCCCGGCGTCCGCCAGGATCTTCTGGCGGGCGGCCTCGGTCTTGGCCAGCTCGGCCTTGATCTTCTCGGCGTTGGCGATGCCCTCCGCGATTTTTTCTTTGCGTGCCTCGAGCATGTTGAATACCGGCTTGTACGCCAGCTTCCACAGCACGAGCAGCACGATGGAAAAGTCAATCGCCGATGCGATGAACTCGTTCCAATTAATGCCAAGGGTTTCGAGCATAACCGGGATGAGTGATCAGTGAACCACGATCCAGGCCAGAATCGCCAACCCTTCAGCCAGCGCCATGCCGATCAACATCGTCGTAAAAACCTTGCCGAACGCGCCGGGATTGCGGCCGATGGCCATGACGCCACCCGCGGCAGCAATGCCGATGCCGATGGCCGCACCACCGAAGGCCAGACCGATGTGAATATTACCTGTCAATTCTGCGAGCATATGTTTTGTTCTTGTTTTTTAGTTTCACGCAACCGTTCGCCGAAAGGTCTCCCGGTCGCAAATTGTCAAATCACCATTAATGGCCGTGCTCCTCATCCGTGTGCGTACACAAGGTGCCCACAAACGCCACCACCAGCATGGTGAACACAAACGCCTGCAACAAGCAGACCACCACTTCAAAAAAGTATCCCGGCAGCGCCACCAGCGCCCCCAACAACAGCGGCTTCTGGGACAACGCCATCGTCAGCATCGTTTCGCCACCAAAAATGTTGCCATAAAGACGCAACGCCAGCGCCACCGGACGAATGAACAAAATCGAGAAGGACTCCATCACGCCGATGAAAATGAACAGCAGCAACAACAGCGGATAGAGCCACTTGTTGGCATCCACCTTGACGCCGAACACATGCTTGATCACCCCCAGCGGGCCGTTGTACTTCACCGCCCAATATAAACCCATCACAAAGAAGATTGCCGCCATCGCCCCGGTCAAATTCACATCCGTCGTGGGCGGACGGAACAAGGGCCTGGTGACATGCTCCAGCGCAAACGGCATCGCGCTCGTCTTGTCCGCGTGCCCCCAGCCAATGCTCCCCACGCCCGGCACCAAGTCCGTCAGGTTGGAAATCACAATGAAAACGAAAAACGACATCGCAAACGGAAAAACCCATTTGACCACCTTCGGCTCCAGCACGTTGCCCATCAAGCTTTCCCAGCCCTCAATCAACGCCTCCATCAAATTCTGCCCTCCAGAGGGCACTTCTTTCAGCTTCCAAGTCGTCAGCCGGACAATCAAAATAATCAGCCCCGTCACAACCCAGGAGCAAACCATGGCATTCGTCACCGGCAGCGGCCCCACATGAAACAACACCGGGGCCACTTGCGGGACCAGCACTTCCGCCTTCGCCTCTTTTTCCACCTGGGCCGACGCGGCCGACGTCACCGCCACCACCTGGTTGGTCCGGGCGGTCACCGGCTGCGCCTCCACCGTCACGGAAAAGACCGCGATCAGGAGGGCCCAGACGAAAACAATTTTCTTAAATTGATTCACAATTCTTAATTCTAACTTATGCATGCTGCCGGACAAAAATATCAATCGCACAACGTCCAGCCGCATTAGGGCATCAAATTTGCCTTATCGTGAAAAATTTCACAAGGATATTTTTTGAAAAACTGACTTAAGATTCCTTATCTTGTTTGCCCGTTTAATTGCCCCGGGCCTCCAGGAGTGGCCGAGGTCGCACGGCGACTCCATCTGCCGGCTGGGGAACCATGAAATACTTGCAGAATTTTTCTCCGGTGGCTAAGGTCATTCGTGTCGAACAGGATCAATGGTTGTTTCATTTTGCAATGCTCCGAAAGCCGAAAATCGTTTGGTTGTCGATGGCCGTCCTGGCGGTAATGGCCGTGGTGGCCTTGCCGCGCCTGGGCTTCTTCATGCTCACCGGACGATTTACCCCGATACCCGAGATTGAGTCGCTTCACGCTCCTGTCGCCGTGAAAGGCTGGACGTCGGACGGGCTGTCGCTATCGGATGGCCGCCTGGTGCAACTGCCTGGCCTACACGCACTTCCGAGCGCATCCGCCGCCTTGAGTGAGATGACGAAACGAGGTGTCGAGATTTCGGCGGATGGGCGGGTTTACGGTTTGGTCCGCGTTCATCATTGGTGTGGCAATGACCCGGTGCGCGAGCATATAGCGAGAGTGAACATTTCCGATGCCTTGATATTTTTGCATGTTGGTCAGGCCGTCGCGCCGGTGCCAAAGTCCGACGACACGGTGCGAGAAGTGGGCGGCAGATTCACTGAGTGGGGCTGGAACATTAGCGAGTATTTGCAGTTTCAGGCATGGCAGCACCTGAAGGATTCGGACACCTGACCATTTCAGCCCGACCGGTTAACCGGTAAAACCAATCCTGGTGAAAAGACTCGGATGGCAAAATCGTAAATCGTAAATCGTAAATCACCATGATTCTGGGCACTGGCATCGACATTGTTGAGGTGGCGCGGATTGCGTCATCATATCAGAAGTTCGGGGAGCGATTTGTGAGCCGGATACTCGTGCCGGAGGAAATCGCGTATTGTCTGGCGCACAAACGGCCGGCACCGTACCTGGCGGTACGGTTCGCGGCGAAGGAGGCGGTGTCCAAGGCGTTTGGCACGGGGTTGGGCGTGGAGTTGGGCTGGCGGGACATCGAAATCCGCCGGCACCAAACCGGCGCGCCGTATGTGGTGCTGCACGGCAAGGGCCAGGCATTGTTCGCCGCGCGCGGCGCCACCAAGCTGCACCTCAGCCTGACGCACACCGAACAATACGCGGCGGCCACCGCCATCTTGGAGGGGTGAGATGGCAAGCCAGGTCTTAACTTGGATATTTCAGAGTGAGGTCGGCCCAAACCACGCAAACCCTTGTGGCGCAGGCTTCCAAGTCTGCCACATCGCGCCGCATCGCAGGTTTCCAAACCTGCGTGCCGGGTCTTTGTGGTGGGCGGCCAGGCTTGAAATGTTGATCGTGGCGGCTTACTTTCCTGAGACCTGATTTATGGCGAATTTTATTTTGGTCACTATACTGGTATTGGGTGCCGTCACTGCGTCTGCGCAGACCAACGTGCAGGGGCAAAGCAAGCCGGCAAAAGTAGATCCGGTTGCCGTGGTTCTTGACGCTTACGCGGCAAAATCAAACGAATTACGAACCCAACTTGCTGCCGATGGCAACTCCGAAAAAGGCAAGCTTGAATTTTACAAGTCCTGGCGAACTCGTATCCTCGCTGTAGTCAGCCAGAATCCTGCCAGCCCCAACCGCATTGCGGCCTACCGCGCGGCGGAGGCACTCTCGAATGGGCTTGGTGACTATGCCGAATCAGAGGCGTTAGTGCAGCAAGTGGCCATGCTGCAAGATAGTGCTCAAGGTCGTTTTTCTTCGTATAGTGAGGCTGGGGAAGTTGCCCGTGCTCAGTTTCAAAATTCCCGGAACCGTGCAGATGCGGAGAAATCAATTCAGTATTTTCAGAAGGCGCTTGCGGAAATTGGAGACGGCCATGAGTTGTCTGCGGATCCTGCGGCTGAGTATCTTCGCGAAAAAGTTATTATTGATCTGGTGCTCTGCGCTGATATGCAAGCGGCAGGAACAATGGATCAAAAAGCGGCGATGGATACGCTTGAGCGGGCAAGAGGGCTTTATAAAACGGTTGATTTCTCCAAAGATACGCGTTTGCGTACTTTAGGCTTTGATCCGGAAGGTATCATTTGGTTGGAGGTGCAGGCCGCAATCAACGAAAAAGACGTAAAGAGCGTGAAAGCCCTGCTTGCAGAATTCGATTCCATTCCGAATCCCCGTCAGTCAATATCGTACTACGTGTGGCAATGTGTTGACAGGCTCTATCCGGCAAAGGGAGCGGATTATTGCCGTGATATCCAGGAGTGGTTGCAATCACATCCTAACGATTCGGACATGTACTGGACGCCTCTCTTGAAGTATTATTTAGCAGTTGAGTTGGTTAATGAGGAGCGTTACCCGGATGCTCTGCCGGTCCTCAAGGAATTGAAAGACCGTTATACCGCTGTTTTGACGGCAGCTGACGAAAAGGGAGGGGTAAAAGATCGGGGAGGTTATATGGCTGATGTCTTGTACAATCTTGCGAGGACTTATAATTCCTTGGGAAACGCCAGCGAAGCGAAGCTAATGGAGAAGGCTTTTGTCGAATTGGTGCCGAAGGATCCGCGTGCCTTGGAGATCCTGCCGACCATGGGGGTGCCACATGTGCCGAATGCCGAAACTCCGGGGCGAGTTGATGCTCCGTCAAAGCGGGTATCGGAGAAAGATGTGCCCGATCCAGTGCGTAAAGAAAGCCAAAATGCTGAATGAAATATCCGGGCTAGAGCGGCGGGATCCACCGCCCGCCCCGTGCTGCGTTCTCCGCCCGTAACCTTTTCCCCGTCGTCACCGTCTATTTCACCGAGTTTCCCCTTGATGTGCCCTTGGCTTGGAGCTTGGTCTGCATCCGCGGAAAACGAAGCCAAAAAATCACAAACCATGAAATTAATCAAACTGACCCATACCCTGTTGGGCGGCCTCTTGCTGCTCGGCACCATCACCCTGGCCCAGGCGGACGACAAAAAAGTGGATCCTTCCGGCTCCTATCAATGGACCATGCCCGGCCGAAACGGCGGGCCCGACCGCACCAACACCCTCGTCCTCAAATTGGACGGCGACAAACTCACCGGCAAACTCGCCATGCCCGGCCGAAACGGCACGACCAACGAAACCGACATCGCCGACGCCAAACTCGCCGGGGCGGACGTATCCTTCACCGTCGTGCGCACCTTCAACGGCAATACCATGACCAATAAATATTCCGGCACCGTGGCCGACGGTGCCATCAAGGGAAAAATCGAATTCAATCGCAATGGCGATGCCCAGAGCCGGGATTGGGAAGCCAAACTCCAAAAATAACCGCCGGGCTCAGCCCGCGGCCGAACGCCCATTGTCCCGACTTTGAAACCTGAAGGCCGACCGATAACCGTCCGGGATAAGGGGGTGTGAGACAAAAATCTTATATACAGCTTTGGATCGGCCAGAAGTATTTTGTCCCACACCCGGGATAAGGAGGCGCTCTAACCAATTAGGACGTCGGCGCGGGGTTTTCCCAGAGCACCATGCCCATGGGCGATTCCCAGGAATGGCCTCGCCGCAAATCATACTCCACTCCTTGGGAGCGAAGCTCCAACACCTTCCAGCCCAATTGCCGCAGACGCTGTTCGAGTTCGGCACCGGGGAAGACCGGCGCATGCCATTCACAAAGGCCGAAGCGAAACCGCTTCAGCAGATTCAGATGGTGCAAAAAGAGAAATTGCTCCGCCCCTTCGATATCAATTTTGATCAAATCGAACAGTTGCGGTTCTTGAGCCAGCCGGCCGCTGATGTCGGTCGTGATTTGACGGTTCATCCGCCGGCCGCGGCCGCGGTCGAAAATGTTCGAGCCCAGCGAATCCTTGTGCAGTTTGAAAACGACGGTCGCATCGGGCGGACCGATCACGACCCGCTCACAGCGCCAGCCGGGCTGGAGGCGGTTGTGTTCAATGGCCGTCCGCACCCGGGCCACGCAGGTGTCGTTGGCATCGCCCAAAAAGACCCGGGTGACCGGCCGGTCTCCCGGCTGCCGGGCCAGGCGATCCAGCAGCCCGAAGGAAAAAAAACCGTGATTGCACCCGAGATCCACCCATCCCCGGACCCCGGCCAAGAGCGGGAAAAACGGATCGTAAACCCGCGTAAAAAACACCTCCCCCACCGAACTCCACGCCCCGCGATCAGGCACAAACAAATTCAGGCCGGACTCGGTGTGAAAGTCCAGCCGCGCATAAGGCAGCAGGTCACGGACGATGGATTGCAGAAGGCGCTGAAGGCTCATGACATTGGGGATTGGACGGGTTTACAAGTGATGATGTTAAACAGAGGATGGGGCTGCCAAGTCGGACGAGTTGGCATCCTTCCCCAGGCGCCGGTTCACCGAGCGCCGCTGGCGCTTCAGCCAAACGGCCACGTCTTCGAGGAACAATCGGAGGGTCAGCCAGCGATTTCGGCCGGTCATTTTAAGAAATAATTTGCGATAGTCATCCGCCGCCCGGTAACGCCGGCCGATCTTGGGTTTCTTGCCAATCCAGTGGATGACCGCCGGCCGCCGGTGGTCGCGCGGCAAATACCGGTCCTCGGGCCGATAAGGACTTTCTGCGGGCAGGATCTGCAAGCGCTGGCCGCCGACGCGCGGATGGCCGGCGGCGAGGGCCTCCCAGCGCAAATAATTCAGGACGCCCTGTTCGTAGTTCCGCCAGCACGGCCATTGCCGCAAGGCCAGCAACCGTTCGCGCGAAAACACGCCGCGCCGCGCAAAAAAAACGCCGTTGTTGGCCAGTTCCATGCCGCGCCAGTCCAGACCCGGGTTTTGTTTCGCGATGAAATCCAGGTCATAGACATACTTTTGAATATCCTCCGCCGTGTCAAAAACCCGGGGCCGGTTGAAGTCGAACGCCGCCTGAAAATCAAATTGGTCAAAATCGGCCTGGGCGCGAACGTCGCCCCACACCAGCGTGTCCGCGTCGAGATACAAAAAGCGCTCGTAAGGGCTCACCCAAAACACGAGCAGTTTCACCCAGAATCCGGTGCAAAGCCGGGCCGTTTCAGCGTCCATCACGTCCTGGGCCACCAAGCGTTTCACCTGGGGCAGCCGCTCGACTTCCGCCGTGTTGGTTTGGGGCCGATCCACCAGCAAGGTGATGGGAATATTTCCCATGTTTTGCCGGATACTGGCACAACAAGCCTTGGCCAGATAGACATCCCCGGCGGAAACCAAAATGATCACCCCGTCCAGCCGGGCGCTGAAATCAGTCTCCGGCGCCGGTGGCGGCGGCAGACTTTCGACTCGTGGATCCAGATAGCCCGGAGGTGCCGGGGGCGAGAATTTGGACATAAGGGACTGCTTTCAGCCCGGGTTGCCCTTTCTCCGTGGCACAGCCAGACAGCGAGCGGTTCTCATAGTCAATGTTGAATTTATATTGCCGCCGCAGCTCGATTTTGCCGCGCGAGCCCCCGGGAATCGGTCCGCGTATACTTGGACAGTTTGTGGAAAAAGTCAACGCGATTCCCGTTTGTGCGAGGCTCGTGGGGGCTCGTGGGCCAGCCTGTCACTTTGTGGTCTTGCTGGTTAACCCTAATGCCTTTCGGAAATTCCGAGCTTGAATCCCAAAGGGATTCCATCGTTCAGCCCAGGGTCGCGACGGAGGAGCTACCCTGGGTAAACGCCCCAACAATGACCTACCCCAACGGGGTTGCATCTTC
>Ga0302319_10004891_pt1 | contig 27291 bp, 22 predicted proteins | sample Bog_T0_2_FD_203319 | JGI IMG/M metagenome (GOLD analysis project Ga0302319, IMG submission 203319) | Peat permafrost microbial communities from Stordalen Mire near Abisko, Sweden - Bog_T0_2 | ecosystem: Environmental > Terrestrial > Soil > Wetlands > Peat | place: Sweden: Abisko, Stordalen Mire... | reverse complement strand
CCCGAGGTGCGCGCGGCCGAGTTCAACAGCTGGCTCACCCTCATCCGGCCGCTCTGCGACAGCATCGCGGAGCTGTTGTGGCTCACCCGCCAAAACGCCAAGCTCAAGCACGAGACGGCCGTGGGCGGGATCTTCCAGCTGCAATTCGACCGCGACAGCCCATGCCAGCTCGTGCGCATCGCGCTCCCGGCCGACACCGAGCTGTTCCCCGAGATCAGCGGCAACCAGCACCGCTGCACCGTGCGCTTCCTCAACTGGACCGATGCCTCGCGCCGCCCCGTCCACGTCGAAGCGGACGTGCCGTTCGTGCTCACTTGCTGCTCCTGAGCGAGGCGCCGAGCCACCATGGCAACCACCGTCCGATGTCCGACCTGCCGCCGCCCGGTGGAGTGGTCACCGCAATCGCAATACCGCCCGTTTTGCAGCGAGCGCTGCCGGCTCATCGATCTCGGTGCCTGGCTCACCGAGAAACACGCCATCCCCGACGATGCGGCCGCCGCCCCCGAAGATCCGCTGGAAGGAGATTCGGTCTGAACTTTTGCCGTTGCCGCGCATGACCGAATCGCGGGACGCGGGGCGGCATCTCGCGCCGGCGCTGCTCGCCTGCGCGGTGGTTGGCGGCGGCAGCGCCCAGGCCGCCGAGCTCACCATCGACCGGCTGTTCGACGCCCCGGCCCTCGCCGGCCCGACCATCCTCGGGTTGAAGATCACGCCCGACGGCTCGCGCATCACCTATCTCGAGGCGAAGCCGCACGACAAGGACCGGCTCGACCTCTGGGTATATGACGTCGCGCAGCGGCAGGCGCGCCTGCTGGTCGACTCCGACACACTGGCGCCGCCCGGGCGGGAGGCCAGGTTGACGACCGAGGAGCTCGCGCGCCGCGAGCGGCAGCGCACGGCGGCTCTGTCCGGCATCGTGGAATACGCCGCGGCGCCGTCGGGGCGCGCCATCCTCTTCCCGTTGAACGGCCGGCTGTTCTACGTCGATCTGGACAAGTCCGCCGCCGATGCGGTGCGACCCATCATGCCGTCGCAAGGCGCCGTGACGGATGCCACGGTGTCGCCGCGCGGCGGATTTCTCGGCTATGTACGGGAGCAGAATCTCTTCGTCTACGATCTCGGCCTGGGCCGGGAAACGGCGCTCACCAGCGACGGCGGCGGGGCGGTCAAGAACGGCATGGCGGAATTCGTCGCCCAGGAGGAAATGCGGCGCAACACCGGCTATTGGTGGTCGCCCGACGACGCGCACATCGCGTACGCGCGGGTGGACGAGACTGCGGTGCCGCTGGTGCAGCGCTTCGAAGTCGGCGACCACGATGTCGTCACCGTCTCGCAGCGCTATCCCACGGCCGGGTCGGACAATGCATTGGTGCAGCTCGCGGTCGTCGACATTCATTCCGGCAAGACGACGTGGATCGACCTCGGTCCGGACTCGGACTTCTATCTCGCCCGGGTCAACTGGCTGCCCGACGGCAAGACGCTGGCGATTCAGCGCGAGAGCCGGGATCAGCGGCGGCTCGATCTGCTGTTCGCCGACATCGCCACGGGGGCCACCCGCATCGTGCTCACCGAAACCAGCCATAGCTGGATCGAATTGAACGACGAGCTGACCTTCCTCGCGCGCTCGCGCCAGTTCATCTGGGGCTCGAGCCGCGACGGCTACGAGCATCTGTATCTCTACGATGACGGCGGCCGGCTGGTCAGGCGGCTGACCGCCGGGGCCTGGAACGTCACGGACCTGCACGGCCGTGCGGTGAAACGCGTCGACGAGGAGCGGCGTCTCGTCTACTTCGCCGCGAATGCCGGGAATCCGACCGAGCGGCATCTCTTCGTCACGTCGCTCGACACCAACCGGCCAGCGCAGGTCGGGCGCGTCACCCGCGATGCCGGGCTGCACGCGGTGCAGATGCATCCCGCCGCGGACTTCTACGTCGACACCTTCACGAGCCACACCCAGCCGCCACAGGTGGGTCTCTTTGGTCTCGACGGCGGTCTCATCACGTACCTGGCGGACAACCGCCTGGACGACACCCACCCCGACGGGCCGTATGTCGCGGAGAATGCGCGTGAGGAATTCGGCACCCTCACCGCCGCCGACGGCCAGACGCTTTGGTACCGGTTGTTCAAGCCGAGCAACTTTGACGCCTCGAAGCGGCATCCCGCCATCGTCCAGGTCTACGGCGGCCCTGGAGTGCAGTCGGTCATGGACAACTGGTCCGGCGGCTCATTCACGCAGATCCTCACCCGCGCCGGGTACGTCGTCTTCCAGCTCGACAATCGCGGCAGCGCTTTTCGCGGCACCGCGTTCCAGGCACCGATTCACGGCCGCCTCGGCGCGGTCGAAGTCGCCGACCAGGTCGAGGGCGCGCGCTGGCTCGCCGAACAGGGCTACGTCGATCCGGCACGGATCGGCGTGTGGGGTTGGAGCTACGGTGGCTATATGACCTTGATGTTGATGTTCAAGGCCCCGGAGATCTTCCGCGCCGGGGTCGCTGGCGCGCCGGCAACGGACTGGGCCTTGTACGACACGCATTACACGGAACGCTATCTCGGCCGGCCCCAGGACAATCCCGCCGGCTACGAAGCGAGTTCAGTTTTTCCTTATGTCAATCACCTAAACGGAAAGCTTTTGCTGATGCACGGCATGGCCGACGACAACGTGCTGTTCGCGAACAGCACCCAACTCATGCGCCGGCTGCAGGACCTCGGCAAACCCTTCGACCTCATGTTGTATCCTGGCGCCAAGCATGGCCTGCTGCGCCAGCACGACGGCCGCCACGCCTACGCGATGATCAAGCGGTTCTTCGACGAGAACCTTGCCGCAGCTCCGCCTCCTTCGCCCGCGCCCCCCGCGACCCCCGCGGCCGCGCGCGACGGCCTCAAACCGGCGCGAGCTCGCTGACTCCGGCGGCGCCGAGGGCGCGCGCGTCATCGAGGCACATGCCGCGGGCATACACCGGCACGTTCGCCGCGCCGCAGATCGCGCACAGCGCCGCAGCCGGCAGCGGCCCTTCGAGCACCAGGAACTGCGCGCCGCGGGCCTCCGCCGCCGCGGCAGCGGCGGCGTCGGCACAGAGCGAGCCCTGCAGGCGGCCGCCACCCAGCCAAACGACGCCGCCCGCGGCGGCTCCGTCGTGCGATGACCCACTGCCGGACAGCACTTCGTAAAGGTCGGTCACGCGCTCCCGGAGCCGCGCGGGGAGCCGCAGCGCAGTGACGAGCGGACGGTCCGCGGGCAACAGATCCGCGCCGGCGAGGTCCTCGGCGCTGCACCACCTCAGGCCCTGGCCCTCGAGTGCACGGGGGGTGCCCCGGTAGGACGTGACCGCCCATACATCGAGGAGGATCCTTCGATCGGGATAGGCATGCCGCGTGCACATGAGTGGGTGAGCCGTGCCGATCTCGACATCGAGCTCTTCGCGAATCTCCCGCACGAGCCCCGCCAGGCGATCCTCGCCCCGCTCCAGCTTGCCTCCGGGGAATTCCCAACCGCCCGCAAGGTGCCGGCCGGCGGGCCGCTGCGCGAGCAATACGCGGCCATCCGCGTCACGCAGGACGCCGGCGACCACGTGGACCGTGAGCCTGTCTGAGTCTTCCACGTGAGCCGCGCGGGGGCGTGTCTCAACCGTTCGCTTGCAGGGTGCCGTGGCAGTACTTGTATTTCTTTCCCGATCCGCACGGGCACGGCTCGTTGCGCCCGACTTTCGGGACTTGGCGGACGAACGGCGTGGCGGCGGGGGTGTTGTCGGGCTCGGGCTGCGTGGCATTCGCCGCCGCCGCGCCGCCCGCGCCCTCCGGAACGGCCTGGATCGGCGAGATTGCCTCCGCATGCTGCATCTGCAGGGCGCGCGCGAGCCGGTGCTGGCGCTCGAGTTCCTCGCGCTCGATTTCCGCCTGGCTGCGCACCTGGATCTGCGACACCGTGGTGATCGTGTCGAGCTTGATCCGGTCGAGCATCGCCGAGAACAGCTCGAACGCTTCGCGCTTGTACTCCTGCTTGGGGTTCTTCTGCGCATAGCTGCGCAGGAAGATGCCCTGGCGCATGTAATCCATGGCCGCCAGGTGTTCACGCCAATGCGTATCGAGGGTGCGCAGCATGACCTCCTTCTCGATGTAGCGCATCACCTCGATGCCGACGTTCGTACACTTCTGCTGGTACAGCTCCTCGAGCGCGCCGAAGATCTTCCGCTTGAGGGACGAGCCGTCGCCCGCCTCCTCCGCCTTCAACCAGTCGGCGACGGGGAGTTCCGCGCCGAAATCGCGCTGGATCGCCTGGGCGAGTCCAGCGGCATCCCACTGCTCCTCGGGCGTCCCGCCGGGGACGTATTGATCGACGAGTTGCGCCACCACCTCCTCGCGAATGCCGCGGACCGCCTCCGCGACGTCCTCGGCGCTCATGAGATCGGTGCGCTGCTGATAGATGACGCGGCGCTGGTCGTTCGCGACGTCGTCGTATTCCAGGAGCTGCTTGCGGGCGTCGAAGTTGTGCTGCTCGACCCGACGCTGGGCGCGCTCGATCTGGCGTGTGAGCATGCCGCTCTCGATCGCCTCGCCCGCCTTCATGCCGACCCGCGTCATCAGCGACTTCATGCGCGTCGGATCGCCGAAGATTCGCATCAGGTTGTCTTCGAGGGCCAGATAGAAGCGGCTCGAGCCCGGGTCACCCTGGCGCCCCGACCGGCCGCGCAGCTGGTTGTCGATGCGCCGCGACTCGTGGCGCTCGGTGCCGATGATGTGCAGTCCGCCGGCCCCCACCACCGCATCGTGCCGTTTGCGCCAGTCCTCGCGTATATCCTCGAGCTGCTGATCGCTCGGATTTTCGATCGCCTCGATCTGGATCTGGGTGCTGCCGCCGAGCACGATGTCCGTGCCGCGTCCGGCCATGTTGGTCGCGATGGTCACCGCTCCCGGGCGTCCGGCCTCCGCGACGATGTGCGCTTCGCGCTCATGCTGCTTGGCGTTCAGCACCTCGTGGGGAATCTTCGCCGTGGCGAGCAGCTTTGCCAGCCGCTCCGAGGTCTCGATCGAGGTCGTGCCGACCAGCACCGGCTGCCCGCGTTTCACGCACTCCTCGATATCCTCGAGTATCGCCTGGAACTTGTCCGCCTCCGACAGGAACACGAGGTCGGAGCGGTCCTTGCGGACCATCGGTTTGTGGGTCGGAATCACGACCACTTCGAGCCCGTAGATCTGCTGGAACTCGAATGCCTCGGTGTCGGCGGTGCCGGTCATGCCGGAGAGCTTCGCGTAGAGGCGGAAATAGTTCTGGAACGTGATCGAGGCGACGGTCTGATTTTCCTCGCGGACCTTCACCCCCTCCTTCGCCTCCACCGCCTGATGCAGGCCGTCGGACCAGCGCCGGCCTTGCATGGTGCGGCCGGTGAACTCGTCGACGATGATGACCTCGCCGCCGCGCACGATGTACTCCACGTCGCGCTTGTAGAGCGCGTGGGCGCGCAGCGCCGCGTTCAGGTGGTGCATGAGCCGGATGTTGGTGGCGTCGTAGAGGCTCTCGCCGTCGCGCAGCAGGCCGATCTCGGCCATCAGCTCCTCCACCTTGGCATGGCCGTCCTCGGTGAGCGTCGCCTGCTTGCTCTTCTCGTCGACGGCATAATCGCCGGGTCCGTCCTCCTGCTTCTGGCGCGTCAGACGCGGGATCAAGGTGTTGATCTTGATGTAGAGCTCGGTGCTCTCCTCGGCGGGGCCCGAGATGATCAGCGGCGTGCGCGCCTCGTCGATCAGGATCGAATCGACCTCATCGACGATGGCGAAGGAGAGCTTGCGCTGCACCCGGTCCTCGAGCCGGAAAGCGAGATTGTCGCGCAGGTAGTCGAACCCGAATTCGTTGTTGGTGCCGTAGGTGATGTCGCAGGCGTACGCCGCGCGCTTCTCGTCCGGAGACTGAGCGTTCTTGATCACGCCCACGTCGAGACCGAGGAAGCGGAACACCGGACTCATCCAATCGGAGTCGCGCTGCGCCAGGTACTCGTTCACGGTCACGACGTGCACGCCGTCGCCGGTGAGGGAGTTGAGATAGGCGGGCAGGGTCGCCATCAGCGTCTTGCCCTCACCGGTGCGCATCTCGGCAATCTTCCCGGCGTTCAGGGCGAGGCCGCCGATCAGCTGGACGTCGAAATGCCGCAGTCCGAGTTTGCGGCGCGACGCCTCGCGCACCAGCGCGAACGCCTCGGGCACGAGGTCGGCGAGCGGCGTTCCCGCCGCGAAACGCTGTTTCAGGGCGGTGGTCTTCTGCGGAAACTCCTCATCCTGCAAGGCCTGCACGGCCGGCTCGAAGGCGTTGATGGCTGCCACGGTGCGCGAGAGCTCCTTGACCAGGCGCTGATTGCGGCTGCCGAATATTTGCGTCAGAAACTTCAACACGCGGAAGGTGCCCCTCGAAAAAGCCGGTATTGTACGGATAGACCGGCGGGGCGGGAAATCGTTTTGCCGCTACCGATCCTCGCCGACGAAACGCAGCGGATCCACCTGGCTGCCGTTCTTGAGCACCTCGAAATGCAGATGCGGCCCGGTCGAATGCCCCGTCGAGCCCATCAAGGCTACGTCCTGGCCCTTGCGCACCATGTCACCCTGCTTCACCAGAATTTTTTCATTGTGGCAATAGCGCGTGGCCAGCCCGTTGCCGTGGTTGATCTCCACCATCATCCCGAACCCGGCGCGGTCGCCGGCGTAGGTGACGAGACCGGCCGCCACGGCCGAAATCTTCGATCCCTCGGGACCCGCGAAATCGATGCCCTTGTGTACCGCCATATAGCCGGTGAAGGGATCCGCCCGGCTGCCGAAATACGAGGATATCCAGCCCGATTGCACCGGACGGCCCTCCGGATAGACCTGCTTGTTCAATTCGCGGGTCAGGATCAGATTCTCGAGCACGCCCAGTTGTTGCTCGCGGCTCGACAGTTGCGATTGCAGATCATCGACCATCGCGGTGAGATTCGGAATCTGGGCCGGCTGGCCATCCCCGCTCTCCGCCCCGCCCAAGGCCGGCGGATTGCCGAAGTCGAATTCGCCGTCGTCCAAATTCGCCATCCGGGTCAAGCGCTTGCCGAGGGCATCGAGGCGTATGACATTGGCGTTCATCTGGCCGACGCGCATCGCGAGGGCATTGACCTTTTCCTGCAGAATTCGCCTCGTATCCTCGATTTGCGCCTGTTGATGCAGCAGTTCCGCCGACCAATTGCCGAGCTGGTCGATGGGATTCGCCCGCCCGTGCCGCGATCCCAGCCCAACACCGACGGAGAATGCACCGCCGACGATCAGCAGCACGACCAGAAATGCGGCGGTGACCACGAGAGGATGATGCAGGTCGAATTGTTTCACCCGGCCGGATTGGCGGCCGACGAAGATGACATTCATGCGGGCATGATTGCAGAAAAAGCCAACACGAAACAAGGATTTCCGCACATTATCCACAAGTATTTTTAGCGAAGCGAAGCCGTGCTCCATGCAAAAACCGCGACAGATCAAAGATCTGCTACTGGGCGTTCATAGGGCCGACCCTGGCGACCAGGGGGGCGTTCAAGGGGGAGGTCACACCAGGCTGTCGGCACTCCGAGCGCGCAGCGCGGCCCGCTCCGGAGTGTTGGCCGAGGTGCGCGCGGCATTGCCGCAGCGGCTCGCCGAGCAAGTGGCGAGCGCCGGGCTCGAACAAGGCCGGTTGACCCTCGGGGTTACCGGCGCCGTCTGGGCGGCGCGGTTGCGCTACGAAGCCGAAGGATTGCGCAAGGCCGTCGGCGGTTCGCTCAAGACCGCCATTCTCACGGTGCGCATCCGCGTGCTCCCCGCGCCACCATGAGCCACGCTCCTGGGCCACTCCTGGGCCAACGAAACGGCGCTCAGGAGTGCGCGGCAGCCGGCACGTAGGAGATCGGCGCTTCGGCCAGGCTCTCGAAGGTCACCTCCTGCCAGGCGCTGCGGTTCTGGATGAGCGAGCGCAGCAATTCGTTGTTGAGCGCGTGGCCGGACTTGAAGCCGCTGAACTCCCCGATCAGGCTGTGGCCAAGGAGATACAGATCGCCGATCGCGTCGAGAATCTTGTGCTTGACGAATTCGTCCTCGTAACGAAGCCCATCCTCGTTGAGCACCCGGAAGTCATCGAGCACGATGGCGTTGTCCATGTTGCCGCCGAGGGCGAGATTGCGCGCTCGCAGCCCTTCGAGATCGCGCATGAAACCGAAGGTGCGCGCGCGGCTCACCTCGCGCAGGAACGAGGTGGTGGAGAAATCCATCGATGCCACCTGGGAATGCTTCTTGAATGTGGGGTGGTTGAACTCGATCTCGAAGTTGACCTTGAACCCGTCATACGGGTCGAAGCGCGCCCATTTGTCGCCATCCTGCACCCGCACGCTCTCGAGGATGCGGATGAAGCGCTTGGGCGCCTTCTGCTCCTCGATACCCGCCGATTGCAGCAGGAAGACGAAGGGGCCGGCGCTCCCATCCATGATCGGCACCTCGGCGGCGCTCACCTCGACCAACGCATTGTCGATGCCAAGTCCGGCCAGGGCCGACAGCAAATGCTCCACCGTCGAGACCTTGGCCGGGCCTTTGTGCAACGTGGTGCCGAGCATGGTGTCGCCGACGTTCTCGGCACGCGCCGGGATGTCGATGGGACGAGGAAGATCGGTGCGACGGAAGACGATCCCCGAGTCCGGCAGTGCCGGACGCAGGGTCATCAACACCTTTTGCCCCGTATGCAGACCAACACCGGTCGCGCGAATCGAATTCTTCAATGTTCGTTGGTTCAACATCATCCAAGCCGACCGGGTAACGACTGACAAAGATACCACACGGCGAACTCCAGCCAGAACTGCGCAAAGCACGAAAGCGGCGTCCGCGCAACGCCTGCGTCGGGTACCGCCGCCACCCGACACGCGCCGGCACGACGGCCGCCACCCGCCACGCCCCATACGCTCGAGCGATACGGCCGGTCAGACGCGGCCGGCGCGGCGGGACCCGTCTCGTGGGGTCGGCCGCGCAGGCCCTCGCCGTCAGTCCGCCTGCCGGCGCAGGAACGCCGGGATATCCAACAGATCCTCGCTCTCCGCCTCGGTGCGCAGGCCATCGCCGACGGCCCTTTGGCGCTGCACCGTCGGTTTGTCGAGAATGGCGTAATCCGTCGGTGCCATCGGCGAAGTGCGTCGCACAACGCGCATCGGAGCCAGCGGCGGCGGCGCGCTCGGGGCGGTGGCGACCGGCTGATGCTGATGCAGTGATTTCACCACCGGCCGGCCAAGGCCGGTCGCCACGACGGTCACCCGGATCTGGTTGGCCATGTCCGGATCGATCACCGTCCCGACCACCACCGTCGCATCGTCGGACGCGAATTGCTTGATGACCGAGCCGACTTCCTGGAACTCGCCGATCGACAGATCCATGCCCGCGGTGACGTTGACGAGAATTCCCTGTGCTCCCGCGAGATTGATGTCCTCGAGCAGCGGACTCGAAATGGCCGCCTCCGCCGCCTCGCGCGCCCGATCCTCGCCCGCCGCGCTGCCCGACCCCATCATCGCCATGCCGGTCTCCGACATGACCGTGCGCACGTCGGCAAAGTCGACATTGATCAGGCCCGGGCGCGTGATGAGTTCCGCGATGCCCTGCACGGCCCCCTGCAGCACCGTGTTTGCGGCCTTGAACGCGTCGAGCAGGGTCGTCGTGCTGCCGAGCACCGACAGCAGCTTCTGGTTCGGAATGGTGATCAGCGAGTCGACGTACTTCGAAAGCTCGAGCATGCCCTGGTCGGCGACGCGCGTGCGCTTGTTGCCCTCCATCTCGAACGGCTTCGTCACCACCGCCACCGTCAGGATGCCGAGTTCCTTCGCCACCTGCGCCACCACCGGGGCGGCCCCGGTCCCGGTGCCCCCGCCCATGCCGGCGGTGATGAACAGCATGTCGCAGCCCTCGATGAGCTCGATGATGCGATCGCGATCCTCCATCGCAGCCTGGCGGCCCACCTCGGGGTCCGCGCCCGCGCCGAGTCCCTTGGTGATGTTGCAGCCGATCTGCAGGGCGGTACGCACCTTGGAGTGCTTGAGCGCCTGCGCATCGGTGTTGATGCAAATGAAATCCACGCCCTCGAGGCCCGCCTGCACCATGTGCGACACGGCGTTGCCGCCGCCCCCGCCCACGCCGAGCACCTTGATGACGGCACTTTGACTATACGAATCCATCAGTTCAAACATTGCGCTTCCTCCATCGATTGGATCAAAAATTCCCCTGAAACCACGCCTTCATGCGTTCGAAAATATTCTTCAGGCCGCCCGACAGGAGCGGCGTTTCCGTGCGCTGCACTTCGAGATTGCTTTTCGCGTACAGCAGCAGACCCACCCCGGTCGCGTGGATCGGATTGCTGACGACGTCCACGAGACCGGTCACGTACTGCGGCACGCCGAGGCGCACCGGCAGATGAAACACCTCTTCGGCGAGTTCCACCGCGCCCTCCATCTTCGCGCTGCCCCCGGTGAGCACGATGCCGGTGGCCACGGCCTCCTCCAGCCCGGCGCGGCGCAGCTCGTCGCGCACCAGGCCGAACAGCTCCTCGTAGCGCGGCTCGACGATCTCGGCGAGGGTCTGGCGCGCGAGACGGCGCGGCGGCCGGTCGCCGACGCTCGGCACCTCGATGGTCTCGTCGGGGTTCGCCAGCTGCGACAGTGCGCAGGCGTAGCGGATCTTGATGTCCTCCGCGTACTGCGTCGGCGTGCGCATGGAGACGGCGATGTCGTTCGTCACCTGGTCCCCGGCGATCGGAATCACGGCGGTGTGGCGGATCGCCCCGCCGCCGAAGACCGCGATGTCGGTGGTGCCCCCGCCGATGTCGACGACGCACACGCCGAGATCCTTCTCATCCTCGGTGAGCACCGCGAAGCTCGAGGCGAGCTGCTCGAGCACGATGTCGTCCACCGCGAGCCCGCAGCGCTGCACACATTTCACGATGTTCTGCGCCGCGCTGTCGGCGCCGGTCACGATGTGCACCTTCGCCTCGAGGCGTACACCGGACATGCCGATCGGATCGCGGATGCCCTCCTGGGAATCGATGATGTATTCCTGCGGCAGCACGTGCAGGATCTTCTGATCGGCCGGGATGGCGACCGCCTTGGCCGCATCGATCACCCGCTCGACGTCGCCCTGCACGACTTCCTTGTCCTTGATCGCGACGATGCCGTGCGAATTGAGGCTGCGCACGTGGCTGCCCGCAATGCCGGCATACACGGAGTGGATTTCGCACCCAGCCATGAGCTCCGCCTCCTCGACGGCGCGCTGGATCGACTGCACGGTCGATTCGATGTTCACGACGACCCCCTTCTTCAGGCCGCGCGACGGATGGCTGCCGATGCCGATGATCTCGAGTGCGCCGTCGGACTTGATCTCCCCGACGATCGCCACGACCTTGCTCGTGCCGATGTCGAGGCCGACGACCAAATTGCGGTCGGAACGCTTAGCCATGAATGCGCCGGTTCCTCACGCGTCGGTATCGTCGGGATGATGGGCCGGCAACGTGGCCGGCGTCGCCGGATTGCGCCAGCCGATGGCGAAGCCGTTGGCGTAGCGCATGTCGACGTAGGCGATCTCGTGCGCGCGGCGCGAGATGATCGCCGATGCGGTGTGAATGAAGCGCTCCAGCCGCTCATCGACCTGCCGCCGGCCGAGCCGCACCGTGATGCCGCTGTCGAGATCGAACTCCCACGCGCCGCGCTCGTCGAGGCGCAGCGCCGCGATGCGCATGCCGGCCTCCAGCATGCGTCCCTGCGCGGCGAGGTAGCGCCGGGCCACCTGCGATTCGGTGCCGTCGGGACCGCTCAGGCGCGGCAGCTCCGAGGGTACGTGCGCGGCGGTGCGGGCGAACAGTTCGCCGCGCGTGTTGAGCAGCCCCGCCTCGCCCCAGCGCGCCGCCGGGGTCTGCTCGATCACGGTGATGTGCAGGCTCGTCGGCCAGCGCCGCTGCACGCGGGCATGGTCGACCCAGGGCAGTATCTCCACGGCGCGCTGCACGGCATCGAGGTTCACCGACATGAAACCCGCGGCGAGATGCGGCGCGATCGCCTGCTCGATCTGCCCGGGAGAGACGCGCTGGAAGCTGCCGTCCATCGAGACCACGCGCACCGGCCGGTCGAGCGCCCAGGCGAGCGCGCCCACGGCGCAGGCCATGAGCGCGAGCAGCGCCGAGCGCTTCACGAGGCTGCGCCAGTCGAGCACGAATTTCGGCAGAGTCCAGCCCCGCCTTGCCGGCTGCGGCGCCTTGAACCGGTTGCGCCGGCTTAAGGATCCAAGCTTCACGGAACCTCCTCCCCGACGATCCGCACTTCCGGTTCGAGCAGCACGTGATGCACCGCCGCCACGGTAAGCTGCACGTGGCGAATCACGGCCTCGATGTCGCGTGCGCGCGCGGCGCCGTGATTGATGATGAAGTTGGCGTGCAGCAGCGAGACGCCCGCATCGCCGACGCGAAAGCCCTTGAGGCCGGCGCTTTCGATCAGGCGCGCGGCGTGGTCGCCGGGCGGATTGGTGAACACCGAGCCGCAGCTCCACTCGCCGATGGGCTGCGTCAGCCGCCGCCGCTCGAGCAACGCGCGGATCGCGCCGCTGTTCGCACCCGGCCGCTCCTCGAACTCGAGCCGCGCGCCGATGAACCATTCGTCCGCGGGACCCTGAACGCGGCGGTAGGAGACCGCATAGTCGCCGGGCGGGCGCGTGCGCATGACGCCGTTGCGGTCGAGCACGTCGAGTTCGGCCACGTGATTCCACGTGGTGCCGCCCCACGCGCCGGCGTTCATCGCGAGCGCGCCGCCCAGGGTGCCCGGGATGCCGGCGAAGAATTCCGCGGGGCCGAGCCCCCATTTCACGCAGTGGCGCGCGATGCGCGCGCAGGGCACGCCGGCCTGCGCATAGACGCGGGTCGCGCCGAGACGCTCGAGCGCCCCGAGGGCGCCGTGCGTGGAGATCACGACGCCGCGGATGCCGCCGTCGCGCACCAGCAGGTTGCTGCCGAGGCCGATCCACAGCAACGGCACCTCCTTCGGCAGCCGGCGCACGAAGGCCGCGAGGTCCGCTACGTCGCGCGGCGTGAAAAAGAGGTCGGCGGGTCCGCCGGCGTGCCACGAGGTGTGGCGCGCCATCGGCACGTCGCGGAGCACGCGGCCCCGATACTCGGGCGCCAGCGCCATGGCCGCGGCCCCGCTCATGCAGCACCCCCCCCGAAACGGCTGCGAAGATCCTGGGCGACCGCCCCGATGCTGCCCGCTCCCATCGTGAGTACGAGATCGCCGTCGCGCAGCACACCGCGCAGCGACTCGGCGAGGTTTTCGATGTGTTCGACGAACACCGGCTCGACCAGGCCGCGCGAACGCACCGCACGGCAGATGGCGCGGCCGTCGGCACCGGCGATCGGCTGCTCACCCGCCGCGTACACCTCGCCGATGAGCAGTACCTCGCAGGCGCCGAGCACGCGGGCAAAATCATCCAGCAGATCGCGGGTGCGCGTGTAACGGTGCGGCTGGAAGGCGAGCACGACGCGCCGCCCCGGCCACGCCTGGCGCACGGCATCGAGCGTCGCGGCGATCTCCGTCGGATGGTGGCCGTAGTCGTCGACCAGCAGCGCATTGCCGTGCGGGAAGTGGATGTCGCCAAGCTGCTGCAGCCGCCGTTCGATGCCCTGGAAGCCGGCGAGCGCCCGCTGGATCGCCGCATCGCCGATGCCGAGTTCGAAACCGATCGCCACCGCCGCGAGCGAATTTTGCACGTTGTGCCGGCCGGGCAGGTTGATGGTGATCGGCAGCGGGGCCGAGCCGGGCCGCCGCGCCTCATAGCGCGAGCGCAGGCCGTCGCGCACCACGTTCACGGCCCGCAGGTCGGCGGACTCGGCCATGCCATACGTGACGAACGGCCTGCCGATGTCGCGCACGATGCTTTGCACGTGCTCATCGTCGGCGCACAGCACCGCCAGTCCGTAGAACGGCAGGTTGTGCAGGAAATCCACGTAGCTCTGCTTCAGGCGCGAGAAGTCGCCGTCGTGGGTGGCGAGATGGTCGTTGTCGATGTTGGTGACGATCGCGAGCATCGGCTGCAGGTGCATGAATGACGCATCGCTCTCGTCCGCCTCGGCGACGAGGAAACGTCCGGCACCGAGGCGCGCGTTGCTGTCGGCGCTCTGCAGGCGGCCGCCGATCACGAAGGTGGGATCCAGGCCGCCCTCGGCGAGCACGCTCGCGACCAGGCTGGTGGTGGTCGTCTTGCCGTGCGTACCCGCCACGGCGATCGAGTAGCGAAAGCGCATCAGCTCGCCCAGCATCTCGGCGCGCGGCACCACCGGGATGCGCTTCGCGAGCGCCGCGGCGATCTCCGGGTTCGAAGGATGAACAGCGCTCGACACCACCACCACGTCGGCCTGTCCGAGATGGCCGGCCGCGTGGCCCATGAAGATCGCGGCACCGAGGCGTTCCAGCCGCCGCGTCACGGCGTTGGCCTTGAGGTCCGAGCCCTGCACCGTGTAGCCGAGGTTCAGCAGCACCTCGGCGATGCCGCCCATGCCGCTGCCGCCGATGCCGACGAAGTGGATGATTTGAATGCGGCGCATCCGGTCGTTCACGCCGCCGCTCCCGCCGTCATGCAGAAATCCGCGACGCGTTCCGCCGCATCGGGCGTGGCCGCGGCCCGCGCCGCCTCGGCCATCACGAGCAGGCGCGGCCGGTCGGCGGTGAGTTCGCCGATCAGCGCCGCGAGGCTCGCCGCATCCAGGTCGCGCTCCTGCACGATGCGGGCGGCGCCGCCGCGCAGCATGCTCTCGCCGTTGCGGGTCTGATGATCGTCGACCGCCGCGGGAAACGGCACGAGCAGCGCGCCAAGACCGGCCGCCTGCAGTTCGCTGACGGTGAGCGCGCCGGCGCGGCACAGTGCGAGATCCGCCCATCCATAGGCGCCGGCCATGTCCTCGATGAACGGCAGCACCTCGGCGTCGATGTGTGCGAGCCGGTAGGCGGCCGCGGCCGCCTCCAGTCCGCGCGCGCCGGTTTGGTGGCGCACCTCGGGGCGGGACGCCGGTTCGAGCAGCGACAGCGCCTGCGGAACCAAGCTGTTCAGGCGCTGCGCGCCCTGGCTGCCGCCGAGCACCAAGAGACGGCGCGCGCCCGTGCGGCCGGCGAAGCGCGTCCGCGGCGGCGGCAGCGATGAAATGTCGGCGCGCACCGGATTGCCGACGCGGCGGCTGCGCACGCCCGGGCCGAAACTGCCCGGAAATGCCTCGAGCACCTGCACCGCGACGCGGGCGAGCCAGCGGTTGGTGAAGCCCGCGATGGCATTCTGCTCGTGGATGATCAGCGGAATGCGCAGCAGCCACGCGGCGATGCCTCCCGGGCCGCTGGCGAAGCCGCCACACCCGAGCACCGCGCTCGGCGCGATGCGCCGGAGCACGGCGCGCGCCTGCGCCACCGCGGCGGCGACCCTAAACGGTGCGAAGATCCACGCCGCCGCACCCTTGCCGCGGATGCCCGCGATGCGTATCCATTCGATCGGAAAGCCGTGCGCCGGGACCAGGCGCGACTCCATGCCGCCCTGGGAGCCGAGCCACACCACGGGCACCCCACGCTCGCGCAGCACCTGCGCCACGGCGAGCGCCGGAAACACGTGTCCACCGGTGCCCCCCGCCATGATGAGGATGGGCGCGTGCGACGGACCTTGCGGCACGCGCGGCGATGAGCGAGACGGGTCCGTCATGGCTCCCTCCCGGCCGGTGCGCCCCGCATCACCGCCGAACGCGATGCACAGCGCGCCTCGTGATGGATGCGCAGCAGCACACCGATCCAGGCCAGCGTCACGAGCAGGCTGCTGCGCCCGTAGGAGAGCAAGGGCAGCGTCAATCCCTTGGTTGGCAGCACGCCCATGTTGACGCCGATGTTGACCGTCGCCTGCAGGCCGATCCAGACGCCGAATGCGAGCGCGAGGTACGCCTGGAAATGCAGGCCGGCCTGCGCAGCGAGGCGCGAGATGTGAAAGGCGCGCCATACCAACGCGAGAAACAGCGCGATCACGCCGATCACCCCGACCAGCCCCAGTTCCTCGGCGAGCACGGCGAACACGAAGTCCGTGTGCGCCTCGGGCAGATAAAATAGCTTCTGCACGCTGCTGCCGAGTCCGACGCCGAACCACCCGCCGCGGCCGATCGCAATCAGCGATTGCGTCAGCTGAAAGCCGGAGTTGAAGGGATCCTCCCACGGGTGCAGGAAGCCGGTCAGGCGCTTGAACCGGTAGGCCGAGGTGAAGGCGAGCGTGCCGAGCGCGGCGGCGGCGCCGAGCACCGCGACCAGCACGTAGCGCAGGCGCGCGCCCGCGACGAACAGGACCGCCAGGCCGCTCGCGACGAGCACCGTCGTCGCGCCGAAATCCGGCTCGAGCAGCAGCAGCAGTCCCGCGACGCCGAGCACGGCAACCGGCTTGGCAAGACCCGGCAACGTCTTCCCGAGTTCGGCGCGCTTGCGCACGCAGTAGCTGCAAACCCAGGTCAGCACCAGCACCTTGGAAAGCTCGGAAACCTGGAAATTCACTGGGCCCGCGCGCAGCCAGCGGCGGGCGCCGTTGACGGTTGCGCCGATGCCGGGGATCAGCACGAGCAGCAGCAGCAGGATGCCGAGCAGCACCAGCACGAGACTGTATTCGTCCCAGATCCTGGCGGGAATCTGCGCGACGATCAGCGCCAAGACCGCTCCCAGCATGCCGTAGGCGAACTGCCGCTCCAGGTAGAAGAACGGATTGCCGAGGTCGCGCGCGGCGATCGACATGGATGCGGAGGTGACCATGACGAGGCCGATCAGCAGCAACGCGGCGACGAGACCCAGCGTCACGAAATCCCAGGCGAAGGGCATGCGTTCGCGCGCCCGCAATCCATAGGACATGGTGGCCGCGCTCATGGGTACCGCGCGGCCAGGGCGCGCGCCAAGGCGGCGAACTCAGCGCCGCGGTGGCGGTAATCCCGGAACATGTCCAGGCTCGCACACGCGGGCGAGAGCAGCACGGTGTCGCCGGGCCGGGCGGCCGCATGCGCCGCATCCACCGCCGCGGCCAGCGTCTCGACCCGCTGCGTCGAACAGGCGCCGGCCAGCGCGGCGCCGAGCAATGCGGCATCCTTGCCGATCAGCACGCAATGGCGCACCTTGCCGCGGACCGCCGCGCCGAGCGGACCAAAGTCCTGCCCCTTGCCTTCGCCGCCCGCGATCAGCACCAAGGGCCCGGCAAGACCGGCAACCGCAGCGAGGGTGGCGCCCACGTTGGTTCCCTTCGAATCGTCGACGTAGCGCACGCCCGCGACGTCCGCGACCCACTGTGTCCGGTGCGCAAGCCCGGGGAATTCCTCCAGCGCCTGCAGCATGGCCGGCATCGGCAGACCGGCCGCCTCGCCGACGGCGAGTGCGGCGAGCGCGTTGGCGGCGTTGTGCCGGCCGCTGATCTTCATCCGGGCCGTGTCGAGCAGGCGCGTGCCGCGGCGGGCGAGGTGCACGGCCTCGCCGTCCGTCAGCAGCGAGAAGTCCGCTTCGCCCGGTGAGATGCGGAAGGTGAGCACGCGGCGCGGCGTTTCCGACCCGGTCGACGAACCGGTCGACGTCCCGGTCGATGTCCCGGGCGCCGGGCCGAGCATCGCCATCACCCGCGCATCGTCGGCGTTGACGACCGCGGCGGCGGCATGCAGGAAGATCCGCGATTTGGCGCGGGCATATTCGCCCACCGATGCATACCGGTCGAGATGATCGGCGGACACGTTCAGCACCGCCGCCGCCGCCAGCCGCAGCGAGCGGGTGGTCTCCAGTTGGAAACTCGACAACTCTAGTACATAGAGGTCCGGGGCCGGCTGCTCCAGCAGGTCGAGAGCCGGCTCGCCGAGATTGCCGCCGGCGAGCACCCGCCATCCAGCCGCGCTCGCCATGCACGCAACCAGGCTCGTGACGGTACTCTTGCCGTTGGTGCCGGTGATGGCCACCACCGGGGCGCCGGCGGCGCGCGCGAACAGTTCGATGTCGCCGAGCACGTCGATGCCGCGCGCGCGCGCCTCGCGGGCGATCGGTTCGTCGGCCGAGACGCCCGGCGACAGCAGTACCTGGGATGCACCCTCGAGCAGCGACAGATCGAACCCGCCGAGGCGCAGCTCGACTTCTCCGGCGAGAGCGCCAAGCTCGGCGAGGCCCGGTGGCGCGCTGCGCGTATCGGTGACGCTCACGGCCAGCCCACGCCGCGCGAGATGGCGCACACACGACACCCCCGTCCTGCCGAGCCCGACCACCACGCTGCGATTCGCGGTATCGGGTCTCATCGGATCTTCAAAGTCGCGAGGCCGGCCAGAACGAGAACGAAACTGATGATCCAGAAGCGCACGATCACCTTCGGTTCCGCCCAGCCCTTCAGCTCGAAATGATGATGGATCGGCGCCATGCGGAAGATGCGCTTGCCGGTGAGCTTGAACGAGGCCACCTGCAGCATCACCGAGACGGTCTCGAGCACGAACACGCCGCCCATCACGAACAGCACGATTTCCTGGCGCACGATGACGGCGATGGTGCCGAGCGCGGCGCCGAGGGCGAGTGCGCCGACGTCGCCCATGAAAACCTGGGCCGGATAGGCGTTGAACCAGAGAAAGCCGAGGCCGGCCCCCACCAGGCTCGCGCTGAAGATGAGAACCTCGCCGACGCCGGGAATGTAGGGGATCTGCAGATACCCGGCGAACTTCACGTTGCCCGTGGTGTAGGCGAACACGCCGAGCGCGGCGGCCACCATCACCGCCGGCATGATGGCGAGGCCGTCGAGACCGTCGGTGAGATTCACGGCGTTGCTCGTGCCGACGATCACGAAATAGGACAGGGCCACGAATGCAAACGTCGACATCGGTATGGCGACGGTCTTGAAGAACGGCACGTAGAGCGAGGTTTCCGCCGGCGAGAGGTGCAGCCGGTCGAGCGCGAAGGCAGCGCCGAGTCCGGCGACCGACTGCCCGAGATACTTGTAGCGGGCCGCGAGCCCCTTGGAGTTGCCGACGACGAGTTTCAGATAGTCGTCGTAGAACCCGACCACGCCGAACGCCAACGTGGTCGCGAGCAGAATCCAGATGAAGCGGCTCGTCAGGTCCGCCCAGAGCAGGGTCCCGAGCATGATCGCGATCAAGATCAGGCCGCCCCCCATGGTCGGCGTGCCCGCCTTCGGCAGATGCGTCTGCGGTCCGTCGCTGCGCACCCGCTGGCCGATCTGATAGCGGCCGAGCGCTGCGATCATCGGCGGTCCGATCCACAGGGCGAGCGCGAGCGCGCTCACGGCCGCCAGAATTCCCCGCAGCGTGAGGTATTGAAAGACGTGAAAGCCCGAGTAATGCCGGGCGAGAAACTCGGTGAGGTACAGCAGCATGGCGGCCTAACCCGCGCTCATCGGGCCTGCGCCGCCCGCGCCGCCCGCACCGTCCAACAGCGCGACCACCACCCGCTCCAGGCGGTTCACGCGCGAGCCCTTCACGAGAACGGTCACGCCGGCGGACAGTTCCTCCCGCAGACGGCGGATCAGCGCATCGCTGTCCGCAAACCATTCGCCGCCGCCGCCGAAGGCCGCGGCGGCGAGCGCACTCTCCTTGCCGATGGCGAACAGTCGCGCAATGCCGCAATCGCGCGCGTGGCGGCCAAGCTCCGCGTGACTCTCGGCGCTGGTCGCGCCCAGTTCCGCCATGTCGCCGAGCACCAGCCAGGTCGCGCCGCCCAGCGATCGCAGCACCTCGAGGCCCGCGCGCACCGAACTCGGGTTGGCGTTGTACGAGTCGTCAATGATCCGGCTGCCGTGAATCCCCGCCTTGAGCTGCAGCCGGCCGGAGACGGGCCGAAATCGAGAGAGTCCCTCGGCGATGTCGGCGAGTGAAGCGCCGGCGGCCGCGGCGGCCGCGGCGGCCCCGAGCGCATTGACGATGTTGTGGGCGCCGCCGGCATGCAGCGTGATCTCGCGCTCGCCGAACGGAGCGACGAGCGTGAAGCGCGTGACGAAGCCGCCCTCCTCGACTCCCTGCCGGACGTTCTTCACGGTGAACTCCGCACCCGTCTGCACGCCGAACCCGACGATGCGCCGCGCCGGCGTGATGCCGCGCCAGTAGGCGGCATACGCATCGTCGAAGTTGATCACGGCCGTGGCAGCGGCGGCGAGACCGGCCACCGTCTCCCCCTCCCCCTGGGCCACGCCATCGAGCGAGCCGAAGCCTTCCAGATGCTCGGCGCCGGCGTTGGTGATGAGACCGACCGTCGGCTTGACGATGCGCATCAGCCCGGCGACGTCACCGACGCGGTTCGCCCCGAGTTCGATGACGGCGCTGCGGTGGGTGGCCTCGAGCCGCATCAGGGTGAGCGGCACGCCGATGTGGTTGTTGAAATTCCCGGCAGTTGCCAGGCACGGCCCGAGACGCGCGAGGATGGCTGCGGTCATCTCCTTGGTGGTGGTCTTGCCGTTGCTGCCGGCGACTGCGACCAGCGGCCGGGCGAACTCTGCCCGCCATTGCCCCGCCAGACTTTGCAGTGCCGACAGCGTGTCGGCCACGACGATCTGCGGCACCGCGGCCGCGACCGACCGGTCGACCAAGGCGCCGGCAGCGCCGCGGGCGGCGGCGGCGCCGACGAACTCAGCGCCGTCGAAATTCGGCCCGCGCAATGCCACGAACAGCGCGCCAGCGGGCAACGTGCGGCTGTCGGAAGCGACGGCCCCGTAGGGACGATCCTCGCCCACCAAGCGCCCACCGACGGCCTGCGCCACTGCGGACAGGGTGCGGTTCATGCCGCCGCTCCGAGATGACGCAGCGCCTCGCTGCGGTCGCTGAAGGGACGGCGCGTCTCGCCGTACACCTGGTACTCCTCGTGGCCCTTGCCCGCGATCAGAACCATATCGAACGCCCGCGCTTCGCCCAGGGCCGCGCCGATCGCCGCGGCGCGATCGTGAATCACGCGCGCTTCCCGGCGGGTGATGCCGCCGAGGATCGCGCGGGTGATCGCCGCCGGATCCTCGCTGCGCGGATTGTCGTCGGTGATGATGATCTCGTCGGCGAGCCGGTCCGCCACCGCACCCATCAGCGGCCGCTTGCCGGGATCGCGGTCCCCGCCGCAGCCGAACACACACCAAAGATCGCCCCGGCAATGCGGGCGCAGCGCGCCGAGGGCTTTTGCGAGCGCGTCGGGTGTGTGTGCATAGTCGATCACTGCGGCCGGTTTGCCTTGCGTCAGCGGCTCGATGATCTCGAGCCGCCCCGGCGGCGGTGCACAGTGCCCGAGCGCCGCCGCGGCATCGGCGATGGGGATCTCCGAGACCAGCAGGCAGCCCAGCACCACCAGCGCGTTCTCGGCATTGAACCGGCCGATCAGGGCCGCATGCAGCGTGGCGTCGCCGAAGCTTCCCGCGACCCGCATGCCGATGCCGTGCCGGTCAAGATCCACGCCGGCGGCATGCAGGGTATGCCGTGCGTGCGCCGCGAGATCCTCGTTTTCGGCACGGTCAGCGCCGATCCACACGGCCGTGAGCGGCGCGGCGGTCCCCCGGCGCAGCAGTGCGCGGGCGAACGCGTCGCCGGCATGCAGCACCACGTGCCGCACGCCCGGCATGGCGAAGAGGCGCGCCTTGGCCTCACCGTAGACCTCCATGGTGCCGTGATAATCGAGATGATCCCGGCTCAGGTTGGTGAACGCCGCGGCGTGGAAGCGCACGCCCGCAACCCGCCGCTGATCGAGCGCATGCGACGACACCTCCATCGCCACGGCACGCACGCCGAGTGCGCGCAAGGCCGCGAGCCGGCGGTGTATGCCGACGACGTCCGGCGTCGTCAGGGTCGGCGCGGTCAGCGCGCCGATCGGGCCCCAGCCGAGCGTGCCGATGAAGCCGGCGGGTTCGCCGAGCATCTCGAGGCATTGGGCGAGGAGATGGGCGCAGGTGGTCTTGCCGTTGGTGCCGGTGATGCCGAATACGCGAAGCTGCGCCGACGGTGAGCCGAAGAAACGATCGCAGATGCGGCCTAGCCGCTCTCCGAGATCGGGCACCGCGACCACCCGCACCGAAGCGGGCAGCACGGGCGGTTCGACGCCCTCGGCCGGCTCCCACAACACCACGCTCGCACCCCGCTGCGCGGCCTGCGGCGCGAAAGAGAGGCCGTGTGCCTGCCGCCCACGCAATGCCAAAAAGAGGCTCCCGGGCACCGCATCGCGGCTGTCGAGCGTGAGATCCGCGATCCGCACGCCCTCCGCGCTCAGCGCGACGATGTCCTCGAGCAGCCACTCGAGGCTCACCGACCGGCCGGACTGCGCATCACCCGTCATGGCGTCTCGTTCGCCTGTACCAGCGTGGCGGCCGGCACGTTCTGCAGATCGTCTGGCGGGATGTCCATGAGACGCAGGGCGCCGGACATCACGTTGGAGAACACGGGCGCCGCCACCTGCCCGCCCTGGTGCAAATCCCCGCTCGGCTCGTCGATGACCACCACGGTGGCGAGGCGCGGGTGGGTTGCCGGCACCACGCCGGCGAACACCGCCATGTAGCGGTCCGTCGAGTAGCCGCCGGCGAAGGATTTCCACGCCGTGCCGGTCTTGCCGGCGACGCGGTAGCCGACCACGGAGGCGAGCGTTGCCGTGCCCCCCGGCGCGACGACCTGTTCCATCAGCTCGGTCAGCGAACGGGCGACGCGGGCGTCCATGACCCGTTCGCCCGGCACTGCGCCCGTGACCCGCTCGAAGGAGATGGGGCGCTTCAGTCCCCCGGCGCCGATGGTGGCGTAGGCGTGGGCAAGCTGGAGCGGCGTCACCGACCAGCCATAGCCGTGCGAGAGCGTGGCGATGCCGACCGGGCGCCAGTGTGAATAGTGGCTGAGCATGCCCGCCGATTCGCCCGGATAGCCGCTGCCGCTCACCTGGCCGAAGCCCAACGCCGTGAGGGTGCCCCAGATCTCTTCCGGTTGCAGGGACAACGCCACTTTCGCGGTGCCGACATTGCTCGACTTCGCCAGGATGGTGGCAAGATCGATCACGCCGAGATTGTGCTCATCCTCGAACACCTTCGAGCCGACCTTGAGGAATCCCGGCGAGGTATCGATGGTGCTGTCGGCGCGGTACTGGCCCGAGGCGAGCGCGGCGGCGATGATGAAGGGTTTCACGCTCGAGCCGGGCTCGAAGATGTCGGTCGCGGCGCGGTTGCGGTACAGCCCCGCCTTCAGCTGCTCGCGATCGTTCGGGTTGTAGGATGGTTGGTTCACCATCGCCAGCACTTCGCCGGTCTCGACGTCGATCACGATGACCGAGCCGGCATGCGCGCGATAGTCGGTCATCGCCGCCTTCAGCTCCCGGTAGGCGAGATACTGGATCCGCAGGTCGATGCTGGTCACGAGGTCCCGCCCCGGCCGCGGCGCGCGGATGCTCTCGACATTCTCGACGTAGCGGCCGTAGGAATCCTGGAGCACCCGCTTGGCCCCGTCCTCGCCGTCGAGCAGCTGGTCGTAGCCGAGTTCGAGGCCCTCCTGGCCCTGATCATCCACGGTGGTAAAGCCGACGATGTGCCCGGTGACCTCGCCGCCGGGATAATAGCGCCGGTACTCGCGCAGCGTGTACACCCCGGGGATGCCGAGCGCCTTGATACGCGCCGCCTGCTCCGGCGGCATGTGGCGCGCAAGATAGAGAAACTCGCGGTCGAGATTGCTCGTGATGCGCCGCGCGAGCCACTGTTCGTCCTGCTGCAGCGAGCGCGCGAGGCGCGGCAGCTGGTCGATGTTGTCGTTGAGCTCCTGTGGATTCACCCAGATGCTGTCCACCGGCGTGCTCACCGCCAGCGGCTCGCCGTTGCGATCGGTGATGGCGCCGCGATGCGCCGCGATCTTGACGACGCGCATGGAGCGGTCATCGCCCTGTTTCGAGAGGAAGCCGTGGTCGACGAGCTGCAGTTCGACGGCCCGCGCCGCAAGTCCGGCCGCGCCCAGCACCACCAAGCCGAGCACGAGGCCCGACCGCCAGCGATAGCTGTCGGACGGCGCCTTGTCGACCGCGCGGCGTTTCATTGGCGCACGATCCGTACGTCGCGCGTCTGCGGCAGGTTCATCTTGAGCTTGGCGTTCGCCACCCGTTCGACGAAGGCGTGCGACGACCACGCGCTCTGCTCGAGCTGCAGGCGGCCCCATTCCATTTCGAGCGAATCGCGCTCGGCATTGAGCTTCTCGAGGCGCACGAACAGGTCACGCGCTTGATGGCGCGCGTAGACGACCGCCGCGGCGGACCCGAGCACCGCGGCCCACAACACCGGGATGGCGAACATCAGCAGCCGTCGCGCGCTCACGCAGCCTCCCCGGCCAGGCGCTCCGCGACGCGCATGCGCGCGCTGCGTGCGCGCGGATTCAGCGCCGCTTCGGCGGCGCCGGGCTGCAGCGACCGGCCGACCAGCTTGAGCCTGGGCCGTGCGTGCGCGGGAACGTCCGGCAGTCCGGCGTACATCGGCTCGGTGAGCGAGTGGCGGCGCATGAACTGCTTGACCATGCGGTCCTCGAGCGAGTGAAAACTGATCACGCACAGGCGTCCGAACGGCGCCAGGCGCTCGAGCGCCGCATCGAGACCGGCGGCGAGCTCGGTGAGTTCGCCGTTGACGTGGATACGCAGCGCCTGGAACACCCGGGTCGCCGGATGCTTGCCGCGCTCGCGGGTGGGGGCGACGCGGGCGATCATCTCGGCAAGCTCGAGGGTGCGCAGGAACGGGCGTGAGACCCGGTCGGCGACGATGGCCCGGGCGATGCGCGCGGCGAAGCGCTCCTCGCCCAGATCGCGAAAAATGCGCGTCAGTTCGGCCGGCGGGGCGCCGTTGACCACATCGGCCGCCGACGCACCGGATCCGGCGGTCATGCGCATGTCGAGCGGCCCGTCCTGCATGAAGCTGAAGCCGCGCGCCGCCTCATCGAGCTGCGGCGAGGAGACACCGAGGTCGAATAGAATCCCGTCGCAGAGCAGGCCCGGACGAACGTGCTCGCAGCATGCGGCTAACGTCGAGAAGGGTGCGGCAAATACCGTCACCCGCGGGTCCGAACCGAAGGACGTCCGCGCTGCGGCGATGGCGGCGGCGTCACGGTCGATGCACAGCAGGCGCCCATCCGCTTCGAGATGCTGCAAAATCGCTGCTGCGTGGCCGCCGCGGCCGAAAGTCGCGTCGAGGTAAACGCCGCCCGGCTTGATGTTCAAGGCGGCGACCACTTCGGTGGGAAGGACCGGCGTGTGACCCACGGTGCGCCTTTGGTTCGCGCTGCGGTCAAAGCGACAGCGTTTCGAGTTCGGCCGGCAGGTCGGTGGTGGTTTCCTCGCTCGCGAGCCATTCGTCGCGTCGCTCGTTCCACCGCGCCTCATCCCAGAGCTCGAAACGCACTCCCTGTCCGATCAGCATGGCGTCGCGCGTCAAAAGCGCGAATTCCCGCAGTTTGGGCGGCAGCAGCACGCGTCCATGGCCGTCGATCTCAAGGTCGGTGGCATGGCCCACCATCAGCCGCTGCAGCCGCCGCGCTTGGGGATTCAGCGTCGGCAGCCGCATCAGCTTGCGCTCGATCTCTTCCCAGTCGGGGAGCGGGTAGATCAACAGGCACTGATCCTTGTCGACGGTGATCACCAATTTCCCACCACAGCGCTCCTGCAGCCGCTCTCGGTACCGGGTCGGCATGACCATTCGGCCTTTCGCGTCGAGAGTTAGCTTGTTTGCACCGCGGAACATGTTGTTGGATGGGCCCTCCGACCCATTCTCTCCCACTTTTTCCCACCGGCCGCCACTATAGGGAGCGGGCGCGACGACTGTCAACCGCTTAAGTTAAAAAAAACCCGCCCGGACAGTGACTTAGGTCACACTTTGTCGCCGTCTGGCGTCAGTGGGCAAACAGGTTGAGTCGAATCAGACTCTTAGCAGACGTTTATGTGGTGGACGTCAGGAACGCAATGCGGCAAACAGCGTCGAACGTCGCCGAACGTGTCGGCAATGGACAGGTAGACAGAAAAAGAGTCGGCCGTAAGCCGGGTTCTGTCGTGAGCAGTCATTCCTCTGGGATGCGCGTCACCGCGCACCTCTAGCGACCTACCCGGAAGCCCGTATGTGGGCCACATAGTGCGGTCATGGGCACCGCGTGCTTCCCTATTTGGTCTTGCTCCCGGTGGGGTTTGCCGTGCCACTGATGTTGCCACCAGCGCGGTGCGCTCTTACCGCACCATTTCACCCTTGCCGGCACCGCTTGCGCGGCACGTAGGCGGTATCTTTCTGTTGCACTTTCCGTGAACTCACGCCCCCCAGGCGTTACCTGGCACCGTGCCCGATGGAGCCCGGACTTTCCTCCATCCCTGCAGGGCAAGGACAGCGACTGCCTGGCCGACTCTTGGAGCGGCACGATACGCAGGTGCCCCGCGTAATGCGAGGCGCTTTTCGTGTCAGCCTCGAAGACCGCCCCTCAGACGTCCGCCTTGAGCCGCAGTGCCCGCTTGTAAGTGGCGTTGTCGCGTGTCCCGAGGATCTTCGCCGCCAGCCGCGCCGCCTGTTTCAACGGCAGTTCCGCGAGCAGCAGCGCCAGCACGCGGTCCAAATCGCCAGCCGCGCCCCCCCCTGCCGCGCCCACCGCACCGCCCGCCACCTCGTCCGTTACGCTGCCCGCCGGGCCCTCCGCGGCGCCGCCCGCCGTCCCGTCCGCCACGCCATCGGCCGCGCCTTGCGCAGCGACCACTGCCTGCGGAGCCCCGTCGATGACCACGACGATCTCGCCGCGGCGGAAATCCGACTCCGCCACGGCCCGCGCGGCAAGCGTCGCGAGCGTGCCGCGATAGACGGTCTCGTGCAGCTTGGTCAATTCCCGCGCCACGGCGACGCGGCGTCCCCCCCCGAATGCATCCCGGCAGTCCTCGAGTGTCGCGGCGATGCGGTGCGGCGACTCATAGAGAACGAGGGTGCGCGTCTCGCCGGCGAGTGCCCGCAGCCGCGCGCGGCGCGCGGTCGCGCGCGCTGGCAGGAAACCTTCGAAGCAAAACCGCGCCGTCGGCAGCGCCGCGACCATCAATGCCGCAACCGCCGCGCACGCACCCGGAACCGCGATCACCTCGATGCCGGCCGCGGCCGCTGCCGCGACCAGCTCGTAACCCGGATCGCTGATCGCCGGCGTGCCTGCATCGCTCACGAGCGCGATATCCGCGCCCGCCGCCAACCGCTGCACGAGCTCCGGGGCGCGGCGGTTTTCGTTGTGATCGTGCAGCGACACGAGCGGTGTGCCAATGCCGAAGTGGCGCAACATCGGGCCGGTGTGCCGCGTGT